>Ga0209181_10007304_pt1 | contig 15183 bp, 12 predicted proteins | sample MAT05_FD_187208 | JGI IMG/M metagenome (GOLD analysis project Ga0209181, IMG submission 187208) | Freshwater microbial communities from Lake Fryxell liftoff mats and glacier meltwater in Antarctica - MAT-05 (SPAdes) (version 2) | ecosystem: Environmental > Aquatic > Freshwater > Ice > Liftoff... | reverse complement strand
CGGTGATCGCCACCGCCCACGGCCCGGGTGATCTGGTGCGTGACGGCATCGACGGCTTCATCGTGCCCGAGCGCGACGCCAGCGCCGTCGCCGAGCGGCTGCACAGGCTGTGGCGCGACCCCGGTCTGCGCCTGCGGATGGGTCGCAGCGCGGCGCAGCGCGCGCAGCAATTCGGCTGGGACGCCTACACCCGCAAGGCCTTGCAGGCCGTCGCGGCACTGTGGCCGTAGGAACCCGGGCGCATCAGCGCATCAGCGCATCAGCGCGTGGCCGCGGACGCCGCCTTGTCGACGGCCACCCGCAGCTCGCGCACGCTGTCCCAGCCTTCGATGCGCCAGCGGTGGACGCCGCCGTGCACCGACTCGTCGTTGTGATGCATGAACAGATTGCCGCCGGCACGCACCAGTGTCGGGCTGATCGCGTTGCCGTGCAGGCCGGGAGCGGCCTCGGGCGCATCGCGCGTGGACGGCACGCCGAACTGGCCGATGAACAAGCCGTTGTCGAAGAAGTGCATGAACTGGTTGGCCTGGCCGACACGGCGCGTCTGCGCATCGGTGTAGAACTCGCCGTGGTAGCCATACAGCACGTGCCGGCCGTGCGCCCACAACGCGTTGCCGCCGTAGTGGATGTGCGCGTCGGCGCTGCGCGTCTGGAAGCTGCCTTTGCCGTCCAGCGCGGCGCTGGGGCTGGCCTGCCAGGCCCAGCCGCGGCCATCGGCGCGGGTGGCGCCGAGGTGAAAGCCCTCGTTGCCCTGGACCGACTGGTCGAAGAACAGCACCTGCCCTGACTCGCTGACCGGGAACCGCGGCCCGAGCACACCGCTGAAGGCGCCACGGAAGTAGGGCGTGCCAGCCATCAACGGGACGGCCGCCAGCAGCTCGGGCGTCGCTGCCCAGCGCGGCTGTCCGGCCTCGTCGAAGCCTTCCAGCCGCCGCCGCAGGACCTGCTGGCCGTTGCCGTCGGTGACGGCCCAGCGCAGGTCGCCGTTGTCGAACAGCACCGGCACACTGACCCCCTCGGCCGGTGCCGGCAGCGTCTGCAGCAGCCGCATCGGGCCGCTGGCGGGCAGCTCGACCAGATGGTGGCGGTTGTTTGCGGCCAGCATGCCGTAGGTGCGGCCGTTGCGCAGCGTGACGACGGTGATGAGGCCGCCGAACCCCAGGTTATGCGCCTGGCTGTCCTTCAGTGCAGACGGCAGGCTGGGCAGCCAGTTGCGCCGCAACACCCAGGACACGCCACCCGGCGCCAGCGGCAGCTCGGTGTCGACCTCGAACTCCAGGAAGTTGGCGAAGACCCGCCGCGGGTCGGTCAGGTCCACTGTGCTGCTGTAGACCGCAGGCAGGTAGGCCACCGGCGCGTCGATGCGGCCGTTGGCCTGCAAGCGCACCAGCCGGTTGTTGCAGGTGTCGATGATCCACAGCGACTGGTCGGCCGCCACCGCCAGGCCGGTGCGCTCGACGCCCGCAGCGCCGGAGAAGCAAAGGCGGTTCACTGCCGCCAGGCTGTCGCGCTGGTTGCCGCCCATGCGGCCCACGCTGGCCAGGGTCTGGCCCTGGCGGTTGGTGCGCCGCACCTGCTGGCGGGTGCCGCCGTCGGCCACCCAGACGGCGTCCTCGCTATGGCCCACCGTCACCGCCAGCGGTTTGTGCAGACCACCGATCTGCGCAGCGACCACCGGGTTGGCGCTGTCGACCTGGCTGTAGCGCAGCACGCGGCTGCCCGAGATCACCCACAGGTCGCCGGCCGGCGAGAAAGCAATCTGGTTGGTCGCCTCGGCCTGCAGCGCCACGCCCAGCGTGCGCAGCAGCAGGCCGCTGGACTTGTCGTAGAAGCGGATCAGGTTCTGTCCGCCGTGGGCCACCGCCAGCAGCCGACCGTTGCGCTGCACCGCCAGACCGGTGGGTGCCCAGGCGGCATCGGTCTCGATGCCGATGACCCGCTTGTAGTCCTGGTCGGGGTAGCAGTTCTGGCCGTCGGGGCGGCGGTTGAGGCAGATGTCGCGGCCCTCGGCGAAGGGCAGCGGCGCGCCGCTGGCGCCGTCGATGGCGGCGACGAAGCTGGTCTTGGACAGTCCGCCGGTGTTGGCCCAGTAGACCCGTCGCGCATCGGCCGCCACCAGTGCGACGGCGGCAAAGGGGTCGGTGATCTTCGCCGGGCGGATGTTGATGCGCGGTTCGGCCAGCCGCAAGCCGTGCAGCCCGCTCTGGGCTTCGTTGTAGCCCACGGCGTAAAGCAGGCGGTCGTCGATCGCCGCCAGGCTGGACGGTGGCAGAAAGGCCTTGTGCAGGCGGCTGCCGCCGAACTCGAGCGAGCTGTTGCCGATCACGCCTTCCCAGTGGTAAGTCACCTGGTGGTGGACCACACGCACCTCGTAGCGGCCCGGTGGCAGCGGCTGCCCCTGATCGTCGGCGCCATCCCACTGCGGGTTTTGGCGGCCGGCGGGCAGACGTTCGCCGCGCCACAGCGTGCGCAGCAACCGGCCTTCGACGTCGTACACGCCCGCACTGGTGGTGGCCGTTTCTGGCAGCTCGAAGCTGAACGGCACCGGGGCCTGCAGCGCGCTGCCCTCCGGTGTGTTGGCTGCCGCCGAACGCACAACCTGCGCCAACGCCAAGGCCGCGTAGGTGTCGATGGCGGGTTGGCGATCGGCGATCACCTGGGCGATCGCCTGGGCGCCCACCGGCGGCATCGACACGCGGGCCAGCGGCGAGCTGCCGGGCTCGTCACTGCCGCCGCCGCCACCACAACCCCCGACCAGTGCGGCCAGCGCCAGGCACGAACCCGCGCTCAAGCGCACCCCCGCAGTCTTGCCCTTGTCCACTGCAACCGCTCCCGGGGCTGCGTCGGGCACCGGCCTGGCGCAGACACGCGCAAGGGCAACGGGCACTGGCAAGCCACAAGGGCCTTATCGGCGGGCGGGCAGGGTGCTGTAGGCCCGCGGCTACCGGCCAGCCGGCCTGGGCTTCGTTCTTGCGGGCGTTCATGCAGGTCAGGCACCGCTGTGCCGCCTGCGCGGCCGCAGTGCACGCGCGGGCACACCGCCGTACACGGTCCATGGGGCCAGGTCGCCGGTGGCCAGGCTGCACAGCCCCAGCACCGCGCCGTCGCCTACGTTCACGCCAGGCGCGACGGTGGCGCGGGCGGCGATCCAGGCATAGCGGCCGACGATGATCTGCTGCGCCAGCAGCGTAAATGCCGGGTCGTCGGGGTCGTGCGTGGCGCCGCACAGGTAGGCCTCCTGCGAGACGATGGCATGCGAGCCCAGGCGGATGGTGGCCACGTTGTAGATCACCGCGCCATCGGCGATGGCCACCGCGTCTTCGCACACCAAGTTCCACGGCGCCCAGATGCGTGCACCCGGGTAGATGTGGCAGTCGGGCCCGAGCCGGGCGCCGAAGAGCCGCAGCAAGGCTGCTCGCCAGGCATGCGCCGGGCGGGGTGAGAGGCGAAACAGGGTCTGCGTCACCACAGACCACAGCAAGCGCGCGGCGCGGTTGGCGGCTGAGGTCATCGGTCGCAGGTACGGGTCGGGGTCCAAGGGCGCGCACGCTAGCCGGCGCAGATGTCCGTGTCTTGACAACCCGCCAGCCCGCATGGGCCTTTGATTAGTCCGAAAGGGCCAGCCCGTCCGGAGCATCTGACACAGGGCGCACCTAGCCTGAGCGGTCCAAGCGGCGACGCGCCAACCCAGGCCTGGCAGTGAAAGCAGCACCCGGTTCGATCATCTCAGCGCAGCTTGCCGCGCCGCCTGCTGCCGTCGCCTTCGACAGCGCGCGGTCGTGGACCTTCACCCCGGCGCAAGCACTGGCGATGGCCGCCGTGCTGGGTCTGGCGATCGCGGCCTTCTGGCCGGGTCTCGAGTTCATGGTCGCCACCTGGCAGATGGTCGAGGAGTTCAGCTACGGCTGGTTCGTGCCGCCCATCGTCGCTTTCCTGATCTGGCAGCGCAGCGACCTGCTGCGGAGCCTGCCGCTGGAGGGCGCATGGTCAGGCCTGCTGCTGCTGGGCGCCGGTCTGCTGCTCGGCGCGGTCGGCCAGCTGAGCGCGATCCGCACCTTCAGCCAGTACGCCTTCGTGGTGGTGCTGTTCGGGCTGTCGGTGTGCACGCTGGGCTGGCGCGGCACGCGCGTGCTGGCGCCGCCCCTGGCGCTGCTCTTCCTGATGGTGCCGCTGCCGCAATTCCTGCTGCTCGAACTCTCGCAGCGGCTGCAACTGCTGTCGTCGCAGATCGGGGTGGCGTTGATCCGCGCCTTCGACATCAGCGTGCACCTGGACGGCAATGTCATCGATCTCGGCACTTTCAAACTGCAGGTGGTCGATGCCTGCAGCGGGCTGCGCTACCTGTTCCCGCTGGCCGTGCTGGGGGTGCTGGCGGCCTTCTTCTTCAAGGCGCCGCTGTGGCAGAAGGCCCTGCTGGTGGCTTCGACACCGCCGCTGGCGATCCTGACCAACAGCCTGCGCATCGGCGCCGTGGGCGTCACGGTCGAACACTGGGGCCTGGACATGGCCGAGGGGCTTCTGCACACCTTCGAGGGCTGGTTCGTCTTCATGGTCTGCCTGCTGGCGCTGGCCGCCGAGATGGCGTTGTTGTCGCGCTGGGGCGGCGTGCGCAGGCCGTGGTCTGAGATCTTCGCGCTGGAACTGCCTGCGGCGGCACAGCCCGGCGCCGTGGCCAGCGCACGCCGTTGGCCGCGGCCGCTGGCCGCCGCCGCCCTGGCGCTGGCCGGCGCAGCGCTGGCGGTCGTGGGGATGCAGATGCGCGCGGCCGACGCCTCCATGGCGGCCCCTGCAGGCCCGCCGCGGGCGATGCTGGAGGAACTGGTCCGTGTGCCCCCCACGGACTACGCCGTCAAGCCGCTGACGGTGCAGCGCGAGGTGCTTGCCACGCTGGCGGTCGACGATCATCTGCTGGCCGATTACAGCCGCCCCGGTCAGGCGCCGGTGAACCTGTTCATCGCCTACTACCAGTCGCAGAGCGGTGGCCAGTCCAGCCACTCGCCGCGCACCTGCATCCCCGGCGACGGCTGGCGCGTGGCCGAGCTCACCCAGGCGCAGGCCGGCGGGCAGCCGGTGAACCGCGCCCTGATCGAAAAGGGCGAGCAGCGCCAGCTCGTCTACTACTGGTTTCAGCAGCGCGGGCGGCTGCTGACCGGCGAGTTGGCGGTCAAGTGGTACATCCTGCGCGACGCCATGCTGAGTGGCCGCAGCGACGGCGCGATGCTGCGTCTGGTGACGCCGCTCGCGCCCTCCGAGAGCCCGGCCGATGGCGATGCGCGTCTGGGCGCCTTCCTGTCGCAACTGCAGCCGCGCCTGCCGGCGCATCTGCCCCCCTGACACAAGAGGCCGCGTGCTGCACCTATCCCTTTTTCCCCGGCTGCCGGGACTGATCGCGCGCGTGCTGCTGCTGCTGGCCGTGGCGGGCCTGGCGGCATGCGGCAGCAAGAACGAGCGCATCGACAGCGGCCTGCGCAAGGCGGCCGACTTTGTCCGTGTCGCCAACTGGGACAAGGCCAACCTCGAAGTGCGCAACGTGCTGCAGATCGACCCGCGCAACGCCCAGGCCTACTTCATCGCCGGACAGGTCGACGAGGGGCGACGAGACGCCCAGCGCGCCTTCAATGCCTACCGCAAGGCGCTCGAACTCGACCCCGCCCACGTGGGCGCCAAGCTGGGCGCAGCGCGCATCCACCTGCTGGCGGGAGAGGCGGCGAATGCCGAGAGCCTGACGCGCGAGGTGCTGGCAGCCGACCCCTCCAGCGTCGGGGCGCGCACGCTGCAGGCCGCGCTGTTGGCCCGCAGCGGCGACGTCGCAGGCGCCCGGCGCCTGGCCCAGGCAGTGTTGGGAGAGTCAGCCGGCGCCGACGCCACCGGGCAGGTGTCGGCCGACGCCAGCATGCTGCTGGCCGGCCTTTACGCCAACGCGGGTGATCTGGTCTCGGCGCTGCGCGTCATCGACACTGCGCTGAAGGTGGCGCCGGACCATCTGCTGCTGCTGCAGGTGGCGGCCGAGATCGCCGGCTCGCCGGCAGCCGACGCCGCCACGGCCGCGCAGGCGCCGGCCTACTTCCGCCGTGCGTTGGCGCTGGCGCCGAAGAACAATGCCTTGTGGGCGGCCTGGGCCTTGAACCATGCGCGGCGCGACGAGATCGACGCCGCCGAGGCGGTGCTGCGCGAGGCGGTGCGCGGCCAGAGCGACGACAGCGCGCGCCGCCTGATGCTGATCGACCTGCTGGCCACGCGGCGCGGGCCCGAGGCGGCCGTCAAGGCCTTCGACGAAGCTATCGCCGAGCGCCCGCGTGACAGTCGGCTGCGGCTGGCCCAGGCCGACTTCCTGCGCAGCGTCAACCGGCCGGCCGATGCCGATCGGGTGCTGCGCGAACTGCTTGCCGGCGACGCCGACGCCCCGGTGGCGCTGGAGGCGCGCAATCGCCTGGCGCGCGCGCGGCTGGCCGCCGGCCACGACGACGACGCGGCCAGGCTCATCGAAGAGGTGCTGCGGGCCAACCCGCGCGATGGCGCCGCGCTGGTCACGCGGGGGCGCATCCTGCTCGGGCGCGGGCAGGCACAGCAGGCGGTGATCGACTTGCGCGCGGCCTCGCGAGACCAGGGTGCCTCGGTCGAAGTGGTGGGTCTGCTGGCCCAGGCGCATCGCCAGGCGGGCGAGGCGGCTCTGGCGCGCGAAGTGCTGGCCGAGGCCGTGAAGAACAACCCGGGCGACGCAGAGTTGAGGCTGCTGCTGGCGGCTGACATGATCGACAACCGCGCCTACAGGACCGCCGCGATCGAGATCGCACAGGTGCTGCGCACCGACCCGAGCCACCTGCGCGCCAACGATCTGAAGGTGGCGCTGGCGCTGGCCGAGCGCGATGTGCCGGGTGCCGAAAAGGTCTACCGGGAATTGCAGGCGCGACTGCCGCAGGACGCCGTGCCGGCCCTGCGCCTGGCGCAGTTCCATGCGCAGCAGCGCAAGCCGGATCTCGCGCTGAAGGCCTACGACACGGCGACACGCCTGGCCCCACGCGCACCCGAGCCGACCATCGGCGCCGTGGCGCTGCTGATCGGCCTGGGCCGCTACGACGCCGCGGACGAGCGCATCGATCGGCTGCTGGCCGAGCGCGGCCCGCAGGCGCTGGGCCATCAACTGCGCGGTGATGTGGCGTCGGCGCGCGGCGACTTCGCCAAGGCACAGCAGCACTACCTCAGGCTGGTCGAACTGGCCCCCATGCTGCCGGCGGGCTACCTGCATGGCGCGCGTGCCCTGGCGCAGCGCCAGGACGGCGCCGGCGCGTTGGCCTTGCTCGAGCAGGGCGAGAAGCGCAACCCCGACACGCTGGAGCTTCCGCTGGCGCGCGCCGAGTGGTTGTCGCGGCTGGCGCGGCACGATGAAGCCATCGCGTTGTACGAGAAGCTGCATGCCCGTGCGCCCGACGATGCGACCATCACCAACAACCTGGCCTATCTGCTGGCCGACGTGCGCGGCGACCGCGCCAGTCTTCAGCGCGCCGCGGGCCTGCTGGCACGATTCGAAGGCTCGAACAACCCGAGCTTCCTCGACAGCCTGGGCTGGGTGCGCTTTCGCCTCGGCCAGTACGAGCAGGCGCTGCCACTGCTCGAACGCGCGGTTGCGCTGGCGCCGAACTCGCCTCTGCTGCAGATGCACCTGGGACTGGCGCTGCACAAGGCGGGCGAGCGCGCACGCGGCGAGGCGCTGTTGCGGCCGCTGCTGAAGACCCACGCCACCATGCCGCAGATGGATGAAGTCCGACGCATGTTGGCGTCTGCGCCGAACTGACCCGGCGTCGCGCAAGGCTTGCGTTCGATAGCCATTCACGGCGTCACAGGCGGGTCACGCCAGGGCGCGATTCTGTCGCCATGAAACAAGCCTTCACCCCACTGATGAAGCCTCTGGCCGCTGCAGCGCTGTTGCTGCTGGCCTCCGGTGCGCAAGCGGTCAGCCTCGACGAGGCGAGCGCCGGTGACTTCTCCGGCGACGGTCTGGCGCCGTCAGTCTTCATGCTCGACATGGCAGGCGCCTCCGGCACGCCAGGGCACAACGTGCTCTCGGGCAGGACCGGTCGCGGTGCAGGCGGAGTCGATCGTGACTACCTGAAGGTCATCGTTCCCGAAGGCTTCCTCTGGACCGGCCTGCGGGTCGGGCAGCAGACCACCAGCGGCGGCAGCGCTGGCGCCTTCATCGGTCTGGCGGCAGGCCCGCAGACGACGGTCTCCACCAGCGCCACATCCGCCGCGGGCTTGCTCGGCTTTCGACACTACAGCGCCGCGGACCGCGGCACTGACATCCTGGACGACATGGCCGTGTCGGGCCAAGGCTCGTCCGGCTTCACGGTGCCGCTGCGCGCGGGCGAGTACACGCTGTGGATCCAGGAGCTCGCGCCCGGCAGTTTTGCCTACCGCTTCAACCTGAGCCTCAGCCCGGTGCCTGAGCCGGCTTCGGCGGTGCTGCTGCTGGCGGGTCTGGCGGGCATCACGGGCCTTGCGCGCTCGCGTCGGCGCAACGCGGGCTATGGGGCGATTAACAGCCACGTCATCGACGGTTACTAGCCTTCGGTCCTGATCGACAGCCTGCTCGCGAACCGGACGATCCTGTCCGGACGAGAGCCCAAATGTGGGAGTTCCCTTCATGACCAGCGTGTTTCATCCGACCAACGACGAGACGATCAATCCGTCCGGCAACAAGTCCATCCGTGACGTGATGGAAAGCTTTACCGGCCGCCGCGGCTTCCTCAAGGGCACGCTGGCTACCGGCGTCGTGACGGGCCTTGGCGGCTTCAGCAGCGGCGCGATGGCCTATCCGGTGAGTCCCGCGCCAGGCGGCGGCGGCATCACTTTCGCCAGCATCGGCCCCAATCTCAACAGCATCGGATTCATCGATGCCGTCAATGTGCCCGTGGGTTACACCGCCAAGGTATTGATTGGCTGGGGTGACGCCATTGGGCGCCCGGGTGCGGCTGCCAACATGCACTGGAACGCGGCCACCCCGATGACCGAGGCCGTGCAGCTGACCACCTTCGGCCAGCACAACGACGGTATGCACTTCTTCGGCTTCCCCGCCGTCGGCGTCAGCGGGCTGTCCAGCGACCGCGGCCTGTTCTGCGTGAACCATGAGTACGTGGACCCGGGCCTGCACGTCAACAGCGCCAGTTACGGAAGCCATCCGCTGACCGCGGCCGAGGTGGCTGCGCAGATCGCCTCACACGGCATCACCGTCATCGAAGTGCGCAAGGTCAGCGGTGCGATGACCGTCGTGCGGCCGTCGCCTTTCGCGCGCCGCATCACCGGCAAGACGCCGATGCTCATGACCGGCCCGGCCGCCGGGCACGCAATGCTGAAGACCGCCGCCGACCCGACTGGCACCCAGGTGCTGGGCACGCTGAACAACTGCGCGCACGGCTACACGCCTTGGGGCACCTACCTGACCTGCGAAGAAAACTTCAACGGCTACTTCGGCACCACCGCGGCCAAGCTGGCGGGCACGCCGCTGAGCAACCTGGAGCGGCGCTACGGCGTGTCGGGCGGCGGCTTCGGCTACCGCTGGCACGAGCAGGACTCGCGCTTCGACATCCGCGACAACCCCAACGAGCCCAACCGCTTCGGCTGGGTGGTCGAGATCGATCCCTGGAACCCGAACTCGATGCCCGTCAAGCGCACCGCGCTGGGCCGCTTCAAGCATGAGAGCGCCGGTCACGTCATCGGCACCGACAACACCGTCACCGTCTACCTGGGCGACGACGAGCGCAACGACTACATGTACAAGTTCGTCTGCGCGAACAAGTTCAACCCGACGAACCGGGCGGCCAACCGCAACCTGCTCGATACCGGCACGCTGTATGTCGCCAGGTTCAACGCTGACGGCACGGGCGTGTGGCTGCCGCTGGTCTGGAACCAGGGCGGGCTGACGCCGGCCAACGGGTTCGCCGATCAGGGCGAAGTGCTCATCAGGGCGCGCCAGGCTGCCGACCGTCTGGGCGCCACGATGATGGACCGCCCGGAGTGGGTGGCGGTGCACCCGACCACGCGCGAGGTCTACCTCACGCTGACCAACAACAACCGCCGCGGCACCACGACGGCGTCGTCCAACAACCCCAACGGCACCACCACCGCCGCCAGCGCGCGTCCGCCGGTCGATGCGACCAACCCACGCCAGGACAACCGCTACGGCCACATCCTGCGCTGGAACGAGGACGGTGGCAACGTGGGCGCCACCACGTTCATGTGGGACATCTTCATGGAGTGCGGCGACAAGGCGACGGCGCTGATGCCGACCGCGCGTTACCAGGGCAACATCAACGGCGACGACCTGGGTGCACCCGACGGCCTGTGGTTCGACCACGACGGCCGTCTGTGGATCCAGACCGACCAGCAGGGCGACGGCACCGGCGACTGGGTGAACATCGGCGGCAACATGATGTCGGTGGCCGACCCGTCCACCCGTGAGGTCAAGCGCTTCCTGATCAGCCCGCGCAACTGCGAGGTCACCGGCGTGGTGAACACGCCCGACGGCAAGACCATGTTCATCGGCATCCAGCACCCGGGTGAAGACTGGGCGCCTGCCGGCTTCACCAGCAAGAGCACCTGGCCCGACAGCGGGGTCAACGGCCCGACCACCCAGGGTGGCGTGGTGAACAAGCCGCGTTCGTCGGTGGTCGTGATCACCAAGGACAACGGCGGCGTCATCGGCACCTGATCGCTGCCGCCCGGGCCCGGCGCAGGCCTGGCCCGGGCGCAGCCTGACAACCCATCCCAACCAAGGAATCCCCATGAAGCTGTTTCCCCTCGCGGCCGCGCTTGCGCTGGCCGTTTCCCTGCCCGCTCAGGCGGCCCTGACCAACGACCCCGCCGCCATCCTGGGCCCGGTCCAGATGGTCGACTTCGAGTCCTTCGACGGTCTGGCCACCACCGGCCCGGTCCTCGTGGCACCCAACCTCACCTTCACCGGCGACATGGGTTCCGTGCTTGGCGCCTTCATCGCCGACCTGGGCGAGAACGGCCTTTGGGGCGTGGGCAACAAGTTCGCCGCGAGCGACTTCATCGGTGAACTGCGCTTCACCTTCGCCGACGGCCTGGTGAGCAAAGGCGCCGGTGCGCTGGTCAACCACTTCGCGCTGGCCCCGCTGATGTTCTCGGTCGTGGTGTCGGCCTATGGCGCCAACAACCAGATCATCGAGACGCACACCGTCGCCGTCGACACCTTGGAGCCCAGCCTGAACGAAGGCCTCTTTTTGGGCATCGTGCGGCCGCAGGCAGACATCCGTTCGATCTCCTTCAAGGGCAACTCCGTCGTGGTGGACAACCTGAGCTTCACGACTCCGGTGCCTGAGCCCGGCGCCTTCGCGTTGTTGCTCGCAGGCCTGGCGGTGGTGGGCTTCGTGGCCCGCCGTCGCCGCCCGTACTGAACCGGCACTTCGGTCACCACCGTCAGCGGCAAGCCGTGTTCGGGCCCGACTTCCGCCGCAAGCCCGGACGCTGCGCCGCGGCGCTGACCGCGAGCCTGTTGTTCGCGGCCACCTGGGCTGCCTCGGCCCAGGTGGCCACCGAATATCGCCTCACGCCCAGCGCGGACACCACGATCTTCGCCGAGCAGTCCGACAGCAGCGCCTACGACTCGGTCAGCGACGGCAGCGGTCCCAACTTGTGGACGGCCGTGATTGCCGCCGGCGTCACCCGACGCGCCTTGCTGCGTTTCGATCTGTCGGCCATACCCTCGGGCTCGCGCGTGATCAGCGCGCGCGTCGAACTCTTCGTGGTGCGCGCCCGCGACGAGCATTCCACCAGCCTGCACCGAGTGCTGGCGTCATGGGGCGAAGGCGGATCCAACGGCGGTGATGCCGGCGTCGGCGCGCCGGCCCAGCCCGGCGACGCGACCTGGTCGCACCGGTTCTGGCCGCAGCAGCCTTGGACACAGCGCGGCGGAGACTTCGTGGCGTCCGCCAGCGCCTCGAGGCTGGTGGGCTTCGGTCCGGCCAGCTACGCCTGGAGCAGCACCCCGCAGCTGGTCGCCGATGTGCAGGAATGGCTGACCCAACCCGCAGCAAACCACGGCTGGATCCTGATCGGCGATGACCAGGGCCTGCAGAACGCCAAGCGGCTGGTCAGCCGCAACAGTGCCACCGACGTCGGGCGACCGCTGCTGATCATCAGCGTGGAGCCCCCGCCGCCGGCCAACGTGAAGCAGGTGCCGCTGCCCGGCTGGGCGTTGGCCGTGCTCGGTGCAGGTCTGGCCGCGGTCATCGTGCGCCGGCGTCGGCGCTGAGCGGCCGGGCCACCACGGACTATGACGGCCAGCGCGCGTCGAAGGCCGGATGAGCACATCCACAGCAGGCCCGCCGCGGCGATCAGTATGGGTCTGGCTCACGATATTCGTCGCCGGATACGCGACGCTTCACATGCTGTACTTCCTGATTCCGGACGCCGTGCTGCGCGACGTGCTGCACCATCACGCGATCGTGCAACCGGCGGCACAACTCATCGCCTGGGGCTGGCCCGAGGATGCGGTTGTCGCCCGCCGGGGGACTTTGCATTCGCCGCTGGCAACCCTGGAAATCGTTCGCGGTTGCGACGGCGCGGGGCTGCTGTTCCTGATGTGCGCGGCCGTATCGGCCTGTCCGGCACGACCGCGGCAGTTGATGCTGGGGCTGGCCGGCGCTCTGTTGCTGGCGGGCGCCATCAATCAGGTGCGTATCGTCGGTCTGTACTTTGTCGCGGCGCGGCACCCGCAGTCGTTCGATTCGATGCACAACTATCTGCTGCCGCTGCTGACGATCCTGCTGTGTTTCTGGGCCTTCATGGTCTGGTCTGGCTGGGCCGCAAACGCGCAGACCCGCGCCAGTGGCGCGCCGGTGTAGCGTGATCGGGGCTCTGCGGCTGAAAGGCCCGGGCGCGACAACACGGGTGGCGCTGCTGTTCGCGGCCTGCGCCCTGTGCTCGCTTGGCGCGCTCGCCTTCGGGCGCCCATTCGTGACGTGGACGCTGCCATGGCAGGCGCAGTGGATCGAGTGGCTGCATCCCGGATTCGTGGTCGTGCTGTCGATCGAGCCGGGTGCCGCCATCGGCGCGATCACGATGAAGCCCGTGACCCTGCAGCCGATCGCGCTGACCGGTGACTTCGTGATCCCGGCCGAAGCCCGGCTGCCGGCGTCAAGCACCAACCTGGACCACAGCCTGCTGCCGATCGTCATCCTGCTGACGGCGCTGCTCGGCTGGCCGGCGCGGAATGCACGCGAGTTCGTATTGCGCGCATCGCTGGCGCTGCCAGGCCTGGTGCTGACCATGGCCTGTACCGCGCCGCTGCTGCTGGCCGGCAAGCTCCAGATGCAGCTGATGCAGGTGATCCAGGCGCTGGGCGCCTCGCCGCCATCTCGCAGCCTGGTCACGGCAATGCTGTTCATGGAGTCCGGTGGTCGCTGGCTGCTGCCCATCGTGTGCGCCACGATCTGCATTGCGCTTGCCGCCCGGCCTCGCGCTGCCACCGTGAACTAGAATTTCCGGCTGACCTGAGAGTCAGGATCACGGAGACTCGAACCCATGTATCAGCATATCCAGGTGCCCGCCGGCGGGCAGAAGATCACCGTGAATGCGGACTTCTCGCTCAACGTGCCGGATCAGGCGATCATCCCGTACATCGTGGGTGACGGCACAGGGCTGGACATCACGCCGGTGATGATCAAGGTGGTCGACGCCGCGGTGGCCAAGTGTTACGGCGAGAAGCGCCGCATCCACTGGATGGAGGTCTACGCCGGCGAGAAGTCGACCCAGATCTACGGCCCTGACGTATGGCTGCCGGAGGAGACGCTTCATGCCGTGCGCGACTACGTGGTGTCGATCAAGGGCCCGCTGACCACCCCTGTGGGCGGCGGCATCCGCAGCCTGAACGTCGCGCTGCGGCAGGAACTCGACCTCTACGTCTGCCTGCGCCCGGTGCGTTACTTCAAGGGCGTGCCCAGCCCGTTGAAGGCACCGGAGAAGACCGACATGGTGATCTTCCGCGAGAACTCCGAGGACATCTATGCCGGCATCGAGTACGAGGCCGAGAGCGACAAGGCGAAGAAGCTGATCAAGTTCCTGATCGAAGAGATGGGCGTGAAGAAGATTCGCTTCCCCAACACCTCGGGCATCGGCATCAAGCCCGTCAGCCGCGAAGGCACCGAGCGGCTGGTGCGCAAGGCCTACCAGTACGCGATCGACAACGACAAGCCCAGCGTCACCTTGGTGCACAAGGGCAACATCATGAAATACACCGAAGGCGGCTTCCGCGACTGGGGCTACGCGCTGGCGCAGCGCGAGTTCGGCGCCGAGTTGATCGACGGCGGGCCGTGGTGCAGGTTCAAGAACCCGAGGACCGGCAAGGACGTCGTGCTCAAGGACTCGATAGCCGATGCCTTCCTGCAGCAGATCCTGCTGCGTCCGGCCGAGTACTCGGTGATCGCCACGCTGAACCTCAACGGCGACTATGTGTCTGACGCGCTGGCCGCGCAGGTCGGCGGCATCGGCATCGCGCCCGGCGCGAACCTTTCGGACTCGATCGCCATGTTCGAAGCCACCCACGGCACCGCGCCCAAGTACGCCGGCAAGGACTACGTCAACCCGGGTTCGGAGATCCTGAGCGCCGAGATGATGTTGCGCCACATGGGCTGGTTCGAGGCCGCCGATCTGGTGATCGTGTCGATGGAACGCTCGATCCTCAGCAAGAAGGTCACCTACGACTTCGCGCGGCTGATGGAAGGCGCCACCCAGGTGTCATGCTCGGGCTTCGGGCAGGTGATGATCGACCACATGTGAGGCCGTCCCGGGACGTCTTCGGACATCCCAGGTGATCCCAGCAGAAACCCCAGATCGTTGATTCGACTGGGGTTTTTTCTTTTGGCTTTTCTGGCTGTTTCTTGAGATCGCAACCGGACGGGGCCACATTCGGGGCCACAGGGGGCGGCTCTGGCCCCATCCTGGGCAGCCCTCATGCGACACATCAACTACGTCCTGAAGCCAGCGACGATCGACAACGCGAAGGCGAAGGACAAGCGCTACGACCTGACCGATGGCGGCGGCCTGGTGCTGGAGGTCATGCCCTCGGGCTCGAAGACCTGGCGTTTCAAGTACCACCTGAACGGCAAGCGTGAGAAGGTGACGGTCCCCCCCCCTGTGCCAATATGACCTGCGCCACCTACCCCC
>Ga0209181_10007302_pt1 | contig 15184 bp, 11 predicted proteins | sample MAT05_FD_187208 | JGI IMG/M metagenome (GOLD analysis project Ga0209181, IMG submission 187208) | Freshwater microbial communities from Lake Fryxell liftoff mats and glacier meltwater in Antarctica - MAT-05 (SPAdes) (version 2) | ecosystem: Environmental > Aquatic > Freshwater > Ice > Liftoff... | reverse complement strand
ATGCCCCTGTTTAGAAGGCGTAACGATAAAGTTTACAATAGGAGGATCACCGTTGCTGGGATCTCCATAAAAAATATTTTGAATGCTGTAATTTCCATCCTGATCGGTAGTGGCGGTATAGGGAAAATTTGCCGGACTTCCTCTTAGTGCAATGGTTTTGAGAATGGTTATGGTTATACCCTGAACTCCTGTAACGCCGTTTTTACTAACCACCTTGCCAGAAATGGTTCCATTTTTAAGTCCGTTGGCCAGGCTATGTACTTTTATCAAAACAGGCGGCGTAGAATTATTTGTTCCGCATCCATTGGTAACAGTTCTTCTATAAAAAGTGTTTATTGTGATACTGTCTTGTACAAAGGCAGCCAAACCAGTTCCCATACCTAAACTGTCCCAGGTTGTGCCGTTTTTACTACCCTCCCATTTTAATCGGTATCCAAAAGATGCGGGGGCATTTACATTAACTAGTGGGATACTGAATGCGGGATATTCAGAAGCTGAGGGTACTGTTAAAGTATTACCAATCGTTCCCGGGCCAAAAGTGCATTTATAGGAAATAATAATGATACCTTGTCTACCTGGTTGATTACCCGAACCACCGCCACCAGGTACACCGGGATCATAGTCAAAAGATCTCCCGCCACGCCCTTTCGTTACATCAACATTGTCGTACACATATCCTTCAGCACCGCCTCCGTGAACATTTTCACCAGCATTACCTCCAACATAACCATTTCCAAACCTTCGGCCTGCTGCCCCACCACCGCCTTGCCAGTATTGGTTGAATATATTCCTGAAACTTGCCCCACCACCACCACCGGAAAAGGAAGTGGTAACGAAAACATTTATGGGGCTTTTTTGCTGGGCGATGCCTCGTGTTTTACCACCATTAGCCAGGCAGTTGGTGTTGAAAAACCAGGTATCGCCGCCGCTATTATTGATACTACCACCTGCGCCAACCACGTATTGATAGCCATTGGTAAAGGTGCTGGAAGTAACTGCAAAAATGATACTTTTTAAATAACTACCACCGCCGCCGCCACCGGTGGCTAGCGCACCAAGCGCTGAACCAGAAGTATTGCCTGCGGCACCACCACCCCAAAGTTCTACAAAAAAGGAATCGCAACCTACAGGTGGCCACCAGGTGACAGTACCACTTTTGAGGGTATCGGTTTTATTTTGTGCAAACAATGAAACCGTTGAAATGATAAGCAAAAGGAAGGTAAGTACCAGTTTGGGGAAGTAATATTTTTTCATGTTCAGTTAATTTGCTGTTGTGTTAATGATGATTTTAAGAATTAGTTTTTGCTGCAGGTTGTCTTTTGGTAATAAAATGATCCTGATTTTATGCTGAGTTTACCGGTTGAAAAACGGCATGCCTGCGGCGGCTTACAGCAACTAAGTCGCCGTTAGTTAGTTCAACAGTTTTGCTATGCGTACCAGAAACACTTTTTATAAATAACCTATTTACCAGGTGACTGCGGTGGACCCTCACAAACATATCAGCAGGTAAGTTCGCCTGCACAAGGTGGAGCACTTTTGATATAACAAGAACTGATCTCTGGTCAGTAAAATAAATTTTACAATAGCTGTTTTTTGCCTCAATCCTGATGATATTGCTGTACTCTAATGTAGCAGTTTCATTCCGCGTTATTTTTTGTATTGATTGCATAAAAGAGTTTTGTATTGATTGTAGAGATGATTTTTTTGAATGCTTCCCAAAAATTAGCTACTTAATATATTACTACTGCAATTGTCCGATACGCCAGTCATAATAGAGCCATACAGCAGCTATCAATACCAGGGCAATTGCCAATACAATTATGAGTATCAATACATTTTTTTTAATGATTGTAATTTTTTGGTTAATTTGGTAAACATAACTAACAGGGCAGCTCATTACAAAATTTTTGACCCGACAAAAACCTGACAGCCACCGGACAAGAAACGGACAATATATATAAGGAACTGATTTATAATTAGATAGACCTGTTTTTTACGTTTCTTTTTTTGCCACTAGTTGCGTAGGAAAAATGTACCTGGTTAACTAATGCATAAAACCTTGGGGTAAGTTGGGCAATGCGTTTTAAATTTACCAGCTTATTTAAGCCTTTACCTGCAACAGAAATATTTTTAAATGTTATTCGTTTGTATCTTCCCTCCCCCGATAAAAACTGAGTATTAAACATTTTAACCAGTTTTCATGAAATCATTTGTATTAGCAGTTGTATTTAGTGGCATGAGTGTGTCCTCATTTGGCCAGGCATCTACGTGGCCGGTAAGTGAATGGGTAAAAAAACTGGGTGATGGAAGCGACAAAACAAACAGTGTTACTCAACTTTATTTTGAAAGCATTTCTGCCTATGATATTACCAGGCAAAATGAGTTATTAAAACAGTTGGAGGCAGCGGGCAACAGCAATAACCTGTATTTTAAGATCAGGCTCAATCTCCTGAAATTATATATACTTACCAGCAACGATAATGCCAGATCAAACAAGGCTTCACAAGCCGCTGCTTTGCAATTATTGAAGCAGACCATGCAGGATGCCAACGAAAGCAATGATGAGTACCTGATGGCATGGGTGAGCAAAGCTTATTTTGGAGCTGCGCTATTTTACAACGAAACAGAACTGGGTGTCATGTATTCTATTTACAGTATAGAATTGCATGAAAAGCTATTTGGCAATATTGGATATCCTTCTTACCATTTTGCAGGTGAACTAATGTACCGTGTAAAAGAATATGAAAGAAGCAAAGATTTGTGCTTAAAATGGCTGATGAAAGAGGCTAGCTCTCAAGTACAAGAGATAAAGGAATACCGCATGAGGGTTTACAATACCCTTGCATTGGCGTATCACCGCACCGGTAAATATGATTCTGCCATGTACTTTTACAATAAAGCGCTGGCAGATGCCAAACTAATTAAGAGGATTGATTGGCAGGGAATCGTTAGTGGCAATATAGGCCAGTTGTATTATCTTCAAAAGCAATACGATACTGCTATTGCATTGCTGGATACAGATTACCGCATCAGCACGGAGTATAAATTAAACGACAATGCCTTAAACGCCCTGCAATGGTCTGCCAGGGCATGGGCTGCAAAAGGCGAGGGGGCCAAAGCCATGCAGCAGTTTAGAGCAGCCATCAATTTGTTGCCTAAAGTTCCGGAAGATACCTACCGGCAAAACGTTTACTACGCAGCCGTGGAGGTTTTTAAAGTAAATGGTTTAATGGATAGTGCAATGTTTTATGCAGGTCTTTATCAAAAACTGCACGACAGTATTGAAAAAAGAATAACTACCAGCAGCCTTGCCATATCTGGCGTGCGGCTGAATGAAGAGAAAAACATGTACAATATCCGCAGGTTGCAGCAGGAAAAAAAAGTGCAGCAGCAACAGCGAAACTTTATTATACTGGGCATTGTGCTGCTAGCGGTAATTAGTACAGGATTTTTATACCGGCTAAAGATGCCAATGCCACCGGGCATCTGCATTGGATACAAACAAAACTTTTAAGTGGTATAAAAAAGTAAGGGTGCTGTTTTTATTTTTTATCAATCTTTACTAAACGCTTTTACTTTTTTATGAGCTGCAATTTGATCAATTGCCCACAATAACAGTAGCCTTGGCTCTACGTTAATTACAACACCAGGCTGTTGTAAATATTGCGAAGCGTTAGTTTTTTTGAATTCAATAGCATCCTGCAACAGCACTTTCATGCTATTACTTCATGTACAACATACTGTATCTTCAAAATTACGCAGTTCCCATAGCAGGTGTGCATACCCTAACTGATGTAGATGCGTCTTTCCTTTTTTTTATGACGTCCAGCAATCACTCATATAAGCCGTCGGAAAACCGTCCTGAAAATACAGTGCAATCGTTTGATAACCTCTTTTGCTGATGCCGCTGTAAATGGCGTTGGCTTCAGTTGCTGGAATGAGTAATGGCAGTTATCAAATAAAATGGTATGAATTCCAGAATGGAACAGAATTATCAACCGAAAAGGTAGCTGTTGTTAATATGTGCTGGTACTGAATGTGGCATCATTGCCCTGGGATGCAGCTTTTAGCATTTGAAATTTCTACTTTACCAATTAGCTTGGCTGCTTTTAGTGGCCAGATACTATCGGAAAATGACCTCCTTTTTATCCGGGTTGCAGCAGCTGAAAACGTACAGAATGTAATAGTTGAAAGAAATAGTGACGGAACGGATTTTAAAGCAACTGGCAGCATAAACCTTTTAATAACAGCTTTAAAGGTCATCACCAGTTTATGGATGAACAGCCGTTGGATAACAAGAATTTTTACCGCCTGAGGATAGTTGATAAAGATGGGACGATTACTTTTTCAGGCATTGTTTTGCTGCAAATAAAAATCAATGACGGCAGCAGGTTATTCCCTAACCCAGTTAAGGAAACGTTGTTTATAAAAGGAACTGGTTTAATCAACAGGCAATACCAGGCTTTGATAATGGATAATGCAGGAAAAAAACTTTCCGTAAGTAGCACAACCTCAATTGACAATTCCTTTAGTTTTTCCATCCCTGTACATAAGCTTTCTGCCGGAAATTATTTTTGTACAGTGGTGGATGACGCAGGGCAAACCGTTTTTTCAAAGAAGTTTATTAAGGAATAACAGCGCTATGGTTCATCACTGTAAAAAATAGTGAAAAGCTGCCAGCCAAAAATTCTAATTGGATACATAGCGTTATTACTTTTATTGAAAAAAATGCAAACAGAGATACTTTTTTTTCAGAATATTAATTCCTGTTCATTATTTAAATCCGTTAGCAGAATTAAAAAAATATTTAGTAATATTTTGTTTTGCCTGTTGCCTATTATTTTAACTTTTGCATGTACAAGTCTCTTTTGTAAAAGTAAAAGGCCAAAAGTTTTTGTTCAACAATCATCCGTGTTATTACATTGGAGTTAATTACTGTTATGCAGGTTTATTGGCGATGGTAAAAGATCAGGAATAAGAAAAAAGAAAGACTGGCAAATGAACTTGATTTTCTTCACAGTAAAAGAGTTAATAATTTACGGTTACTTGCCGGCGTAGAGGATCCGGAAAAATAAATGACGTAAAAAGAGTCGCTCCATCGCTGCAAACCAGGCAGGGTATTTTTGATACAGCATTATTGAAGGGGCTTGATTTTCTAATGGTAAAAATGTGCAAACGGAATGTGGAATCATTAATATATTTAAGTAACAACTGGGATTGGAGTGGAAGCTTTATGCAATAGCTCAACTCGAATGGTAAACTGCCCGACAGGACACATAACGAAAATTAGCTTGGGATGAAAACAGCGATATTGTTAGCGGTTTCTATTCCTGCAAACCATGCAAGCGGGCTTATTACGAACAAGTGAAATTGGTTGTAAACAGCGTAAATTCCATACACGCCAACCCTGTAGAAATGATGCAGCCAACATGGCCTGGCAATTGGCCAACGACCCAAGCCCCATGCGACCGCCAGCTATTCCTGCTTTTATGAAATGGGTGGAAGATGCCGCTGCCTTAATAAATCCCTGGATAAAAATCATTTGGTTACAGCAGGTAGTGAGGGATAGATGGGGAGTGAAAACCTGGCAACGTATGAAGCCATTCATGCAAGTAAAAATATCGATTATCTTACCATTTACATCTGGCTAAAAAAATGGAGTTGGTTCAGTAAAACCTCCATTTCAAAAAACTTCAACAGCATCGTTTCCAACACAAAAAATTATATTGATAAAAGTAAAATTGTGGACATTCGTTTATAAAAGCCATTGATGATTGAGGAATTTGGTTTACCAGGAGATGGGCATCAATTTAATCCGCAATCAATTACTTTGTCGAAGGAAAATTATTACCGTGCCATATTTAGTATTTGGGAAGAAAGCCGCATAAAAATGACTATGTTACTGGCTGTAATTTTTGGGGATTTGGCGGAACTGGAAGATTAGCAAAAAACAGTAATTACTGGTGGAATGATGGTGATGATTATATGGCCGATCCCACTGGAAGAAAAAAAACTCAATACTTTTTTCTATCAGGATAGATGATCCTGGAATTTCATTCAGTCCTTTACGGAAGGATCCATTAATAATTTTTAAGTTATTTAGGATAAAGGGTAAAGTATTTTTTGGCGTAATAGAAATGACTGGTAGTAAAAAAATAAATATATTAAATAAATAATATTTAAATTAGGGTAGTTTTTGCTCTTTACGCTGATCAAAAAAATTAATAAAAGAAAATGCTGCTTAGATTAATAGGGTTATGTCTGCTAATGGTTCCTGTAAAAATAGCCCAGTCACAAACAACCTTAACGGAAGGGGATAAGGCGGTTCGCCTGTTTTTACAAAGTAAAAACATTGGCGAAAGAACAACTATTGCCTTTACACTGGGAGAGTATTTTTGGGCAAATCGTAAATTATCTCAGGCTAAGAATTGGTATAAAACTTGCCTTTCTCTTACACCCAATGCCTCCGATAGTAATAATGTGGTAAATACCCTTCACCTGCTTGCAAACATTTATCTCAATGAAACCGGATACGATAGCGCCTTGTTTTATTGCAATAAAAGCTTTGCGGCCATCGGGGAGATAAATAATAAGAAATTTCTGCCGAATCTTCTCCAAACAAAGGGCCGCATATATCTGGCTTTGGATGACCAGCTTTCTGCCATACAATTGTTTTTAACGGCAGATAGCTTGTACCTGGCATCACCTGATGGGGTAATGAAAGCCCAGTCGCCGTATATCAAAATTTTATTGGGCCAGATATTTGAGAAACAGCAACAGATGGATCGTGCCCGGGAATATTTCGATATGGCTCTGCAATTATCTGAAGCACAAACAGACATTGATGCAAAAGCATCCTGCCTGCAAACCATAGCGAACTGGCATTGTAAAATGAAACAATTTAAGAAAGCAAGGAATTTTTATTTCGAATTATTGCGTCCGCCGTTATTAAATTCTGGCAGTTACAGAATGATATACATTTACACCGGCCTTGGTGATGTTTACCTCGGGTTGAATATGCCCGATTCGTCGTTACACTATTACCGGATGGGCATGCAGGAATCTAAAGATAAAGGGGAACTGTACCAGCAGGATATATTTTATGGCAAATTGGGTGATGTGTACAGTAAACTGCATATTTTTTCATTGGCGAAATTATATTATGACAGTACTTTGCTCCTGGGCAGGAAAAATAAAAACCGCACAGCTTCTATCAATGCATACCAAAATTTAGCAGATATAGCTATTATAGAAAATGATTACAGAAAAGCTTATGAATATCTTCAGCTAAAACAGCAATTAAATGACAGCGTATTGAATCTGAAGAACCTGCAGATGAGCAATAATTTATATAACCTCAACAACATTAAACAAAAAGATGTTGCCATTAATATGCTAACAGTATTGGATGCCGACAACAGGAAACTAATTAAGCAAGGCAAAACAATTACCTATCTCCTGTGCGCCTTTGCGGGCATGCTGACAATGTCCTTTTTAATTTTCATAAACCGTTTAAAACTAAAAAAGAAACTAGAAAACCAACTTGCCATTACACAGGAAAGAGAACGCATTATTACCGATTTGCACGACGATGTAGGCGCTACGCTTAGCAGCATGTACATATACAGTGAACTTGCCGGTAACATGCTGGAAACAAAACAAGCTGAGTCCAAGAAATTAATGGATAAAATCTCAGCGCAAGGAAAAGATTTATCAGGCAGGATGAGCGATATAATATGGAGTTTGAAAGCTACTGGGGAAGAAAAAAATTCGCTCACCGGCCGGTTGAAAAATTATAGCCAGGAATTGATTTCCGGTAAAGGTATTAACACAGATTTTGATATAAATACGGAACTGGAAAGCAGTATTATAAATCCACTTGTTCGTAAGAATATTCTACTGATAGCTAAAGAAGCCATGAATAATATAGCAAAATACAGCCAAGCCACTAATGCAATTATTTCTTTTCAAAAAACGGAATCAAACGTTGTATTTACTATCAGCGATAACGGCATAGGTTTTGAAAATAATGATAATTCATCGGGCAATGGGCTCCACAACATAATGCAACGCTGTAGAAACTTGCAAGGTACCTGTACTATAAGTTCATCACATACCAAAGGCACCTTAGTTCATTGTAGTTTTCCTATGACTATTATTAGCCAAATATTATAAAAATCAAATAATTATTTTTACCAGATGATAAGGATCGTGATTTACGACGATAACAAAATGCGACGGGACACTCTTGAAGCACTGCTATCCTTTTCCCCCGACCTTGAACACGCAGGCAGTTTCGAAAATTGCAATGACGTATTGCTTCAGGTCCGGAGTTTATATCCTGACCTCGTTTTAATGGACATACAAATGCCGGGTATAGATGGCATTACCGGAGTGAAGATGATAAAGGAAAATTTCCCGGCTGTAAAAGTTATTATTCAAACCGTTTTCGATGATGATGATAAAGTATTTGCTGCTTTGCAGGCTGGTGCGGAAGGGTATATTTTAAAAAGTGCATCAGTGCAGCAAATAACCGGTGCTATTGATGATGTAATGAAAGGAGGGGCTGGTATGAGCCCATCTATAGCATTAAAAATAATGCGGTATTTTAGTAAACAAACATTGCCAAATGATTATAACCTTTCTTTAAAGGAAACTGAAGTTTTAAAGTTACTCGGCCAGGGCCTTAGTTATAAGATGATTGCCGATCAATTAGGTATCAGTTATTTTACTGTCAACAATCATATCAAAAAAATTTATGAAAAGCTACAGGTACATTCTCTTGGAGAAGCGCTTGCCAAGGCGCACAAAGACAAATTGATCAGGTAATCATCTCCGGTGCCTACAATCTTTCTTCTACTTTTTTTATAAAAAATTCTTTTTGGAGGAAAATTATTTTTTGTGTGTCGCCGGTTTTGTCAAGGGGTACGCATCTTTTAATGTAGCTAAAACAAATGCTGTATAGCTACATATAGCTATTGTAGATAGTCGGTTTTAGCACCAACTTTACAACTTAACAAGATGAATCACCCAAAAACAAATGCCATGAAAAAAATGTTTTTTCTAATTGCTGCAGCAATCGTCTGTGCGTCCGCCCATGCCAAAATTTGGCGGGTAAATAATATTGCCGGCATAACCGCCAACTTTACTACCCTGCAGGCCGCACATGATGCGGCTGCAATTGGCGATACCATCCACTTAGAGCCAAGTTCTACTAATTATGGAGACCTTACTATGACTAAAAGACTTTCTATAATTAGCACCGGCCAATTTGCCACCAATAACCCGGGTTTTCAGCAAGACATTAAAAATGGATTTGCCCGAAATATAACCATCTCCGATGCTGCTGCCAACGGCTCATTGCTGAGCATACGATATTCAGGCCTTATCAGTATTTCAGGAGCTGCCGTGGGAAACATCTCTCTACTTAACTGTGCTACCACGACTCCCGATCAATGCCATCCCGCAAACGGAGGGATAAGTATTCAGGATGCTGACAATATGATTATAAGCGGAGGCTGGTTTGCTGTAATATGGCTTACAGGAAATGCTCAAAATATTGTTATCAGAAATAATATAATCGGTAACAGAATCTTTGTAACTAACCAAAGTACTGCTATTATCACCAATAATGTAATCTCTGCAACCAGTGTCGATAATTCATGCAGTAGCGGAGGTCCTGTTTTATTTAACAGCGTTGTTACGAATAACATTTTTTTAAAAGGAACCGGTAATGTCAATTTCAGTGGCTCGCAAGTACAAAATAATTTTAGTGCAGATGCATCATTGCCTTTAGGTAACGGAAATCTAGGCAATGTAAATATGGCTAACGTGTTTGTAAATGGAACCGGCGTATTTGTTGACAATGCCTACTTATTAAAAGCAGGTAGTCCAGCAATTGGCGCGGGCTTAAATGGAGAAGACTTAGGTGCTTTCGGTGGCATGAATCCTTTTCGTCTTGCTGTTACACCCTCCATTCCATCTATCTACAAACTATCAGTTCCGTCTGCTGCAAGTGGTGGTGCCATGAATATTATTTTCAGCACAAGGAGTAACAATTAAGTGGTGATATTGTCCCAATCAACACGCCAAAGTTTTTTATCCAACTCTCCTAAAAAATTTTAGTCATGCAAAAATTTAAGTACAAGGTTGGAAAAATAACCGTTATGTTCGGTTTGCTGTTTTTTGTAAGCAGCGTTGATGCACAAATTAACAGAGTAGAATACTTTGTTGACGTAGACCCAGGTTTCGGGCAGGCAGCTGCAATATCTATCATTGCGGCCAATGATATCGCCGACCAAATGGCGCCAATCAACTTATCTACGCTTGGTAGCGGGTTTCACAATTTATTCATCCGTAGCCGCAGAATAGATGGAAGCTGGAGCGTTACGAACCAGCTGCCATTTTTTAAGACATCAACTGTAGCTATGCCAGACATCACACGTGTAGAATATTTCTTTGATACTGACCCCGGCTTTGGGCAGGGCACTTCTATAAACACCAGTACCCAAAGTGATCTTAGCAACCAATCGGCCGTTATTGATTTGAGTAGCATCGGCAATGGTTTCCACAATCTGTATTTGCGCAGTTGCGATAATGGAGGTAATTGGAGCATAAGCAACCAGGTTCCTTTTTTTAAGACCTCAGTTGCAACTGTACCCAATATTTCGAGGGTAGAATATTTCTTTGATACCGACCCTGGCTTTGGGCAGGGCACAGCTATAAATACCAATTCCCAAAGTGATCTTGGCAACCAATCGGCTAGTATTGATTTAAGTACCATCGGTAATGGATTCCATAATCTTTACTTACGCAGCCGTGATCATGGAGGTAAGTGGAGCATGAGTAACCAGGTAGTATTTTTTAAGACAGGGGCAATTGATTCAGCAAAAATTCTGATGGCAGAATATTATATTGATACTGATCCGGGCTTTGGCTTGGCTACTGCTGTGCCTATTTCAGCAGCAAGTGATATTTCCGGCAACTCAGCTTTCATTAATTTGACAAGTTTGCCATTAGGAAGGCATAACGTCTTCCTTCGCACCTTTGATGCCAACGGCAGATGGAGCATTACCAACAATAAAAGTTTTCTTATATGCAATACGGCCCCGGCAGTATCAAAATTTAATTTTCAGGTGGAGGGCAACCTGGTATTCTTTACAAATATGTCAGACAGCAGTAACAACAGGCTGTGGCAGTTTGGCGATGGCACAAGCAGTTCGGTGCTAAACCCAATTAAAATATATAACCAGGCGGGCAATTACACCGTAAACCTGATTAACACCAATACCTGCAATATAGATACGCTTACTACCATGTTTAGCGTAGCCGGGTTACAACGTATTAACGCAACTAAAGGAGGAAACAACGGAGTGGCAACTGTAATAATTGAGGGAGTTGGCTTTACACCTTTAACGGTTATCAAACTTCAAAAAGCAAATACCATTCTATTACCTGCTGATAAGAGATTCATTTCTTCTAACAGAATTGTCGGCTATTTTAATTTAACTGGTGTGCAAACGGGCGCCTACAATGTTGTGGCGGATATCGGCAGCGGCCCTTTAGATACTATAAGAAATGGCTTTGAAATAACACCGGCTAGAATGCCCATAGTTTCTTATACCGACGGAGGCCGAAATCCATCAAGGGCAAATCAAAACAGGAGAAATATTATGATGCAGAATAATGGCAATGAAGATGCTATAATGGTACCTTTTGGTGTATTAGCTGGTTATAAGCCGGGTACAATCAGGCTCGTTAGTAATGTGCCTGTTGTTGGTCTTGATAATGCTGGAATCTTCCAGAATACTTACCAATACCTTTCTTCTAAAGGTATCTCCACCAATGTAATGAGTGAAAACGATATTGATATTTCCAAAAAGAAGCAACTATTGGCTTATTACAGGATCAAGGTACCATCCGAAAGTTATGTAAACAGCGATTATAGTATTTCAAATAGTTTTGGGTCCTTGCAATACAGTGTTAAAAATGTGATACAACCCGCACTGTATAAATCGGGTATCGTGTTAAATGATATCACTGCATCAAATGGAAGAGACTGCATGAATTCTTTTCTTAAAAAAGCCGTAAAGAAAAACATAGCAGTAACCATTAATGATGCTGGCTGGAATAACTGCTTTAACAGTGCATTTGATACTTTAAGTAAATCGATCAGGGATATCTTAAAAGACATTTCGTTGCAGGATAGATCAATACCTATGAAGTCGGTTTATTCAACATTGCTGGTGCAAATGTTACAATGCCAAGTTAGTGGTATGCCTGCAATAATAACAACCCTTCAGTTTGAAAAAATAATTAAAGATGTTACCTATAACTGGTTGTTTTTAGAGGATCTCGATTCTATTGGAAGGCCATGTTTCGATACAACAGAAACATTTGTTTTCAACAACAAGTTGGCCAACACAGTGCCGGACAAATTTGTAAGTAACAGACCCAGTAACACAGCGGATGATGAATGCCCGAACGCTGCTAAATTTCCTGAACTGGCGGATTTATGTAAAGATTTTGCAGACCCTTGCGAAGCAGTTAAAAACATGCTTTTTAAAGACGATAATTTGTTTAACAATATCGGCAGGCGTGTGTTTGATAAGCTTACCAGTTTTTTAGGCCCAGAAGGCAGCGATGGGTTTTGTGGGCTGAACAGTGCAACAAAAGGCTGCAAAGCATTTTGCGAGCAAGTTTCTGTTGATCCCAATGTGAAGTTTGGCCCGGGTGATAATTTGAATTTGAAACATGTTAATTATTTGTCGAACTATGAGTACAGCATTTTCTTTGAAAATCTTGCCGGGGCAACAGCTAATGCGGCCTATGCAGAAATAACTGATACCCTAGACAAAACAAAGTTTGACATCAGTACTTTTCAAACCGGTAATTTTGGCTGGGGCGATAGTGTAGTGTTGGTTGATGCTAACCGTTCAGATTTCGCACTATTAAAAGACCTGCGACCCGGCATGAATAATCAACTCAGGGTGGATGTAAACCTTGATACCGCTAAGGGCATTGTAAAATGGAAATTTTCCACACTTGATCTTGCTTCCCTGCAGCTAACAACCAATCCTGCCGAAGGGTTTTTACCTCCAAATATTGATGGTAAAAAAGGCCAGGCTTTTGTGAATTTTAGTATAAAACCTAAGGCTGGTGTTACATCGGGAACAATAATTAACAACAAAGCCACGATTGTTTTTGATGAGAACGCAGCTATAATCACGGATAATTGGCAGCATATTGTTGATACAACGGTGCCCAAAAGTAAGGTTGCGGCACTAGCAGCTAATGTGCCTGCAAAAGATTTCTCTGTAAGCTGGGCCGGCACCGATGTGCATTCGGGTATTGGGAATTATACGATTTATGTTTCTGTAAATGACAGCCTTTTCAAGCCCTGGCTGCCTAATACTACGGCCATTAATACCATCTATAATGGCGAATTTGGCAACAGTTATAAATTTATAAGCGTGGCTGTTGATAAAGCTGGTAATTATGAAAATGTGGCTAACAAGCCGGCGCCTGATGCACAAACGATTCCGCTTGCTATCGGGCAGGTGGTAAGTATTAAAAATGGCTTATGGAATCAACCATCTACCTGGAGTGGTAATAAAGTGCCTGAGCAGGTTGATGATGTACTTGTAAGGCACCAGGTAACGGTGGATATAAATGGCATTTGCAAATCATTGAAAGCAGTTGTGCCCGGTATTTTACAGATTAACTCCGGAAAAAGGTTGGATATTATGGGGCATTAAACGAGCTAAATAACGAGTAGGAATGAAATCATTGCCTTTTCTGGTTTCACCTACTCATTTTAATAAATACCTATTCTCAGACAAAATGAATTAGTAACTTTTTTAATAATTACGACAGCCGAATTTATGATGACAGCAGGTAATAAACAATAAGGCAATTTCAATTTAATAAAGTGATTTCTTACAGCTTTAATCTTATACAATGTTATCCAGATAAACTAAAATTCAGGAGCCTTATATTCTGCCACTTCGCCTACCAAAAAAATACTTCCAAATACCACAATCATATCGTTCTGATTCGCATGTTGTTTTGCCGAACGCAATGCTTCATTAACGTCTTCAAAAGAGCTCCCTTTTAATCCAAATTCACCGGCTTTTATTTGCAGATCATTAACAGAGAGTGCCCTTGGTATATGCGCATTGGTAAAATAGTAGTTTGCTTCTTTTGGTAACATTGAGAGTACTTTTGAAATCTCCTTATCTTTCACCATTCCTATTACAAAGTGTAGTTTGTTTTTTAAACCACCATTGGTCGAAGGTTTTAAGTATTCACTGGTTTGAATAAGTATCTGGCGGATTCCATCTTCGTTGTGCGCTACATCCAGCACTACTATTGGATTCTCCGATATCACATCCCATCTTCCCTGAAGACCAGTTAATTTTTTTACATTGGCAAGTGCAAATTTCTCTGCCTCATTGGGAATTAAAAATCCCTGCTTTATTAAAATGTCTTTAGCACACAAGACTGTCCGCAGGTTTTTCGCCTGATATAATCCGTTTAGATCTAGTGCGAAATTTTCTGATTCCTGTTGTTCATTACTTTTTACTTCACAACGCAATTGCGTAGCTGTCGTGATAATATTGGTAACAGCATATTCATCCTGAGCAAAATGAAGCAGGGCGTTGCATTCAGACGCTTTTTGTTGGAAGATATTTTTTGTTGCATAAATGTATTCCCCAATCACTACCGGAATACCCGGCTTGATAATGCCCGCTTTTTCATTACCTATTTTTTCAAGCGTATCACCTAAAATATCCATGTGATCGTAACCGATATTGGTGATGATGGATAATATTGGTGTAATTATATTTGTGCTATCCAACCTTCCGCCCAGGCCCGTTTCAATCACGGCAATTTCAACCTGTTGCTGATAAAAATATTCAAATGCCATCGCAACAGTTAGTTCAAAAAAAGACGGTTGAATCGACTCCGATAGAACTTTGGTACGCTCCACAAATTCAACTACAAAAGCTTTATCGATCATTTCACCATTGATCTTAATTCTTTCCCTGAAATCTTTTAAATGTGGTGAAGTATATAAGCCTGTTTTGTAACCCGCCTGTTGTAAAATGGCGGCCAGCATGTGACTGGTGCTTCCCTTGCCATTGGTCCCGGCTATATGAATGGTTCTAAACTTTGTTTGAGG
>Ga0209181_10007301_pt1 | contig 15188 bp, 8 predicted proteins | sample MAT05_FD_187208 | JGI IMG/M metagenome (GOLD analysis project Ga0209181, IMG submission 187208) | Freshwater microbial communities from Lake Fryxell liftoff mats and glacier meltwater in Antarctica - MAT-05 (SPAdes) (version 2) | ecosystem: Environmental > Aquatic > Freshwater > Ice > Liftoff... | reverse complement strand
CACGACGCGAGTTGCAGCTATGCCAGCAACCTTGAGTCGTTGCAGGTAACTGGCTTTAGCTTCAATATTGGGCGGCGAGAACGCAAGTACCGCACTCGGCAGTGCTTCCAGCACCCGGCCCCACAGCGCGAGACAGCGCGGACTCAGCTTAATCAAGCTGACGAAAGCACCTAGCACTATAGCGTGCTTTCCTATGCCGAATTTTTTACGTTGATAGTTGTGCTGGCTGGCTGGCGCAATGTGGCGATAAGGAAAGACACAGCCCTGCATCGGCAACAGCCGCTCCAGCAGATACGCTTGGTTTGCTGGAGTGTCGGCGTAATGATCAGTCAGCTTGAAATCGATGCTTTCCAGCCCCACTGCCCCGGCGCTGGCAATGTGGGTGACCTGCAGGCGCGCCGGTTTGTAAGCCAGAATCGCTGGCAGGCTACCCTTGGTGTGGGTGGACAGATCCACCAGAATATCCAGATTGTCCTCGGCAATGCGATTTGACGCACTGAACGCGTCGAGATTTGCAATGCCGACAAATCGATGACTGCAGGCTTGGAAGCGCTCGGTCCACGCATCTTGCTGCGCTGACAACGAATAGCAGTACACCTCGAATTGCTCCGTATCATGGCGGGAAATGGCCTGATATATCATTTTTCCCATCACGTGATCGCGCAGGTCGGCTGACAAATAGCCAAGCCGGATCTTGCCGCCAACGGCGCGTGCGAGCAACGACAATGGAAGGGTATAAATCTGCTTGCTCAACTGGTTGTAGCGCTGATACAGGGCAAACAAGCGCTCTGAAGGAAAATCAAAAGACAAAAGTAAAAACAGTACTTCCTCCAACCGATCGAGTGCATCGGCGGCATTGAAGAACGCATACTTATCGCTCAGCAACTCCTCCAGATACACCTGTTGCTGTTCGACTTCACCCAGGTACTGGCAGGCTTGCAGACCATATACCGCGAGCATGACAGAGGGCGGCGCGTGCCGCCGGAACTGTTTAAAATTTTCCAGCCACGAATTGATTTTGCCGGCGTCGAACAATACATCGCCCAGATGGTAATAGGCCGGTGCATGATCCGGCTGAATACGCAGGATTTCTTGGTAGCAGGCAGCAGCGCGTTCGGGCATGCCTTGCTGCTGGAACATTACGCCCAGGTTGAATAATGCCTCGGTATTATTTGGCTCCAGCGCCAGGGCACGATGATAGGTAGCCATTGCCGCGTCTGGCATACCTTGTTTTTGATATGCCACGCCCAGATTGAAATACGCAGACGATTCCTGTGGCTGACTTTGGATCGCCTGCTGCAAAGTGCTGACGGCTTGCGGCAGATGGCCAGCCCCGGTGAGGGCGCGGCCCAACCCGTTCAGAGCTGCAAAATGGCTGGGCTTGACTTGCAGCGCCTTGTTAAAGCCAGCGACCGCATCCTCCATATGTCCCTGCTTCAAATAAAGGTTACTAAGTGCCAGATGCGCATCAAGATAGCTTGGGCTAACCGCAATTGCACGTTGAAGTTGCACGATGGCATCATCTTCCTGACCGGTTTGTTCCCGTAAAACGCCATATAAATACAGGGCTGCGGCATGATCGGGCTCATGCAATAGTACCTGCTGGTAATGATCTGCGGCTTCCATCAAATTGTTTGCCTGGTGTTGCCGCACCGCTTTCTGGAACAGCGCTTTATTATCGTCATTTGCGATTGAATTTTTTAGGTGACATTGGGCGATAGCAAGACGATAGGCATCTTCCAGATGCCGGGTATAAGCATCCATATCAACCAGCGACGAATCGATAAGACCGCGCCGAATCTGTTCTACTGCAGCGCCGCGCCAGCCAGCGTCGCTCGCCAGACGGCAAGCGAGATCGATATATTCGGCTTCACTGTAAGCAATTGTTTCAGGTACGCCGAGGTTCATCAAAATACTGTAGGACGTGCGTTCACTATGGCGCTGCCCGCACAATGTGACCACCGGCACTCCCATATCCAGCGCTGCCAGAGTCGTATCACCACCACTGTAGGGGAACGTATCGAGGGCCATATCCAGCAGCGCATAACGTGCGCGATTAAACTGCTCGTCCTTTGCCGCGGGAATAAACTTCACCCGTGCCGGATCGATTCCAGCCGCAACAATTTGACGTAGATAGCTGGTTTTTTCGTTTTCTTTCAGGGGCGAAAATGCTAGCACGGCATGTTCATTTTTCGTCAAGATTGCCGCCCAGGTTTGTAGACAACGCGGGCTGAACTTCATTATGTTAGCGAATACGCCCAATACCACTGTATTTTCGGCAATGCCTAACTCCGCCCGACTTAATTGGACATTCGAAGCAGGTTCAACATGGTGAAAGGGGAAAAGACAGCCTTCCATCGGTAACAGCTTTTCGATCAAATATACCGCATTTTCCGGCACGTCGGCATAATGATCGGTCAACTTGTAATCAACCGTATTCATGCCTAGGCCACCGTGGGCGCCGAGGTGAGTGATCAGCACCCGTGCCGGTTTGTAGGCGAGGATCAACGCATTGGAATAGGAGGTGTGATTGCACAGGTCGATCAGTATATCGAGGTCGTCTTCGGCGATCATCTTGGCGGCTTGGCGCGCGGACAGCGTGTGCAGATCAACGAATTTATCACTGATCGTGACAAATTGCTTAGTGAGTGCATCTTCCTGGCTCGCCAGGGAATACAGATGCAAATCAAACTGGCTGCGATCATGGCGCACCAGCACTTCATACATAAGCTTGCCCATCACATGTACGCGAAAATCCGCCGACAAATAGCCAATGCGCAATTTTGTGCGCTGCGTCCGGTAGGGAGCAACTAGCGGGAATTCGGAAAAATGTTGACGTTTCACTGCCTGATTGTAGGCATGGTACAAGCGCAGTAGCTGCGCTTGTGGCAGATCAAAGTACTGCGCCACCCCTAAAATGTTATCCAGCACCCCTATATCGCCATCTGTGAGTGGATGTGCAGACAGGGCTTGCAGGTAATTTTGTTCGCGAGTGAAGTCGCCCAGGTAGCGGCAAGCGGAAAGTCCGGCAACAAAAAACCAATCTGTTTTGTTATCCAGGCGCTCATATTTCCTGAATGCATCCAGCCATTCCTCGGTGCGATCGAGGAACTTTAGCAGTGTACAAAGATTGTCATAAGCTTCTGCATAGTTCGGCGCAATGTCTATCGCTGCCTGGAAATGCTCCACCGCCAAACTAAACCGTTTTTGTTTTTTAAGGATCAGACCTAAATTGAATTGCGCCTGTGGCAATCTGGAATTACTTGCCAAGGCGTGGCTGTAGGATTGCCGGGCGTCATCCAGCCGCTCCAGCGTTTGAAAGATATTGCCCAGATTGTTGTGTGCCTCGGCAAAACCAGGATTAATTTCGATGGCGCGCTGATAGCTGGCAATTGCCGCATCGGTTTGATTCAAGAATTGCAGCGCCAGTGCCAAATTGTAATGACATTGTGGGTGCTTGGGCTGCAGCATCAGAACTTGCCGGTAGACCATCATGGCGTCCACTAGCCGTCCTGCTTGATGATGCTGCACTGCCTGTTGAAACAAATTGCCGGGATTATTCATGAATGATTAATTACAAGTGTTATCAGAAGATGAGTTTAATGGTCGTGCATTTAATGCCGCTGCAAAAAATTGCTCCATCTGGCGCAATGGCGTCTCCACCGCAAAGATAACGTCGCTACTTGCGTTTATATGTTGCACAACTTGCTCATGCCAAGCGCTATCCGTGCCAAGTCTGGTTGCTATCTCTATATAATCTTTGTGATCGTGCGCGATCAGCTCGTTCAAGCCCATACACTTCAACATACCGTAGCTTTGCCGCCCGCGCATAAATTCGCCTGGCATCGTTACCACGGGTAAACCGCAGGTCAGCGCATCCAGCGTTGTATTGCCACCGGACCAATACAGGGTATCGAGCATGACGTCGCACAGCATATTGACACGCAAATAATTTTCATGAGCCATACGCGGCATCATTTTGATTTGACCGCTTTTCTCCATCCCATTTTCATCCATTACACTTTCAAGCCGCTTCATGAAAGCACGTGTAATTGAAATATCGGTGGCCTGAAAAAATACCAATACAGCATTTGTATTTCGTGCCAGAATTTCTAACATCAGCCTATCGTTATCGGGATGAATTTTATATAACGATTGCGGGCAAAGATAAAGAACGCGCTCCTCTGGCAATAAAAAGTCTGAGCGCTTAACTGGAGAAGGAAGTACCGGTTTTAAATAGCACGTTCCGATTCCCTCCAGCAATATCAATTGCTCACTATAGTGAGCCTGCGCGTTTTCTGGCTCCATTAATGCACTGGAAAAGAAATAATCTAAATTGGCATGACCAGTGGTTACCGGATGTCCCCAGGCAGCGCATTGTATTGGCGCCAAACGCATCGCGGCCAATACAAATGCCCCCGGGTCCATACCAATTTCCGGATAAATCAAAATATCCAGCTGGTCTTTTTTGACCTGTCTGCCAATATAATCAACTTCGCCAACAAGATGTTTATAGCAATCAGAAGCATTGGTACACTCTTGAGTTACCTGATCCTGTATATGCCCAATGTAGTAGCAATAAATTTCAAACAATCCCCTGTCAAGAGAGGTAACCCAGCTTTTAAAATAAGACCCTACGGTGCAATCGCGCATAAAACTCGATAAGAAGCCGATGCGCAAACGTCGTTGGCTGGCTGCGGGATCTTGCTTTATGGGCTGCATTAAATCTGGAGCTGCAACCCGAAGAATATCCGCCACAAAATGTGCATATTCCACTTGCAAAGATTTATCGTCTTGACCTTGATAAGCCAAGTAAAAATTGGCCCAGCTCAATCCTGACAATAATTCTTTTGATTCTATTTCAAGGAAGTTTTCAGTGTTATCACGTAAAGTCTTCAGACCCTCAGTGTAACGTTTTCGTACCACGAACAATTCTGTGGCATTGGAATATATCGCCGGCAACGTCAGGTGAGCGCCGATGAATGCCTTCAAGCCATTTGGCTTTAATGACAAGACATGCTGATAAACGGATGTCGCTTCGACATGCTTGCTCTGTTCCTTTAAAGAAAAGGCCAAGCTGTTTAGTGCTTGAATATTATCTGGATCGAGAAAGAGCGCTCGGCGTAATACTTTCTCGGCCTCTTCCACCTTCCACTGCACAATAAGAGCATGCCCCAAACCAAAATGGGCATAAATATTATCCGGCTGAAGCTCAATGAATTTACGGTAACAGCTCTCAGCCTCTTCTATTCTTGCTTGTGATTGATATGCGCTGCCCAAATTGTTGTAAGCGAGTACATAGTCTGGTTTTAACCGTACGGCTTCCAGAAAAGCAACCGTTGCCTCATCAATTTTCCCCTGTAAATTAAGTACACTTCCCAAGTTATTCCACGCTTGGTGGAAATCGGGAAGTAATTTTAACGCTAGTCTAAAATTAGCAGCCGCTTCATCAAGATTCCCCTTTATTTGATATAGCGTACCCAACTGATTATATGCTTGGGCAAAACTTGGATTCAGTTTAAGTGCTTTACAAACATATTCTGCCGCTTCGTCATACTTACCTTGCGCCTGAGAGACTAAACCAAACGCAAGCCAATAATGTGGCTGCTTTGAATCAGCCTGTATTGCCTTATTAAAATAATTTGATGCTTGTTCGAAATTTTTTGAACTCAAAGACTTTAACCCCAACTGATAAAGAACCTCAGGGTGAGTAGGGGTACCGATAGGAATTGGCTGATTTTCATTTTGCATTTCTGATGCCTTAATCTGTCGTGAATCCTGAATTCAAAGAGCAGCATCTCACTGCTTTCTCAAAAAATTTGGCAACTCAAACAACTGCTTTCACTATTTATCTGCCGAGGAGAAAGTGCGAGTTATTGAGTATGGATACTCAAATCTCCGGATAGCGGTGATTGCGTATATAATTTGCGGCGAGCACGGACAAGAGAAAGAAAGTGAAACAGTCTTTTGCAAGCTAAAACGAGACGCGCTTCAGCCATGACTAGAGCAGACATCAACGCAATGCCAAAGGTCAAAAACAAGGGCACAGTATAGCAAAAAAGCTGTCCCATCAGATTCCACAGCTATCTTTGATTTATTTGAGTGCCCCAAAATAATACCTGTTCTTACACCAAGAACATACGGCAAATAGCATTCGTCTCTGCCGGCCATGGGTTCGTTGCTATAAAAAATTCGTGCGTTTCTTGCCAAGAGTACGGCCAGAAATTAGCCTTCAAAAACTCCGTAATTTTGAATATAAAGTCGTCATCTAAGTTTCAATGAAACTAATCTCAGACCTTATTTATTAAACTAAACTTATCAAAGAGTCCAAATGAATCAACCAAACAATATTGATCCTGCCGAATTAAATGTCCAACCTATCGCTAACATTTATCAAGCGGGACAGATCATAAAAGTTCAGATGAACCTTCAAATTCGGGACATCTGTATCTTTGATCCTGTAATGCGCTTGTTCATTCGTCATGAAGGAGCTGATACCTATTTGGTGGCTTCTGATACGCATCAAGGTGGAATATTTCTGCCTTGGTTACCACGCGGCGAGTTCTCCTTCAACTTTGAATGGCCAGTATCACTTCTTCCGGGCAATTATGAACTTGGAATTTCATGGGGAACGGTAAACAAGGTTCGTAAACCGGACTCATTACAATTGTTTTCCATCCACGGAATGGAGTCAGCACAGCAGATTTTGTTGGGTACGTGGAGCATTAACCCAGAAACGGAAACACGTTTAAATCAGCTGTCGTGGCGTCAAGGTATGACTAATTGGTTTCATCGTCATTTTTGTCATGCGGCAAAAGTCATTGGAGAACTTTGCCTCGCTAACTCTGAAAAGCTGCGTGGCAGAATTTTGGATATCGGTGCGGGCGAAGGAATTACAGATTTGAGCATCGTTCTGCGCTATCAGCCGCAAGAACTCGTCGCCTTGGATATTGTGGATTACATAAAAGAATTACCTAGGGTCGCACGAGAAAATGGATTGCCTTTACAAACAATGCCTGACAACTTTACTTTTTTACAGCAAAGCTGCGAGGAAATCCCCTATGCCGATGAGAGTTTCGACGTTGTGATATCTTGGGGATCGCTTGAACATATTGCAGGGGGTTATCGAAAAACGTTGGATGAAGTTTATCGGGTGTTAAAGCCAGGTGGATTATTTTTTGTCGCCCCTGGTTTGTATTACTCGGCCCTGGGAAGCCATTTGGGCGAATTCGATTCAACTCCTCACTTACATCTGCGCATTCCAGAGGCTGATTTAAAAGAAATGGTAATGACCACAAAGCCTACGATAATGGATCGTTCAGGTTTTAATGTCACAAACGAAGATTATTGGCGTTTTTATAAAGAGCTTAACCCTATTCGCCTGGCTGATTTTGAAAAAGAATTACGAAGCTATGGATACATTTTACTCCGCGCAGCAATTAGAACCAGTGAAATAGTTGAATATGATGCAGCATTACAACCGTATAGTATTCTGGATTTGGCTGTAGAAGAACCCTACATAACGGTTCAAAAACCAGAGAAAAATCTCAATAATTAGAGCGCTCGATTCCCGTCATAAATTTTCGGTCAAGTCATGGCATTGCTATCTAATGCGCCATATGAAAAAACAAAAGATAATGGTGATCAACTTCATCAATGGAAATTATTTTTGAACGCGCAACGACTGCGAACTTGGAGTGCTATCCATTGAGAATGCCAATTAAGTCTTCCGGCGATTTCCAATGTAATCCGCAAATAAATCGCGGCAGATTCTACAAGTTATCTGATCTGATATGTATCGACCCTCAGTTGAAAATGCGACTGCCAAGCTATGCTCGCCGATGTGATTGGACAAGTATTCTCTATAAAGGTAATCGTTATAGTGATTGTAGGGAAAATGCAAAAACAAAGGGACTACAAGTCCATTTGTCTTTTTGGAAATTAAAGCCGAAGCGCCGCGAATCTGAGCGTTCGCATCAGCATATGTATCAACTTCATGATAGCTTGCACATTCGGTACCCCACCCACTCTTCAAGTTCATACCGGATCCGATTACCTCTGCAAGATCGTGCGTAGATCTTCTGTTGATTTCCAATCAGAGCCACATACGAAACGGGGAATTAGCCATCGGTTAGAATCGTTGGTGACGTATTCCGATTCAGTTGTAAGTGCCGCGATGAGTAGATGTTCTGACGTATGATTAGGAAGATACTCGCGCACCAAGTAGTCAGAAGCTTCGCCATATGGGTAGGCAAAAATTGTGGATGTCGCATCTCCGCATCAGCCTCTTGATAGGTTGAAATGACTGAAAATCGTCCTTTCTCACGCACAGCAGCTGTCGAATCTAAGGTGATGTGGTTATGGTCCCAGCTATGGTTTTGAATTCGAATCACTCCTTCGTGTTGGGCTTGCTGCCACCACTCATCACCCCACCAGCGATGTCCCGCCATACACGTGACCTCAAGTTGCGCGCGCGCTTTGGGGGACACAATTACGAAAGACGTTGCTTCTATTGAAGGTTGGCCACGTCTAGTGTTTATTTGGGAAAAATCACGCAAAATGTTCGCCATACTCTTCTGCTGCCCGTGAGTAGGGTGATCAAGATCGTGCCAATCAAACCATGAGCCGTCGTCGAACGTAATAGCAACCCATTTATTTACGGGGTCCAACTTGCGATGGATTACCGCATCGACGATAGTGCTCAATGGAGTTATCGTCCAGCCTAACTCCGTGAGCAAACGCAAATCCATACTCAACGCAACGTGATCGTTATTTGAATACTCATTGCCATCAACCTTCATTGAATGATACGTCAAAATCAGTGCTGTCATGGTAGGGATCATCCAGTTGTGTGGTACGCATGGGAGAGGCTATTCGCCAGAATTGTTAGCACAATTAAAACGGCCCGAGTTCACGTACTTTTTCAATTAAAGCAAGCTTTTCTGTATCCTGCATAGTTGCACTCCACCATGCAATCACATATTTAAAAGGGGTTATTTGAAATCCAGCGCGAAGAGAGATGCGCTCTGATAATGGATCACCACAATAGCCAAACACCCCTAATGTTTTGTCCTGGAAGTAGTTAAATGCCGTGGACAACGACAGATAATATGCGCCGCCAGCATTGCGCATACTTGCACGCTCATCTGGATTCATTTTCTTGAGAACACGTTGATCAACACAAGCGCCGCCGCATAGCAAGCAACCCTGCCATTCATAGAAATGGATGTAACATACGGGAAGAGTAATCGAGTCTTTACTGTCGTAATAAGCCACCAAGTGAATTGGGTCTTCAGGCGGCGAATCGTGAAACTTGGAACGAAATAAAGCTCTCACATTTTCACATATCGTTTGCTGCATACATATGCGGAAAAATGGTTTCTCCTGACCTGGCGAAACTAAAATATTAATGGTTTGAATTTGCTGAGACATACATCAACTCTGAATCATTGGTCAAGAGAGCGCGGAACATTCCATAATTGCTAGCACGGAACTTAAAACTGTAATGTCTATAATCATTGACGCATGAGGGCGGACAGACGCTGCATCAGAATGGTTTGATTTCAAAAGACGAGTTTATTTTCCACTTTCGTAATTCTAATCTAATGGTAAAGCCTTTACCAGAAAGGGTTTCAGGCCGATACATGGCAGAGTGTATGAAATCAACGAGGTTCAACAAGCTTAAGCGCTACGCCACTTATCTTTACACCTCCTTTTTGCTGTGCAGCGGACAGCTGCCACTCCAGCGTCAAGCGCGACATCTGCCGTTTTTGAGCTGCAGGAAAAAGACAACGTGCCGTATTTTGCCCAGTTGACTGGAGTAAGCAGGACAGTTTTTCGCCATTCTCCAGCAATAACACGGCTGATACTCTGGTTTGCTGCGGCCAGCTCCCGGTTACGACAAGTTCAGTTGGCGCCGTCAGATAGCGCATTTCCCACTGCGGTGAAACCAGACCAATGTGCACACCTTCGCCCGTCAGTTGCAGCTCTCCATAACCGCTTATCAGACGTGTTCCTGCTGCCGCGATCCAGCCATCATTGCTTTTCACCAAATCATTGCCAAACGGGTAAAACAGGCTGCCGACCGGCCACGCTTGCAGTGCGCGCAGCCACCAGACGAATTGGTACTCATAGGCCGAGCCTTCCATCACATCGTAGGCCTTAAAGTTATTTGGGTGCACCATGCGGTCACCCACGTAGCTACCCCACATCGGTGACAGAAAATGCGCACCACCATTTATTAGTGCCTGCATGGTGGCATAGGATTCGGTGTGATCCGGCAATTTTTCTGGAAACGCAATCGTGGCGGGATGAAATTCCCCCACGCCCCATTCAGGATCGACCCGCCGGATGTTGTCGATGAGGCTGCGACCACTGCGCGGCTTGCCTTCGTTGCGGCTGGCTGGGCCATACAAAATCACGCCTAAATGGCCTTGGCGGGGCTTGGCACCTTCTATCGACACCCCCGCCTGGTCGTTCCAGCCATTGGCACGATCGGTGATACTTACTGCAACATCCGCCTGGATAAAGGTTTGGCTAGTATAAATGCGCTCTGGCGGTAAACCTGCTTCTACTGCCCAGGCAGCGAGGTCGTCATAATGGCGTGCCACTAGATGGCGTCTGAATTGCGTCCATAATTGCTGCCATTGATCGCTGTAATCGATGGCTTGGCGTGGTGGTTCAATGGCGCTAACTTCCTTCCAGGATTGCTTGGCGAGGCGGCTTGCTTCAGCCAGAGTCAACCTGGGTTCGTGTCGAGAGTAGGCTAGTTCGCCGCCATTTGCGTACGGGCCGAGGTGGAACAGCCATTCGCGGTATTGGCGCAATGTGTCCGGATTGTAGTCGTACCACTGGGTCAAGTAGAACCACGGATTGATATACTCATCCGGGTCGAGGTTAATCATCACATAATGGGCGGGATGGGTCTGGTCAAATTTAACAATTTCGCGCACAGCGGCTTGCAGGTTACGCTTTTTGTAATCAAGAAAGCGGCGGTTGTAGCGGTTCAGGCTCATCATGCGTGCCAATTCCGGACTGTCGATGGCGCCGGCCAAACCTTTCAGGGCGTTGTCTGGCTCAGACTTACCAAACTGATTCCATTGCACGGCGCGCTCGTCTTGCTCCAACATATCGACAATATCCAAATCCGGCGCGGCGAATTTGGAATCTGCCCAGACACCGCCATCCAGTGTGATCATCAACGGTGCGCGAAAACGCAGCGCAGTATCGAGTAACTCATTCAAGGATTCACCGGTCATACCCTTGCCTTTGCGATTGCGCAGGCGCTCTGGAAAGTTGGGATCAAATATATAATCGGCCTGCTCGCCTTTGGTGGTACGCATATATTCAACGCGCCCGCGGAAACCGATATCAACACAGCCGCCTTGTGTCATATCGCGCAATTCCTGCAACTGGCGAAAATTATTACGAAAATCCACCGCTCCGCCGGGATAATACACTCGCAACTTCTTGCCAGAACAAGTTTGTTTTGCGGCTGGATTCTTATCGAGCACCAGCGGCCCAGGCAATACAGAAATATTGCCCGCATTATCCTCCACTCGCACCTGTAATCGCTGCAAGCCGGACGGTATGACGGCAAATGGTACATTCAGATCATACAAGTCGCCTTCCTTGAGCGGCGCATCGCCCGCCTTGTCACGGTTAAAGCGGGGGTCTGAAAAAGCCGATAGCAACTGATCTTTTTTTTTCAGCGTCATTTTTCCGAGAGGCGTACCCGTTTCAGTTTCCACATATGCAGCCCGGATGCCTTGCTCATCGGCCAGCCAGGCGCGCAGTTCTATCGCGCCAGGTGACATCATTTTGTCATGTTGCGCCAATATCTTTCCGAACGGCAGATCGTTGATCACCTGCGGCCCGACGATTTCACTGTTATGTCCTTTGCCATCTTCGAACAGAATTCTCAGGTGATAGCGACCGCGCGGCAACTTAGATGTCGGAAGCACACCCTCGAAACCGCTGGTTGCTGCCTGCGGCCAAGCTGGAAACACCTTGGCAACGTCATCGCGATGATTGCTGGCTGACAACACCAACATTTCTTTATCCTGCGCCAATAACCGAACTTTCACCGGCAGCCGCCCTGCCACCGCCCAACCGCTAATCAAATTTCGGCCATCAGCCTTGATCGGCTCAGTTACGTCTAATACCCCAAATGGCTTTGAAAAATTAACGGGCACCCGACCGGCGTTAAATACCTTGCCAACGCCGTTTACCGCGCGCATATCCAACACTGCGGTATGCGGCGGAATAATGCCGCGCGAAAATGCAAAGGTATATCCGGAAACAGACGGGAATTTGCATTGCGGAAGGGCTGAAGTAACATCGGTTCTGACGACGCTCGGCTTGACACTGGCAAGCACCTTGCCGTTCGCCCACATCTCGACACGGCTTACTCCTGCAGCATCGGCTGCCCAGCCCTCAATATAAATGCTGGCTTCACCGGTAGAATCGACTAGTTTCGGCATATCAACCGCGCCACGTGCTTCGCAGACTGGCGGTGCCATTTCCATTTTTATTTGCGGCCAAACAAGACGGGTGGCACCTCCGCCAATCGCGACAACTGACACAGTTACAATGACCGTTAGTAGTAATTTTTTATTAAGGTAGCTAATCATTATTGCTTTTTAGGGGGATGGCTTCTGAAAGGGTACTGGAATAGATATTCTGTGGCAGATGTTAAGGAAAGTATATTCCACAAATTAACAGTAAGTGACAGGAATACCCAAGATACAAGTTGCAGCTAATCAAATATTACCATTTACGGTTCGTAAATGATGTTTGCACGAGACGGCCAATTCGGGCGACACTCAACAGATAATTGACAGGGCGGTTTCAGGCCCCAAGTTCAAAAAGTGCAGCGTGATGCTGCTTGAAGTCAGATTGTCCATTGGAGCGCGAGCCCATAAAATTAATGAAATTCTTAATAGCATCAGAATTCATACAGTAGAATTGGTGAATTTTTGAATGTCAGCCTTGCTGCTGTTTCCGCGAATGGCCAATGGCGATTGGTTTGAAAAGAATGTGACACTGACCCCAATTTCAGGCACGAATATGCTCGCCTTTAACCAGCCGCCGCGAGAACCGGCCTTGATGAGCGACCAGCGTAACGGATAGTCGGCATCGCCCGATGACAAGCGCCATATCGCATGCAAGTGTTCAGATAACACCACCATCGCCAGAATAGCAAACGGGTGCGCGTTTTTTACCGTTTTCATGGGCGCGCGCAAGTCATCGATATCACGCACCAAGTTGGGCACTGATCAACCAATTAGGATTAATTATTGAATGAGCGGATCTGTCTAGATACCTCATCCCACTGCCTTCTTGTGCCATCTGGCTTGAAAACATTAATTCGATACAATGAAAGATCGGGTAGGCTCATGCGTAAATAGGATTGCTGGTTGTGAATAAGCCAGTGGTTCAATCCAAGTTGACTACCAAGGCTCTCTTCCCGTTGAAGAAATGAAAATATACAGTCAGCAGCTGTACCATAAAAATACGTAACAATAACCCCTTGCTTCTGTGTAAATTCAAGTTCATGGTTGAGAAGAAGATCGGTGCTACGGAAGGTGATTACACAGCCAGTCCGACCTAAGGATTTCACACGTGTATTCAGTTCTGCCAACAGAGGAGTCGCATTACCATTACGGTATTCGGCCCAATGATGCTTGATCTCGTGAATATCAACATCGTTTGTTTTGGGAATGTCAATTTCAAGATGAAGCCAATTATGATGGTTACTTAAGTAACCACCGAATGAGGATTTACCTACTCCGGATGGGCCAAATATAAATATTATTGAGCAATGCTTTGATTTCATAAATCTAACAATCTAGAGTCGCCCAAATTAATGCAGTCAACCATATTTTAGTGAGTGTCCACAGCGTCACAATATCGGCTACCCGCATAAACCGTGTCAACCTGCCTGGAGCAAATATGCTTTGTGATTGCTCCAGCATTTCGAAGAAATACGCTCTCAATATTATATGCAAATGAAATGCTGTCGCATCTTCATTTTGCCGAGCCCCGGTAAGTTGGGTTAAATGGGATGAGGCCCAACTTCTCACCGCTCACCGTCTACTCCATCACCTATTTGCGCACCCCAATCTGATGCTGCTATCCTCTACTCAATGTAGCCATGTATTGTTGATGTAACCAATCAACAGGGTGGGTGACCCAGCCATAGTTCACGAGATTGTACTGAATGTAATCGACGTGCCGCGCAAGATCAATCTCATCCCGGTCTTAATAAACGACAACGCAGTGAATAGTCGGCGTCGCCCGGTGGCAAGCGCTATATCACATGAATTGGGCAGGAAGCAAACAAAAAAACCCTTTCGGTTTTTTTGTTTGCTTTTTCCATGAACTGCGAAAGTAGTTTTTCACTAACTTGGCACGAGTTTCACTTTCCAATACAACCGACAATTTCCACTATACATCAAGATTTTTAACTCCCAGAGCATTCTGTTCAATAAAGGCACGGCGAGGCTCCACTATATCTCCCATCAAAGTTGTAAAAGTTTCGTCTGCTGAAATCATGTCTTCAATTTGTACGCGCAACAAGATCCGGTTTTTTATATCCATGGTGGTTTCCCACAGCTGCTCCGGATTCATTTCTCCCAACCCTTTATAGCGCTGAACACTAACTCCACGCTTAGCCTCATCTAGCAGCCATTCGATAGTCTGCTTGAAGTCGGCTACCGGTTTGCGCTGTTCCCCTCGCTTGATATATGCGCTTTTACCTAACAATCCATTTAAAGCGAGTGCTGTTTGTTTAATTTGGGTGTAATCACCGCTTAGCAGAAAGCTCGGCTCAATGTAGCTTACGGAATAATTACCATGCAAATGTTTTTCTAAACGTAAACGGTTTTCCTCATTGGCTGGATTAATATCTGCTTTCACAATTATTTCTGGACCACAAACCTGTTGCAGACTTATCGCACTTTGTTCTGCTTGGTCTGCACTATCCAATTGAATATCTGGCTGCTTGAGCATCGCATGCAGGGCTTCCTTTGCGATAGCCCGAGATAAGCGATCTATGATGGCTTCCGCAAGGAAATATTCCTTTGCCAAATGCTCAAGTGTTTCAACTTGCAGTGCTGGTGAATCTTGATCAGTATGTAGCTCGGCATTCACCAGGGCGGAACGAAGCATAAAAGTTTTCATTTCAT
>Ga0209181_10007294_pt1 | contig 15200 bp, 8 predicted proteins | sample MAT05_FD_187208 | JGI IMG/M metagenome (GOLD analysis project Ga0209181, IMG submission 187208) | Freshwater microbial communities from Lake Fryxell liftoff mats and glacier meltwater in Antarctica - MAT-05 (SPAdes) (version 2) | ecosystem: Environmental > Aquatic > Freshwater > Ice > Liftoff... | reverse complement strand
GTAGCTGTGAATGATGTGGCTAATACTGCTTCCAATACAAACGTAACCATCAACGTGGCTGGCAATGATACCGATACAGATGGCACACTGGTGTTGACTTCTATTGATCTGGATCCGGCTACCGCTGGTCAGCAGACTACTTTTACAGTGGCTGGTGAAGGAACTTATACTGCCAATGCTGGTGGTACTGTAACCTTTGATCCATTACCAACCTTTAATGGTGTGGCGACTCCGGTTGGTTATACCATTACTGATAATGATGGCGGTGTTTCCAATACTGCTACCATCACCGTTACCGTGGCTAACAATCCACCGGTGGCTGTGAATGATGTGGCTAATACAGCTTCCAATACCAACGTAACCATCAATGTTGCTGGTAATGATTCCGATACCGATGGTACACTGGTGTTGACTTCTATCGACCTGGATCCGGCTACCGCTGGTCAGCAGACTACTTTTACAGTGGCTGGTGAAGGAACTTATACTGCCAATGCTGGTGGTACCGTAACCTTTGATCCATTGCCAACTTTTAATGGTGTGGCTACTCCGGTTAATTATACCATTACTGATAATGATGGTGGTGTTTCCAATACTGCAACTATTACCGTTACCGTGGCACCACCAATTACTTATTCAATTGGAGGCGCTGTTTTAAATGATGGAAATGGTCTAACAGATAACCAAATAAATGGCCCAGGTACAAATGCCGGCGGACTGAATGCAATATTGTTAGATATAGTAACAGGTAATGTTGCAGCAGTGGCAACTGTTCAGGCAGATGGCACCTATAGCTTTGCTGGTATTGTGGCGGGTAATTATTCACTTTTGATAACAACAGCTTCTGCAACAGTAGGTAACCCGGCACCGGCAGTAATACTTCCTGCAGGTTGGGTTAGTACCGGTGAACACCTGGGCACAGGCACAGGTAGCGATGGAGCAATAAACGGCATCTTAGCCCTGGGTACCATTAGCGGAAATATCAGCAACGCACTGTTCGGAATTGAACAACCACCGATATCAAATGATGTAACACTAGCAGGACAAACAAATCCTACAGGTACGGGTACAATTGTAGTGCCTACCTTAACAGGAACTGATGCAGAACAAGGTGCATTCAATGGTGTAGGAAACGGCGATACCATTGTAATTAAGACGGTTCCGGCAAACGGCATACTGTACTACAATGGCGTAGCGGTTGCGGCAGGCGATACCATTAAAAATTACAACCCCGCCTTACTTACACTTGATCCGAACGATGGCCTGATAATAGTTACATTTACTTTCTCAGAAATAGATGCAGCAGGCAACGCAAGTGCTGTACCAGGTGTGGTTACAATTATCTTCAGTAATTCGTTACCGGTTAATCTTATTAGCTTTACTGCAACAGCCACCGGCACATCCGCTGCATTAAATTGGAGTACTTCTCAGGAAGTCAATAGCAGTTATTTTGAAATAGAGCGGTCGTCTGATGGTATTAGCTACACCACGATTGGTAAGGTAAAAGCAAGCGGTAACAGCAGCCTCCGATTGGACTACAATTTTACAGATAACGCTACATTGGCCGGAAGCAATTTCTACCGCTTAAAACAAGTGGACATTGATGGCAAAATTCAATACAGCCAGGTAAGACTGGTAAAATTTGATCAGAGCGAGTTCGTTGTTGTATATCCAAATCCTTCCATAAATGAGGCTAAAATTAAATTCTCAGGTAACAACTGGATTAATAAACCAGCCTTAATTAATGTGTTAACGATTGATGGAAAATTGGCAGCTCAAAAAAGGATTGGCAGATTGAACCAGGTAGAAACAATTGATGTAACCAAGTTCGCAACCGGTTCATACATCATACAAATTGTTACAGGTTCTGAAGTGATAAGTAAACCAATTCAGATTCGTCATCAATAAAAAACAAGACGCAGAGTAATTATAATTCTAAAGCCGTGGCCGGTAAAAAAAGGCCACGGCTTTTCTTATAGAATACCATGTTAGGCTATCACTGAATATTGCAAACAGTGAAAGTTAGTCCCGAAGCAAACGCCCGGCTGGGTCGGCAAACCAGCCATCAACAATAAAAAAATATACTGTTGTGATTGGTAATTGGCATTTACTTAAAGGATAATAAAGATGCATTATACCGTTGCTGGTACTGCTCCCGTTTTCACCTCTTCTATGGTTCTGTTCAGGCGGCTTCTTTCTGCGGCAAAGGCCATTAAATGACTTTCGATGGACACATCGATGGTAGAACTTAACAGCGTTGCATCCTGCTGTGAAACGGCCTGTACCCAATCTCTCACCAGGCTATGATCTCCCCCACCGTGTTCATCAGTTACCATCTTCCAGGAAACTTTTTTTCTTGTTTTGAAATCCGTCATTACAAAGGTTTCCATATCGCCGACAATATCTCCTTTGGAACCCATGATACGGGTTATCCTGCCTTGATATGAAACATGCGCTTCCATAGAAAAGGCGGCCGTAATACCATTTTCAAAAAGCATATTTACGGTCAAATGATCGGGCTGGTCATTGTCCATCCGGTACACACAGCGACCATAATCAGTCGTCTTTAGATTTTCAAGAATCAGCTTATCCCATTTGGATTTATCCTCCGGTAAATCAAACACATACAACCGCTTTTTATCCCGCAGATAAATCTGTAATGCCGAATATGGACAGGAGCCTTCCACCGCACACCCGTCGGTACATCTTTCTGTGCTTCCTTCTGGTGCATTGGCATTTGTAAACCAGCTCAGGTTGCCAAAGCAATGTACATCGTGGGCTTCACTGTTCACCAACCAGCGGATGATATCTGTATCATGACAAGATTTAGCCAGTACAATCGGCGTTGCCAGTTTACTGTTTTTCCATTTTCCCCTTACATAGGAATGACTCATGTGTACCTGCTCAATAGGCTCCATATGTTGAATACTGATGATTTTTCCAATCAGTCCTGCATCCAGCACTTCCTTCAATTGCCTGAAATAAGGTGCATACCGCAATACATGACAAACCGCTACAATTCGTCCGCTTTCTTTCGCCTTCTCCAAAATCAGCCTGCACTCTTCTTCGGTGGGCGCAATAGGCTTTTCCAATAAAATATCATAGCCCGCTGCCAATGCAGCGAGGCAGGGCTTTGTATGCAGATTATCCGGCGTGGCTATGATGACCGCATTTGCAAATTTCTCTTTTTCGAAAACAGCTTTCCAATCTTCAAAACACTGATCGATGCTTATCCCATGATTCAATTTGGCTTTTCTTCTTCTTCCCCGGTCAGGTTCTGCAATGGCAATTATTTTTAGCTCATCCGGGTTTTGAATGGCATAATCTGCATAGATTGAACCGCGATGTCCGGCTCCGATTAAAATAGCCGTAACCGGCTTAGTCATTTTAATATGCCGGGGATTTGCAAAAACGTTGTCATGCAATCCAAATAACCGGGCCATTTCCTTCCATTTTAAAGCGGCATTTTTTTGAACATTGTTAGTTGCATTAGATAAAGAGCGTAAAAACTTTCTGGCGGTAATAAACTGGCGTAACGACATATCCTTTTTTTTTTAATGATTCATTCCTGAGGTAACCTTGCAAATTTACTACCAACACCCGCTTATGAACCTGGTTGCCGGGTAATTTTAATCAAATTCTAATACTGCTCTAATGAGCTACTAATAACTGCGTTTTAATATTGTATCTGTAAAATACAAATGTCGATTGCACTGAGTGGGTTTAGCAATCGTAATCCGTTTTACTGATAAAGTGCAACTACAATCATTCTAAACAAAAAAATTATGAATAAGATTTTTATTTTATTAGCTCTACTTTTTTCCTGCTTAATTACAAAGGCACAGACAATTGAAGAAGCAACGAAACATCTCTACTATGAGCGGTATGAATCTGCTAAAAATATGCTTCAATCCATGATTGAAAAAGATGCCAACTCTACAGATGCACTATATTGGCTGTCAGAGATTTATTTAAAACAACAAAATACAGATTCAGCTTATCGGCTGTTAGATGGCAAGGCGAAAGACCTGTTAAGTGCAACCTATTCAAAAAAACAATCACCGCTGTTATACATTGGATGGGCACATACCTTATTAGATACCGGCAAAATAACTGAAGCCCGCAAGCTGATGGATGAAATATTAACAACTACCAAAAATAAGAACCCACTGGCCTTGTGGGCCATTGCAAGGGCAAATATTGACAGTAAAAACGGGGACATCCAATGGGCACTGGAGTTGCTGGAGCAAGCTGCAAAAAAAGATAAAAAAAATCCTGCCATTTATGTTGCAATGGGTGATGCCTACCGCAAATTGATGGACGGGTCAAATGCGGTTGTTAACTACACAAAAGCACTGAATGCTGACAAAAATTATGCAGAAGCCATTTACAACCAGGGCAAAATTTATAAAACACAAAACAACCCCGAAATTTTTCTCGACTATTTTGAAAGGGCAGTTCAGGCAGACAGCAATTATGCACCTGCTTTATATGAACTGTATGCCTTTTATTTCTTTAAAGATGTGAACAAAGCACAAAAATATCTGGACGCCTATATCAGTCATTCCGACCCGGATCCGCAGCATAATTACCTTAAAGCTGACTTATTTTATGTATCAAAAAAATATACAGATGCGATTGAAGAAGCCGACGATATCATTCAAAGAGCAGGCCCCAATGTGCAGCCAAGACTGTACAAACTGATGGCCTATAGTTATGCCGCCAATGGCGATTCTTCCACCGCATTAAAAGATATCAATACCTATTTTGAACAGCAGGACAGCACGCAATTGGTAGCAAAAGACTATGCATTAAAAGCTGCATTGCTGGAGAACGTAAGCTCCGACAAAACGGAAGCAATCAGTTGGTTTAGAAAAGCATTTACGCTGGAAAAAGACAGTCTTGAGAAACTGAATTATATGGTAAGCCTTGCAGATTTGCAGAAAGAAGCAGGCAACCGGGAAAGAGAAGCCACCTGGCGGGAACGGATTTATCTCACCAAGCCCAATCCTACCAACCTTGATATTTACAAATGGGGTATGGCTCTCTATTCAGACAAAGATTATTTAAAAGCAGATAGCGTATTTGCAATCTATGAAGAAAAATATCCCGATCATATACACGGCTATTTGTGGCGTGCAAGAAGTACCGCACTTGCTGATACCTCCATGAAAGAGGGACTTGCAGTACCCCATTTTAAAAAACTGATTGAAGTGGCTTCGGCAGACACTATAAAAAACAAGGCCATTTTGTTAACGGCTTACGAGTACCTGGGTGGATATGAAGCCAATATCACAAAGGATTATATCGCTTCCGTTGGCTACTTCGAAAAATTACTGGAACTGGATCCGGAGAATGCAGATGCAAGGAAGAACAAAGATATTTTGTCAAAATGGATTGAACAGGGCAAGGGCACCCAATAAAAGGCTTCATGGTTTTTTAAATGTTGGTGTAGAGTTAGGTTTTGGCTTTGGTTTAAAAGGTAAAATACCAATCCTTTGTTGGGTTGGTATTTTTTCCTGATCAAACTTTTTATTCAATAAAACAGTGAAGGTGAAATATTCAATATTAAATCGATTTCGCTTGCCTAACGGTTGATTACTTCCCAATCAAAAGCCGAGGGGATTGTGAATGTCGATATCACGTTTGCGTACAATGCTTTTGCGGTAACAAACCTTAATAGCGGCTTTCCTTAATAAAATGAAATTGACTGTTCAATCAAAACTTGTAATAGGCGAATTAAATCATAACCGATTCCTTCACTTGTTTCATTGAAACACTACATCAACCAAATGCAGGCAGCACCCGCTCAAACAGATAAATCCACAAATCAATATTAATTATGAACACCAATTTAGAGATCAAATTACCAAAAGACCTTACTCAAATTAACAGCAATGATTTTGGAGAACTGATCTGGTGGTGCAATCACCTTTGTATCACCCCGGAAAAACTATTGAAAACAATTTCCATAATTGGATCGTCTACGACAGCGATAAGGAAATATTTGCACAAATAAATCAGCCGGGATAACCGCATTCTTACTTCACTACAAACGCTCTCTCTCTAAAAACATTTTCGATTTCGCCTCCGTTCAATTCATCAACCGCAATTAAAAAAAGGAGTCGTCTGAAATAGCAGACAACTCCCTAAAGTAAGCAAAGGCGTGAACCAACTACACCAATTGCCCGGCGTTAACTAATTGGCCCACATTTTTACGTTTTTCAATTTGCTGAGGCACAGCAGGAATTTCAACCAACGTATCGCAGTTTTGCGGATATAAATTCTGTAAGAAATCATTGGCCCAAAAGTCTATGTTGTAATGAACCACCTGTTCGTATAAACGTTGCAGCCGCATTTGCTTGTCACTATCGCTGAGAGTAAGTGCTTGTAGCAGTCCATCTTTCAAGGATTGACAATCGTATGGATTGGTTAAAATGGCATAGTGCAATTCCACCGCAGCCCCTGCAAATTCAGATAAGATTAATACACCCGTGGATCCTTCAATCTGCCCCTGCACGGCTACATATTCTTTGGCTACCAGGTTGAGGCCATCCCGCAAAGGTGTTATCCAGGCAATATCGGCAACGGCATAATAAGTAATGATTTCTTCAAACGGGAAGGCCCTTAAAATAAGCCGGATGGGTATCCAGTCCATATTGGAATATTTACCATTGATACGACCCACTGCATGTTCTACATCATGCTGAATTTTATCATAAATCTTCATCCCTTGCGCAGGAGGTGTACATATTTGTACCAACTCAATCTTACCATGAAACTCAGGATAATCATCCAGAAATTGTTCAAATGCCAGCACTTTTTCTAATGGCCCTTTTACATAATCCAACCGCTCAACACTCAGCACCACTTTTTTTCCAGCGGTTTGCTGTTTCATTATTCTAATCTTTTCCAACGTATTTTCCTGCTCCAATATTTTGCTAATGTAATCCACCTGAATGCCAACCGGGTTCGCACCCAATTTTACCACCCGGTTATTTACGTTGATGCAGGTGGACATTTTTTGCACACCCAGTGCGGTGCTATACGTAAGAAACCGGGGAGCTGCATTGGTTTCTTCCAGCACTTCTACCGGGAATAAACTTTTTACCACATCCATAAAATTTTCGACATAGCGTGGTATGTGAAATCCTATATAATCGCATTGCAATAAGCTGCTGATGATTTCTCTTCGCCAAGGCAAAATATTAAAGGTATTGGCTGCAGGAAAAGCCGTGTGGTGAAAAAAGCCAATTTTAAGATCGGGCCTCAATTCCCGCAATATCCCGGGCACCAGCCAAAGGTTATAATCATGAATCCAAACGATGGCGCCGTAATCGGCCTGCTCGCTAGCTTTGATGGCAAATAGCCGGTTAATGTTTACAAAATGATCCCAATGATGGTGATTGAATTTTGCCTGGTTGGTGAACGAAAATATAATTGGCCAAAATGCTTCCTTGGCAAATGATTTGTAGAAAATATCTACTTCGTCTTTTGTTAACCCGATCCTGCTGGCCATCAGGTTGGGATATTTTTCTTTATCAATGTACACATTGCGCAGCAATTCTCCACTCGTCTTCACATCTTCCCAGGCAATCCAAACACCGCTCCGGCCGTTGTTAAAAAAGTTCTGTAAAGTAGGTAGAATGCCATTGGGACTTTTGGGCGCTACCCGTTCGGAAACGCCGTTGGTAGTTTTTACTTCGTACGGAAAACGGTGATACATTAAAACCAATTGAGGATATCCGGTATTCTCCAACCGCTTAATTTCTTCCCGAATGTTTTCCGCATAATGCGAGAGCCGGGCAAAGTTTTTTATTGCTTCAATAATACCACCGGCTCCTTCATCCGTTGCGATGTAAATATTAGGAATATCCGCCACCAGCTCCAACAGTTTTGCTTCCGACTTTCCTACTGCTACACCTTTGTAGCCACACTGGTACATGGAAAGATCATTCAAAGTGTCACCTGCTACCAGCACAGACGCTGCATCGGCTTTTAAATATTTAACCAGGCTGGTAAGGGTGCTTCCTTTGTTAACACCTTTTGGTAATACATCCAGAAATTTGCCTGCCGAATAAATTACTTCACAGTCAATTTCGGCCACTTTCTTTCTTACCGTTTCAATCAGGTTTACATCGTCTGTAAAAAATGAACAGCGTCGTTGCTGCGGCACTTCCTGATATTGCAAACCCTGAATATCGCTAAGGCATTCCAATATTTTTAGCCTGCCGGGCCAGCCTTTTTCTATCTCGTTCTGCAGCGGTTCTATCGCTTCGAGCGTGTGTCCGTTTACAACAGTGGCACCCACATCGCAGATAATAAAATCAGGATTGGGGATGATGGGGTCATTCAGTAAAGGAATCACGGTTTCAAGTCCACGCCCGGTTACAAAAATTAAACGAATGGCTTGATCTTTTCTAATCAAACGATAAAGTTGTTGCTTGTGCAAACTCTTGCCTCCTAAAAAAGTTCCATCCAGGTCTGTTGCTAATAACATGTTTGTAAATTTTAATGGTGTGAACCGGTTGTATTATTTGGTTTTTCCGTTTAACCACCCGCCCACTGTTTATCGTAAATATTTTTCTATCAGTTTAAATTCATGAAACGGGCTGGCGTGCTGGTGTAATATCCGGTAGATACTGTTGATAACAGGAAAATCAGCCTTCAAATATTTCACCAATGGAGCCAATTCATTCGAAGCATTGTAGCCCTCTGCCACCATCTCCATTAAGTTCAATGCATTGGACACTCTAATGCCGCGGCCAACCAATTTACCCAACGTTCTGTTCCTGCTATATTCCGAATAAGCCGTCACCAGTAAATCGCCATAGTATGCAGAATCAAATAAGTCACGCTGACGAGGACTAACCTCCCCTAAAAAGTGTTTGATTTCCCGCATCGCATTCGAGGTAAGTACGGCCTGAAAATTTTCTCCGTAATTAAGTCCGTTTGCAATACCGGTTGCAATACCAATAATATTTTTAAGAATGGCCACATACTCAACACCTTCGGGATCATCATTTAGAATGGGATTGATATACTTCAAGTGAATATTTTCACTTAGCTGCTGTGCAACGTGAATCTCTCTGGCTGCAATGGTAACATAGGTATTCCGTTCCATTGCAATTTCTTCCGCATGGCAAGGACCGCCAATTACAATGACGGAATCGCTTTCGGGGAATAAATTTTGTAGAAAACGACTTGGGATAACACCTGCACCTTTTACAAATCCCTTGATGGAAACAGCCAGTTGTTTATCCAGCATCCATTCCGGTTCAATGGTACTTGTCACTTGTTGTAAATAGGCAGATGGCACCGCAAATAAGATAAGCTCAGACTGTTTGATCGCCCACTCCATATCTGTTACGGCATTGATATAATTGATATTCAGACTGGCAAAACTCAGGTATTTTGGATTACTTCCGGTTTGCATAATCTGGCTGGCCTGTTGGTCATCTCTAACCAGCCAGGTAACGTCCATCTCGCATTCTGAAAATATTTTAACCAAAGCTGTAGCCCAACTTCCTCCGCCAATCACCGTAATACTTTTTCCCATGGGCTGCAAGATCGGGCAGGGGCGTTAATAAAAAATTAGAGGTAGATTAGAATACGGTTAGAAGAGGTTGAAGAACGGTTGATGGTTGATGGTTGATGGTTGATCGTTTCTACTGGTGAAGATTCTTTAACGCAACCGGAAAAACAATTGTAAAGCAAGTTCCCTCATCGGGTACCGATTGAACGCTGATTGCACCCTTATGTAATTTTACAATACGATCTGCCAGCGGCAAACCGAGGCCAAAGCCCGCTTCTTTTCTACTTTCGTCGGCCCGGTAAAATGGTTGAAAAATATGCGGCAGCGATGCCTTAGGAATACCTTTTCCTGTGTCTTTTATCGTAACACAGATATCATCGTGTTGCACCGAAAGTGAACAGGTAGCCAAATGATTTTCAGAATATTTACAGGCATTGATTACAATATTCTTAATGGCAATAAATAACAAACCTTCATTCCCAAATACCAGCAATTTTTCTTCCTCCGCAGGCAAATCATCAAACAAAATGGTTACATGGTATTCCTTATTGAGCTTGGCCATATCACCCGGCATACGCAATAGTATTTCATCAATCCGCACCAGATTGATTTCAATGCCACCAGAGGTACCCGATGCTTTGGCAAACTGCAACAGTGTTTGGGTGAGCTTGTTCAAATGATGCACATCTTCCAAAACAGATTGCATGACTGCCCGGTACTCCCCTGCCGCCCGGTCTTTTTGCAGGGAAACTTCCAACTGACTGAACACAGAGGTGAGTGGTGTTGATAATTCGTGCGATGCATTGGCAATGAATCTTCCCTGTGTATCAAAACTTTCTTCCAGCCGGTTTAATAATACATTGATGGTATGCGCCAGGTAATTCCATTCATCATTCTGCTCAATCGACTTGATTCGCTTTGTTAAATTCTGGGCGCTGATCTCATTGACCTCATCGGCAATTTTTTTTATCGGCAGCAATAGTCTTTTCGAGAAAATGTAACCACCGGCAACCGTGATCAGGATGCCACCAAAAAAACACAACAACAAAATATTGCGAAGCTGCGCCAGGTTATTTTTCCCCTCAGGATCAAATGCAGCCGCAATTACAATGATTGGCCTGGCACCATTGTTATAATTATAGGCAATGGCATCTTTTTGTTTTACTTTAAAATAGACATAGTTTTTATCCTTCGCCTGCTTCAATATTTTTTTACTGACTTCGATCGTATCTGCGGTATTATCTGCGTACAGGTAAATCTTTTTACCCATGTAATCATACGCCTGGATGGTTTTATCCAGCATGGCAACAGAAGTAGCCGCATCAATTTTTTGAACGAGTTCCTTATTGAAAATATCCGCCTGGTTTAATAATCTGGCAGTTGTTACGGCACGGTTGGTGAGCCGGGTTCTGAAATTCTTCTCCCGGTTATTAAAGGTGATGTAGTAAATAGAGCAACATACGATTGTAAGTATCAAAAATACAATCATGGTAAAAAATAACGTGATTCTGATTTTTACCGGCATTAGTGGACGTTTTCTTTTAGAATATACCCTGTACCCACCTGCGTTTGTATCAGTTTACTATTTTGGCCTTTATCAATTTTATTTCTAAGATAGCTGATATATACATCAATCACATTGGTATTACTATCGAAGTCGGTATCCCACACATTGATGGCAATGTCTGCCCTGGATACGACCCGGTTTTTGTTGCGCAGCATATACTCAAGCAATTGAAATTCCTTTGCGGTCAAATTGATCTTTTTGCCGCCTCTTTCTACTTCCATCGTATCCAGGTTCATTTCAAGATCAGCCGCTACCAGCCTGGTTCCTACCGGCAAATGCTGCTGCAGTACATGCTTTAATAGTACCCTTATTTTTAACAGCAACTCTTTAAATTCAAATGGCTTCACCATATAATCATCTGCACCGGAATCGTAGCCTTCCACCTTATCCTCCAGCCGCCCCATGGCCGTGAGCATAATGATTGGTATATTATTATTTTGTTGGCGTATGAATTTACACAGGTCAAAGCCATTCATACCAGGCATGTTGATATCAAGAATTACCAGGTCGAACGCATGGGCCAGAAATATGCGTTGCCCAATATTGCCATCATATGCCACCTCTACATAATACCCATGTTCAGATAAACCAAACTTCAAAGTATCTGCTATTTTTTTCTCGTCTTCTATAATTAAAATCTTTCGTTCTTCCATTGAATGATCGTAGTGATTTAGTGATTCAAAATTAGCCAATGCGAATGGAATGTACGCTCTTTCTAATGATATTCTAATCTTATTTTAACCCACAACTAATTGATGGCAAGTAGCTTTGCATTGTTATTTTTCATCAATGAAATTACCATCAACACCTTGATTCCATACTTTAAAAATATATTGATACCGGTTGATTTCACCGTAAACACGGATGCAGCCATCAATAATGCCATTGCAGTTGCCAATGCAAAAAACACCATCTTTCATCTACTGCATGTAGAGCAGAACAGTTGCACTGTATTTGCCTATGACTTGAATGGTGCTTTTGTATTACACCCAACTGATGAAACTGCATTTGAAGACAGCATAAAAGAACAGTTGGATAAAATTAAAAAGAAGCTTCTACAAGTTAGCCCAACCATTGAGGTGCTAATTTATATTAAAAAAGGGAAGACGGTGCAACAGGCAATTATTGATCAGGCAAAAGCGATACTGCCAGACCTGATTGTAATCAGCAAACGAAATGCACATAGCTGGCCATTTTTTTCAAATAGACTCAATTGCAGTTTAATTGCAAGGGAAACCAGGTGTGCTATTCTAAATGTAGCACCGGGTACGCTTCTTACCAAACTTAAAACAATCGTGATGCCGCTGCGATCATTTTTACCGGGCAGAAAACTAGCATTGCTGTCAGCCGTTACACGCAATCAAAAGCCCACGGTACACCTGGTAACAATGTTTAATAAAAACCCCGACCCTATTGATTCGGAAGTATTTATTGATACCTATCGAAGTTTATCGCAGGTATTGCATTATCCTGTAAATCATAAAGTGGCTTTTGGAAACAATGCCGCTAAAAATATTTTAAAATATGCCCGGGATATTGAGGCTGATATCGTACTCGTAAATCCATTTGAGGAAACAGCCATCAGCAGGTTATTCGGCACGCAAATCACAGATATGCCCAACCTGAAATTCAGCATACTCACGGCTACGCCATTTGAATAATTAACGGTGTAGCACTTTCGTCAAACTTTTCAATCAAATCAATAAGGCTGAAAAAACGATTATAAAAAATACTGCTTGCCGGAAACTTTATCCGGCATTTCTGTGGCAGCTTTATTTCGAAAAAAAATTATTGTATGAACACATTCTGGAACACGGTATATTTTGGCAACACGCTGATCAACTGGCTGATTGCAGCCGCAATTATCACCGGCGGACTTGTCCTATTGCGACTGACCAAATCCATTGTATTGGTGCTGCTAAAAAAATGGTCGCAAAAAACGAGTAATTCCTTTGATGATTTTTTGGTGACATTGGTAGAAAAATCGCTCATTCCGTATTTATATGTGGTTGCAATTTATGCAGGAATACATTGGCTGGAATTGTCACAGAAAGCTACCAGTATTTTCAGTTCAGCACTGCTATTGGTATCCACTTTTTTTATACTTAAATCAATAACCGCAGCCCTGCAGTATTCTATTCATAGTTTTCTTAAAACAAGAGAAAACGGTGACACCAAGCAAAAACAAGTGAGAGGAATTCTGATCATTGCAAAGTCGCTGATCTGGATCATGGGAATTGTATTTTTACTTGACAACATGGGCTACAATATCTCAACCATTGTTGCAGGACTGGGTATCGGTGGTATTGCCATTGCATTGGCCGCACAAACAATACTTGGTGATCTATTTAGTTATTTTGTAATCCTTTTTGACCGCCCTTTTGAAATTGGTGATTTCATCATCGTAGATGACAAAATGGGAATTGTAGAAAACATTGGAATTAAAACCACCCGGCTTAGAAACCTTGCCGGAGAACAATTGATTTGTTCCAACAAAGACCTGACCGACTCCCGGATACACAATTACAAACGGATGGAAAAAAGAAGAGTGGTTCTCAATCTCGGTGTAACCTATCAAACAGAACCAGCGTTATTGGAATCGATACCTGGTATGGTACAGAAGATCATTTCAACCAAAGAAGATGTTCTTTTTGACCGGGCTCATTTTTCCGGGTTTGGTGATTTTAGTCTAAAATTCGAAATCGTGTATTTTATCCTAAGCGGAGATTATAATTTATTTATGGATCAACAGCAGTTGATCAACTTTGAAATTTACAGAAGTTTTGAACGTAAAAAAATATCCTTTGCTTATCCTACACAAAGTCTATTCATCAATCACGAAAATGAACCGGCGGATTTTCTGCGTACCTGATGGGAGTTGGCTGGTTGGTACTGCAGGGCAGACCAGTTGTAGTTGTAAGGATTAAGAGATCGAAGGTTTTATCGAATGGATTGCGGTTAAGCCGGTCTGACCTGCGGTACCGACCGGCATGTGATCGACCGGCATGCGCTACTGGTCGGAACCGTAGGTCAGACCAGTTATGAGGATTGAGCGCATGCGCTGCTGGTCGGCACCGCAGGTCAGACCAGTTGTGAGTCCGTTGTGAGGATTAAGAGATCGACGGTTTTTATAGCTTGGATTGCGGTTAAGCCGGTCTGACCTGCGGTACCGACCGGCATGTGATGGACCGGCATCCGCTACTGGTCGGAACCGTAGGTCAGACCAGTTATGAGGATTGAGAAATCGACGGATTTTATCGAATGGATTGCGGTTAAGCCGGTCTGACCTGCGGTACCGACCGGCTTGTGATGGACCGGCATCCGCTACTGGTCGGAACCGTAGGTCAGACCAGTTATGAGGATTGAGAGATCGAAGGTTTTATAGATTGGATGCGGTTAAGCCGGTCTGACCTGCGGTACCGACCGGCTTGTGATGGACCGGCATCCGCTACTGGTCGGAACCGTAGGTCAGACCAGTTATGAGGATTGAGAGATCGAAGGTTTTATAGATTGGATTGCGGTTAAGCCGGTCTGACCTGCGGTACCGACCGGCATGTGATGGACCGGCATCCGCCACTGGTCGGCACCGCAGGTCAGACCAGTTGTGAGGAATAAGAGATCGACGGTTTTATTGATTGGATTGCGGTTAAGCCGGTCTGACCTGCGGTATCGACCGGCATGTGATGGACCGGCATGCGCCACTGGTCGGAACCGTAGGTCAGACCAGTTATGAGGATTGAGCGCATGCGCTGCTGTTCGGCACAGAAGGTCAGACCAGTTATGAGGATTGAGAGATCGAAGGTTTTATAGATTGGATTGCGGTTAAGCCGGTCTGACCTGCGGTACCGACCGGCATGTGATGGACCGGCATCCGCTACTGGTCGGAACCGTAGGTCAGACCAGTTATGAGGAATAAGAGATCGAAGGTTTTATAGATTGGATTGCGGTTAAGCCGGTCTGACCTGCGGTACCGACCGGCATGTGATCGACCGGCATGCGCTGCTGGTCGTACAAAAGATCAGCCCCGTTGTAAGGATTAAGAAATCGACGGATTTTATCGAATGGATTGCGGTTAAGCCGGTCTGACCTGCGGTACCGACC
>Ga0209181_10007293_pt1 | contig 15201 bp, 15 predicted proteins | sample MAT05_FD_187208 | JGI IMG/M metagenome (GOLD analysis project Ga0209181, IMG submission 187208) | Freshwater microbial communities from Lake Fryxell liftoff mats and glacier meltwater in Antarctica - MAT-05 (SPAdes) (version 2) | ecosystem: Environmental > Aquatic > Freshwater > Ice > Liftoff... | reverse complement strand
GCGAAAAAGCAAAACTCGCCGTCATTCGCCTGATCAATGCTGGACTAAAACAACGGGAAGTCGATGAACGTATCGAAATTACCGATGCGATTGTATTGGCCGTGCTAGAAAAAATGGTCAAGCAACGTAAAGACTCAATCAGCCAATTTGATGCAGCCGGTCGCGATGATCTTTCCGCTATCGAAAAATACGAACTCGGCATTATTCAGGCTTATCTGCCGGAGCAAATGTCGGAAGCGGAAATTAACGTGATTATCGATGAAGCTTTGGCTGAAGCCGGAGCCAGTGGCCCACAGGCGATGGGTAAAGTGATGCCGATTATCAAGGCCAAAGTCGCCGGTAAGGCTGACATGGGTGTGGTATCGCAGTTATTGAAGGCAAAGTTGGCCGGCTGATGCTCTGCTTTTGTGGGAGCTGGTTTACCAGCGATTAAAACTTGCACACTTCGACAATCTCAAACATTCAATCGCTGGTAAACCAGCTCCCGCAGAACCAGCCTCCACACTCAAAAGAAAAAGCCGACTTTCGTCGGCTTTTTTATGTCGGCAATGGCGGGCGGTGCCCTCCCTACTATTTGGCTTTCATCAAAGCAATCGTCATATCCAACATACGGTTCGAAAAGCCCCATTCGTTGTCGTACCAAGCACAAACTTTTACCAAGGTGCCTTCCATCACTTTGGTCAGCGTGCTGTCGTAAACCGAGCTGTGCGAGTCGTGGTTAAAGTCGATCGATACCAATGGCTTTTTGTTGAAGCCGAGAATACCTTTCAATGGGCCGTTGGCAGCTTCCAGCACGGCGGCATCAATTTCAGCCACGCTGGTGGCGCGTTTCGCGACAAAGCTCAAATCCACAAAGGAAACATTGATGGTCGGTACGCGCACCGAGAAACCATCGAGCTTGCCGTTTAATTCTGGCAAGACCAAACCAACCGCGGCAGCTGCGCCGGTTTTGGTCGGAATTTGTGACATCGTGGCCGAACGCGCACGGCGCAAATCGCTGTGATACACATCGGTCAACACTTGGTCATTGGTATAGGCGTGAATGGTGGTCATCAAACCGTGAACGATGCCGATTTTTTCATGTAGTACTTTGGCTAAAGGTGCCAGGCAATTTGTGGTGCAAGAAGCATTCGAAATCACGGTAAATTCGGATTTCAATTTATCGTCGTTAACGCCAAATACAAATGTGCCATCAACGTCTTTATCACCAGGTGCGGAAATAATGACTTTCTTCGCGCCGCCGGTAATATGCGCCGAGGCCTTTGCTTTCGAGGTAAATAAGCCGGTGCATTCGAGCACGACATCGACGTCATGCGCGCCCCATGGAATATCAGCCGGGTTGCGCACTGCATACACCTTGATGCGGTCACCATTGACGATTAAATCGCCGCCTTCGGCCGACACGGTGCCCGGGAATTTCCCGTGCGCGGTGTCGTATTGGGTCAGGTGTGCATTAGTTTCGGCATCTCCCAAATCATTGATAGCGACTACTTGTATTTCGTGTTGACGGTTAGCTTCGTAGATAGCCCGTAAAACATTGCGGCCGATGCGGCCATAACCGTTAATCGCTACTTTAATCGCCATACAATTACTCCTGGGATGCATTAGTGCTGTAGAACCGCTATTTTAGCGGTTACAGCCCTCCCTTAACACCCCTCATACCCTCGAAAATTCTTATGAAAGCCATCCAATTAGTCTGTATTGCGCTTTGTTTCCTGCTCACACCCCTGCAAACATTGGCCTGGGGTAGGGTCGGCCACGAAATCATCGGTGATCTTGCACAACGTGAGCTCAATGCCAAGGCGCAGGCTGAAGTTGCGCGCTTACTGGTCGCAGAACCCGTACCGACACTCGCTGGCGTGTCCACTTGGGCCGATAAGTTGCGCGAAAGCGACCCAGAATTAGGCAAGAAAACCGGGCGCTGGCATTATGTCAACTTCCCCGAGACCAGCAATTGCGAATACGTAGCGTCACGCGACTGTACCGATGGCAACTGCGTTATTGGCGCAATTAATCGAAATTTCACTATTCTTTCGGATAAAACCCGTAGCGACAAAGAACGAACGGAAGCTCTAAAATTTCTGGTGCATTTCGTCGGTGATGCGCATCAACCTTTTCATGCCAGTCTTTTCGATGATAAAGGCGGCAATACTTTTCAAATTAGCTACCAAGGCAAAGCCTGGAAGCCATTCAAAAACTCAGACCCGTACGCTGCCAAAAATCCGTCAAACTGGAATTTGCACAGTGTGTGGGATTCCTTAATTATCGAAAGCCGACGTCTTGATGCCCATGCTTATGCCGATATTTTGTGGAAACAATCTGCGTTGCCGTTCGACCCCACCAAGCGCTCGGATCGTCCGGCGGTTGATTGGTCACTGGAATCGTGCCGCATCATCAAAAAGGACAATCCTTATCCAAGCAAGCACGTGATGAAGGACGATTATCTGGACAAATATCGACCACTGGTTGAACTGCGATTGCGCCAGTCGGGCACGCGCTTGGCCGCGATGATAAATTTCGCATTGGGAAAATAAAATTCAATGCAAAGGGAATTTAAAATTTCATTGTCGGCAAAAAAATACTTTCTGTTGTTTGCCGCCTTGGTTTTCGCCGGTAATTGGCTAATTGTTAATCAGCTTTCCAAGGCATCCCCGATGCCAGTGCCCGAATGGCCGCTGGCATTTGATTTGCTGCTGATGATTCCGCTGTGTTTTTTATGGCTGAACCGCAAGCAGGGGCGCCAGGCATGGATCGGAGCATTGGCCTTATTTAGTTTCGGCATATTGTTTGGCAGCTGGATATTGCCCAATGAAAGCAAACAGCTTTGGTCGCTGTTGGAACCATTAAGATTCGTGATTCTGGCCGGTATTGTGTTGACACAGGCAAGCTTGATATTTCTAATTTTTACGGAAGTACTTTCGAAAAAAACCAGTCACAATCTGGACATTGCCTTGAACGAAGCAATTAGCAAGCGCTTGGGCGAAAACGGTTTCGCCAGCCTGATGAATATCGAAGCACGCATGTGGCTATATGCCCTGCTGCGCAAGCCAATCGGGCATTCATTTCCGGGAAACGAGCATTTTGAATACCATCTGCATCAAGGCAATGCCTCCAATCAGCAAGGCTTCCTCATTTTGATTGCTGCAGAAATTCCGATCGCACATTTATTGCTGCATTTCTACAGCCCTACTCTAGCTATATTCGTAACTGTCACTAGTATCTATGGCTTTCTATTTCTGCTTGCCGAATATCGGGCCACGCTTTATCGGCCCATCAGCATTGAAGAAAAACAATTGTATATTCGTTATGGTGTTATCGGCGATCAACCAGTCGCTTTCGATCAGATCGCCAGCGTTGGGCATTGCGATGGCAAAGTGAGACGCGCCGGCAAGCGTTTACGATTCACCGGCCCCCAACACGCTAATATCCATATCGTGCTTAAACCTGATACCGAACTCGACACGCTATTGGGCAAGAAAGTCATCGAAGAAATCTACATTGCGGTGGATAAACCTGAATATTTCATTCAAATGATAAACGCCTGCATGAGCAAGCAAAATTAACTAATGCAAGCGCCTGTTATCCATTCTTTTTATCACAAGGAAACCGGCACTTGGAGTTACCTCGTCGCCGATCCGGCGACACGCGTTGCCGCGATTATCGATCCGGTACTCGATTACGATTCCAAATCCGCACATACAGCTACGACCAGCGCACAACAACTGGTAAACACGGCGCTTGAAAATACCTATCGCGTTGAATGGATACTGGAAACCCACGCCCATGCCGATCATATTTCGGCTGCGCCTTTTGTCAGGAAAAACCTTGGCGGCCGCATTGCGATTGGCAAGGGCATTACCGAAGTTCAAAAAACTTTCAAGCCGATATTCAATCTGGATGATGGCTTTGCCGTCGATGGTTCGCAGTTCGATCATTTATTCGGTAGTAACGAAATTTTCAACATTGGAAATCTAGAAGCAAGAGTGATTGCCACCCCCGGTCATACTAGCGACAGCGTCAGCTATTTGATCGGTGATGCCGTTTTTGTAGGCGACTCGCTATTCATGCCGGATGGCGGCTCGGCACGCTGCGATTTTCCTGGTGGTGATGCTGCTGTCTTGTATCAGTCCATTCACCGACTTTTTGATTTGTCCGACGCTACCCGCATGTTCGTCTGTCACGATTATTCGCCAGGCGGACGTGAGCCGCGTTGTGAGACGACAGTCGGCGACCAAAAGCGGAGCAATATTCATGCTGCCGACAGAGTATCCGAAAAAGATTTCATCGCAATGCGGACAGCGCGTGATGCCACGCTGGCAATGCCGGCGCTTATCGTCCCTTCGGTGCAGGTGAATATCGCCGCAGGCGAATTTCCAGAAGCGGAAGCAAATAGAATTGTTTACCTTAAAATACCCGTCAACACGCTATGAGTATTTTCGGGACTTATCTTGCTACATTTTCCACGGGTTGAGACCCGAAAAGCTCGAGCCTAATCGGGATATCTTTCGTCGCTTTCAGTTATGGCTTGCTGCCATCGAGATAAACTTCGACATCCAGTTTGCTGGCCACCGCATTTCCATCCAGTCCAATAGCAGCCATGTATTTTTGATTTGAAATCAGCCTAGATAATTGCTTTAGGTCTTTCTCGGGAAGTGCTGCATGAAAGGTCGCATTGGCTAATTCACCGCTCGCATCGATAATGACGGCACCTTGGATGCCCGACTGTCCCTTGACCATGGCAGCTTTACGAAGTGCAACATATTCATCCGTCGGAATCATCTTTGCAGGCTTCTTTATTTTATCCGGGCTTGCAACTGGCATTGGATTTTCCATGTCTGCCCTTGTATATATTTTTTGACTGCCATCGCCTGTCTGCGTCATGTAGGCACCGTTAGCAACTCCATTATCACCGTTATAGGCGGGCACTGGAACCGGCTTGCCGTCACGCAGCAAACTGGCAACAAGATTGAGACTTAGCGAGGAAGCGTGGTCTTTGGTGTTGACAGAGATGACCGAATTTTTACCGTTGGGAATCTTGAACTGCGGTTCCGAAATCAAAGCTTCGCCATATTTTATTTTTCCCTTGATGATCGAAAATTGATCGTCAATTGGCGTCAATACGAGCTCGTATGACCAAGTCTGTTTACCTTCGCCTTGAACCACTGCAAATATTTTGCCGGGTGCTTCGCGCAAGGTAATCGGCTTTTGATGGGTACGATCAATCAACGCATCTATTTTTATTTCATAAAGTGTACTCGCTTGTGCTTGAGCAACGATGATATTGGCTGGTTGCGTTGACCATGCAGTAAAGGCCACTCCGAGCGAAAGAACGGTGACCGCGCCTAATCCGAAGACATGGAATAATTTTCCCGGACTTGATTTTTTCAACATGAGAATTCTCTCTTTCAATGGATGATGCGCCTGCCAATGACAGGCAACAGGAAGCCCGATACTAGCCATTTGTGTTTTCAACATCGCATCGGCATAGGATTTACGTTTGAATGGGAATTGCGACAATACTTTTGCATCGGTAGAAAGCTCCTGATCAAAACGAAACTTCCCGTCGGCCCAATGCAGCAAAGGGTTGAACCAGAAAAGACAGCGCAAAATAGCCACCAGCAAATTGATTCGGGTATCACCACGCGCAACATGAACGTATTCATGCGTCAGCACCAGACTTTTTTCTTCCGGGTTATAGCGCTCATCAAAATCCGACGGCAATACAATACGCGGCCTCAACACCCCTATTACAGACGGTCCTTGCAGATTGCTTTCTGCCGAAAAAACATCGACGCCGCGCTGCTTCAAAATACCGAGACTATCGATATATTTTTTCTGTTGACGTGCAAACCAAAAGGCACAAGCCGCAATACCACATACCCAAAGCAATAGGAAAAAATCAGACCAGAGGTGGTTTTCCTGCATCGGCAACACGAGGGCGCCAGTCACTACTGTAAGGCCTGAAGTAACTGCTTGGCTGGCGGCAACAGTCACTACCATTTCACGTGCTGGAACAAGCACGGCGATCATGATTAGCGGTACCAGGCACCAGATGACATAGGCAACACGGGCTCCAAAGAGTTTACGTAGCGGCTGCCGCAATATAAGCACCAAAACAATGGCAGCACTACTGGCCAGCGTCATTTCCCACAATAATTCCAATAACTCAACGCTCATCTTCCATCCCCTCGATCAGTTTTTTCAATTCGGAAATATCCTTTTTTGTCAGCTTTCCCTTTTCGCTGAAATGCGCTACTAAGGGAGCAATGCGGCCGTCAAAAATGCGATTGAGCAGGCTTTTGCTTTCATCCATCACCCACTCTTCGCGTTTGAGTACGGCGCTATAGCTATACCTGCGGCCGTGCTTATCGGCTTGAATCGCTCCTTTGTTGAGCAAACGGTTCAATAGCGTCTTGATCGTGGGCTCTTGCCAGTCTTGTTCCTCACGCAATTGCGCGATGACTTCTTCGGCATAACGCGGACTGCGATGCCAAAGGACCTGCATGACTAAACTTTCTGCTTCGCTGATTTGCATGGAAACGATTACACCTGTAATTTCTTATAGATTACAGCCGTAATCGATTATGTCAAGCCTCATCTAAAACAAAATGCGATACTGTTCAGAATTTCCGCATAGTGCAGGTGCCAAGTGTTGCTGACCAGCCTAGAACAAGCCGTAAAAGCACTTTTCGAGCGAACAGGCGGCCAAATTATATTGGCCGCCCCACTCGGCCTAGGCAAGCCGCATCGTTTATTGAATGCGATTTATGAAGCGGTGGAAAAAAACAAAAGCAGCTCGCTCGCGATCTTTACTGCGCTATCGCTTACTCCACCCAAAGCCGCCAGTGATCTGGAAAAACGTTTCCTGCAGCCTTTTCTCGACCGCCATTTCGGTGCTGATTTCCCGAGCCTGCATTACGCCAAAGCACAACGCCGCAGCGCTCTGCCCGACAACATTTCGGTGCAAGAATTTTATATGCAGTCGGGCGGCTTGTTGAATTCACCGCAGGCACAGCGTCATTACAATAGTTTGAACTACACGCATGTGGCTCGCGCGGTTGCAGAAAAAAACATTAACTGCCTGGTTCAAAAAGTAGTGCGCGAACCCGGTGGCACCCGATTGAGCTTGAGTTGTAATCCGGATTTAACTTTCGATTTGCTCGATGAAGTTAAACGGCTTGGAAAACCCAGGCCTTTATTGATTGCCGAGCTTGATACTCAACTACCGTGGATCGGCGGAACAGCTGCTGTCGATGAAGATTATTTTGATATCGTGATTGATTTACCGGAACCATCGCCAAAATTATTTGCTTTGCCGCGACAAGCTGTCAGCGACCCCGAATATGCTATCGGTTTGCGTGCCAGCGCCCTGATAAAAGACGGCGGCACGCTTCAAATAGGTATCGGCTCTTTATCCGATGCTTTGTGCCACGCCTTGATTCTTCGACATAAGCATAATGCCGATTATCGAGAGATTTTAAATCAACTCGCACCTGGTTATCTTCAATCGGACTTGGTAAAAAATTATGGCGGTGCCGAACCGTTCTCGCTTGGTCTTTATGGCGCCAGTGAAATGGTCAACGACGGCTTCATGCATTTGTATCAAGTCGGCATTTTGAAGCGCCGGGTGATCGACGATATTGACATCATGCGGCGCGAACATGGCAATTCCTTAAACGACTCCGACAAGCAGCGTTTACTTAAGGAAGGCCACTGGCTTAACGGTGGCTTTTATCTTGGCTCGCAGGATTTATATCAATGGTTGAGAGAATTGCCTGCCGAGGAAAAAAGCGGCATTGGCATGACGCGTATTTCGCATATCAATGAACTCTATGGTGGCAATGAAAGTCTGGAACGACTACAACGGCGTGATGCCCGCTTTTGTAATACCTGCATGATGACCACGGTGCTTGGTGCCTCGGTTTCCGATGCGCTGGAAGACGGCCGCGTGGTGTCTGGCGTGGGTGGCCAATATAATTTTGTCGCGATGGCGCATACGCTACACGATGGCCGTTCTATTCTGATGTTTCGCGGCATTCGCGAGCAAGCCAATACCGTGCATTCCAACGTGCTATGGAATTACGGCCACACCACCATTCCACGACATCTGCGTGATATCAGCATTAATGAATATGGTGTTGCCGATTTGCGTGGTGCCGATGATGAAAGCTGCATTAAAGCCATGCTGTCGATTTGCGACGCCCACTTTATGCCGAAATTAATTGATAAAGCCAAACGCGAATTAAAGCTGGATCCGCATTTTGAAGCCCCGACTTCCTGGGCACTCAATCGGCCCGAGCAGTTAAGTCTTGCTTTGAAACCATTTCGCGAAAAAAATTTATTGCCCGACTATCCGCTGGGCTGCGACTTTACGCCGGTCGAGTTACGCTTGATAAAAGCACTGGGTTTGCTTAAGACCGCAACCGCCTCAGCTTTTGGAAAAATTAAATTAGTCACATTGGCGCTATTGTCATCAGCTTTGCATGACAAGGAAGCAATGGAACGGATGGGTTTGCAAGCACCGAACGTATTGAAAGAAAAATTGACCGCACGCCTAGTAAGTTACGCATTGAATAAAACGAAATAAACGTAGGGTGGATCCCACCTACTAAGGTGGAATCCACCCAGGCTTGCGAGCTTGCAATGCATGCTCTGTCAGCCAACTGGATTGGTTTCGCAGCATCCGGTGGAATCGCCAAGAGCAGGCGGTTTCATCCTACCAAAATCACGTAGGGTGGATCCCACTTACTAAGGTGCAATCCACCAAGGCTTGCGAGCTTGCAATGCATGCTCTGTCAGCCAACTGGATTGGTTTCGCAACATCCGGTGGAATCGCCGAAAGCAGGCGGTTCCACCCTACGACTCAATCGCGGGGGATAACCGATAAACGCTTCATGAAATCTGAAAATTCATACAGAGCAAGATCACGATACTCACCGGCATCGTAAAACCTTCCATAACAAGACTGGCAACTTTCAAACCAAATATGCGGTTGCTGAGCATCAACCATTTTAATCATCGGCTGTTCGCAAACCGGGCAATCAATATCGTCGATCTGGTTGAAATGCTCACCTAGTTCGGCATTGCCGATATCAATTTTCTCGGCCTCGTCTTCCAAGTTTTGATGGGCTCCGATTGCCAGCCACAAGCCCATGCAATGCTCGCAGCGATAGGCCGTCGCCATATCGACATCGAGCTTGTGCATCGGATTTTTACATTTCGGGCATTGGATGGATTTGTTCATAACGACAAACCTGTTGGTTGATAAAAAACTAGAATCGGCCGATAAAATCCGCCGGATACGGGTCTTCGAATAGCAGCCCGAAGGGAACAATCAGCTCATAGGGCACTGGCTTGCCGTTAACTTTCTGCAATTTAAAACGCCAGGCCTTCATTGAACCCAGTGCAAATCTGCGCACGGGGCTAGGCAAATTTTCCGAATCCAGAATTTCCAGTGTGCTGCACTTACCTTCCAGACCCACCATACATTTGACTTTGACCGTGCCGGTCCAGTTTGCGGCGATCAGTTCGGGAGGATACTTATCTATCGCCTTTTTGATAATACGCGGCTCTTCGTTCATGGCATTGATTTTCACGCTGGCGCCGGCTGGGGATGGCGTCACCGTGATATCAATCCTGACACCGGTTTCAAATGTCGCCGGCAAATCGTTCTCGATTGGCGGCTCGATCTTGGCCATCGCCAGCTTCACCAGAAGATTCTGGATAAATTTAGCAGGATATTTATCTTTTGCCGGAAAACTGATGTTGGTTGGATGGCCTGTTGTATCGTACATAACATCGGCCCATACCGTTATTTTATAGGGTTTGGCCGGCACTGGCTCCACTGCAGCCAGATTTGCCGAGATCAATAATAAGGCGAAGACAATGCCGCAAATGAATTTCATGTTTTAATCTCTCTTCGAATGCGCTAATTTTGACATATCGCTAGGGGTTTTCCTATTGAAACAAGCGTGCTGAAACCAATGCTTTCAGACTGGCGGCTTTTCCGAATGCGCTCTTTCCGGCGGCCCAAATAGTTGCTTGAATCTTGATAAAAAACTTTGCGGTTTGGCTGCGTCGCGAAACATGGCCACCCATTCATGAAACGTCAGCGTGATCGGATTATGCGAATGTATCGGCACTACGATTCCATACTCGCACGGTACTTCGGCATCTTCCTCAACAAAGCTGCCGAACATTTTGTCCCAGATAATCAGCACGCCGGCATAATTGCGATCAATGTATTTCGGATTTTTGGCGTGGTGCACGCGATGATGCGATGGCGTGTTGAATATTTTTTCGAGCCAACCCAATTTACCAACAGCTTCGGTATGAACAAAAAACTGGAAGCCAAGATTGATCGCGACTACCGCGATGATATTTTTCGGCTCAAAACCAATCCATGCCAACGGCAGCCAGAATACCCACATTCCCGAAACCGGATAGGTGAGACTTTGCCGAAACGCAGTCGAGAAGTTCAGACGCTCGGAAGAATGATGCGTAACGTGCGATGCCCACATCCAGCGAATACGGTGATGTGCGCGATGGAACCAATAGTAGAAAAAATCCTGCGCAAAAAATAAAGCCGCAATCGTCCAAACGGATGTCGGCAAATCAAACAAGCGGTGTTGATAGATAAAATAATACAGGCCGATGACAAGAAACCAAGCAAGTGCATCGGCAGCTTGGTGCATCAAGGCGAGTGTTGCATTCGACAGGGTGTCTTTCAGGGTGTAACTATCGCGCTTGTGCTTTTTCCAGTACCAGACTTCCCCGAATATAAAACCCAAAAAAACTGGTGCCATCGCTAGCAGTATCCATTCTTCCATTTCAATCAATCTTTGCGTTTGAATTACAGAAAGCATTCATGTTTTTTAAACAGCGGCGCATGGCACTTTGCATGAAAATTTTCAGAAGGATAAAACATAAGGGATAGATCAATAAGCTAGTCAGTGTGAATTCATAGGTCCAGCTAACTTTTGTTCCGGTTTCCTGCCTGCTTAATTGCCAGTCTGCTTCACCCTGTTTTACCAGCAAAGAAAATGGCGGTTTAAATCCGCTCAATGTATAGCAATGGCGGTGAGGTCGATCAAGCAAAGTTATCTTTTCGAGCAGAACGGAATTATCGGCGTTGTAGATATGGCGAGTCACACCTACGGCCAGCGGTTCGGCTAAACGAATGCTGCGAATTGCCGGTATCAATCCAAAACCGGTAAAACATACCGGAAACCCTGCGGCATCGACCATTAACTCGAAAATTGGATCGGGGCCTAAACTGAAGTCTTGCGCTGCACGACAAATTATTTTCATACCCAAGTGTCGCCAAGCCTAGGCTTTATGTCCAGTATTGTCACAAGACTGCGTTATAGAAAATATAACTCATCATTCACATAGGCATAACGCGCGCAAGGAGTAGGCTGCGGCCATGGCCATGCCAAACATCAAGCAACCCGACTTTCATGTGGCATATCGCAAGCAAGGGGACATTTTGCATTTCCAGGTGAGTGGCGATACTGATTCGCAACTGGTAAGGGTTGCCTATTGGCAGGAGATTGTTCGCATCATAAAAAAAGAAGGCCTGAGAAAAATACTCGTCGCGGATCGAAAAAAACAAGTTCCGGCCAGCTCTCAAGATATGAAAGATTTGGCTGATGCAATGAAAACGCACAAGGATATTGTGGATTGGGTGGCGATCGTGGAGCCTACGCTCGCATTTCTGGCATCCGCTGAGCATGCTGAAATTGAAGGTCGTGAAGTCGGGTTCAATGTGCGGGTATTCAGTCGTACCGAAGATGCCGAAAGATGGCTCAGGTATGGCTTGTCGGATGAAGCCTGACATTTGTTGTTAAGTGAAAGCATACCTCAATAAAAACACGCCCGAAGGGGCGTGTTTTTTTTGTTCTGCAAAACCCTTGACTAGTTAATTTCGCGATGGATAGATACCTTGATTACAGATGTAGTAAGCCAGGCCATTCGGCGCGGCGCTACGAAGATCCGGCAACGCGAAAGTCTGAACACCGTCGCCACCATACATCGTTCCAAGCAGTGAAAACAAAGCGCTGTTTTGTGCTATCGACATTAAGCGGCCATTAGCCAAAAGACCTGGGCCATAAGTTGCCGCAGATAAAATGACGGTCGCCATCACGCAGTCACCGCTAACATGACCGTCACTACCCTGAAAGGCACCAAACCTTGCATCGGGAACGCTCGCACCAGAAGGACCTTGTGGACCCACTGCACCTTGCGGCCCCGCTGGACCCACCGGGCCGGTTGCGCCAGTAGCCCCGGGTGCTCCTGGAAGACCAATACCCGGCGCGCCTGGAATACCGGCAACGCCCTGCGGACCTGCGCTACCTTGTGGGCCGGTAGCTCCTGGTGCGCCCGCAGCACCTTGTGGACCAGCAGGTCCGGCCGGACCCGTCGCGCCTGCCGGGCCTGTTCCGCCGACAGAACCTTGCGGACCGGCAGGTCCTGTCAAACCGCGTGGACCGGCGGGACCCGCCGCCCCGATGGTGAGGTTATAGCGGGTTTCGTAGTAACGAGCCTGTGGCGGATAAGTGGTAGCCACTACCAACGCATAGTCGCCTGCTGGTGGAAGACCACCGGCAAAAGTACAAATCAAAAGCGTGGTGTTGCTGCCCTGTACGCAGCTCGATGAAATATTACCCGGCATGCCCGCTTCACCAAGGGTGACTTTCAAGCCGCTGTTTTTCAACAGATCAGTACCGGCAATCACAATGCTGTTGGTGGCGATATCAATGTAGATCGCATCAATTCTTGGCGCAGTTTGCGCAGAAGCGGCGGTGGCGGCCATGAACAAAATGACAGCTAGAGAAGTTTTAAAACCAGACATAAAAGCCCCCTGTAATTGTTTACAACAAAATCCCGTTGCGGGATCACTACGATGCACAACCTTTAAAGAGTGACAGTTTACAGATGCAAAAACCACCTGTTTTTTACAGATTTGCGTTTATTGGGTTTGCACAGACTTTGGCCTGTTTTCATTTGTAGTCCCGTTACGATGCCACCGAATTACGCCCGCTCTCCTTTGCGCGGTAAAGTGCTTTGTCGGCGCTTTGCATCAAGCTGATGAAATCTGTTGTTTGCGGTGGAATTCGGGTCGAAATACCTAAGCTAATGGTGATGTGCCGTGCTATTAAATTACCGTCATGGCCAATCGCGAGCTTTTCCACCGCAGCACGAATTTTTTCGGCGATATCTCTGGCGGCAGCCTCATTGGTGTTAGGCAAGATAATGGCAAATTCTTCGCCGCCGTAGCGCGCTACCAGATCACCGCCACGTTGTGCGCTGTCTGAAATCGCCTGTGCCACTTTACGCAGACATTCATCTCCGGCAATGTGCCCGTAAAGATCGTTATAACTTTTGAACATATCGATATCGGCCATGATCAACGACACCGGTTCGTTGTTACGCATGGCCCGATGCCATTCACGCTCAAGAACTTCGTCAAACATTCGGCGATTCGCGACCAGGGTCAAACCATCGGTCGCAGACAACTCGCGCAGGCGGTCTTCCAGTTGTTTTTGCACGGTCACATCGTGAAACACCATGACGTGATGCAGTACTTCGCCGTTATCGGCATGCACCACATCGACATTAGCTTCCATCGGATAAGTCCCGCCTGTTTTTCGTTTCGCCCAGAGCGAGCCTTCCCAATGATCAGCCGACTGCAGGCCGGAACGTATTTGAACAAAGATATCGACATTATGTTCCGGAGCTTCGAGTAGTTGCGGACCTTTGCCCAACACTTCAGTCGCCAGATAACCGGTAATACGTTCAAAGCTCGGATTGACACTTTGAATTCTTAAATTCGCATCCAGCACAATAATGCCTTCGCCAGTATGTTTGACCACCACGTCAGCTAGGCGCAGACCTTGTTGCGCGCGTTCGAGTTCAAGTAATTTTTGTGCCAAACGTGCCGCTGCTTTTTCTTGCAGATACAAACCCAGTAAAAATAATAGAACCAGCGCAGTGAGCAGGCCCACAATAGCGATGGCAAAATTTCTATAACGGCTCAGGGTAGAAATCCAGGAATCGGCTTTGATGTCTAGGCCCAACACGGCCACTACTTTGCCGGTTCTAACATCTTTAATCGCTGCCACACTGGTGACCCAGTAGCCCCAACGATCGGTGTAAGGAGATTCAATCGCCGGTTTGCCGGTGTTATATACACTGAACAAAGCATCGGACGGCCCATCATAAATATCACCGGGAGCTGAATAATCCGGTGAATCCGAAGCCTCGGCATCGGCCAGAAAAATCATTAGCTTCGGGTTGTCGGCCTTGGGCCGCATTAAATACACAAAACGGAAATCCCGATTCACATCACGCACGCGTTTAAGCTGCGCGCGTAAATCATGGAAGGTTTTTGTTGCAGAATCACGTTGGGCATCGCCGCTCAGCATAACGACATTGTTGGCATCGAATGAGGCTGCTGCCGTGCTAGCCAAAGACTCCACTCTTGTGCGCTCGAGCTCATCGCCATTTCTGGTGACAAAGCCGGTAAAAAACCATCCGCAAATGCCCGCGACAATCAGCAGCAAGGCGCTGAGAATCAGCAATTTTCTTCGACTGGAAAAAAATGAACCAGCTTGCTGCATGACTACCCCGCCCGCTTGATAGCCGCAGTTTACAACCATCCCAGTCCGATTAAAGCGGATTTGGTTGCGATTGGATGTTACAAAAAGTGAACGCTAGATCGACCCAAACGTCTGGCGAGTGTCAAGTTACAGGTTATGGCCTTTTTCCCAGGTTTTGACCGGACGCCGGTCTTTGCTGGTGCGACGATTGTCCTGAAACCGTAGCTCGGTCCGTCGATCTTCGTGCTGACGCCGTTCGAGTTTATCGCGGGTATTAGCAGTAAATTTAGATGGACCCTTGGTGACAGCCTGTGGAGCATCACCGTTGATAGGTTCCAGGTTCGCACCGCTCAGGGAAATATCTTTCAAATCGCTGGACATGGCATTGTCTCCATCAAAAATCGTCAATAGTTCGACCTCAGATGGGAAAACGATGATTGTTGTTATAAACGGCCAAATATTACTAATTCACTAAAATGACGTAGGGGCGCATGCTTGCTGCGTCAGAGGCTTACCGGTAATTTGGGGCGCAGCAAGCGTGCGCTCCCACGAGTTAAATCTGGCCCGAAGGACTCAGCTAGCCTGAAGGAAACTGCTGCCT
>Ga0209181_10007289_pt1 | contig 15204 bp, 15 predicted proteins | sample MAT05_FD_187208 | JGI IMG/M metagenome (GOLD analysis project Ga0209181, IMG submission 187208) | Freshwater microbial communities from Lake Fryxell liftoff mats and glacier meltwater in Antarctica - MAT-05 (SPAdes) (version 2) | ecosystem: Environmental > Aquatic > Freshwater > Ice > Liftoff... | reverse complement strand
CGAGGGCGCGCGTGTGGTCATCGAAGAATTCATGCAGGGCGAAGAAGCCAGCTTCATCGTGCTGTGCGACGGCAAGAACGTGCTCACGCTGGCCACCAGCCAGGACCACAAGCGCATCGGTGATGGCGACACCGGGCCGAACACCGGCGGCATGGGCGCGTATTCGCCCGCGCCCGTGGTCACGCCCGACGTGCATGCGCGGGTGATGCGCGAAATCATTCACCCGACCATTGCCGGCATGGCCAAGGACGGTGTGGCCTACACCGGCTTCCTGTACGCGGGTTTGATGATCGACGCCCAGGGCCAGCCGCGCACCGTGGAATTCAACTGCCGCCTGGGCGACCCCGAGGCGCAGGTCATCCTGATGCGCCTGAAGAGCGACCTCTTCGAAGTGCTGATGCATGCCACCGACGGCACGCTGGACCAGGCCGAGCTGCAATGGGACCGCCGCACCGCGCTGGGCGTGGTGATGGCCGCGCACGGCTACCCGGCCGCGCCGCGCCAGGGCGACACCATCAGCGGCATACCGGCGGGCAGCGCAGAGTTGCAGGTGTTCCACGCCGGCACAGCGCTGGACAACGGCGCGCTGCAGGCCAGCGGCGGGCGCGTGCTGTGCATCACCGCGCTGGCCGATTCGGTGCGGCTGGCGCAGCAGGCTGCGCTGGCTGCGGTGCGGCAGATTCACTTCGACGGTGCGCAGTGGCGCAACGACATCGGCCACCGCGCCATTCGGCATTGATTTCCGCGCTGCGCTTTCCGCTGCCTTTTGAAACCTGAAGCCACACCACGATGATCGACACCACCGCGGTTCGCGCCTACCTGCTGGGTCTGCAAGAGAACATCGTGCAGACGATGCAGGCCGAGGATGGCAAGACTTTCCTGCGTGACGGCTGGCAGCGCCCTGTCGGCGGCAAGCTGGAAGGCGACGGCCTGTCGCAGCTGGTGGAAGAGGGCGGCGTGCTCGAGCGTGGCGGCTGCAATTTCAGCCACGTGAAGGGTGCCAGCCTGCCGCCCAGCGCCACCCAGCACCGCGGCGAACTCGCCGGCGCGCCTTTCGAGGCCCTGGGCGTCAGCCTCGTGATGCACCCCCGCAACCCCTACGTGCCCACGGTGCACATGAACGTGCGGCTGCTGGCGGCGTTTCCGGAAGGCAAGGCGCCCGTCACCTGGTTCGGCGGCGGCATGGACCTCACGCCCTATTACGGCTTCGAAGAGGACGCCCGGCACTTCCACCGCGTGAATGCCGACGCGCTGGCATTTTTCGGCGCCGACAAGTACCCGCGTTTCAAGGCCTGGTGCGATGAGTACTTCTTCCTGAAGCACCGCAACGAGGCGCGGGGCATCGGCGGCGTCTTCTTCGATGATTACAACGAAGGCAGCTTCGAAGAAGGCTTCGCGATGATGCGCGCGGTGGGCGATGCCTTCGTTCCCGCCTACTTGCCCATCGTGCGGCGGCGCCGCGAAGCCGCCTACAGCGAGCGCCAGCGCGATTTCCAGGCCTACCGGCGCGGCCGCTATGTCGAGTTCAACCTGGTGTGGGACCGCGGCACGCATTTCGGCCTGCACGGCGGTGGCCGCACAGAGAGCATCCTGATGAGCATGCCCCCGATCGTGAAATGGCGCTACGACTGGCAGCCCGAGCCGGGCAGTGAAGAAGCGCGCCTGTACAGCGACTTCCTGCCGCCGCGTGATTGGCTCGACCAATGACGGCTCGACCAATGACGGCTCACTGAATGACGGCTCACTCTGAATGATGTTGTGAATAGCGTCGCAAGCAAGCGCGTCGGCCTCTTCGGAGGCACCTTCGACCCCGTGCACAACGCCCATGTGGCGCTTGCGCATGCCGCCCTGGCCAGCCTGGCGCTGGACGAGGTGCGATGGGTGCCCACCGGACATTCCTGGCAGAAGGACCACCGCGCGGCAAGCGCCGAACACCGAGAAGCCATGGTCCGCCTGGCCATGGGCGCGGAGCCGCGCTTCACGCTCAGCCGCATGGAGATGGAGCGTGCCGGCCCCAGCTACACGCTGGACACCGTGCGCGAACTGCACGCTGCCGAGCCGGGCACCGAGTGGGTGTTGATCATCGGCCAGGACCAGTACGCCCGCCTGCACACCTGGCGCGACTGGCCGGTGATGCTGGGCCTGGCCACGCTGGCCGTGGCCAACCGTCCGGGCACCGACATGCTGCCGAGCCCCGAGGTGCAGGCCCACCCGCACCGTGCGGTACCGCTGCCGATGCTGGACATCAGCGCCACAGACATCCGTGCCCGCATCGCTGCACGGCAAGACATTTCGCAACTGGTGCCGCCCGAAGTGGCGCGCTATATTGAAACCCACGGTCTTTATCGCAATCCGCGAGACCTTGCCATTGACGGGCCGACCCGCCCAAGGAGCTGAATCTGGACATCCGCAAGCTGCAACGCGCCATCGTCGATGGTCTGGAGGACGTGAAGGCGCAGCACATCGCTGTCTTCAACACCGAACACCTGAGTGCCATGTTCGAGCGCGTGATCATCGCCTCGGGCACCAGCAACCGGCAGACCAAGGCCCTGGCCGCGAGCGTGCGCGACAGCGTGCGCAGCAACGGTTTCCAGGTCTTGAGCACCGAGGGCGAGACCAATGGTGAATGGATCATCGTCGACTGCGGCGCCGCAGTGGTGCACCTGATGCAGCCCGCCATCCGCGAGTACTACCACCTGGAAGAAATCTGGGGCGGCAAGAACGTCAAGATGAAGTTGGGTGCGGTCAACGCCAAGCTGGTGAAGGCCAGCGAACCCGACAAGCCCGAGAAGCCTGCCAGCAAGAAAGCCGCAAAGAAGGCGGCTGCGAAGACGACGGCTCGGCCTGCGGACAAGGCGCCGGCCAAGACCGCAGCGAAAAGGCCCGTGGTGAAGCCGGGCGCGGGCAGTTCCACCCGCACGACGGCTGGCAAGACGGCAGCCACGACGGGTGGCAAAACGCCCATCAAATCGACCACCAAGACCACCGAGCGCAAGGCCGCCGACAAGTCGGCCGCCTACCAGCGTGTGGGCGCGCGGCGTCCCACGGCGAAGACGGCAGGCGCGGCAACGCCTGCGCGCAAGACCCCGGCCCGCAAGACCGCGGCCCGCAAGACCCCGCGTTCGTCCTGAGAGGCTGAGAGTCTTTCGATCATGTCCACTCATCACGCCAAAAGACGCCCGCTCGTCGTTGCAAATGCGCGCCATAGCCCGAGCTATGGCTGTGCTTTGCGCCTGGATCGGACGCCGTTTGACGCGCTGCTCGGTCACGCTCGAAAAACTCTCAACCTCTGAGGCCAGGACCGCCACCCCTCACGCGGCATGAAGCTGCTGGTGCTGGCGGTGGGGCAACGCCAGCCCGCCTGGGCCGACGAAGCCAGGTCTGATTTCGCCAAGCGTTTTCCGCCCGAAATGCGGCTGGAACTCAGGGCACTGAAGGCCGAGCCGCGCAGCGGCGGCAAGACCGCGGCACAGTGCATGGACGCCGAAGCCGCGCGCTTCGAGGCCGCATTGCTGGCCAGCGCCAAGGGCGCGCGCCGGGTGATGCTGGATGAGCACGGCACCCGCCGCACCACGGCCCAGCTGGCCGAGCGGGTGCAAGCCTGGCGGGGCGAGGGCCGCGACGTGGCCTTCCTGATTGGCGGACCCGATGGCCTGGCGCCTGCCATCAAGGCCAGCGCTGACGAAACCCTGCGCTTGAGCGACCTGACCCTGCCCCACGCCTTCGCACGCGTGCTGTTGGCAGAAGCGCTCTACCGGGCCTGGACGCTGGCCAGCGGCCACCCCTATCACCGCGAATAGTGGCTGCTGCGCCTCAGCGCCTCAGCACCTCAACGCAAGCGGTTCACCAAAGCGGCGCCGACAGCGGCACGCTGCCTTGCCCCGCCACGCGCTCGGCCGGGGCACCCAGGCTGCTGCAGGCCAGCAAGACCACGCCACCGGCTTCGCCTGTCAGGCGCGGTGCAGCGGCCACGCCGGCAGCGCCAGCCAGGGCGCGCTGGGCCGTGGCGACGTTCGGCGCCGCCAGTTCAAGCCAGCGTTCGTTGCCACGCTGGTGCAGCGCCGTGGTGGTCAGGCCCGCCACCACGAACGGGCGCAGCAGCGGGGCACGGGCGGCGTCTGCCGCCTTCACGTAGGAGTCTGGTGCCGCGCAGGGCGATGCCAGAGCCAGCGGTGCTGCCAGAACGGTGGCGGCGGCGATGGTCAGGCGAAGACTGGCAGAGATGGGGGACATGGCGTGGCTCCAAAACAAGCTGCAAGTCTAATAACTGCGTTCCTACATAAATGTCGATCCATATATCTCATGATGTATGAAGCGGCAGTTGCCGAGGTTCATGTTTCAGCGCCCTGCCAAGCCCAGCCCGCCCCAGCGCTGGCCTGTGGAGAATGCACGGCATGCCCATGCCGCACGAATTCGTCTACCTCGCCTCGCAGAGCCCGCGCCGCGCGCAGTTGCTGAACCAATTGGGCGTGCACCACCGCCCCTTGCTGCCCGACCCCGGTGAAGACGCCGAGGCGCTGGAAGCCGAGCGCAGTGCGGAGTTGCCGCTCGACTATGTGCAGCGCGTCACCCGCCTGAAGCTCGACGAGGCGCGCCGCCGGCTGCGCCGCCGCCGCCTGCCGCCCGCGCCCATCCTGTGTGCCGACACCACCGTGGCGCTGGGCCAGCGCATCCTGGGCAAGCCCGAAGACGCCGCCGATGCCAGCGAGATGCTGCGCGCGCTGTCGGGGCGCAGCCACCGCGTGATGACGGCGGTGGCCGTGCTCGCCGGCACGCAGGTATTTCTGGAAACCAGCATCTCGCGCGTGCGCTTCGCCGAGTTGTCCGAGACCACCATCCGGCGCTACGTGGAAAGTGGTGAACCCATGGGCAAGGCCGGCGCCTATGCCATCCAGGGCCGCATCGCGGCGTGGATCGCGCACATCGAGGGCAGCCACAGCGGCATCATGGGCCTGCCTCTGCACGAAACAACCACCTTGCTGGCGCGTGCGCGCGTTCGGCTGGAGCTCTGAAATGAAGCCCCCCCACTCGCTTTGCTCGCTGCCCCCCGAGGGGGCGCTCGGTACCTTCGGAACGGCCGGGCGGTACTGACATGCCCACGCAGGACATCCTGATCAACTGGAGCCCGCAGGAAACTCGCGTGGCCGTCGTCGAAAACAGCGCGGTGCAGGAACTGCACATCGAGCGCACGCTGGAGCGCGGACAGGTGGGCAACGTCTACCTGGGCAAGGTGGTGCGCGTGTTGCCGGGCATGCAAAGCGCCTTCATCGAAATTGGTCTGGAGCGCGCGGCCTTTCTGCATGTGGCCGACCTGCTGGGCGGCCCGCCGCGCTCCGAGGCGCGCAACGACGCACCGCTGGTGCCCATCGAGCGCCAGGTCTTCGAGGGCCAGACACTCACGGTGCAGGTCATCAAGGACGCCATCGGCACCAAAGGCGCGCGGCTGACTACGCAGGTCAGCATTGCCGGGCGCATGCTGGTCTTTCTGCCGCATGACAAGCACGTCGGCATCAGCCAGAAGATCGGCAGCCACGAGTTGCGCGAAAGCCTGCGTGCGCGCGTGCTGGCGCTGGCGGGTCAGGACGGCAAGGACAGTGGTGGCGGCTTCATCCTGCGCACGAACGCCGAAGAGGCGACGGACGCAGAACTGGCCGAAGACATCGCCTACCTGCGCCGCGCCTGGGCCTTGATCCGTGAACGTGCGTTGCAGCGCCCGCCGGGCAGCCTGCTGCACCAGGACCTGAGCCTGGCCGAACGTGTGCTGCGCGACCTGGCCAACGACAACACCGGCACCATCCGCATCGACAGCAAGCTGCAGTGCGACGCGCTGAAAGCCTTCGGCGACGTCTACATGCCCGGCACCGTGGCCAAGCTCGAACATTACAAGGGCGAGCGGCCCATCCTCGACCTGTTCGGCATCGAAGAAGAAATCGCGCGCGCGCTGGCGCGGCGGGTCGAACTGAAGAGCGGCGGCTACCTGATCATCGACCAGACCGAGGCGCTGACCACGGTGGACGTGAACACCGGCGGCTTTGTCGGCGCGCGCAACTTCGACGACACCATCTTCAAGACCAACCTCGAAGCAGCCGGTGCCACGGCGCGACAGCTGCGGCTGCGCAACCTGGGCGGCATCATCGTGGCCGACTTCATCGACATGACGCGGCCCGACCACCAGGAAGCTGTGCTGGCCGAGCTGCGCAAGCAACTGTCGCGCGACCGCACGCGCACCACCGTCAGTGGCTTCACGCAGTTGGGTCTGGTGGAAATGACGCGCAAGCGCACCCGCGAAAGCCTGGCGCACATGCTGTGCGAACCCTGCCCCACCTGCCAGGGTCGTGGCCAGGTGAAGACGGCGCGCAGCGTGTGCTACGACATCCTGCGCGAAATCTTGCGCGAGGCGCGGCAGTTCGCGCCGAAGGAGTTCCGGGTCATCGCATCGGCTGCCGTGGTGGAGATGCTGCTCGACGAAGAGAGCGTGCACCTGGCGGGCTTGAGCGAGTTCATCGGGCGGCCGATCAGCCTGAGTGTGGAGGCGGGGATGAATCCGGAGCAGTACGACATTGTTCTGATGTAGCGGTTCTCGGCGTCTCACGCCAACCACTGGCCACCTGCAAACCTTCATGGAACAAGGGGCTCTCGTCGATCAGTTGCCCGATGGTCTTGTCCCGCTTCGCATGGCCATCCTGAGGCAGATTTCACGATGACCGGCGACGCTCCACGTTGATCAATACGTGCAGTGGCTTCCTTCATGCTCGCTGCACCCCGTTCTAAGCTGCTCGAATCGGCAGGCTGGCGGTTCTTCCAGCGCGGGAAGCCCTTGGCGTCAAGCAGCAGAAAGTCGACGAAGCTCTTTCCAGTCTTCTCGAAATTCTCTCCAAGAGCTGCGCCAACTGCTGGTCGACGCGCTGCGGTACTCGGCCGGGCTCTCGGACAGGCCCCCATTCGCGCAGTTGCCACAATGCGAGATGCCCACCATCACCCTGCATCTGCAAGACAGCGACGGCAGCCAGCACACCGTGAAAGCCCGCGTCGGGCGCAGCCTGATGCAGGCCGCGGTGGATGCCGGCCTCGACGGCATGGCAGCCGATTGCGGCGGCAACCTGAACTGCGCCACCTGCCATGTCATCGTGGCACCCGAATGGTTGGCTGCTTTGCCGCCGGCCAGTCGCGACGAGGCCGCGATGCTGGAGATGACCGCCGCGCCGGCCGAACCCGGCAGCCGCCTGGCCTGTCAGCTGAAGCTGGCCTCTGCGCTCGACGGTTTGCGCGCACGCATGCCCGCGACGCAATACTGACGAGAGGATCTCGCTTGCCCTTGCTCGAAACCCTTGCGCGCGTGTGCGCCGTGTTGGCCGGTGTGCTGCTCACCGTCATCACGCTGATGACTTGCGCCAGCCTCATCGGCCGCAACACCACCGGCTGGACGCTCATCGGCGACTTCGAGCTCTCGGGCTCTGCCGCCGGTGCCGCCATTGCGCTCTTCATGCCCTGGTGCCAGGTGCGGCGAGGCAACATCATGGTCGACTTCTTCACCGCCGGCGCCAGCGTCGCCACACGCGCTGGCCTCGACCGTTTCGGCGCGCTGCTGCTGGCGCTGGTGATGGCGCTGATGACCTGGCGCACCGGCATCGGCGGCGTCAACGCCTGGAACAGCCAGTCGGGCTCGATGATGCTGGGCTTCCCCGAGTGGATCGTCTACGCCTTCATGGTGCCGCCGCTGGCGCTGACGGCGCTGATCGCGCTGCTGCAGGTCTGGCGCGGTTTTCCCGTGGCGACTGCGGCATGAGCCCGGTCACCCTGGCGCTGCTGATCTTTGCCGTGATGCTGGTGCTGATGGCGGCGCGCACGCCCATTGCCGTGGCCATGTTCGTGGCCGGCGTCACGGGCTATGTGCTGCAGGCCGGCTGGCTGCCGCTGGCGAGTTTTCTGAACACGCAGGCCTTCGCACGTTTCGCCAGCTACGACCTGAGCGTGATTCCGCTCTTCATCCTGATGGGCAACTTCGCCACGCAGGGCGGCCTCTCGCGGGCGCTGTTCCAGTTCACAGCGGCAGTCATGGCGCGTTTCAAGGGCGGCCTGGCGATGGCCTCGGTGCTGGCCTGCGGCGCGTTCGGCGCCATCTGCGGCAGCAGCGTCGCCACCGCCGCCACCATCACGCAAGTGGCCCTGCCCGAGATGCGCAAGCACGGCTACAGCGGCCGCCTGGCCACCGGCGCACTGGCAGCCGGCGGCACGCTGGGTATCCTGATACCGCCTTCGGTGCCGCTCGTCATCTACGCCATCCTCACCGAACAGAACATCGCCAAGCTCTTCGCTGCGGCCATGGTGCCGGGCTTGATTGCGGTGCTGGGTTACATGGCCGCCATTGCCATCTATGTGCGGCTGGTGCCCGGCCACGCGCCCGAGCACGACGCGGTGCCGGCCATGACGCTGCAGGCGCTGTCGGGCATCGCGCCCATCGCCATCGTCTTTCTCATCGTCTTCGGCGGCATCTACACCGGCAAATTCACGCCCACCGAAGGCGCGGCGGTGGGCGCGGCGGCGACCTTCATCGCGGCGCTGCTGAAGCGCGAAATCACCTGGGCCGGCTTCAAGCAGTGTTTCTACGCCACGGCCGAGACCTCGGCGATGATCTTTCTCATCTTCCTGGGTGCCGACCTGATGAACGCCGCGCTGGCGCTGACCCAGGTGCCGGGCCAGCTGGCCGGCCTGGTGCAGGGCTGGGGCCTGCCGCCGGTGGCGGTGGTGGGCGCCATCCTGCTGTTCTACGTGGTGCTGGGTGCGGTGATGGACGAGCTGAGCATGATCCTGCTCACCATTCCCATCTTCTTCCCGGTGGTGATGGGCCTGGACTTCGGCTTGAGCAAGGAAAGCACCGCCCTCTGGTTCGGCATCATGGTGCTGATGACGGTGGGCTTCGGCATGCTGGCGCCGCCGGTGGGGTTGAACGTCTATGTCGTCAACAGCATGGCCAAGGACGTGCCCATCAAGGAAAGCTACAAGGGCGTGGTGCCCTTCCTCGTCAGCGACACGCTGCGCACGCTGCTGCTGCTGTTCTTTCCGGCCGTCAGCTTGTGGCTGGTGCAGTACATCGGTTAGCTGCGCAGGCTGATGGACGCTTCATTCCGCCAGCTCATTCCGCCAGCTCATTCCGCGAGGAAAGCCTGCAGCGCCACCAGCCCGGCGGCAGCGGCTTCCTCGTGCGGCACATGGCCCACGGCGGGCAAGGTCACCAGCCTGGCATTCGGCATCGCCTTCAGATAGTCCTGCGCGTTGGCCACTGGAATCATCTGGTCCTGCTCGCCCCACAGCAGCAGCGTGGGTGCTTGGATGGTGCGCAGCAGTGGCTCGGGCGGCAACAGGTTGAGCTGCTGCATGCGGGCGATGATGCCGGGGCGCACACCCGGGGCCACCATGAGGTCGTGGTAGCGCGTGACCATTTCGTCGGTCATCACCGCGTCGGGCTTGGCGTAGGCCGGTGCCAGGCTCATGCGCAGCACGGTCTTGGGCAGCGCAACGGTCATCAGTTTCACCAGCGCACCCACCTCGGGCGCCTTGCCGTATTCGAAGCCGGGGCTGGCAAAACCGTCGGGCGCCACCAGCACCAGTTTGTCCACGCGCTCGGGCTTCGCGGCGGCAAAGCGCCAGGCCAGGCGGCCGCCCATGGAATGGCCCAGCACCGTGGCACGCGCCACGCCGCGCTGCGTCAACAGCGCAGCCAGCAACTCGATGCCGCGTTCGTCGCTGTAGTCGCCGCTGGGGTCGGCACCGGTGAGGCCCGAGCCCGGCAGGTCGATGCGGATGACGCGGTGCGTGGAAGCCAGCCCTTCGGCCCAGGCCTCGAAGCTGTGCAGGCTGCCGCCGAAGCCATGCAGCATCAGCACCACAGGGCGCTCGTTGTTGCCCTGGGCGTGGGTGTCGCGCACATGCATGCGCAGGCCCATCAGCTCGACGAACTCGCTGGTCGGGCCGGCATAGCGGGCTTCCAGCTCGGCACGCGGCTTGTCGGGGGTGTAAAGCCAGCCGGCGCCGACCAGAACCAGTAGCAGAGCCAGCAGCATCAGGGTCAATCCCATGCGCTTCAAGCCCGCGGCCCCGGCGCGACCAGGGCCTGGCGCGCGATGGCGGCATACGGGTCCAGCGCCTTCAGGCGCGCCTCGCTCAGCAGCCCCTGTGTTGAGTTGGCGGCGGTGGGTACTTGCGACGGGTCGGGCACAAAGGACGCGAGCGCTGCGCGCAGCAGTTTGCGCTCGGGTGCCGGCAAGGCCGGGCCGGCCAGCAGGATGGGCCCGGGAATGTCGCCAATGCGGGCCAGCACACGTTCGCCGCGCGGCGTGCTGGGTGGCAGCGCGGCCAGCTGGGTGTCGGCGGCGATGAAGGCGGCGATCTCGTCGCGGTCCAGCGCGAACAGGGCGCTGTTCACCGAGGTCATCTGCAGCACCTGCACGTCGGCCGCGATGCCCTGCAGTTCCAGCCAGCGCCGGCCCACGGTGGCGGTGAGCGACAGCGCATCCAGCATGCCCACGCGGCGCCCGCGCAGGTCGGCCGCGCTGTGCACCGGGCCGCCCGCCTTCACACCCACCACCAACGTTACCGTCATCAACGGCGCGGCCAGCAGCTCGCAGCCCCAGTCCAGCATCGCCAGCCGGGCCAGATGGGCGGGCAGTTGCACGACGCTGTGTTCACCACGTTTCGTTTCTTCGGCCAAGGTGCGGAAGTCTTTCGCAGTGAGCATCTGCACCGGCCGCTGCAGCTGACGTTCCAGGTGTTCACGCAGTGGCCGGTAGACGGCCAGCAGCGCAGCCGGCGACAGAAAGGGCGCCAGCACGATGGGTAGGGACGACAGCGGCGACAGCGGCTGGCCCGACGGCGCCGGCTGGGCGCACAGCGGGCTGGCGCCGAAGAGTGCAGCGCAGGCCAGCAACTGGCGGCGGTGCAAGAGAGATCGGGGCGTCATGGTGCTGTTCCGGGTGCTGTTTCGGGCGACGCTTCGGGCGGCGTTTCGGGTCGTGCTGGGGCGGTGCGGGCGCAGAGCAGGCGGTCGAGCTCGACCAACAGCGAGCGTACGTCGATGGGCTTGGTGATGTAGGCGCGAAAGCCCGCAGCCAGCGCGCGGCGGATGTCGCCCGGCAGCGCATTGGCGCTCAGCGCCAGCAGCGGCAATGCGCGCGTGGCGGCGTCGGCCTGCAGCCGAAGGCACAGCTCGACGCCGTCGATGCCGGGCAGGTCGATGTCCACCAGTGCGGCGTCGAAAGGTTCTTGCTGCAGCCGCTGCAGGCCCTGCAGGCCGTCTTCCGCCACGGCCAGGGTCCATGCCGGACGCAAGTGCAACACCTGTCGCATCAGCTCGATGTTGGAGGGGTTGTCTTCCACGTACAGCAGGCGCAGCGCGTTCTCTGGCGCCGGTGCGGGCCCGGGCGCGACCCCTGGCAACGCTGCCGGCATCGACTGCGGCGCTGCGCCGGCCGGCAGCGAGACGCTGAACACCGAACCCTCGCCCGCCACCGATTGCACCTGCAGTTGGCCGCGCATCAACTCCACCAGCCGCCGCGTGATGACGAGGCCGATGCCGGTCCCTTCGGTGACCTCTCCTTCAGCGACGAAGCGCGTGAAGGGCTGGAACAGCTGCTGCAGCTGGCTGGGCTGAAAGCCGCGGCCGGTGTCGTGCACGGCCAGCACGCGGTGGCCGTCTTCAAGTGCTGACAGGGTGATCCACACCCGGCCACCGTCGCGGTTGTACTTGACGGCGTTGCTCAGCAGATTGGCCAGCACCTGCTTCAGGCGCGTGCGGTCGGCCATCACCCAGGTGCCGCCCGTCTCGGCCGGCGCAACCGCCAGTTCGATGTGGCGCGCATCGGCCTGGGTCTGCACCAGCTGCAGCGTTTCACGCGCCAGGGCCCCGAGTTCGACGGGTTCGGACGAGGTGCTCATCGTGCCGGCCTCGATGCGCGAAAGATCGAGCACGTCGTTGATCAGCGCCAGCAGGTGCCAGCCGGCGGCCTCGATCTGCGCCAGGCGCTGGTGGTCGGTGTCGTTCAGCCGCGTGCGCTCCAGCGCCAGCAGCTGCGCGAAGCCGAGGATGGCGTTGAGCGGCGTGCGCAGCTCATGGCTCATGCGCGAAAGGAATTCGCTCTTCGCCAGATTGGCGCCCTCGGCTTCTTCCTTGGCGCGCTGCAGCTCGGCGGTGCGCGCGAGCACACGTTGCTCCAGCGTGTCGTTGGCCGCGCGCAGCGCCTGCTGCTGTGCCTGCAGCTCGCCCAGCTGGTTCTGAATGGCCGCGGCCATGAGGTTGAAGGTGGTGGCGAGTTCGTCGAACTCGCGCACGCGGCTGCCGGCCAGGCGTGTGCCGTAGTCGCCCGCCGCCACACGCCGGCTGGCCTGGCTGAACGCCCCCAGCCCGCGCCCCAGCCAGGCCACGCCCGCTGCCAGCAGCAGCGCGCCCACACCCAGCACGCTGGCGCCGATGGCCAGGCTGTTGCTTTGCAGGCGCTGGCGTGCCTCGGCCAGCGAGCCGGTGCGCACGGCAAAACGCACCGTGCCCAGGGTCTGCCCGGCCAGCACCACCGGGGCTGTGCTGACGGCCCGTTCGGCTTCGGGCGGCTGGCCGGTGCGCACCACCTCGCGGCCGCTGCTGTCGCGCAGTTCCAGGTAGGCCAGGCTGCCGCTGTGGCCGTGTTGTTGCACCAGTTCGTTGATGGTGGCGTAGTCGCGCGCGGCCAGCAGCGGGCCCAGCGCAGCCACCAGCAAGGGGGCCACCGACGCGCGCTCTTCGTCGAAGCGCTCTTCCAGCGTCTGTGCCATCAGCGTCTGCGCGTTCCACAGCAGCAGCCCCAGCATCGCCGCGAGGGTGATGAGACCGAGCAAGAGGTACTGGCTGCGCAGCGAGCGGAACAAGGGCGGTGAAGTGTCGGGTGTGCAGAAGCGCTGCCGCGGATTCTGGCTCACGCACCGGCTCGCCCCGGCCCGGTGCGTGGGGCGCCCGCGACGAGCATCAGGGTAAATCTTGAAGTCGGTGCCACAGGGCCGCCGTTACCTTCAGGGCCTTACCCACCCGTTGGAGACACCACCCATGAAACGCCGTTCTTTCGTGCAAGGCGCCGCCGCTGCCGCCCTGGGCGTGCCGCACCTCGCCGGCCTGGCCCAGCAGACCGTGACGCTGAAGTTCCACACCTTCATGCAGCCCATGAGCAATGTCTGGCTCAGCATGCACAAGCCGTGGATGGAGAAGGTGGAGAAGGAATCGGGCGGCCGCATCAAGTTCGAGGCCTATCCGGCGATGCAATTGGGTGGCACGGCGGTGCAGCTGTACGACCAGGCGCGGGACGGCGTCGTCGACATCGTGTGGACGCTGCCGGGCAACACCGCCGGGCGGTTTCCGCGCATCGAGGTCTTCGAGCTGCCGTTCATGATGAACAACGCCGAGGCCACGTCCAAGGCCTATTGGGAGTACTTCCAGACGCAGTGCCCCGACGAGTTCAAGGAGACCCAGGTCATCGCACTGCACGTGCACGGGCCGGGCCTGTTCCACAGCGCCACCAAGCCCATCACCACGGCGGCTGACCTCAAGGGCATGAAGGTGCGCGGCCCCACGCGCCAGGTGACGAACATGCTGCGTTCGCTGGGTGCCATTCCGGTGGGCATGCCGCTGCCGGGCATTCCCGACGCGCTGAGCAAGGGCACCATCGATGCGTGCGTCATCCCCTGGGAGGTGGTGCCTTCGGTGAAGGTGCACGAGCTCACCAAGTTCCACAGCGAATTCCCTGCGGGCACGCCGGCGCTGTACACCACCACGTTCGTGATGGCGATGAACAAGCCGAAGTACGAAAGCCTGGCGCCTGACCTGAAGGGTGTGATCGACAACAACAGCGGCCTGGCCACCAGTGCATTTCTCGGCAAGACACAACAGGGCAACGACCCCAACGGCCGCAAGAGCGCCACCGACCGCAAGAACACCATCCACACCTTCACCACGGCCGAGACGCAGGAGTTCGTCAAGCTCAGTGCCGCCATCGACGACGCCTGGGTGGCCGACATGGACAAGCGCGGCTTCAAGGGCAAGGCGCTGCTGGACAGCGCGAGGGCCTTGATCGCCAAGCACGGCAAGGCCTGACGGGGCCTTTCGCATCGAGCCCGCCGCCAGCACGGCTCCGGTGCCTGTGGTGCTTGGCTTGCGCTGCGCGGCGGCTGCCTTGCGGCGCCTTTTTGGCCACTTCAACCGATGCGATCGGATTCATGGTGCGCCCCCGGGCGTTGGCCGCAGGTTCAGGCAGTCGGCCCGAGCGGTGAACGCACTTGCTGGCGGGCCATCAGTTCGGTAACCGGTGCCGACGTCGTTGCCACCGACATGTCGGCAGGACTGGCCATCGAGGTCAGTCCGATGACGACGCTGCCCAGCAGCCCGATCGAGACCAGCACGCTGGCAACCGCAGCGGTCAGGCGACCTTGATGCCGCGGCCACGCAACGCGGCTGCTGCTGAGGGCGCCGTTCTCGGCCGGAGCTGTGGCGCCCTGCTGGCGGGCTTCGGCCTCGGCGGCGCGGCGGAAGGGGGTGCGCAGGGCATTGAACGAGGCACCGTGGCAGTGGGTCTTGGTGAACATGGCGTGTCTCCTGGGGGTGGTTTGAAGCGGTGACTGAACTGTCTGCTTCGGCGCGCCCGAAGTCATGAAACCGGCGTGAAATCGCATCAAGCGTTCTGGAGCGTTCTGCAAACGGGCTGTTTACCGCCTGATACGCTTTGCCGGCCGTCAATTCCCGCCATGACCCGCCCTGGCGCCTTACCCCGCCTCACCCCATGGACCAGCCCGCGCCTACCCTGCCCACCCAACTCCCCGCCGCCCGCCTGATCGCCATCCTGGCGGCCGATGCGGCCGGCTATTCGCGCCTGATGGCCATCGACGACCGGCTGACGGTGGAGCTGCTGGACGCCGGCCGCGCCGTGTTCCGCGATGCCTGCGCCGAAGAGCAGGGCCGCGTGGTCGACATGGCGGGCGATTCGGTGTTGCTGGCCTTTGGCAGCGCTGCCTCGGCCCTGCGCTGCGCGCTGGTGGTGCAGCAGCGGCTGGTGGCGCAGGCCAACCCGCAGACCGGCACGCTGCGGCTGCCATTCCGCATCGGCATTCACCTGGGCGATGTGATCGAGAAGGCCGACGGCAGCGTGTACGGCGACGGTGTGAACATCGCAGCGCGCTTGCAAGCACTGGCCG
>Ga0209181_10007288_pt1 | contig 15209 bp, 10 predicted proteins | sample MAT05_FD_187208 | JGI IMG/M metagenome (GOLD analysis project Ga0209181, IMG submission 187208) | Freshwater microbial communities from Lake Fryxell liftoff mats and glacier meltwater in Antarctica - MAT-05 (SPAdes) (version 2) | ecosystem: Environmental > Aquatic > Freshwater > Ice > Liftoff... | reverse complement strand
CAATACGGCGGATGAAGGTCTTTGCATTCCTATCACCTCGATCGCAAGCCGCAATGATTTGCCGATCGTTTGGCGAATCGAACCTTTATCGGGGCGAGTCGAAGCGGTGTCAGTCGAGGTCCTTCAATACAGAAATGGAACGGTCGTCGTGCGTGGACCATTTCAATCTGGGGATCGAATCGTCAGCGCAGGGGTGCAGCGCCTGGACGAGAACTCGCGAGTTCGAGTCTGGGAAGCGAAGCCGTAAAGCGATCGATTATGAACATACAACTCAACAATGCGCCTCAATCCGTAAACGACAAGAACGCATTCAATTTGTCGCGATGGGCTGTTACTCATCCTGCTTTCGTAACTTTTTTAATCGCTGCATGCAGTCTGGCTGGTCTTCAAGCGTACTTCCAGATGGGGCGCGCTGAGGATCCTTCGTTCACGATCAAAACTATAATTGTTTCAGCAGTTTGGCCAGGGGCAACTTCCGAAGAAATGCAACAGCAAGTTGCGGACGTCGTCGAAGTGAAACTGAGAGAGACTCCTTACTTGGATTTCTTGCAAACCTATTGTTTGCCAGATCGAATGTTAACGCTTGTGCAACTCAAGGACATTACGCCCTCGAGCGAGGTGCCCGATATCTGGTACCAAGTTCGAAAGAAACTGAGTGATATCAAGGACAGTTTGCCTCAAGGGGTAATTGGGCCAAACGTCAACGACGAATATGGAGATGTGTATTCTGCACTTTATGCGTTCCATGGCGAAGACTATTCGCCCGCTGAACTGAAGCGAATATGCGAATCCGCTAGAAAGCGATTGCAGCGAGTCTCCGACATCCAAAAAGTGGATATTATCGGAGACCAGTCCGAGCGGATTTACATCGACTTTTCCCAACAAAAATTGGCCACATTGGGGATTTCGCCACAACAGATTTTTGACAGTGTACAAAAGCAGAACGTATTGATGCGGTCCGGAAGCATCGACACGGCAACGGATCGAATCCATGTTCGTGTTTCTCGAGACTTTGATGGCATCGAACAGATTCAAGCGGTGCCAATTCAAGCCAACGGACGTATCTTTCGGCTGGATGATATCGCTACTGTGAAGCGAGGTTATGAGGATCCGGCTCGATACTTAGTTCGATACAACGGACAGCCCGCAGTGGTCCTGGGAGTAGTCATGAACAAGGGTGGGAATGTGCTTCGGCTTGGTCAGGCATTGGAAGAGGAACTCGAAATCATCCGCGGTCAAGTCCCCGTAGGCGTACTCATCGGAAACATTGCATTCCAGCCGCATGTCGTCGAGGAATCCGTGGGCGAATTCCTTCGTTCGTTCATCGAAGCGCTGGTGATCGTACTGGTTGTGAGCTTCTTAAGTTTAGGATTTAGAACAGGCATTGTCGTGGCCCTCAGTGTTCCGTTGGTGCTTGCGATATCGCTGGTCGTGATGAATGCCATCGGAATGAACTTGGATCGCATCTCGCTGGGGGCCTTGATTTTAGCGTTGGGATTGCTGGTAGACGACGCAATCATCGCGGTGGAGATGATGGCCGTTAAAATGGAAGACGGATGGGGGCGAGTCGATGCGGCAACGTTTGCATGGACTTCGACAGCTTTTCCAATGCTTTCGGGCACGCTCATTACCGTAGTGGGTTTCTTGCCGGTTGGTTTTGCACGTTCATCGTCAGGGGAATACGCGGGTGGAATATTCTGGGTCGTTGGAATCACGCTGATCGCCTCGTGGTTCGTTGCAGTCGTTTTTACTCCTCATCTTGGAGTCAGGTTGCTGCCGGATTTCCACAAGAAGAAAGGGGAGGAACATCATTTGCCGTTCCAATCCGCATTCCATCGTGCACTTCGCTCGATCGTTCGCGTTTGTGTTCGTCGTCCGATGGTTGTCGTTTCCGTAACCCTTGGCCTGTTCCTTGGAGCCCTCTTTGGTTTCACCAAGTTACAGCAGCAGTTTTTCCCATTATCCTCTCGGGCGGAACTCATCGTGGACATTCGTATGCACGAAGGTTCGTCGATCGAGGCGACCAATCGCATGATGGGGAAAGTGGAGGACTTGGTCCGCCCATATCTCATTGCGTCGGAAGGACAAGAGGTTCCTAGAGTGGAGCACTTTACCAGCTACGTCGGTGCTGGATCTGCCCGTTTCTTTCTCGCTCTCAACCCAGATTTACCGAACCCCAGCTTCGCCAAGTTGGTTATTCAAACCACCAATGTACCCGCCCGGGAAGCGTTGCGATCTGAGTTAAAGAATCGTTTTGAACAGGATCCGTTATTCTCGGATGCTTCTCTGCGTGTGTTGCGTTTGGATTTTGGCCCGCCTGTTGGATTCCCTGTCCAGTTCCGTGTGTTAGGCCCTGACTCAAAAGTGGTTCGTCAAATTGCAGATAGTGTTCGTGCTGTGATGCGGGCGGAACCGGCAGCTCTGGACGTCAATCTCGAATGGGATGAACCAGCCAAAAGTATCCAAGTCGACATCGACCAAGACCGAGCGAGGTTGATGGGACTGACACCACAAGAAATTGAACTAGCACTTCAAACGCACCTCAGCGGAACAACGATCTCGCAGTATCGCGAGGGGACGGAAACGATCCAAGTGGTAGCCAGAGCCATCGAGTCCGAACGCTTGAACTTGGAGCAGTTTTCGGACTTGACTCTCTTTACACAATCGGGAAAAGTCGTTCCTCTAAGTCAAGTTGGAAACATACGCGCGAGGCTCGAGGAGCCGATCGTATGGCGACGAAATCAAGAACACACATTGTCCGTTCGCTGCGACATCGCGGACGGAGCTCAGGCGCCCGATGTCAGCGCTCGCGTTGAAACTGCGCTTGCTCAGGTTCGATCCGAGTTGCCGCCAGGATATCGAATCGAAGCGGGAGGTGCCATCGAGGAAAGCGAAAAGGCGAATAAGGCGCTTTTCGCGTTGTTCCCGCTTATGATTTTACTGATGTTGGCATTGCTCATGTCACAGGTACACAGTTTCAAGAAAATGTTGTTGATTTTTGGTATAGCGCCGCTCGGCTTGATTGGGGCGGTTGCCTTTCTCCATCTATTCAACGCCCCCTTTGGATTCGTTGCGTTGTTGGGTGTGATTGCATTGGCTGGAATGGACATGCGTAACTCAGTCATCCTTGTCGATCAAATCGAACAAGACATGAAGAGTGGGTTAAGCGAATGGGACGCGGTCATCGAGTCCTCCGTTCGACGGGCACGGCCTGTGATCTTAACCGCAGCGACAGCAATTCTTGCAATGATCCCACTAACCAGAAGCGTATTCTGGGGGCCGATGGCCATTGCCATCATGGGGGGCCTTTCACTAGCCACTTTTTTGACGCTGATTAATTTGCCAGCTCTTTACGTTCTCCTGTTTCGCGTGCGTCCACCCAAACTCAGCGACGTGTTGGTGGACGCAAGCAAACTGGGAGGCATTCTTCCGCCTGCGGAAGTGGTCGTCGTACTCTCCGAAACCATGCCTCACTGACCTCGATTTGCGATCTTAGGCGAGCCGCAGACAGAAAACTACTAGGCCACGCCACTGTGTGGCACGCCCAACGCGATTAGCGATGGGCGTGGGAAGTGTGGCAAATGACTCTAGCGATTCACCACGCCCTTCGTACCTCAGAGCGTGCCACACAGTTTACAGGCAGATTTCAAACTGCCCCTCGCCCTATGCCAGTCCCATACGCTCTTTCGGATCTTTGAGCGCATGCTGCAATCGAGCGAGTGCCTCGGTTTCGATTTGCCGTACTCGTTCGCGGGTCAAGCCCAGCTCGGCGCCGATTTCTTTAAGCGTGTGCGGCGGCGTGTCGTCAAGACCGAATCGCATTTTGAGGACGGTCGCTTCACGAGCATCCAACTTGCCCACCAATTCGATCGCAGTCTTGAGGACGTCATGATCGATCATCACTTCGTCAGGACTCTTAACCCGCTCATCCATGACCATCTCGCCAAGGGACCAACCCGAGTCGGTTTGATCGCTTTGAGGAGTAGCGTTGTAGACCTGAATAGCCTTTTTAATAATCGGTAGCTTCTTCTTCGGCAGCCCAAGGATACGACCAATTTCTTCTTGAGTTGGCATGCGACCAAGCTCGTCGTTCAATCGAGCCGTTGCACGCCGCCATTTGCTGAGCAATTCGACCATGTAAGCAGGAATTCGAATCGTCTTGGACGAATTGATCAAGGCGCGCTTAATCGATTGCTTGATCCAATAGCTGGCGTAGGTACTGAAGCGTGTGCCCATATCGGGATCAAAGCCCTCAACGGCGCGGAGCAATCCTAGGTTGCCTTCCTCAATAAGGTCTTGCAGGGCAAGCCCTTTGCTAACATAACTTCTGGCGATATTGACAACCAAACGTAGGTTGGCCCGTACCATTCGGTCACGAGCTTGCGCATCGCCTTGCGCGATTTGCCTAGCCAGCATCTGCTCATCTTCGGCGGTCAGCAATTTCATTTCGTTAATCTCGCGGAGGTAAGTTTCCAGCGGAGATTGGGGTTGGGCTCCATCCTTGGGACTTTTGCGACGAGAAATCAGTTTGAGGTCTTCGTCCTGTGAATCCTCCACATCGTCTAGGTATGGGCTTGAATGAGCCATAAAGTCTCTTTGCACGGAGTGGAAAATAGAATTTTTGGCGAATGCTAGAGATGCATCCTCCGAAAGGTAACGCGTTCGGTTCCTATCGTCCGCGAAATGCATGCAAATTGAGCGAATGCGAAACGGTTCCGCCCCTAGCGATTATTCGGACGGACGTAAACCCTTTGGCAGAATAGGTTTTCGATGTACAATCCTCACTCGAAGTGCGAGCCGCATACCGGGTTGTTTGAGTGCAAGTCGCATTATCCAACCAAAACGCTTTTTCGCACCCGCTACTTTCCCGTCAATTTCCAAAACCCAATTTGACCATGCTTTCACTTTCACCTGCCCTCGATCCAACCACACAAGCCAACTCGGATGCACCTTGGCAATCGCTTGCGCGCACTGTCCTGGCCGGACAGCCCGCAACACGCGAGCAAGCTCTTTCAATCTTAAGATCCCTCGATGGCGAATTGCTCGATCTCATCGCTGGTGCCTTCCAAATTCGCCATCACTATTTTGGCAAGACTGTCCAGTTGTATTTCCTGATGAATGCCAAGAGTGGCTTGTGTCCGGAAGACTGCAACTATTGCAGCCAATCCAAAATCTCGGACGCGCCTATTCCTAAATACAATATTCTGAGTCGTGACAAATTGCTTGACGGTGCGAGGATTGCCGCCGAACGCAAGAGCAAGACGTATTGTATCGTCATCAGTGGTCGAGCACCCAACGAACGGGAGATGAAAGCCGTCGAGACGATTGTTCCGCAGATCAAAGAACAGTATGGTCTCAATATTTGTGCGTGCCTTGGTTTGTTAGACGAGGAGCAAGCGAAACGACTCAAGGCGGCCGGCGTTGACAAGGTCAACCACAACCTCAATACAAGCCGAGAATACTATCCCGAAATATGCACCACACATACGTTCGACGATCGCCTGGAAACGCTCAAGAATGTTCGCAAGGCAGGAATGGAGCTTTGCAGTGGCGGAATTATCGGCATGGGTGAAAAACAGGAAGACATTGTTCAGATGGCGTTTGAGTTAAACGAATTGTCCGTGGAATCGATTCCGCTGAACTTTTTGCATTCCATCGACGGAACGCCGCTAGAGCGAAAAGAGTATTTGAACCCACGCGACTGTTTGCGAGCACTTTGTATGTTTCGATTCGTCAACCCTAAAAGTGAGTTGCGGATTGCAGGTGGGAGAGAGAGACATCTGCGAACTTTACAACCGCTAGGACTCTACATTGCGAATAGCATCTTCGTTGGCGATTACTTGACGACACAAGGTCAACCGCCACAAGAAGACTATGAAATGATCGCCGACATGGGTTTTGAAGTAACTGGAAACCCCTAGTTCTGTCGCGCAATCTGGGCGTGTGGATGCATGCCGTCGGCTTCACGCCGGGGGTTCTGACCCTCTGTCTAGAGGGATGGTAAGTATCCCCCGAGTAAACTCGGAGGCATTGGCGATGAAATTGGTACGTCGGTCACCGCCGTGTGGGAATTCTAATCGCTAAGAAACAAATCCGGTGGGTAATTGACTTTCATCAGGCACAATCCCCGAGCGGGTGCGGTTAAGTCCGTTTGCTTTCGCTCTCGCAACTCAAGAGCCGACACCATCCAACGCGGGCCAAAACGATCTGCCCCGACATCCCGCAGCGTGCCAACGATGTTGCGTACCATGTTGTACAAGAACCCATCGGCTTCTACATCGATCCAAACGTCCAGGCCGTCCATGTTTTGAATCGAACAGACCTCCAACGAATAGACCGTGCGGGTTGAGGTTAATCGGGGGGAACCAGGTGTCTCAAATCCCTTGAAGTCATGAGTGCCGACAAGGTACTTTGCCCCCTCGCGCATGGCGTCGTGATCGAGAAGCTTAGGAAGCCACCAATGGAACCGGTAGTTCATGACATCCGCCACTTTGGAATTGCGAATGGTATATCGGTAACGCTTGCTCCTCGCGTCCCGGATCGGATCGAAAGCTAGGACAACCTCTCGGCACTCGCGAACGACAATGTCGTCGGGCAAGTACCTATTGATTGCGAGCGCAAGTTTGCCCGAATCATGCATCCAGTTTTGCAACACAAACGCTCCGACTTGGCCTATTGCATGAACGCCCGAATCGGTCCTTCCGCTCCCTTGAATGTGGGTTCTTTCCGCTGTCGCTTTGGCGAGAGCTTCGATCAGCCGTCGCTGAATCGTGTCCGCGTTGATTTGTAGTTGCCAACCGCCATAGTTTGTTCCATCATACGCAATCGTTATCGCAAATTTCCGCGGCATATTCTTTTTAAATACGAGTCATTTTTCAGTCATTTAGCCCATCCGTCCGGGGCTCGCCCCCGACGGATGCGTTTTGGCGCACTACATTGGGCGTACCAACTCCCGTTCCCCTCGGCTTTGCCCGCCGGAGGCGGGCAAAGCCGAGGGGAACGGGTCGATTCGCGAGTGCCGGTCGTTAGATTCTGGCGATCGGCGAGAAGTGTCACTAATTCTTATCGATCCACGATTCATCAGGTTGCATGAACATGAGATGTTGCCAGGGAAGTCGATCATACTCCTTGGCTACTTTGAAGCCATTAGCCTTATACTCCTTGAGAATTTGAGCCTTAGTCATCTTGTGCTCGGCTCGAATAAGCACCGTCGGGTCCTCCGCTCGAAATTCGACTAGCGCGATCAGACCATCGGCTTTCAAAGCTTTTCTTAGTGCCGCCAACATTTGAACTGGATGAGAAAATTCATGGTAGACATCGACCATCAATACCAAGTCCACGGCGTGTTCCGGAAGCTTCGGGTCCCAAAGCTCACCCAATACTGTTTCTACATTTTCGAGTTTCTTTTCTGCCAACTTTCGCGAGAGCTCTTGTAGCATTTGAGGTTGAATATCCACTGCAATTATTTTGCCCGAGGGGCCGACCCGAGGGGCCATTTGGAGGGTATGGTAACCGTCGCCAGAACCCAAATCGCAAACCACCAATCCGTCCCTCAGATTAAGCTGTTCCAGCATCTCTTTCGGATTCTCTTCCTGGATTCGTTCCGGTCGACTAAGCCAATTCATGTGCATGTAACCCATGGGCTGAGCCACGCGTCGCCCCAAATACTTAGTTAAAGCCTTCGGTTCCTCCAGTTTGTTTTTGCTTTCGGCTTGCAGTCGATCCTGGCCACGCAACGGCTGAGTCTGCATTGAGGTCTGGCAGACGAACCAGACAAGGATCGCTGTTGCAAAACGCCGCTCAACTAAGGAATGCATGGCTATTGATTTCATAGTGAGATTAATCCTCGAGCGGCAATGGTTGGAAGGTCGGGTGTTTGGCAGACTCTAGGTACGTTTCGAGGATCAAAAGGGCTGCCACTTTGTCCACTTGTTTCTTACGCTTCTTATGGGTCAATTCGGCATCCCGCAATAGTCGGTTGGCGAGGGCTGTGGTATAGCGTTCGTCGACGAAGCGAACCGGTCGATCTGTAATATGGTAAAGCCAAGACGCAAAATCACGTGCTTCCGTTGATTTTTGGCTTTCCCGCCCATCGCAATGAATAGGTAACCCAACGACCCATCCGAGGATTTGATTCTCGCGTACCAAATCCTCGAAGTGTTTTTGGTCGAATGTAAGATTTCGCCTTGTATAGGTTTCCAAAGGGCTAGTCCAAGTACGGCTTGGGTCGCAAATAGAAATTCCAACGCGAACCGTGCCGAAATCGACCCCGGCAAGCCGACCGGTTGCTGGCCAAGAAAATTGTCGTGTATCGGGGTTCCCCAAACTACTCAGCCTTCCAAAATTCCCTTGAAATAAATTTCGCACCTCGGTATTGTCCCCAGATTGACCTGGATTGACCAGAGCCATCATCGCAAAGCAGGGCGAATTCAGAAAGCATAGGAGAATCATGAAACCAAAAAGCAGACTTGCAATTGGCACCCTCAGTGGGCTTTTTGCAGCCCTGACGTCGATTTCGTCAGGCGTGGCCTACGCGCAAGACGGACTCGATTTCAACGAAGCCGAACGCATGATGTCGTTCAATACCGTGGAGCTAAGAGACCAACTGTACTTTGGCCTTCGCACGTTTCTGCCAGAGCAACAAGCGTTCATAGACGATCTTGTAGCCAGGGTCGATCGAGGTGAGCTGCCTAGATCGATGGTCAACGTGGTGTTCGTTTGGTCTCGGAAACGTAAGCCGAAAATCCCTTTTCCTTACTTTGAAATCGCCATGCGGTTGTTAGCCGAAAAGCGCGGCGTCATTCTTCCGTAGCAAGCGGGAGGCGGGAGGCAAGAGGCCGTAGACTACTCCAACACTCCGCCTTCCCACACTCCGCCTTCCAACACTCCGCCTTCCAACTTCCAACTTCAATCCCTACAAACCGCTCTAGCGGTTGAGTCCTGTCGAATTGCTAAGGTTTCTCTTTTCGAAATCGCTCTCTTGGTCCAAATGGTCAGGTAGGCTTCCATCGGAAAAGAACGAAGAATGCTCCGGCTGTGGATGACGTCGCGGAGCCGCTCGGGCGGAGTATCTGGCTCGGCCGTCCAGGCCCCTGACAACTGCCGTCCCAACTGCTATTTACCTAATCTGCGCCATTGTGCTAGGCTGCTCATTGACCCACGGCGATCCTAATGGAAAGGTCGCTTCGCAAATGGATTTTGGTGAGGGAGGAGCCCTAATATGCATATCATTCGAATGGATATCGACCGGAAGAATTCCGCAGAGCACTTGCAGGTAGGGCCTCTAGGCTGCGGCTTGAATGCTATCTATGCGACTGCGGCGCCTGGTAGTTTGGCAATGACTAGGTTTGTTAAAGGGTTATTATTTCGCGGACATTGTTCGAACGAGTTGAACTACGACGAAGAATCGGAGACGATTGACGGGTCGCTGCAATGGGCAGATGCAACTGGCCACGTCCGTTTGATGTCCTATGCAGGTGGTTCGCCACTGCTTCCCTCTCGATTCGTTCATTCTCCTTTGCATCCATCGGAACGCCCAATTCACTCTGACGATCGCGACCAGATTCGTGGGCTTGGAAACATATTCTGGGAGGGAGACGAGCAAGATGGTCGATGGGACGATCTTCGCGGCGATATTCTCGGCATGGTATTCTGCAGTCCGCTCGGGACGGTTTCTCCGGAAAAACTTTGGTGGGCGGCAAGTCGACTCGGCGTTCACTCCGCCGCAAAGAGTGAGTTGGATGAGGGATATCAACGCCTGAAAGCTGAGGAACAGGAGCTCTTGGAGCGGCTTCGGAATTCCGAAAGTGTCGATCATGATCGAGCTTGGTGGTCGATCGAGCGAGATCGAATCGCTGCCGAGTTGGCCCACGTTCAAACCTTGAACCAACACGCATCTGAAAAGGCAGAACGATGCTGTCAACCTTGTTCGCCGCCAGGAAGCGAGCGGCTTGCACCTATCCAGCATGAGATTGCAAGACTGCGTGCGCTCCAACAGGAATCTCTCGTCAACGAGGCGAATTCTCAGTTCAATGAGCATCGTGCCGACAGTCTCAGAGTGAATTCCAATTCAACGCTATTCAACAACGTTTCCCTCCACAACGCAGCCTTTGGAAAAAACAAATTGGCTTTCGATCGAGCCGAGTACGTGACGGAACGTCAACGGTTGCAGAGCAAAATCGATCAACTGCTGGCCGAGCAGGTTGCGCTGGAATCCGAGCTTAGAATTGTTGGGACGGCACATGCAAGCTATCCTGGCACGCGTTGGGATGACGTTCAACTTAGGCAACAGCACTCGCATTCCGAAGACATGCTGCGTCGCTGGGATCGACGAGCTCAGACACATCGTCGCTTGGCAGAAGTCCAGTCCCATTTGAGGACTCGTTCGCCATACCGTCGAACGACAGAGGGGTCGCTCATTCCAAGTGCCGAAAAATACCTGCGAGAATTGACTTCGGGCGCCGCTCGACAGCTACCACCTTGGGCAGTCGAAGCATCCTATCTGGACCAGCAGTTAAACCGACATGGCAATGACGGACTTGGCCGCGAATCCAACTACCGCAATGAGTATTATGATAACACTTTGCCAAGCGAGAATACGAGGCAGCGAAAACTGGTTGACTTGGCCATTCGACTGGCGATCGCTCAAGCGGCTGTACCTCGAATAGGCCGTATTCCGTTGCTTCTAGATGATTCGCTAGGCGGTTTCCGAGGGGAATCGCTTGAACAGATCCTGCATGTCCTCTCCGCTTTTTCGCGAGACGGACGGCAATTGCTTCTCTCGACTAACGATGAATGTATCGCGAGAAGGATCGCAGCTCACGGCGGTACCGTTTCGAGGATGTTGGAGGTCATGCGGTATGCACGTCCTAGCTATGTACTCGACGGACAAGACGAGCTTGGCATGCACCCGAGCATGGAGCATCCGGCAACTCAAACATCGGTGCGTGATACGCGACCGTTACGTATTGTCAGCCCTGATTCACCTGAAATAGAGATCCTTGAGCTGAATCGGCAACTCACCGGCTGGGCGAACGAACAAGCGAATCATTCGTGGTGGTTACCAAATCCTTTTCGGGCGGCATCGCCAACGATTCAAGCCGAAGCTTCGAGCGACAGAACGGCCAATAGCAAGAGGTTTTTTCTACAGGTGGATAGTCCCGTTCAGGACGCGCCTGGCGTCAGTTCCGAATTGATGCGTAGATTGAATTCCTCGGGCATTTATCGTGTCGGCGACCTGCTACGAGCGTCGACATCCAAATTGGGTTCCATGATCCGCGTCGACTCCACCATGTTAGATCAAATTCAACGCGTTGCGGAATTGATGTGCGGCACGCCACAGCTTCGCGCGTTCGACGCGCAAGTTTTGGTTGGCTGCGGTATCACCAGGTCGGACGCTTTACGCAGCCTGCCAGCCGCTGAGTTGGTTCAACGCGTAGAATCGTTCCTTTCCGCATCAGCGGGACAAGACTTGTTGCGAGGTGCAACGTCCTTTGAAGTAGCCAGGATTCGTAATTGGATTGCCGACATGCGACGATCCTATGGTAATCGTTCTCGTGAAGAAGTTGTGCCAATTCGATCGGATCGAAATAGAGATCGCGAGCGTGCTCGTCGAGTAAGTCGCGAAAAAAACGGCGAAGCAAGACCCAGGATTGTTCGATCCAATGAGAACGGTGTTCAACGAAGTAATGAATCTCCATTTGCTAACGTCCGAGACTCTCGCCCGACCTCTGCAGAACAACGAAGTGGTTCCGTTACGAGAAATCGACGCACCAACCCAGTCGCAAGCTCATCGGTCGCGCGGTCGGCAGTTTCGAATTCCGCCTCCCAATGGAAATTCTATTTGGATATCGATAGTCCGATTGTAGACGCGCCGAGTATCGGTCCCCGCATGGCCGAACGGTTGGCTCCTTTCAATCTTTCCACGGTCGGCGACCTCATCGCGGTGGATGCCGAAAATCTTGCTACGCGACTTGCCAATCGAGGCGTTTCTGCGGAAGTGGTTCAGCAATGGCAATATCAAGCCCTGTTAGTTTGTCGCATTCCAAATCTACGAGGACACGATGCTCAGTTAATTGTGGGTTGCGGGTTAAAAACGGCCGAGCAACTTGCCGCAAGTGATGCGGTCGAGTTGTATCATAAAGTCATTCGATTTGCGAGCAGCAAGGAGGGTGTGCGTATTCTTCGCGGGTCCAACGTACCTGACCAAGCGGAAGTGACCGACTGGATCCAATGGGCTCAAAATTGTCGTGCGGTAAGGGCGGCGTAACGCAGCGGACCAACTGGTGATTTACTTAGGCGAGCGGCAGACAGAAGACTACCAGGCCAGGCCAACGTGTGGCACGCCCAAAGCGATTAGCGATGGGCGTGGGAAGTATGGCAAATGACTCTAGCGATTCACCACGCCCTTCGTACCTCAGAGCGTGCCACCCAGTTTAAGCGTGCCACCCACTTTATAGGTAGATTTCAAACTGCCCCTCGCCTTAGGGCAGGCTGCCAGCCTGTCTTTGAATTACTTCGACAGGCTGGCAGCCTGTCCTATGTAGAATGGAATGATGGCCCCGCCATGCTTAGCGTTAAAGATATTGTTGAGATGCAAATTGATTGCGTTGCCCGATGGCATCGGGAACCGGTCGACAATCCTTACGCAGTGGACGGGATGGTTTCTTCGCTATTTGCAACGGCATGTCAACAACACCAATTCAACTATCTTCTTTGGCACGAAGAGGATATCGCTCGAAGCCGCGACGTAACCGATGCTAAGATCGCCGAAGTCAAGCGAAACATCGACCGATTCAATCAAGCAAGGAATGATTGGATTGAGAAGATCGATGATTGGATCACTGCCAACCTCGAAGAGAATTCGATTCAAAGCGTCGACGGGGCTAAGTTAAACACAGAGACGCCCGGTAGCGCTATGGATAGGCTGTCCATCATGGCCCTTCGGATCTATCACCTCGACGAGCAACTGGCCCGTCAAGATATTGACCAGCAGCATTTGGAGAAAGTGAATATGCGATTGGCCATTTGTCGTTTGCAGCAGAAAGATCTAGCAAAATCGTTAGAAGAACTTCTCGACGATATATACTCAGGTGTCAAGCGGCATCGCACGTATCGGCAAATGAAGATGTACAACGATCCGACTTTGAATCCCTACCTGTACGGAAGTTTGAAGTTTGAAGTTTGAAGTTTGAAGTTTGAAGTGGGTGGCTGGGTGGAGTTTGGAGTTTGGAATGGGGGAACAAACCATGGGTGGGCAAGGTCGATGGTAATTGAGGGGATCTTGACGACTGAGAACGCGGACGGGTCGATGCATATTTCCCCCATCGGTCCTCATGTGAACCTTGAACTGACCTCCTGGACATTGAAACCGTTCCAATCGTCGACAACATTTTCAAACCTAAAGAAATCTTCGCGGGCGGTTTTTCACGTGGTGGATGATCCCCTCTTAATGGCCGTTGCGGTTCTCGGCCTATGCAATCCGGGCGAGGTTCCTCTCGCTGCTAGAGATGTCCTCAATGCGGATCAGATTAGCGAGCTTGTGGTCGCAACGTTCAATTTGCAAATCGGGTGGGTGCTCGAGTTGAGTTGCCGTTACTATGCGTTAAGTATCGATCAATGGGATGTTTCGGGCCCTCGTGCGATTGCAGAGTGTTCGCTGAGCTATCAAAATGAGAAACGTCCGTTTTGGGGTTGGAACCGTGCCAAGCACAGCATTTTGGAGTTGGCGATTGTGGCTAGTCGAGTTCACATACTCGAACGATCCGTGATCGATGACGAGCTGAATCGTCACAAAATCATCATTGAAAAGACGGCTGGAGCCCGTGAGATGGCAGCTTGGGAGTTGCTCAAGAAGCGATTGTCGCAATAATCGGCGGGTGCATCGATTGATGCAGTCCATAATCTCATTCAAAGCACTGCCGAAATGTCTGCACAGTATTGTATTGGAATCGATCTAGGAACCACGAATTCGGTGCTTGCCTTCGCACCGTTGGGCGAATTAGAGGCATTGGTCGCCGTTCTGCCTATTCCGCAATTGGTGGCCCCTGGCGCCATTGAACGGCGTCTTTCGTTGCCTTCCTTTCTGTACTTAGCCAAGTCGCTCGACGACCCCGCCTTTCAAGTACCAGGAATTCGAAGTGGGGTTGGGATTGTAGGCGAGTTCGCCAGGCGCATCGCGAGCGAACAGCCTGATCGCGTCGTGGCAGCCGCCAAGAGTTGGTTATGCAACAAGCGAGTCGATCGACAGTCGCTGATCTTGCCATGGGAGTCTGATGCGGACACGGAATTGGTTTCACCGATTACAGCGACGACCGCTTTTCTGAATCATCTTGTCGATGCTTGGCAAATAGAGTTCCCAGGGGCTCCGTTTGCGGAACAACGGATTGTCTTAACCGTTCCAGCTTCCTTCGACTTGGTCGCTCGTGAGTTTACGAAGCAAGCGGCGATGGCAGCGGGTTTCCCCGAAGACTTTCTTTTCTTGGAAGAACCCCAAGCCGCGTTGTACAACTGGATCCATGCACACGGACAACATTGGCGAAAGTCACTGCATGAAAACGATGTGCTATTGGTCTGCGATGTCGGTGGTGGAACAACGGATCTAACGCTGGTCCAAATTCAATCCGAAAATGGCGAGCTGAACATGAATCGCCTAGCGGTTGGCAATCACTTGTTGATCGGTGGCGACAACATGGACTTGACCTTGGCTCACGTTGCTTCGATGCAATTTGCGGACAAGGGGACGAAGCTGAACGCTTGGCAGTCTGTTTCACTTTGGCATTCCTGTCGGTTGGCGAAGGAGTCGTTGCTCCAAGGGGAATCGGCTCCGAATTCATTTCCACTGAACGTATTGGGGCGAGGCAGTAAACTGATTGGAGGGACGGTTTCAATCGAGCTGGATCGTTTGACGGTTGAGGGGACGCTTGTTGACGGCTTCTTTCCGTTGGTCGGTCGTGATGAGCGCCCGGTGCGGTATGGAGCCACCGGATTTCAGGAGATCGGTTTGCCGTTCGAATCGGACGCGGCGATTACGAAACATGTCGGGGCTTTTTTGGCCGACCATTTGCGTGCCGACGAACAAGCCCCGATGAGGTTGACGCATCTCCTTTTTAATGGTGGAGTATTCAATTCCGATTCGTTCCGCAATCGTATGTTGCAAACACTGGCCTCGTGGAATGAAGAAGGCCAAGCCCCGATTGTGCTTGGTGGAG
>Ga0209181_10007284_pt1 | contig 15211 bp, 15 predicted proteins | sample MAT05_FD_187208 | JGI IMG/M metagenome (GOLD analysis project Ga0209181, IMG submission 187208) | Freshwater microbial communities from Lake Fryxell liftoff mats and glacier meltwater in Antarctica - MAT-05 (SPAdes) (version 2) | ecosystem: Environmental > Aquatic > Freshwater > Ice > Liftoff... | reverse complement strand
ACATGAAGACGGCTTCTGTTCCATGGGGCATCAGGGCCGTTCCGCGCACCGGGTACGTTTTTATGATCAACAAGATTGCCACCTCGGTGGCTGAGGCCCTGGCCGGCGTGAAAGACGGCTCGACCGTCATGATTGGCGGCTTCGGCACGGCAGGCATTCCCAACCAGCTGATCGATGGCCTGATCGAGCAGGGTGCCCGGGATCTCACGGTGGTCAACAACAACGCAGGCAACGGCGAGGCCGGCCTGGCCGCGCTGCTCAAGGCGGGCCGCGTCCGCAAGATCATCTGCAGCTTCCCGCGGCAGGCCGACTCGCAGGTGTTCGACGGCCTGTACCGCCGTGGCAAGCTGGAGCTCGAACTGGTGCCGCAGGGCAACCTGGCTGAGCGCATCCGCGCGGCCGGCGCCGGCATCGGCGCGTTTTTCACGCCCACGGGCTACGGCACCGATCTCGCCAAAGGCAAGGAAACCCGCCTGCTCGACGGCAAGATGCAGGTGCTCGAGTACGCCATCCATGGCGACCTGGCGCTGATCAAGGCCGAACTTGGTGACCGCTGGGGCAATCTCACGTACCGCAAGGCCGCGCGCAATTTCGGTCCGGTGATGGCGACCGCCTGCAGCCACACGGTGGCCACGGTTCACGAGATCGTCACGCTCGGCGCGCTCGACCCCGAGGCGGTGGTGACACCGGGCATCTTCGTGCAGAAGATCGTGAAGATCGACCGCGTCGAAACTTTGGCGGGCGGCTTCAAATCGGCCGCCTGATCTTTCTTTCTAACGAGACAGCCCCGCCCTCATATTGACGGAGACCGGCGATGAGTAACTATCGAAAACGAAGCAAAGACGAGTTGGCCGCGCGCGTGGCCCGGGACATTCCCGATGGCGCGACCGTGAACCTGGGCATCGGCATGCCGACGCTGGTGGCCAACCACATTCCGTCCAGCCGCGAGGTGCTGCTGCATAGCGAGAACGGCATTCTGGGCATGGGCCCCTCGCCCCGGGCGGGTGAGGAAGACTACGACCTCATCAATGCCGGCAAGCAGCCGGTGACGCTGCTTCCCGGCGGCGCCTATTTTCATCACGCCGACAGTTTCGCGATGATGCGCGGCGGCCACCTCGACATCTGCGTGCTCGGTGCGTTTCAGGTGTCTGCCACCGGTGACTTGTCCAACTGGAGTACCGGCGAGCCTGAGGCCATTCCGGCGGTCGGCGGCGCGATGGACCTGGCCACCGGTGCGCGCCAGACCTGGGTCATGATGGACTTGCTGACCAAGCACGGCGAGAGCAAGGTCGTCGGGCGCTGCACCTACCCGCTGACAGGCATCGGCTGCGTCAGGCGCATCTACTCGGACCTGGCCACGCTCGATTGCACGCCGCAAGGCCTGCGCCTGGTGGACACGGTGGACGGGCTGACCCATGCCGAGCTTGAAAAGCTCGTCGGCCTGCCGATCCAGCCCTGACACGTTCCACCCACCTTTCCGACTCACCGAGAACGATCCATGCGAATTCCTGACTGGACTCCTGCCCTCAAGCCTCAGCCCACAGAGTTGGTCGATGCGATCCTGGCGCGGCGCGGCGGCAAGTTGCTCAACCTCGACAAAGCCCTGCTGTGGAGCGAGCCACTGGCGCGCGGGTGGAACGTTTTCATGGCAGGTGTCCGCACGGAACTGTCGCCAAGCCGCAAGCTGCGCGAACTGGCCATCTGCACCGTGGCGTTGCTGACGGGCGCGCATTACGAATACCACCACCATGCGCCTGATTTTCTGACGGCGGGGGGCACGCAGGCACAACTCGACGCTCTCAAGGCCTTCGTCGAGGCCGGCCATCACGGTCTGCCGTCCGACGCAGCGCTGAACGAAGTCGGCTGCCTGGTGATCCAGTACGCCACTCAGATGACGCTGGACGTGAAAGTAGGCGACGCGCTGTTTGCCGCCATGCGCAGGCATTTCGACGAAACCCAGATGGTCGAACTCACCACGGCGATCGCGGCGTACAACATGGTGGCCCGAATATTGGTCGCGTTGGCGATTCAGCCCGAGGAGTAACTGTCTGCCAACCGCCGACCCGTTCCTGTACCTCCACGCGCGAGCGCTCGCAGCGCGCGGGATTATTCAGGCCTTCAACAGCGCAGGCAACCACAAACTGATGGCCGGAAACCAGGCCAGCAGCGCGAGTAACAGCAAGTCGGCCACGATGAACGGCGCCACGCCGCGGTAAATGGTGCGGATGGGAACATCCGGTGCCATACCGTGAAGCACGAAGACGATGATGCCGATGGGCGGGATGATCATGCCCAGCTCGATCACCACCACGTTGATGATGCCCCACCATACCGGGTCGAATCCGAGCTCGATGATGACGGGTAGCACGAAGGGCAGCGTGATCAACATGGCGGCGATCTCGTCGAACACGGCGCCCAGAATCAGGTAGGCCACCAGCAGTGCGAAGACGATGCCCATCGGGGGGATGTCGAGGTGACCAATCAGCGCGATCAGTGCTTCAGGGACGCGCGCCAGCGTGATGAAGTAGGTGAACACGGTGGCGCCGATGATGATCACGTAGATCATGGCCGTGGCGCTGGCCGACTCACGCAGGCCGATCCACACGCTCGACCAGTTCAGCCGCCCGCGCACCAACGCGAAAACGAGCGACAACACCGCCGCAACCGACGCCGCTTCGTTGACCGTGAATATGCCGCTGTAGAGCCCGGAAAACACCGTCACCAACAACAGAAGCACCGGGGCGGCGCGCTTGAGCGCGACCATGCGCTCAGGCCACGGCACCCGATCCGACAGCGGCGCACAACCGGGTTGCAGTCGCACGATCACCGCGATGGCCGCAATATTGAGGGCGATGGCCAACAGCGCTGGCACCACTGCGGCGAGGAACAGGTCGAATATGAAGGTTTTGGAGACGATGCAGTACAGGATCATCACGATCGACGGCGGTATCAATGACTTGAGCGTGCCGCCCGCTGCAATGGTGCCGGTGGAGAACGCGTCCGAGTAGCCGCGCTTGCGCATCTCGGGCAACGCTGCCTTCGCGAAGGTCGCCGCCGTCGCGGTGGACGACCCACAGACCGCGCCGAAGGCCGCACAGCCGCCGATGGTGGCGTAGGCCAGGCCACCGCGCCGATGGCCCAGGAAGCTTGCTGCCGCGTTGTAGATATCGGTCGAAAAGCCCGCGGCTGTGGCGAAGGTGCCCATGAGTAGAAACAGCGGCACGGTTGCCAGGTCCACGCTGGACAGCAACCCGGAGGGTTCACTGGCGAGCAGTGTGAAAGCCGGCCCCCACCCCGTCTGCAGCGCGTACCCCACCACGCCCACGATCATCATCGCGAATCCGATCGGGACCTGCAGCAGCATCAGCCCGAAAAGTGCGGCCAATCCCAGCCCGGCAATCGTCAGCGGTCCCATGCAGACTCCACGACCATATCGAAAAAGAACACCATCGGCAGGCGGCCGATGGAGCGCGCCGCCGTCACGCCGAGGTCCGTTCGGCGTGTTCGAAATCGCCGAAGCAGCGCCCCGCCTCCAGCACCACCACAAGGCATTGCACTACGACTGCGCACCAAAACAACGCCGCTACGCCGTACCAGAACGGCGCAGTGGGTATCTTGAGCACCCAGGTGGTTTCGTTGGCATGCGCGATCTTGCCCGCGAACACGGTGAACTGCCAGGCCAGTGCGACCACCACCACAGCCACCACGACGGCGGCCAGCGCATCGAAGGCCTTGACCATGGCCGGGCCGAAGAAGGACTCCAGGAAGCGGATCGTGATGTTGCTGCGCTCCATCAGGCCCACCGGGATGCAGCAGGAGATGGCCAGGGCGATCGCCAATCCGCCGATATCGCGCACGCCTTCGATGGGCTGGTTCATGAGCCAGCGCGCCACCCCGTCCATGAGGGTCAATACGGCGAGCACCATCAGCGCGAAGAGCCCGGCGACCGACAACGCGCGCGTGGCTACCAGCCCTGCACGCTCCAGCCGCTGCAGTCGCTGCAGTGGCGCAGAGACAGGCCGGTATTCAACGCCCGGCGCGGACATTGGCGATTTCTGCCTCGACCAGCGCGTACAGTTCCTTGTTGCGCGGGCTCTTGGCCAGCCAGGAGTCCACCACGGACTTGAAGGCAGGCTGCATGGCGTTCAGGTCGGCCTGCGTCGGCATCACCACCGTGCGCTTCGGGTCGGCTTGCAATTGCTTGATGACCGTGTCGTTGTAGGCGCCCACACCCTCGTTGAAACGCAGCGCAGTCCATTCGCCACTGTATTTGCGAATCGCGTCCTGCGCGGACTTGGGCAGACTGTCGAACTTCTTGCGGTTCATCAGCACGGTCAGCGGAACCACGCCGAGGCGCGTGAAGTAATGGGCACTGGTCACCCTGGAGATACCGAAGTCCACCAGCGGCGCGGGATGCGAGGTGGTGCCGTCGATGGTGCCGCGGCTGATGGCCTCCGTTATCTCGGTCACGGGCATGCCGATGGGCACGGCGCCCAGGGCCTTGATGGTCTCGCCCTCCAGCGCGCCCGAGGTGCGGATCTTCTTGCCCTTGATGTCGGCGATGCTGTTGATGGGCGTGCGCGCGTGCAGGCTGTAGGGCGCCGTACCCAGCAAAGCGATCGGGAAGAACTCCTCGTACCCCTTGATCTTGCCACCGACTACGAGGCGCGTGAACACCAGCGTGGCTTCCTTCAGATCGCGGAACATGCCTGGCAACTCGAACACCTCGTTGTCCTGGAAGCGGCCCGGCGTGTAGGAAGCAATGATCCACGCCATGTCAGCCACGCCGTCCAGCACCATCTGGGCCTGCTGCAGCGGGCTGCGACCCAAGGCACCATTGGGGAACAGCTCGATCTCCACCGCGCCGTTGGTTTCCTTGTTGACGGCGTCGGCGAAAGGCTTGAATACGGTCTGGTAGGTGATCTCCTTGTCGGGCGAGAAGATCGAGAACTTCAGCTTGATGGGCGGCGTCTGCGCGAGGGCTGTGCCGGCCACAGATAACGCGGCAGCGCTCAGCAATGCCGTCCTGCGGGTGATGGGGTGCATGTTGTCTCCTTGTGTGTTGTCAACGTCCAGCAAAAAGCATCGGCACAGGGTTGCTGACCCCCAGGTGCATCAGTCGTCGGCGATCGTGTTCCTCAGCACGCCGACCTTGTCGATCTCGATCTCGACCACGTTGCCAGGCAGCACCGTGGTGAAGGTGGAGATGTAGCGGATCAGCGCCGGGATCTTGAAGATCATCTGTTCGTTGGTGGCGCGCTGCACCTCGCGGCCGTTCAGGCGGCCGGTCAGCGGCATCACGGTGCCAGGCGGAATCTCGTCCACCGTCACCATCCAGGGACCGAACGCACCCGTGCGCGTGAAATTCTTGCCGGCCGTCCATTGCACGGTATGGCGCTGCCAGTCGCGGATCGATCCGTCGTTGTAGCAGCTGTAACCCGCCACGTGGCTCCAGCTGTCCTGCTCGGTGATGCGCCGGCCGGCCTTGCCGATGATCACGGCGATCTCGGCCTCGTAGTCGAAATGGGTGCTTTCGCGTGGTCGCAGCATCGGCTGATCGGCGCCCACCTGCGAGTCGCTGAAACGCGCGAACAGGACCGGGTTCTCGGTTTTCTCGCGGCCGGTCTCGACCACGTGCTCCTCGTAGTTGAGGCCCAAGCAGATGATCTTGGCCGGGTTGGGGATGACGGGGAGCGGATGGAGCTGGGCCCACTGGAAGTCCGGGGCCGCGCCGGCGACGGCCCGGCGCGCCTCGTCTTGTCCCCCACCTGCCAGCAGAGCGCGCAGGTCGGAGTACTGGCTGCCCAGGCGCCGGCCCAGATCGACGGCGCCTTGATCGGTGACTGCGCCATAGCTGGCCTTCCCGTCGTGGACGTAACTTGCCAATTTCATCTGCTGTTCCTGGTGAGTTAATCGGGAACCTGCGTTGTCATGCCAGATACGGATCGGGTGCTACGGGATTTCACCCGCTGCGCATCCGCACAGGGCGCGTTCGGCGGACTTTATACGTTGCCAGTGAAATGTCAACATTTAAGATTTTGTGCAGTGCAGCGTGGATAAGATACCCATTTTGATGTAAAAAGTATCTCCCAGTGAGATTTGGACGCACAAGGATGCGCCCCATCCATCCCGAGGAATCCGCATGTCCCCAGCACCTTCCATCCGCTTCAGCCACATCGGCATCTACGTCACGGACATCGCGCGCATGGAGGCCTTCTACACGGGCTTCCTGGGTTTCACCGTCACCGACCGGGGTGACCTGGATACGCCGCGCGGGCCCATCGCGCTGGTATTCCTGAGCCGCGACCCCACCGAGCACCACCAGATCGTGCTGGCCACGGGCCGGCCGGAGGGCATCAGCTTCAACACGATCAACCAACTGTCTTTTCGCGTGGACACCCTAACCACGTTGCGCACGCTCTACAACGGCATGCTCGAGGGGGAAATGTGCCATGAGATGAGTGAGGTGTCGCCGGCCTGTCATGGCAACGCCTTGTCCATTTACGTGAAGGATCCAGAGGGCAATCGGCTCGAACTTTTCATCGACACGCCCTGGTACGTGAACCAGCCGCTGCGCGTGCCTTTCGACTTCGCGCTGGACGACGAAACGCTGTGGGCCTGGAGCGAGGCCCACGCTCGCTCATTGCCCGGCTTCAAACCACGCGCGCAATGGGAGCAGGAAATGTCGGTCAAGATGGGGTTGTCGTGAGCAGCCTGACCTCCACGCTGTCCGTGCTGACGCTGTTCTCTGCCGAAGAGCCGGTCTGGACAGCCGAACGCATCATCGAGCGGCTGGGCTTCACGCGTCCCACCGGCTACCGCTATGTGCGCGAGCTGTTGAGCGCGGGCTTTCTGGTGCGCGTGGCCTCGGGGTCCTATGCGCTGGGGCCCCGCATCATCGCGCTCGACTACCAGATCCGCCAGAGCGACCCGTTGCTGAAGGCCGGGCTGCCCGTCATCCACGGCCTGGTGGCTGCCTGCGGCTGCGAGATCAACCTGATCGGCCTGTACGGCGAGCAGATCGTCACCACGCACCAACAACATGGCGTGGAGCATTTACCACTCTCCTTCGGACGCGGACGACCCATGCCGCTGTTTCGTGGCGCAGGCTCCAAGATCATCGTGGCGAACTTCGCGCGCGCCAAGCTCAGGAAACTTTACGACGCGCATGCTTTGGATGCCGGTGCAGCGGGACTCGGCGCCGACTGGGAGAGTTTCAAAACCACCATGGCGGCCATTCGGCGCGCGGGGTATGCCCGCACCGACGGCGAGCTGGACACCGGCTTCGTGGGTATCGCCGCGCCTGTGTTCAACGCCGAGGGCGAGATCATGGGCAGCGTGATTGCTGCGCTGTCGCGGCAGCGCCTGGGCATCACCGATCTGAACCGGCTGATCGAGCTGATCACCTCGGCCGGGCAACGCATCAGCGCGGACATCGAGCTGATAGGCCATCCCCGTGTGCGCGAACTGCCGGCGATGCAGGTGACGGCGCCGCCAGCGCCAACGGGCGCGCCGGCCACGGGATTCAGACCGCCCAGTGCCAACGCGAACCTCCGCGGTACCAAGGTGGCATCATGATCGACTGCGCCGTGCAAGCTCCTGCCGGCGACGTTGTCGATGTCGATGTCGCCATCGTCGGCTATGGCCCCACCGGTGCCGTGCTGGCCAACCTGCTCGGTGCGCGCGGATGGCGCGTTGCCTTGCTGGACCGCGAACCGGGATTGCTGAACCTGCCGCGCGCGGTGCATTTCGACGGCGAGGTGATGCGCATCTTCCAGGCAGCGGGCATCGCGGCTGATCTGCTGCCCCACGTCCGCCCTTCGCTGGGCATGCAATACGTTAATCTGGCCGGGCAACTGATGCTGGAGCGCAAGCCTGCCTCCGGGAACGGCGTGCATGGCTGGGCCAACAACTACCTGTTCCATCAGCCGGACCTGGAGCAGGCACTGCGGCGCGGCGTGGCGCGTTACCCGGGCGTGGGGCAATGGCTGCGCCACGAAGTTGAATCGGTTTCACAGGACGATGCCCGTGCCACACTTCGGGCGCGTGATCTCGCCAGTGGCGCATGGCGTCACCTGCACGCGCAGTGGGTGGTGGGCTGCGACGGCGCCCGTTCCCTGGTGCGCGACACCCTGGGTTGCGCGCAGGAAGATCTGGGCCTGCACCAGTCCTGGCTGGTGGTGGACGTGGTGCTCGAGCGCGATGTCGATCTGCCCGTGGCCACGGTGCAGTTCTGTGACCCGGCGCGCCCCATGACGTTCGTCAACATCACAGGGCGCCGCCGCCGTTGGGAAATCATGCTGATGCCGGGCGACGACCCGCAGGCCATGACGCAACCCGACGCATTGTGGCGCTTGCTCTCGCGCTGGATCCGCCCAGGCGACGCCACGCTGGTGCGCCATGCGGCATACACCTTCCACGCACTGATGGCGGAGCGCTGGCGCGACCGCCGCCTGTTGATCGCAGGCGACAGTGCGCACCAGACGCCACCGTTCCTGGGACAGGGCATGTGCGCCGGCATCCGTGATGCATCCAATCTGGCCTGGAAACTGGACCTCGTTTTGCGCGGCAGCGACGCGCGCCTGCTCGACACCTACCAAAGCGAACGCGGACCCCATGTACGGGAGTACATCGAGACGGCGGTCCGCCTTGGCAACATCATCCAGACCACCGACCCCGAGGTGGCTGCGCAGCGGGACCGGCAGTTTGCGCAGGGCGGCACGCAGGAGATCGTCAACCTCGCGCCGCGGCTCGGGCCCGGTTGCCGTACGGGCGCTGCATGGGCAGGCACGATCCCGGGACAGCCTCGCCTGTCCGATGGGCGCATGCTCGACGAAGCGCTGGAGCACGGCTTCGCAGTCTTGTCGGCGAATGACGCAGTCACTGCGCCGCTGTCCGCCGCGCAGCGTGCGCCGCTGGAGGCCCTGGATGCGCAATGGCTGGAGGATCCCGCTCTGGAAAAGTGGCTGGCGACACTGGCAGCCACGGTGGTGGTGTTGCGGCCAGACCGCTATGTATTCGGAACCGCCCAAACGACCGGTGCCTTGGTACGGCTGATCAGTGAAGTTGTGACCATCACCGGGATCCCCAAAACAGCACCACGCACTCGCCATCCGCGCGGGTCTGACGTTCAACGCAACGTCCCAGAGACCACAACGCAACCCGAAAAGGAGACACCATGAACCGCAGACCCCTGAACCCCATCACGGACGCCGATGTACGCCAGTTCGAAGAGGACGGCGTCATCTGCCTGCGCGGTATGTTCGACCAGGAATGGATCACGCGCATGTCGACGGCGGTGGACCGCATCATGAACGCCAACGACCCGCTCGCCCGCCCGCGCGAAGTGACGCGTGCGCTGGGTGGCAAGACCGGTCGCTACCACATCAACTCTTTCGTCTTCCGCTGGGACCCGGACTTCGAGGACTACGTGATGCACTCGCCCAACGCCGAGATCGCCGCACGTCTGATGGGCGCAGACGAGGTGCGCGTGTTCTACGACCAGGTGTTCGTCAAGGAACCCCAAACCCAGGAGGCAACCGACTGGCACCACGACCTGCCGTTCTGGCCGATGCGCGGCAACCAGATTCTGTCGGTGTGGGTTGCTCTGACGGACGTGGGGCCGGAAAACAGCGCGCTGGAATACATCGCGGGCTCGCACAAGTGGGGCAAGTTCTATCGCGCGGCGATCCCCGACAAGGACCCGAACTTCAAGTCCGACCTGGAGGAATGCCCCAACTTCAGCGAACTCAAGGGCGACCCGAAGTACCGATTTCTTTCGTGGGACATGAAGGCCGGTGACTGCCTGGTGCACCACCCGCTGACGGTGCATGGCGCGCCCGGCAACTTCTCGCCGCTGCGCAGGCGCGCGGCCATCTCGACGCGCTACTTCGGCGCCGACGCGGTGTGGGACCCGCGGCCCGCGACCATGAAGGTCACGGGCGATCCGCAACTGCCGGCGGGGATACATCCCTCCGACGACCGATTCTTTCCGGTGGCCTGGCGCAAGGCGGATGTGGCGGCTGTCGCTTGAATGCGACCCGAGGCGACTATCGATACACGGTCGACGGCAGATGCTTGCTGCTGTGACATCCGGGTGCAGACTTGCGGGTGACCGGTCACGATTCCCGTGCCGTGGGGCGCGGGGGCAACTGCGGGTTGAACTTTGCCACGCCAGGCGTATCGACCATGGGCACTCCGAATCCCGCCACCTGCATGCCCCAGGAGAAGAGACCATGGCTACTTCGCAATCACCGTCTAGTCCACGTCGCCGCCTGCTGGGCGCCGCGGCTTCCCTGTTGCCGGCCGGGCTGCTGTCGGGCTGGGTCCGCCCGGCCCGGGCACAGGCGCCAAGCGCGCCTAACACCACCACACCCACCAGCCCTGCCGCCGCACCCGCGCTGCTCACCCGCACAGTGCCCTCTACTGGCGATGCGCTGCCGGTGGTCGGCCTGGGCAGTTGGATCACCTTCAACGTCGGCGACGATCCGCAGGGCCGCGCAGCCGCCACGGCGGTGGTGCGGGCGTTCTTCGCCGCCGGTGGGAGGCTGATCGACTCGTCGCCGATGTACGGCTCGGCGCAGGCGGTCATTGGCCAGGCCTTGGCGCAGCTGGGCAAGCCGAGCCAGCTCTACGCTGCCGACAAGGTGTGGGTGAGCGGCGCGGCGCGTGGCGCCGAGCAGGTTGCCACCTCGCGCCAGCGCTGGCAGGTGCCGCACTTCGACCTGCTGCAGGTGCACAACCTGCTCGACTGGGAGACACATCTGCCCCGGCTCTTCGAGATGAAAGCCGCCGGCCATCTGCGCCACGTGGGCATCAGCACGTCCGAAGGGCGCCGGCACCGCGAGTTCGAGGCCATCATGCGGCGCCATCCGCTGGACTTCGTCCAGCTCAGCTACAACCTGCTGGACCGCGAGGCCGAGCAGCGCCTGCTACCGCTTGCGCGCGAGCGCGGCATTGCCGTACTGGTGAACCGGCCGTTCCGCCAGGGAGCATTGCTGGCGGACCTGAAGATGCACCCCCTGCCTGGCTGGGCAGCCGAGATCGGCTGCCGCCACTGGGCGCAGGTGGCGCTGAAGTTCGTGGCGTCGCACCCGGCTGTGACCTGCGCCATCCCCGCCACCAGCCAGGTTGCGCATCTGCGTCAGAACATGGACGCCGCGCGTGGCCCGCTGCCAGACGAAGCGTTGCGGCGCCGTATGGCGGAGCACGTGGCAGCGCTGTAGCATGTAGTTCGGTAACACGACAGCTGCGGTTCGACCGGGAGCACCCCAAGATGTCCGAATGGTGGACCTACCGCCTTGGCGACTTCTTGATGTTCTCGCCGAGCACCTACCAGCGCATGTTCGCCCTGTACAACGAACAGGTGTGGCCGGTGCAATGGGTGGCATTGCCACTCGGCATGCTGGTGCTGTGGCTGATGGCGCGGCGCGAATCGCCGAATGCCTGGCGCGGGGTCTGCGCCATCGCCGCGGCAGGTTGCTTGTGGGTGGCTTGGGCGTTTCACTGGCAGCGCTACGCCAGCATCCACTCCGCTGCGCCCTGGTTCACGGGGGTCTTCGTCGCGCAGGCACTGGTGCTGGCGTTTATCGCGCGGCCCGGCACGCTGTGGCGGCTGCACGGGCTGGCCCCTGGCGCGATACGCCATGGGGCGCCGGCCGGGTTGGCGGCGGCGGCATCGCAAGGGGTGCGTACTGCGGGTCTGGCATTGCTTGCGTTTGCTATTCTTTTCTTGCCCTGGATCGGCGTGTTGTTCGAACGACCGTGGCAGCAGGTGGCGCTTTTCGGGCTTACGCCGGATGCCACGGTGGCAGGCACGCTGGGTCTGCTGGTGTTGTTGGAGCGCGCGTCAACGCAGCATGCAAGCGACACCGCATCAGGGCCAGTTCGCTCCCGGCGTATTGCATCGACCTTGGCGCGCTTGACACCTTGGGTGCTGCCGATGTCGTGGTGCGCCGCGAGTGGCGCGACTCTGTGGTCGATGGCGGCCCCGGAGGCATGGGTGTTACCGGTGGTGGCACTTGTTGCGGGAACTGCAGGCGTGGCCGCAGCACAGCGGGCACCCAAGCCAGCAGATCTTGGATCGGATACTCCGCCATGTCCAGCCCCCAAATTCTTGCCGTGACCTGAAAGTGGCGGCGCTGGATGCCGAAGATCTTGCGAAGTCGATTACGGGGAGTGGCGCCTGCGCGAAAATCGACGAGACCTTTCTGGGCAGCGCCAACGCCAACCGGTCTACCTTGTGCTTTGTGGCTGTCGTGCTGACGGCGCGGTGGCGGCTGGCCGTCAGGAAGCCAGGATAAAGCGCACCACTTCCGCCTGCGTTCCCGCGTCGTTGTCAAAACCGCCGTGCGTGCTGCTGCCCACCGGCGGTACGCCGGGGCGGGCCGGATCGGGCGCGGCCGGCGACACATGCGTGACGACCGCCGGTATCTTTGCCGCCAGCAGATCGAAGTATGTTTGCATGCCGAGGATGCCGGTGCGGGTGCCGCCTTCGAACGACTCGCTCACCAGGTACAGCAGCGAACGCCGGTAGGGGCCGCAGGTGGGGTCGTCCTCCTCGGCGCGGTCGGACAGGTGGAACTGCTGGTAGCGCTTGATGGCACCACTTTGCAGATGTGGCAGCAGGCGGGTCTCGAAGGTGTCTACGCGCACGGCCGGCGCCATGAAGCTCAACGAATCCAGCGCCATGCCGTCTTGCACCAGCCGGTCTAGCATGTAGGCGGCTACGATGGAGCCAGCCGAGTGCCCCACCATGTGCATGCGCACTTTCTTGTTTTGTACCTGGCGCTTGAAGTGCCGGTACAACAACACGGCGCCAGCCTGTCGGTCGTCCTCCACGCCCTCATTGAACTGGCTCATCGCGTCGGCGTTTTGCTTCATCTCGCCCCAAATCTGGGTACCGGGCCGGGCCAGCAGACGCTCCAGCCGCTGGTTCCACCACTTTTCGATGGCGGGCGAGAAGCCAGCGGCGCGCGGAATGCCCTTGACCTTGTCCTCGATCGTGTTCATCACCGTGCTGATGAAGTCTGTCTCCCACATCAGGAAGATCGGGAAGATCTTGCGCTCGTACAGCAGGGGTATCCAGGTGGCGGCGATGTCGGCCGCACCTTCCTCACCGACCAGGCCGCCGTGGGCATAGATGCATACGTCCACGATGTCGTCTTGCAGGCCCCATTGCTTGCGCGCCTCGGCCAGGTGCACGTCGACGATGGCGCGCACATCGTCGGGCGTGGTGCGAAAGCTCCCGCTGTTGCTGAGCGCGCCGTTGTTGCCCATGTTGATGATGAAAGGCGAGATCTCGCGGTTACGCAACACCTGGCTGGCCGCCAGCGCCACCCGGCCGTCCTTGCCGGTGCGCAGGCTCACGCTTTTGGCAATGTCTTCGTGCTCGCGCGTGACCACGCCGAGCTGCGCCACCCAGCAGTCCATGGCATTGCGCAGCCAATCGTCGTAGCTGAGGATGGCGTAGCCGTAGGAGCCCCAGTCCGTGCCCCAGGAGTTCTGGACCAGGAAACCCTTTTCGTTGTAACCCACGATGGCGAAGGCATGGCCCGGGTGCGCCGCCGTGCCGCCCTTGACCGGTATCACCCAGATAGTGGCGAACGACGTGGGGCGGCGTTTGAGCGGTGGCAGCTGGCTGCCGTCGTCCCAACCACTGTGGCAGCCGGCGCTGACGTACAGGATGCCCACCTCGTTGAGCGCGGCATGCATATCGGTGATGCTGCGCGGGTCGATGCGGTAATACGCGCCCAGCGGCCGGCGCACCGCGTCCAGCCACCAGTCGTCTTTGGAACTGGTGGGGGCCTTGGGCATGTCCAGCGCCGGGAACATGCTGCTGCTGCAGACGCCGTGCTTGAACCAGCCCTTGAGTGCACCGCGCAGGCTGGAGCCGTCGTCGCCGGTGGAGCCTGGAAACTCGTCGTAGCGGCGCGCCATGGAGTACAGCATGAAGGGCGAGACCGCCGGGTCCACCCCCTTGCGCCGCGAGCTGCGCAGCAGGTGCTCGACCACCAGCGACAGGCCAAAGCCGGTACAGGCATTGGTGTTGCCCTGGTGCAGCACTTTGAGCGGCACCTTGGGAAAGATGCGCAGCGCGGGCGCGATGGAGATGTTGGGCGTGAACGGCCGGTCGCGGAAGTCCAGCGCGTCGGGCTTGGCCACGCGTTTGAAGGCCGGCGGCCCTTTTTTTGCGGCAGCCGGCCTGGCCCGGGATGGTCCGGCCGGCGCGCGGGGCGCGGTGGTGCTTGTGGACTGCTTGCTCTTGGCGGTTGCCATGGTGTGTCTCCCTGGGGTGGTTGGAAAGAACGGAACCGACGGACGATCAAATGGGGAAATGATCCTCGGGGATTGCGTCGCTGTCAAATGGGGTCGCCGCAGGCCAGGCTGCATAGCGCAGCGAATTCAGGTCGGGTTGTTGCAAGTCTGAAGGTCTGGTGCCCTGCCTCGCAGCGTAGCTTGAATGCGCAGTAATAAAATGCATGCATCGAATGCACCGGGGAGCTATTGCCATGGCCATGCTGACAGTTTGCAACCTCGCGGAGCAAGTGCACCCTGCGCCGCGCGTGCGTGCTGCCCAGCACGGCCACAGCATGGAAGCCGAAGTGCGCGACAAGACGCCTTTGCGCCCGGTGAGCTTCGAATGATCCTGCTCGACACCGATGTAATGGCGGAGCCGCTCCGCCAGGCCCCCGAACCGCGGGTGATCGAGTGGATCGATGTGCAGACGATAGAGACGTTGCTCCTTTCCGCCATCACGGTGGCGGAGTTGCGGGCGGGTGTCGCGCTACTGCCGGCCGGCAAGCGGCGCGCAGGCCTGCATGAAAACTTGGAAAAGCGCGTTCTGCCCTTGTTCGCCGGCCGCGTTCTGCCATTTGACTTGGCCAGCACACAGGCCTATGCGGCGCTGATGGCAAAGGCCCGCGGCGCTGGTTTGGCCATTGCCACGGCCGGAGGTTACATTGCGGCCATCGCGGCGGCCAACGGGCTCGCTGTTGCGACCCGAGACACCAGCCCGTTCGATGCGGCGAGCGTCACCGTCATCTACCCATGGGCGCAGGCGTGAGCGTGCGCAGATCCATTATTCGCGCGCGACTCCATGAGCCAACAGCCTAGAACGCACAAGCTCAGCGTGGCCCCCATGATGGACTGGACCGACCGCCATTGCCGCTACTTCCATCGCCTGCTGACCCGCAAGACCCTGCTCTACACC
>Ga0209181_10007279_pt1 | contig 15217 bp, 10 predicted proteins | sample MAT05_FD_187208 | JGI IMG/M metagenome (GOLD analysis project Ga0209181, IMG submission 187208) | Freshwater microbial communities from Lake Fryxell liftoff mats and glacier meltwater in Antarctica - MAT-05 (SPAdes) (version 2) | ecosystem: Environmental > Aquatic > Freshwater > Ice > Liftoff... | reverse complement strand
AACAAAGTCGAAGCCGCCCAACTGCGCGTCGAGCATGTCACCGCTGCGAAAATCGATGCTGCCCGAAACCGGGTTCGCAGCGAGTTGTTCGGCCACACGGTTGCGAGCCACGTCCACCAGCGCGGGCGACAGGTCGATGGCCACCACGTGCGCACCGCGCGCTGCGGCCTCGAGTGCCAGCGCCCCGGTACCGCAGCCGGCATCGAGCACCCGTGCGCCCTGCAGGTCTTGCGGCAGGCATGACAGCAGCGTGCTGCGCATGCGGTCGCGGCCGGCGCGCACGGTGGTGCGAATGCGGCCCACCGGCGCGGTGGAGGTGAGCTGTTCCCAGGCCTTGACGGCGGTGCGATCGAAATACTCTTCGATCTTGCCGCGGCGCTGTTCGTAGGCCGTCTGGCCCGCCGTCTGTGCCGCAGTTTGCGCGGCCGCGGTGGCGGCTGTGGTGGTGGAGGTGTTCAACTGCATGACCTCTTCAACTCTCAATCGAAACCCAGCAGGTCGAAGATGTCGCGGTCCTTCATGGGCACGGCGCTGTATTGCTTGTCACCCAGCCACAGGTTGGCGGCCAGGCGCATGTATTCCTTCTGCACCGCTTCCAGCTCGGGGCTCGGTTCCATCTCGAAGAGCGTGCTCTTCTTCAGGCGGCTGCGACGAATGACGTCGAGGTCTGGAAAGTGCGCGGCCAGCTCGAGGCCGATCTTGCCGATGTACTTGTCGATCTGGTCGGTGCCGGCGCTGCGGTTGGCAATCACACCGCCCAAACGCACGTTGTAGTTCTTCGCCTTTGCGCCGATGGCCTGCACGATGCGGTTCATGGCGAAGATCGAATCGAAGTCATTGGCGGTGACGATCATCGCGCGGTCGGCATGCTGCAAGGGAGCGGCAAAACCCCCGCAAACCACGTCACCCAGCACGTCGAAGATGACGACATCGGTGTCTTCGAGCAGGTGGTGTTCCTTCAGCAGCTTCACCGTCTGCCCGACGACGTAGCCGCCGCAGCCGGTGCCGGCCGGCGGGCCACCGGCCTCGACGCACATCACGCCGTTGAAGCCCGGGAAAACGAAGTCTTCGACACGCAGTTCCTCGGCATGGAAGTCCACCGTTTCCAGCACGTCGATGACGGTCGGGAGCATCTTCTTCGTGAGGGTGAACGTCGAGTCATGCTTGGGGTCGCAGCCGATCTGCAGCACGCGCTTGCCCATCAGGCTGAAGGCCGCAGACAGGTTGGAGCTGGTGGTGCTTTTGCCGATGCCGCCCTTGCCGTAGACGGCAAAGACTTTTGCGGTGCCGATCTTCACGCTGGGGTCCAGCTGCACCTGCAGGCTGCCCTCGCCATCGGGGCGCCCGCTGCCCTTGCGCACGGAAGGGAAAGGAAGTTGAACGGTCTCGGTCATGCTGCGGCCTTCTCTTCAAAAACGCCCTCAAGGCGATCCTCGAGCTCGTCGCTGGCGCGACGCAGGGCTTCGAGGGTGTCGGCGTCCGGCTGCCAGTAGTTGCGGTCGGAAGCCTCGATCAAACGGTTGGCCATGCGGGCCGATGCGGTGGGGTTCAGCTTGGCCAGGCGCTCGCGCATGGCGGGGTCGAGCAAGAAGGTCTCGGTCAGCTGCTTGTAGACCCAGGGCTGTACCTGACCGGTGGTGGCCGACCAGCCCATCGTGTTGGTCACGTGCACCTCGATCTGGCGCACGCCCTCGTAGCCGTGCTCCAGCATGCCTTCGTACCACTTCGGGTTCAGCATGCGGGTGCGCGTTTCCAGACTGACCTGTTCGCGCAGCGAACGCACGGCGCCGTCGCCCTTGGTCTGGTCGCCGATGTAGACCGGCGGCGTGTCCTGGGTTCGGCCGCCCTTGGCCGCCTTCACCGCCTGCGTGATGCCGCCGAGCGTGTCGAAGTAGTTGTCGACGGTGGTCACGCCGAGTTCGACCGAATCGAGGTTCTGGTAGGTCAGTTGCACGTCGGCCAGCACGCTCTGCAGCAGTGCGGTCTGCTGCACGGCCATGCCGCCGCGGCCGTACGCGAAGCCCTTGCGGCGGGTGTAGGTGTTGCCGATCTCTGACTCGTCTTCCCACTTGCTGCTCTCGACGAGGTTGTTGACGTTGCTGCCGTAGGCGCCTTCGGCATTGCCGTAGACGCGCAGCGCCGCCACTTCCAGCGTGCAGCCATGTTCCTGCTGATAGGCCAGCGAGTGCTTGCGCACCCAGTTCATCTCCAGCGGCTCGTCGGCAGACGCGGCCATGAAGGCAGCTTCTGCCAGCAGGCGAATCTGCAGCGGCATCAAGTCGCGGAAGATGCCCGACAGCGTGATCACCACGTCGACACGCGGCCGGCCCAGTTCGGCCAGCGGAATGAGTTGCGCGCCGGCGATCCGGCCGTAGCTGTCGAAGCGCGGCAGCGCGCCCATCAGCGCCAGGCACTGGGCGATGGGCGAGCCCTCGTTCTTCAGGTTGTCGCTGCCCCACAGCACGATGGCCACCGATTCGGGCAGTGGGTTGCCGTCTTCGGCGTAGCGGTCCAGCAGGCGTTGCGCTTGCTTGGCACCGTCCTTCACCGCGAAGGCACTCGGGATGCGGAAGGGGTCGAAGCCGTGGATGTTGCGGCCCGTGGGCAGCACCGCCGGCGTGCGCAGGATGTCGCCACCGGGCGCCGGGCGGATGTAGCGGCCGTCCAGCGCCCTGAGCATGGCGGGCACTTCGTGGTCTTCGGCCAGCTTGACGTTGGCGTCGACCAGGCCGTGGAACATCGCCAGCGTGGCTTCGTCACGCGGCAGGCCGCTGAGCTTCAGCACGTGTTCGGCGCTGTCGCCGGCCACCAGCGACTCCATCACCGGGCGCGCGATCTGCACGTTGTGCGAGGCATCGGCCATCGACAACAGCATGTCCACGCGCTCGGTCGGGCTTGGAGCGCGGCCGGCCACGTGCAAGCCGTGCGGGATCAGCGTGTACTCCATTTCCAGCACCTGGCGGGCTAGCGCCATGACCAGGTTGTCGGCTTCGCCGCCAAGTTCGCTGCGCCACAGCGGTTCGGCCTCGGCGAGGTCGAGTTCAGCGGCCTGCGACTGGATCAGCACGGCCAGTTCAGCCCGCTCGGCGGCCTGCGGCTCCATGCCACGCCAGCGTTCGATGGACGCCTTCAAATCGTTCAGGCCCTTGTAGAGACCCGCCTGCGAGATGGGCGGCGTCAGGTAGCTGATCAGCGTGGCGCCAGAGCGGCGCTTGGCGATCGCACCTTCGCTCGGGTTGTTGCTGGCGTAGAGGTAGATGTTCGGCAGGTCGTTGATGAGCCGGTCGGGCCAGCAATTGCCCGACATGCCGCTTTGTTTGCCGGGCATGAATTCCAGCGCGCCGTGGGTGCCGAAGTGCAGCACGGCGTGGGCCTTGAAGTCTTCGCGCAGGTAGCGGTAGAAGGCCGAGAACGCGTGCGTGGGGGCCAGGCCTTTTTCGAACAGCAGGCGCATCGGGTCGCCTTCGTAACCGAACGAAGGCTGCACGGCGATGAGCACGTTGCCGAACTGCCGGCCCAGCACGAAGATGCCGTTGCCGTTGCTGAGTTGCTTGCCTGGCGCGGGGCCCCACTGAGCCTCGATTTCCTTCAGCCAGACCTCACGCCTCACATGGTCGCCGGCCGGGATGAGTTCGTGCACATTGGCGTCGGCGCCGTAGCGTTCTGCATTGCCCTTCAGGATGCTTTCGCGCAGCGTGTCGATGCTGTCGGGCATTTCCACCGTGTAGCCCTGGGCCTTCATGCCGGCCAGCGTGTGGAACATCGACTCGAACACCGACAGGTAGGCGGCGCTGCCGATGTTGCCGGCGTTGGGCGGGAAGTTGAAGATGACCACGGCCACCTTGCGCTCGGTACGGTCGCTGCGCTTCAAGGCCACCAGCTTTTCGACCCGTGCGGCGAGCATCAGCGCACGCTCTGGGCAGGACGCCATGTCCTGCGCGGTCTGGCCGGCGTGGAAGGTGCACGCATGGCTGCAGCCGGTGCAGGTGACGCCGTCGGCACCGGGGCGGCCGCCGAAGACGATGGGGCTGGTGGAGCCGTCGAGCTCGGGGATGGCCACCATGATGGTGCTTTCCACCGGCATCAGGCCGCGGTCGTTGCCACCCCACGCGGCGAGCGTCTGGAATTCCACCGGATGCGCGGCGACGTAGGGCACGTCGAGCTTGCTGAGGATCTCTTCGGCCGCATGCGCGTCGTTGTAGGCCGGGCCACCGACGAGCGAGAAGCCGCTGAGCGAGACGACGGCGTCGACCGTCGTGCGGCCCTGCTGCATGAAGTACTTCTCGATCGCCGGCCGCGCGTCCAGCCCGGCGGCGAAGGCCGGCACCACGCGCAGGCCGCGTGCTTCCAGCGCGGTGATGACGCCGTCGTAGTGCTGAGCGTTGCTCGACAACAGGTAGGAACGCAGCAGCAGCAGGCCCACGCTGCCCTTGACCTGGCGGCCTTGCGGCAACGGCAGGTTCACGGCGTCTTCCGACAGACGCGTGGCGATGTCGTGCCCCATGCGGGGGTGATAGACGCCGATCTCGGGGTATTCCAATGGCGCTTGCACCTTGACGGCACCCCGCAAGCTGCGGCGCGGGCCATCGACACCGCGGTCGATGACGTGCCGCACGAGGTTGAGCATGTTCTCGTCGGAACCGCCCAGCCAGTACTGCAGCGTCATGAAGTACGCGCGCACGTCCTGCGCCGTGCCCGGCACGAAGCGCAGCAGCGCCGGAATGCGGCGCAGCATCTTCATCTGCGCGGCACCGCCCGTGGTCTTCTTGTCCTTGTTGCCGCGCAACTTCTTCAGCAGCGCCATCGGGCCGCTGGCGGGCTTGGACATGTCGAAGGCGCCCAGGCGCGTGAGCTTCACGACCTCGGCGGCCGAGGCCATGCAGATCATCGCGTCGCAATGGTCACGGCGCTTGGCCAGGTCGTCCAGGATGGGCAGGAAGTGGTCTTCGAGGAAAAGCATGCCCGCAACGATGATGTCGGCAGCGGCAATGTCGGCCTTCACCCGGTCGATGAGGTGCTCGTTGCCGGCGTATTCGCTGGCGGCGTGCAGGCTGATTTCCAGGCCGGGGTATTCGCGCTTGAGGATGGGCAAAGCACGCGCCGTGGCTCCGGCCAGATGGGTGTCCATCGTGACGACACAAACGCGTATGGGCGTAGGCATCGCCGAGCGATTCGAGTCAGCGGCTGAAATGGGCTTTGGCGTCATACAACGTGTCCACGGTGATCGTTGCCAGTCCGCGGTCAGCGGCAAAGCGTTCGGTGTTACGGCGGGCTTTTCCCCGCACGAAGAACGGAATCTTTTTCAGTTCGCGGTCGGCCTCGGCGTTCCACACCGCCTGTGCGACAGCGACAGCGTCGACTTCGGCGACAGCCTGTACCGAAGAGTCGACAGTCGCTGGCACCGCCGGCTCGACGAGGGCCGCCGCAGCGACGACCCCGGGCACATCCACTGGGGCCGACTGCGGCGCGCTGCTGCGCCCCAGGTGCGAAGGCGCCGCACCGTCGTGGAATTCGAAGTCACCGCGGAACATGTTCAGCAGGTGCTCTTCCAGGCCCATCATCAATGGGTGCACCCAGGCGTCGAACATCACGTTCGCGCCTTCGTAGCCCATCTGCGGCGCATGTCGCGCGGGAAAGTCCTGCACGTGCATGGGCGCGCTGATCACGGCACAAGGCACGCCCAGGCGCTTGGCGATGTGGCGTTCCATCTGCGTGCCCAGCACCAGCTCGGGATGCAGTTCGGCGACGCGGTCTTCCACTTCCAGGTAGTCGTCGCTGATCAGGGCCTCGACGCCGTAGAGCTTGGCAGCTTCGCGGACATCGCGCGCAAATTCACGGCTGTAGGTGCCCAGGCCGACGACCTCGAAGCCCAGCTCTTTCGACGCGATGCGTGCGGCCGCCACCACGTGCGTGGCGTCGCCGAAGATGAAGACGCGCTTGCCGGTGAGGTAGGTCGAATCGACAGACTTCGAATACCAGGGCGAACGGGCGCGCGGGTCGTTCAGCAGCGGCGCGGGGTCGGCGCCGCTGAGTGCGGCCACTTCGCGGATGAAGTCGCGCGTGGCGCCGACGCCGAGGGGCACCGTCTTCACGACAGCCTGGCCGAAGCTGCGCAGCAGCCACTGTGCGGCCTGCATCGCCACCTCTGGGTACATCACGACGTTGAAGTCGGCCTCGCCCAGACGCGTCAGGTCGTGCGGCGTGGCGTCCAGCGGTGCGACGACGTTGATCTCGACGTTCAACTGGCGCAGCAGTTCCAGCACCTCGCGCAGGTCGTCCTTGTGGCGAAAGCCCAGGGCCGTGGGGCCCAGCACGTTGCAGCGGATTTTCGATCCGGCTTCACGTTCGCGCTTGACACCTGGGGCGGGCACATGCGGCGTGCACAGCGCACGCACCAGTTGGTAGAAGGTCTCGGACGCGCCCCAGTTTTCCTTGCGCTGGTAGGCCGGCAGTTCCAGCGCCACCACCGGGCAAGGCAGATTCAGCGCGGCGGCCAGGCCACCCGGGTCGTCTTGAATGAGTTCGGCCGTGCACGAAGCGCCGACGATCATCGCCTGCGGCTTGAAGCGCTCGTAGGCGTTGCGCGCGGCGCTCTTGAAGAGCTCGGCGGTGTCGCCGCCCAGGTCACGCGCCTGGAAGGTGGTGTAGGTGACGGGCGGGCGTGCATCACGCCGCTCGATCATCGTGAACAGCAGGTCGGCGTAGGTGTCGCCTTGCGGCGCGTGCAGCACGTAATGCAGACCCTTCATGGCCGTGGCGATGCGCATCGCACCGATGTGCGGCGGGCCTTCGTAGGTCCAGAGGGTCAGTTGCATGTCAATGCCGCCCGGCCGCCCGAAGGCATTGACGCACCCCTCGGGGGCAGCGAACGAAATGAGCTTGGGGCTTCATCACGTCAAGCCGCCAACTCGCTGGACAGCAAGGCGCGGCGGCGCAGTGGGCGGGCAAACAATTCGGCTAGATCGCCGGCCTGTTCGTAGCCGTGGATGGGGCTGAAGACCAGCTCGATGGCCCACTTGGTGGTCATGCCCTCGGCCTCCAGCGGGTTGGCCAGGCCGAGGCCGCAGACGACGATGTCGGGCTGCTGGGCGCGGCAGCGGTCGAGCTGCTTTTCCAGGTCTTGCCCTTCGCTCAGCACCGTGCCGGCGGGCAGCAGCGCCAGCTCTTCGGCCAGGTGTTCACGGTGCAGGTAGGGCGTGCCCACCTCAGTGAGCTGCATGCCGAGTTCACGGGCCAGAAACCGCGCCAGCGGAATTTCCAGCTGTGAATCGGGGAAGAAGAAGATGCGTTGGCCGCTGAGCGCCGCACGGTGGCGGGCCAGCGCGGCCTCGGCACGGGCGCGCGGGGCGGCGGTGGCGGCTAGCACCGCGTCAGCCTCAATGCCGAAGGCGGCGGCAGCGGCCGTCAGCCAGGCCGTGGTGCCCTCGGCGCCCAGCGGGAAAGGCGCTGCGATGCGCTGGGCACCGCGGTTCTCCAGCGCGCGGGCGGTGTCGGCCAGGAAGGGCTGGGCGAGCAGGTAGCGCGTGTTCGGGCCGACAGCGGGCATGGCGTCGCTGCGGCGCGCCGGCAGAAACTGCACCGGCGGCAGCCCGATCTGCTGCATGAGGCGCGTGAACTGGTCTTCCACCACATCGGCCAGCGCACCCACCACCACCAGTTGCGCTGGCGCCGGTGTTGTCGAAGTCGCCGCAGGCACCGGCAGGCCCGGCACCAGCGACGCGAGACAGGCGTCTTCGCCTTGCGTGAAGGTCGTCTCGATGCCGCTGCCAGAGTAGTTCAGCACCCGCACCTGGGGGGTGAAACGTGTGCTCAGGCGCTGCGCGGCACGAGACAGGTCGAGCTTGATGACTTCCGAAGGGCAGCTGCCCACCAGGAACAGCGTGCGAATGTCGCTGCGGCGCTCCAGCAGGCGCGTGACGACGCGGTCGAGTTCGTCTTGCGCGTCGGCCAGGCCGGCGAGGTCTCGCTCGTCGATGATGGCGGTGGCAAAACGCGGCTCGGCAAAGATCATCACTCCGGCAGCGCTTTGCACCAGGTGGGCACAGGTGCGTGAACCGACGACGAGGAAAAACGCGTCCTGGATCTTGCGGTGCAGCCAGACGATGCCGGTGAGGCCGCAGAACACTTCACGCTGGCCGCGTTCTTTCAGCACCGGCGCGGTGCTGCAGCCGCCGGCAGCCTCCACATGCAGGGGAATGACGGCGTTCATGCAGCGGCACCTTGCAGCGGTGCGGCGGCGCGGCGTGCGGCTTCGTCCAGCCGCGCCATGCGCAGCTTCCAGATGAACTGCGCAGCGTTGATGACGTAGGTCGCGTAGGCCGCCATCGCCAGCAGCATCTGTTCGCGCGGTGTCATTGCGCCGGTGAACAGCGCCACCAGGTAGGCGGTGTGGAGTGCCAGCACCAGGAAGCTGAAGACGTCTTCCCAGAAAAACGCCGGTGCAAGCAGGTACTGCCCGAAGACCACTTTCTCCCAGATGGCCCCGGTGACCATGATGGTGTAGAGCACCAGGGTCTTCACCACCACCGAGACGGTGGCCTCGAACCAACCTTCGCCAGTGAGCAGGAAGCGCACCACCAGCACGGCGCTGACGATGAACACCAGGAACTGCACGGGCGCCAGAATGCCTTGCACCAGCGTCCACACAGTGCTGTCACGAAGCACGCGCTGCTCGGGGGTGTAAAGCGGGGGTCGCTGCCCTGTTGCGCCGGGGGCTGTGGAAGGCCGCTTTGTTCGATTCATGGAGCGGAGACTATGGGCTGAACCGACACCTGTCAATCCAGGTAGACGTAAATCCAGGTTGACAGTGAGTCCACGTCCAACACCGGTTTTCCACGCTCGCTACCCTCGCTGCGCGCGGCAGGTCTGTCCACGACAAACCATCATCCGTCGCGCTTGGAGCTTGGTGGAAACACCGAGCGGATTCTTTTGACGACCTTGCCAGTGCCGGTTTAAAACCCCCTGCGAAGTGAAAAAAATCCAAGACCCGAGGAGCAGCTGATGTTGGACAGGCTCAGGAAACCCCAGACTCTCCCCGCGCTCGCGTCAGAAGGGCGTGGTTTGGGCGATGCGAACAAGCCATCCTGCACGCTGCGGGGCCGAAATGACCAGGCCTCAGCGCCAGGAGGCCCCGATGCAAGCTGACCCGAACCGAAGCTCACCCAGCCCGGCGGCGAGCCCCAGCGACCGCGAATGGGCCAACGAAGAGGTCTCTGACGGCAACGATGGCACGGCGCGACGCGACGCGGCAAAGCACCGCCTCGCCCGGCTGGCGCGCACCATCGAGACGGATGTCATCCCGCGACTGGTGCAAGCCCACCGCTCTGGCGCGGCCAACCCCCAGCCGGGTTCGGCCGCACCACAGCCGACCGACATCGACAAGTTCCTCCAGCAGATCGTGCTGGGGAGCGAACCAGAGACGCTGGCCCTCTTAGAAGGCTTGCGTGAACGCGGCGTTTCGGTCGAATCGCTCTATATAGACCTCTTCGGCCCGGTCGCACGCCGGCTTGGCGAGATGTGGGAAGACGATGCCTGCGATTTCAGCACCGTCACAGTGGCCCTCGGCCGCTTGCAACGCCTGCTTCGGGAACTGAGTCCGGCCTTCGGCACCGAGATCGAGCACCCGGCGAATGGCCGCCGCGCGCTTTTCGTGCAACCGCGCGACGAGCAGCACAGCTTCGGCCTTTCCATGGTCGCGGAGTTTTTCCGGCGCGACGGCTGGGACGTCATCGGCGGTGTCGGTGGCGCCGTGGCCAGCCCGGTAGCGATGGTTCGCGACGAATGGGTCGATGTCATCGGCTTTTCGGTCGGCAGCGACTTGCGCCTGCCCTGGCTGCAGGAAACCATTGCTTCGGTTCGCGCAGCCTCACGCAACAAGTCGCTGGGCGTGCTGGTAGGTGGCCCGCCATTCGTGGCCCAGCCCGAACTTGCGCTGCAGCTGGGCGCGGACGGGACGGCTCGAAACGGCAAAGAGGCGCCCCTCGTCGCCGAGCGTCTGTTGGGTGACAGCCGCCTGCGAAAAAAATAATCAAGGCTTGCGGCTCGATGCTGTAAGCTTTGGTTGACAATTCCATCTGTCAACCAAACTTAACTGCACAGCCCATGCCTCGAACTCTAGGCGAGCAGCACGCACTCGGCGCCCTTGACGCCAGGAGTGTCGCGCGCCTGGTTCAGGCTTCCAGCGACATCGCGCTGGTGCTGAATCACGAAGGCACCATCCTCGAGGTTCTCGTGCACGGTGACGACGCCGCGGCGAAGCGTGTACGCACCTGGCGCGGTCAGTCCTGGGTGCAGACCGTGGCGCCGGACAGCCGCCAAAAAGTCGAGAAGATGCTGCGCGACGCGCAGGCTGCCGCAGATGCCGAGGTGGGCCGCTGGCGCCAAGTCAACCACCCCGCCGAAGACGGCGAAGAATTGCCGCTTCTGTACTCGGCCGTGCGCCTGGGGGACGGCACCGCGCAAAACCATGGGCGCATCGTCGCCTTCGCACGCGACCTTCGCGCAATGGTGGCGCTGCAGCGCCGGCTCATCGATACGCAACAGGCCATGGAACGCGACTATTGGCGCTCCCGGGAGGCTGAGACTCGCTACCGCCATCTGCTGGAGACATCTGCCGAGGCCGTGCTGATTGTCGACGGCAGCACGCAGAAGGTGCTGGAAGCCAACCCGGCCGCGCGTGCCTTGTGCGCCAGTTCGCGCGCCAAGCTGGTGGGCGCCGCCCTGCCCGCACTGTTCGATCCTGCAGACGGTGAACGCCTGCAGGACCTGCTGGCGGCGGCGCGCTCGGTGGGCAAGAAAGACGCCGTGCGCGCCCGGCTGCTGGACGGCAGCGCCGAGGTGGCGGTGTCGGCCTCAGTCTTTCGACAGGAAGACGCCGTGCTCGTGATGGTCCGTCTGACCCCGGTCTCGCAGGGCGCCTTGCAGACAACGCGGCCGGGCGGCGGCCGGCGCATGACGCCCGAGCAGGGCCAAAGCTGGGAACATACGCTGGCCGCTTTTGTGCAGAGCTCGCCTGACGGGCTGGTGTTCTGCGACGATGCCGGACGCGTGCTGAGTGCCAACCGCGCCTTCCTCACGTTGGCCGAACTGAGCACCGAAGACCAGGCTCGCGGCGAAGCACTGGACCGCTGGCTGGGCCGCACCGGGGTCGAGCTGGGCGTGCTCATCAGCAATTTGCGCCAGCGTGGCAGCGTGGGTCGTTTCGTCACCGCGCTGCGCGGTGAATACGGCACCGAGATCGAGGTCGAGATCTCCGCCGCCCAGCTCTCGCCGGGAACCGACACCGTGCTGGCCTTTGCCATCCGCGACATCGAGCGCCGCATCAAGCCCGAGGCCGACAACGGCAAGGCGATGACACGCTCGGTGCACGAGCTCGCCGAGCTGGTGGGTCGCACGCCACTGAAGGACATCGTCTCCGAGACCACCGACCTCATCGAGCAGCTGTGCATCGAGACGGCGCTGCAGATGTCCAACGACAACCGCGCCTCGGCGGCGCTGCTGCTGGGGCTGTCGCGGCAAAGTCTCTATGTGAAGCTGAGACGCTTCGGCCTGGGCAGCCTTGGCGGCGACGAATAGCGCTTTGCACCGTATCCAGGCCGGCATGTAAAACGACAGCCTGCGTTGACAGATTCAGGTGTAAACACAGGTTGACGGTTGTGAATGTCACGTGCAAGATGCACGCATGAGCTCCACAGCCCGGCGGCCACCCGCCACCTACCCCGCACCGTCGGCCATTGCCGAACTGCTGAAGCCCGTGACGTGGTTTCCGCCGATGTGGGCCTTCAGCTGCGGCGTCATTGCCTCGGGCGTACCGCTGGCAGGACACTGGGACTTGATCCTCATCGGCGTGCTGCTCAGCGGGCCCCTCGTGTGCGCCACCAGCCAGGCCGTGAACGACTGGTTCGACCGCCATGTCGACGCCATCAACGAACCGCATCGCCCCATCCCGTCAGGCCGCATGCCCGGCCGCTGGGGGTTGTATGTCGCCATCATCTGGACGCTGCTCTCGCTGGCCGTGGCCACGCTGCTCGGGCCCTGGGGCTTTGCAGCAGCCGTCGTGGGCCTGCTGCTGGCCTGGGCCTACAGCGCGCCACCCTTTCGCCTGAAGCAGAACGGCTGGTGGGGCTGCCTGGCCTGCGGCATCTGCTACGAGGGGCTGGCCTGGGTCACGGGCGGCGTGGTGATGGCTGGCGGCCAGGCCCCTGCGGCCGCGTCGCTGACGCTGGCACTGCTGTACAGCCTGGGTGCCCACGGCATCATGACCTTGAACGACTTCAAGGCCATCGAGGGCGACCGCCAGATGGGCATCGGCTCGCTGCCGGTGCGCCTGGGTGTGCAGGGCGCGGCGCGCGCCGCCTGCATCATCATGCTGCTGCCGCAGTTCGTCGTCGTCGGCTTGCTGCTGGCCTGGGGTCAGCCGCTGCACGCGCTGGGCATCGTCGCACTGCTCGTGGGCCAGATGCTGATGATGCGGCGCTTTCTGTCTGACCCGGTGCGCCACGCGCTCTGGTACAGCGGTTTCGGCGTGCCGCTCTTTGTCAGCGGCATGATGGTCAGTGCTTTTGCGCTGCGTGGCCTGGCGATGGCGGCCACATGAACACCGCCACCTTGACCGCCAGCGCATCACTCAGCTGGCTGGGCATCGCCCGGCTGGGTTTGGTGAAGGCGATGCTCGGGGCAGTGGTGGTGCTGACCACCTCCCCGCGGAACCGCGTGATGGTGGCAGAACTGGCCTTGCCCGCGCTGCTGTCCGGCGTGCTGGTCGGCTTCGCGGTAGGCGGCCACTTCGGCACCGCCGCCAGCGAGGTGGCGCGCTGGCTCATCGGCCAACAGGGCACCGCCCACGCCGCCGTCTTCTTCCCGGAAGCGGGCATGTTCATCGCCGCCCCGCTGCTGGCAACGCGCATCGCTGCGCCGGCCTTGCGCGCTTCCAGCATTCCTGATCGTTCTTCATCCGCGGCAAGTGCCGCACCCCTTGTCGGCAGTGCCGATGTCCAAGCCCTGCGGGCCGGAGGTTCCTCATGAATTCCATCGACACCCAGAAAGCCTACGACGTGGTCGTCGTTGGCGGCGGACCGGCCGGCGCCACTGCCGCCCACGACCTCTCGGAGCAGGGCCGCAGCGTGCTGCTGCTTGACCGCGACGGCCGCGTCAAGCCCTGCGGCGGCGCCATTCCGCCGCGTGCGATCAAGGACTTCGCCATCCCAGACCATCTGCTGGTGGCCAAGGCGCGTTCGGCCCGCATGATCTCGCCCAAGGACCGCAAGGTCGACATCCCCATCGAGAACGGCTTCGTCGGCATGGTCGACCGCGAACAGTTCGACGAGTGGCTGCGCGCGCGCGCAGCCAGCACCGGTGCAGTGCGTGCCACGGGCACCTTCGAGAAGGTGGAATACACCGACGACGGGATGGCGGTGGTGCACTTCAGGGCACGCACGGATGATGGGCCGAAAACTGGCCACGCCGCCTCGGTGCGCGCTCGCTGCGTCATCGGCGCCGACGGCGCACGCTCTGCGGTGGCACGGCAATGTGTGCCGGGCTCGGAGAACACCGAATACGTCTTCGCTTACCACGAGATCGTGCGCGCGCCGGCCGTGAAGCCGGCCGACTACGACGCCACGCGCTGCGACGTCTACTACCGCGGCGAACTCAGCCCCGACTTCTACGGCTGGGTCTTCCCCCACGGCGACACGCTCAGCATCGGCACCGGCAGCGCCGACAAGGGCTTCTCCCTGCGCAACGCCACCGCCAAACTTCGCGAGGCCGCTGGCATGCAGGATTTCGAAGTCATCCGCCGTGAAGGCGCACCGCTGCCAATGAAGCCGCTGAAGCGCTGGGACGATGGCCGCAACATCGTGCTGGCCGGCGACGCTGCAGGCGTCGTGGCGCCCTCGTCCGGCGAAGGCATCTACTACGCGATGTATGGCGGGCGCCTGGCAGCCGAGGCCGCGCAGGAGTTCCTGCGCACCGGAAAGACTTCAGCACTGCGCACGGCACGCAAGCGCTTCATGAAGGCCCACGGCCGTGTCTTCTGGATCCTCGGCATCATGCAGCGCTTCTGGTACAGCAGCGACAAGCGGCGTGAGAGCTTCGTCAAGATCTGCATGGACAAGGACGTGCAGCAGCTCACCTTCGAGAGCTACATGAACAAGGAACTGGTGCGCAAGAAGCCGATGGCCCATGTGCGCATCTTCTTCAAGGACATGGCGCATCTGCTGGGACTGGCCCGCGTCTGACCGGGTGTGACTGCGCCTGCCCTGGTCTGACCCGACTCGCCCGCGGGTCAGCGAGTGCAGTGTCTGCAGTCGTCGCCGCCGGCTGCCACGCTTGATTTGAGCGAGGTGAGCTTGCAGTCTGGAAAGCACCGCGATTTCATTGGAAGGAAGACGACTTGAGCCGCAGTCCGGACCCCTCGGTCGATTTCGATGCACTTTCCGGTTGCGCGGCGGGCCTGGCGCGCGCGTTCGTGTCGCTTTCCTCTGACATCGCGCTCGTCATCGACGAGGCCGGCATCGTCACTTCAGTGGCGCAGAACGAAAAGGCGCCGATGAATCCGGCCGCTGAGGCCTGGATCGGGCAACCGTGGGCGCAAACGGTCACTGGCGACACCCGAGGCAAGATCGAAAGCTTGCTGGCCGATGCTTCCACTTGTGGCGGCATGGGTCGGCGTCGCGAGGTCAACCATTCCGCCGAATGGGGCGACGAAATGCCTGTGGCGTACACCGCGGTGCGCTTGGGTGAGCGCGGCCCTGTCCTGGCGGTGGGACGTGACTTGCGCAGCGTTGCGGCCATCCAGCAACGCTTTCTCGACACGCAGCAGTCGCTGGAGCGCAGCTACTGGCGGGCCCGACGTGACGAAGCGCGCCACCGGCTGCTGTACCAGGTGGCCACAGACGCGGCAATCACCGTCGACATCGATCGGCAATGCCTGATGGCGGTGAACGCCGCGGCAGCGCGGCTGCTGCAGGTGGATGGGCCATCGGCGCAGGGCCGGTCGCTCAGCGCGCATTTCGATGCCACTTCGCGCCCAGCGGTCGAGGCACTGCTGGCCAGCGCCTGTGCAGGTTCGGAGCCCCTGTTCGCGCAGGCGCGACTGGCCGGTTCGCACATCTCGGTGGCCCTCACGGCCACGCGCGTGCCCGAAGCGAGCAATCCCACGGTCTTGCTGCGCCTGCGCCAGGCCGATCCGCCGCACGACGATCCGCTGGCCCCGGGCTCT
>Ga0209181_10007276_pt1 | contig 15219 bp, 13 predicted proteins | sample MAT05_FD_187208 | JGI IMG/M metagenome (GOLD analysis project Ga0209181, IMG submission 187208) | Freshwater microbial communities from Lake Fryxell liftoff mats and glacier meltwater in Antarctica - MAT-05 (SPAdes) (version 2) | ecosystem: Environmental > Aquatic > Freshwater > Ice > Liftoff... | reverse complement strand
CATGATCCTCCACGCGACCTGCGCGGCAGTGCTCGGCGCATGGCTCAGCGCGGCAATAACCGATTCCCGGGCGTTCTGCGCGGCAGCGACCGGCTAACCCACAGCCCGCGAGACCCGATTGCGACCGCGGGGTCAGTGAACGTGACGCCGCGTTTGGTCGGCTTGATCGCAATCGCTGCGCCGCAAGCGCCGCAAGCGCCGCAAGCGCCGCAAGCGCGGCAAAGTGCATGACGCGTCCCGAGCCTGCCGTCCGCGACTGTATAGTCTGCCGGGCATGCCGGGTACGGTGCCCGGCCACGAATCGCGGAGAGATGTCATGGGTCTTGTTCAGGCAGCGGTGGGTTCGATCGGCGGTGCGCTCGCCGACCAGTGGAAGGACTTCTACACGGTTCCGCACGGTCTGCCGGCGACGGCGGCGCTGTTCGCCGCGGTGCCGCAGGGCACCAATGCCGGGCGCGGGTCGAATACCAAGGGGTCGTCGAACATCATCACCAATGGTTCGAAGATCGTCGTTCCCGAAGGTTACGGGTTGCTGCTGTTCCAGGATGGCGCGGTCACCGGCTTCGCGGCCGAAGCGGGCGGTTACGAGTGGCGATCGGACGAGCTGAACGCAAAGTCGATCTTCGCCGGCGACGGACTCGTCGATTCGCTCATCAAACAGAGCTGGGAGCGTTTCAAGTTCGGCGGCCAGCCGGGTTCGCAGCAGGCCGCGTTCTTCGTCGCGCTGAAGGAACTGCCGGACAACCGTTTCGGTACACAATCGGAAATCTATTGGGACGACGGTTTCCTGAACACCCAGGTCGGCGCGGTGACGCGCGGCTCCTATACGCTCAAGATCGTCGATCCGATCCTGTTCGTGAAGAACTTCGTGCCGGCGGCCTATCTGCAGCCCGGCAAGGTTTTCGACTTCACCGACATCGACAATGCCGCCGCCAGCCAGCTGTTCAACGAGGTGGTGGGTTCGCTCGCGCCGGCGTTCAGCCTGTACACGAACGACCCCGGCAAGGGCAATCGCATCACCAAGCTGCAGCAGGATTCGGTCGGTTTTGCGAACAGCCTGTCGGCTGCGGTGGAGAATGCCTATCAGTGGCGATCCGATCGGGGTCTGGCGATCGTCAAGACCGCCATCGTTTCGATCGAATACGACCCGAACACGCGAGAATTGCTGAAGACCGTGCAGCGCGCCGACGCGCTCGCCGGGTCACGCGGCAATTCCAATCTGCAGGCCAGCGTCGCCGCGGGCATCCAGTCGGCCGGCGAAACCGGCGGTGCGGCGGGCTTGCTCGGCGTGGGCATGGCAACGGGCATGCTCGGCGTCGGCGGCTTGCAGCAGCCGGTAGCGCCAGCCACGCCGACTGCACAAGACCCGATCGCCAAACTGAAGAAGGCCAAGGAGATGCTCGATCTCGAGCTGATCACACAGGCCGATTACGACGCGCTCAAGGCCAAGGCGCTGGGTCTGTAAGGCGCAAACCGCCAAGCGATCATGTCGAGCACCCATAGACCACCACCGCCGCCGCCGCCGCCGGTGCCCTCATACGCCGGCCCGGGGTCGCCGCAGGACGTGCCGCCGCCAGCGAACAGTTTTCCGATCGACCCGGCCACGCTGCCCGGGCCGATCCGCGACGAAGTGCTGGCGGCCGACCCGATCGCCCTCGACACGTCCGCGGCCGAGCTCAAGGACGGCCTCAACCGCTGCCCGAAGTGCGGCGCGACCGACATCCGGCACAAGCCCGGCAGCGACCTGCTGATCTGCCAGTACTGCCGCAACCAATGGCATGGGGTGCGGGTCGAGGAGGAATTCGGGCTCGGCACGGGCATCGACCAGCTCAAGGGCCGGGTCATCGCTTCCGGTGCGCGGCAGATCGAGGCGGACGCGGCGAGCCTGATGAGCTTCAAGTGCACCGGCTGCGGCGCCGAGGTGACGGTCAATACCGAAAGCACGATGACCGCGCGCTGCCACTGGTGCCGCCACGTCTTCGGCGTCAACGAGCAGGTGGCCAACGGTGCGGTGCCCGACGCGGTGTTGCCCTTCCACATCAGCAAGGACGACGCGGTTGCGCGCATTCGTCAGTTTGTTCACAAGCGGCGGATGTTTGCGCTGAAGGCATTCAAGGACGAATTCACGCCTGAGAACGTGATCGGCGTCTACCTGCCTTACATGATCGTCGATGGCAACACGAGCGTCGATGTCGCAGGCCAGGGCGAGATCGAAACGCGGCGCTACACGCGGGGCAGCGGCAACAAGAAAAAGACCTACTACGATGCCGACGTGTACAAGGTGGACCGGCACGTGGACTTCACGGTGGACGACCTGCCGCTGGAATCTTCCACCAAACGCGGCAACCTCGACGCACGCGCCAACACCAACAACATCATCAACACGATCCTGCCGTTCGACACCAAGAACGCGGTGAAGTGGAACGCGTCGTATCTTGCGGGCTTTACCTCGGAGAAGCGTGACCGGGACGTATCGCACCTGCACCCGCGCCTGGAGGACCAGCTACTGTCGATCGCCCGCGCCCAGGTCGAGGCATCGGTGGGCCAATACAATCGCGGCGTGCGCTGGGAGCACGAACGCCTCGACGTTCATGGCACGCGCTGGGTGTCGATGTACCTGCCGGTATGGCTGTATTCGTACCATCAGGCGAGCAGCAAAGGCGGTCTGCTGCACTACATCGCGGTGAACGGCCGCACCGGCGAGACGATGGGCAGCGTGCCGGTGCAGCAGTGGAAGCTCATTCTGGCCGCGCTCACCGTCGGCAGTATTCTCGAAGGCATTGCAATCTGGATCATCGGAGCTTCGTCATGAGCGACGACGGTGGACTATGGCTACTTCTGTTGGCCGGCCCGGTGGGCGCCACTGGGCTGTATTGGGGCTTGTACCGGCATTACCGCAACACCGACAAATCGCACGCCTTCGAACGCGAAACGGCGGTCGAGGCCAAGCCGGTGACCGGCTGGGACGGCAAGGTCGACGAGGTGAAGGGTACGCAGAAAACCCGCATTCCCGGCGACAACGTGCGTGAGTACCGCAAGCGTGTGCAGCGTGTTCAGGGCGATAGCGGATAAATGCGGCGAGTTGGTGTCAGCGATGATTTTGCTGAAGCTTTTCGCCCTGACTCGATTCTTGGGAGCAAATGGGGACGGAGGCAATTAAGGCCGAGAGACGATCGCCTTACGCCACGCTGGCGAACCGACACCGGACGCCTGTGCCGTTTCCTGTTCGTGGCTGGAACGGCGACCGTGATGGCAGGTCGTGGACGACCTGCCCTACGAAGGCGGGGCGGCGCGGCGATGCTCGGATGCCGCAAGGCCCTAGGGCGGGTCGTCCCGACCCGCCGCGCTTTGAGGTGCCTCAATCGCCTTTATTCGAATCCGTTCTTGAACACCGCCTCGGAGCGGTAATACACATTGCCGAGCAACTGTCGTGAAACAAAGAAGTTGCCTCCAACCATAAACGGGGTCGACTTCACTTCACCGGTAGTCAGCTGCAGATTGGAGTCGCTGTATGTCGTGACTGTGCTTGCAACAGTCCCTACGTAACGCGGGTTTGTATCGGGGAATACCAGTGCGATCCCCAGCGTTTGTCCGGCGCCGATCGGCAGGTCGGGAATCGATACCGGTAGCGATAGCTCACCGGTCGCGCCCTGACGGCCACTGACGCTGGCATGCAAGGTCCAGCCGGCACTGCTGCTGGTCGGTCCGGTGCTTGCGGTACCGCCAAGGGTGGTGCCAGTGCGGGTGTACACCTGGATCTGAAAATTGCCGTTGAGCGCGGACTGCGTGGCCATGTTGAGAGCGGTGACCACCACATCGGACTGTGCTTGCAGATCCATGAACATGCCCCAACCAAGAATGCCGGCGTTGTCGGTTGGCCCGGGCGCGGCGGCCAGTTGTGCACCTTGCGGCCGCCAGCTGAGCGAGCCGACCAGCGCACGCGAGCCGAACACGTCGCCCCCGGTGGTGAACGGGGCTGTCAGGGCCTGCCCGGTGACCAGCGTGAGGCCGGGACTGGAATAGATTTCAGTTGGTTGCGCGCCGGTGCCGAAGTAGCGTGGCCCGACTCCGAGGAAGCGCAAACCAACGCCCAGTGTTTGTCCGGGTGCGACGTTGAGCGCAGGCAGCCTGATCGGCAGTGAGATCTGGCCGCTGCCCTGGCGCGCATCCACGATGCCTTGCAGGGTCCAGCCTGCGATCGACGTGGCCGGACCCGAACCTGTGGCATTGCCCAAGGCGGAGCCACTGCGCGTGTAGACCTCGATCTGGAAGTTGCTGCCCGGCGGGGCTTGGCTGGCAATGGTCATGCCGGTGACCACCGCGCCGATGGGTGATTGCAAGTTGAAGAACATGCCTGCGTTTGCCGGGGCGTTGTTGTCGCTCGGCCCCGGATTGGCCGGCAATACTGGATCGGCGAGCCGATAGATCAACGATCCAACCAGCGCGCGCGAACTGAAGAAATTGCCGGTTGTGGTAAACGGCACCGAGCGGTTGTCACCGGTGCGTATCGTCAGGTTGGCGTTAGCGTAGGTTTCCAATGGCGCCGCGCCAGTCCCGAAGTAGGCCGGACCGGCGCCGAGAAATTCGACCGCGACGCCCAGTACCTGGCCAGCCGCAATGGGCAATTCCGGAAGGGTGATCGGCAAGGAAATCTCGCCGCTGCCCTGACTGGCCGGCACCGTTCCTTGTAACGTCCAGCCCACACTGGAACTGCCCGGCCCGGCGCCCACGGGGCCTGCCAGTGCGGTGCCGGCGCGGGTGCTGACTCGAACGCTGTAATTAGAGCCCGGTGCGATGGTGGCGGCAGTGGTCAGGCCCGTCACGACGATCCCGGTGGTGGCCTCCACGTCGAAAAAGATCGCGCTGCCCACGGGTCCTGCGTTGTTGGACGGCCCCGGATTGGCGAGGAGCACCGCCTGTGCATGGCCAGGCGGCGAGGCACAAAGCAGCAACAGCAGGATGATCCAGTGGCGCATTGACGTAGTCCTTCGGATGGTTATGTGGGCAAGCACCGGAGTTTACGGATATCGGTGCTCACTGAGGAAATCGGGCAGGCGTTGCGCGTTGTGCAGGCCTGGATATTCCGGCCCATGAGACGCCAGTGGTGGCAACCGGAGGCAACGATCGGGAGTGCCTGTCTCGAACTGTTCACGCGGTCGATTCACGCGGTCTGTTCTTCGACCGGCAGATCAGAGGCGCGGGTTTCTCCTGGAGGCGCCGGGCCGTTCGCGGAGCAAGCGAGGGTGCGTCAAGACGCACCCTCCGGTTGGGCTGCAGCGATTGGCGCGGGATTGTTACCAGATCAAGTCGTCCGGCACCTTGAACTGGCGGTAGTAATCGTCGTCGGTGGCGTCTGACGATGGCGTCGCGGCGCGGCCGTGGTCGACCGCGATCATCGTGGCGTCGCGGGCTTCGACTTTCTCGGCGGCCGCGCGCGGGATGATGGCGTAGCCGCTGTCGTGGCAGGCGATGACCAGCGCGCCCGTGGACAGTTGCCGGCGCACAGGCTCGGTGACCAGCACGCTGCGAATGGCGCCGTCGTGGGTGAAGCGGTAGTCGATTTCGCCCGCGCGCGGGAGTTTGGTCTGCTCGATGATTTGCCGGACCTGCGCGCGTTGCTCCTGGGCACGGGCTTTGGCGTTGCGCTCGGCGGATAGTGCGCGGTCGCGGTCGGCGTTTTCGCGTTGGATGCGTTCGGCGTCGACGTGGTCGGTGTTGGCGGCCGGGGCGGACTTGGCGTGGCGCTGCTTGGCCTGCTCGCGAGCGACCTTGTCGATCGTGGATTTCTTGGCCAGACCGGCCTTGAGGAGCTGCTCTTGCAGGGGGTTGCGCATGGGCTATCGGGTGCGGCCGGTGGATGCTGCGTGCATCGTAGAGCAGGTCACAGCGATAGGGGCACCAATGAGCGAAGGACGATCGTGGGACCAGTCGGGACAGACAGCATCATATCGGGCAGGTTTTGGTGCCGGTCCTGGTCCGCCGTCGACCTCTGTGGTCGCAGTCGCACCATGATCGCGACGATCGCACGGGCGGGTTTCAGTGCCTGTCCTGATCTGCCTGTCCTGATCTGCCTGTCCTGATCTGCCGCGGTCTGTTGGCGGAAGTCGGCCGTTACGGTACGTTGAGGACGAAGCACGCCACCGGATGGTCGACGTTTCGCGGCATTTCGGTCGGGTCGCCGGTCTGCCACGTGTAATGGACCGTGGCAGTGCGCCCATCGAAGAGCGGCCTCACGTTGCCGATGAGGATGCGCGGCGGAGCGGGCACGCGCGTGGTGCCGATCGCAACGACGTCGTCGAGGTGGCGCAGCTCGAACGCTGCGCTGCGCGCCGGGTCGTCGGCGAAGGGGGCCCCGTTGTTGCGGAACGCGAACGCATATTCCCCAGTGCGAACGTCCAGCGTCTGCGTGCCGACTCCGCCATTGAGTACCACGTAGAACGGGTCCAGCGTTGCGCGCGTGTTATTCGGCATCAACGAGCCCGTGAGCTGACTGTAGGTCACGTCGTACTCACCGGGCACCAGCAGAACTGAGTCACCGTCGTCGCCGAGGAAAATGGTCTGACCCAGTTGTATGTCGGCTGCATCCGCGCCTGAGCGCGTGGTGAGCCGGCCATTTTCGGTTTGTGTGTCAAAAAACGTCGCTCCGTTGAGCGTCAACTGGTACTCGAGCCGCGTCGAAGGAATGTCGATGTCTGCGTCAGCCTGCGCCGCGAAGTCGCGCGCCGATTCGATCACCAGGTCCCCATTCGCAGGCATGATATTTCCGCCCGTCTGACGCGAGTAGACCACGTCATAGCGCGCTGGAATCACCCGTCGCTGGAAACTTCCAATTGTGGTGGAACCAAGCTGCACCTCCGACGAAGTCAGGACATCGCGCAGCCAAACCTGTCCCCGTTCGGTCTCGGAGATTGGCGCGGTTTCGCCGTTCACCAGGAAGTCCCCGCTGATCGAGATCGAAGGAACGTCCAGCACCGACACGCCGGCGGTCACTAAAAGCCCGCGTCGAAAGCGGCTGTCAGGGTTGGCGGGCACCACGGAGGACCCCGTCAGCCCCTCCCAGTAGCCATCGTACTCACCCGGAATCAAGCGCACGGTCCGCGTCTGGTTGCGGCTGTGCCCCAGTTCGATACGGTCGCCGCTGTCGCGGCGCAAACTGACCACGCCGTTCTCCAGCGCGTTGTCAGGAAACGGCACGCCGTTCGCGCGGAACAGGAACTGGGCGAGCACTGCCGGGATATCGAAATCCCGCGTTGCGGTGTCCCGTTCGATGTCGTGACGTTCGCGCATTGCATCCTGGTTGGACGGAATGGGGCCGCCGATGCCATTGGTCTGGTATCTCAGGTCATAGGCACCGGGGATCAGGCGCGTGGCGTACGTGCTCTGGTTGGAGGATCCAAGCACCACCCGACCGAGTGCGTGCACGCCTTCCAGCGACAGGGTCGCGGCATTCACGCCGGCTTGCGGGAATGGCGCGCCATTCATGCGGAGGTTGCCGCGCAGGCTTGCGCTCGGCACGTCGATTACGAGGTCGCGGTCGCCCGCGATGAGCACGCCCTGCAGCACGCGCGCCGCCACGTTGCGCGGCACCCGATCGCCAGCGCGCCATCGATACTCGACGTCGTAGACATCCGAGACGACGCGTACGCCGCTGCCCGGTGGTTCGAAACTGGTGCCGAGCAGGATCGGCTCGCCCGCGCGCGGAACGAGGTGGAACGTGCCGCTCTGAGCGGGATTCGCCTCGAACGGAGAACCGTTGTGAAGGAACATCGGGCGCACGATTGCCGAACGCACATTGATGATGGCCGTCGGTGGCGCCTGCGCCGAGCAAGCCAAACCGCCCTCAAGTCCATCGTCGAACACGTTCTCTCCCGCCGCGAGTACCAGGCTCGCCGCGGGCAGCAGGATGGTGAACGCGAACGTCTGCAGTGTGCGCGCGAAAGTAGTGGACATGTCGGGCAATCCTTCAGGGCTTGCTCAACACAACGCGGAAACGCTGCGGAAACGACACCCGGTTCAATCCGCGCGACTCACGACCGCAATCCGGGACATCCAGAATTCGCGAGCCCGGGGTCGGGCACCCGCACGTTTCGGTGCCTGTCCCGGTCTGCCTCGACCGCTGTCGGGGCCACCGTGATGGCGGGTCGGGGCGACCTGCCTTACGAGGGCAATCCGGGGCAATCCAGGGGCAATCCGGGGGCAATCCGGGACAGCCACAATTCGCGAGTCCGAGGTCGGGCACCCGCACGTTTCGGTGCCTGTCCCGGTCTGCCCCGGTTTCGGTGCCTGTCCCGGTCTGCCCCGGTCTGCCCGCCTTCGCCGTTGCCTGTTCGCGCCTGCCGTGGCCACCGTGATGGCAGGTCGTGGCCGAGCCGCCGAACGAGGTTGAGGTGGCGCGCCACTGCTCGGTTGCCGCGCAAGCCGGGAGGGCGGGTCTTCGACCTGCCGCCCTTCGCGGGGGCAATCCGGGACATCCAGAATTCGCGAGCCCGAGGTCGGGCACCCGCACGTTTCGGTGCCTGTCCCGGTCTGCCTCGTTGATTTCGGTGACGGTGCGGATGGTCTGCTGCGCCGTGATCTCCACCGCGTCGAGCATGTACAGAACCCACTCTTGCCACACTGCGCCTGAGTCGGCCTGCCCGCGCACGGCCTGCAGCAAGCGGTAGTGGTCGGGCTTGCTGCGCATGATCTGGCTGCTCAGGTACAGCACGGGAATGTCCAGCAGGCGCTTGTTTACCAGGTAGAGCACGTTGACGGTGCGGCCCGTACATCCGTTGCCGTTATGGCTCCGCCCCCGGCCAAGCCCCGGCCGAACATTTGGCGCGTGAGTTTCCGCGCGATCACGGTGCACCTTTGGCAAAGGCGAGCCTGGCGCGAGGCGGCGCGAGCTTCGGCAAAGGTGCCCAAGCGACTAGCATTACGTTTCATGGCGCGTGCGCGCCGCCCGCGGTACTTTTTAACTGCACGTTGACGCCGCTAGCGCCCCATGCCCATTGCCTTGAGTAGTCGTCCGCCTGGGAGGTGCGCTGCAATCCGCTGTCCACGCCAATCCTGCCACCACCGCGCCGGCACATAGCGAATGTAGGGTGGGAGTTGATCGTCGTGCCGCGTGGCGAAGGTCAGGAAGATGACACGATGCTCCAAGGGATTGAACGCGGCACCGAGATCCCACAGCGGCGGCACGAGGATGGTGACCTGCCGCCCGACGCGCTGCAACTCGGCGAACATGGCCTTGGGATCATCAACGTGCTCGAGCGTGTGACTGCACAAGACGCGCTCGAAGCGCCCGGCGGGGTGCACGAGTGCGGTGACATCGGTGACCAGCTCGAAGTTCGGGATTGGAGCGAACTGCGTGATGTCGGCGTTGATGCCGCCGCCATCGGTGAGGCCGCAACAGATGTTGTAGTCCCAGCGGCGCTCGCGGAGGACGCGGTTCTTGATCACGCGATACGAGATGAAGTTGCCGAGCCAAAGCAGCGGGATGGCGACGGCAAGCACGAGGCCGATGGGCATGAAGATTTCGGACATCCAGAAAGGTCGCATCACACACGTAACGAACGGGTGAACGCCAGGTAACAGCGGCCTCACGCGTCGGCAGGGCGCTCGGCGGCCAAATCGGGACGAATGCAGTCAAGCGCGGAGGACCTTCGTCGCTCGCCCACGCCGGCGAAGCGAGACCGGACGCCTTCGCCGTTGCCTGTTCGCGGCTGCCGTGGCCACCGTGATGGCAGGTCGTGGCCGAGCCGCCGAACGAGGTTGAGGTGGCGCGCCACTGCTCGGTTGCCGCGCAAGCCGGGAGGGCGGGTCTTCGACCTGCCGCCCTTCGGATCGCGCCCAATTGGGAGATACATCATTTCAGGCAGGTTTTGGTGCCTGTCCCAGTCTGCCCAGTCTGCCCCTTGCCTGTCCCAGTCTGCCCTTTGCGTCAGTGGGATTCCGAACGCGACATTGCGCGATCTAAGCTGATGGGACGGCGCCAGGCGGCCGCGTCGCGGGCCGTGTCGCAGGTTCCACGGCTGTCTGCCGCGCGCATCATTTCAGGCAGGTTTTGGTGCCTGTCCCAGTCTGCATCCAGTCTGCATCGCGACGATTGCGGGGGCAGGTTTCAGTGCCTGTCCCGATCTGCCGGTCCCGATCTGCCGCGATCTGCCGTGCAGCGTAAAAGCGAACTCATTCATAGGTGTACTCCATGCCCGCCGATGCCGAAGTTGGCGGGTTGATGCGGTAGACCCGACACGCTGCGAAGTCCGCCCCGCTGGGCGCTGCCGCGCGTGCACGTACGTCGAACAGCAACTCAAAACCGTCGACCGGTCGAGCGGCATCCTGCAGCAGCGCGAGCGACGGCCAGGCTAATCGTGTCAAGTCAACTGGTCGTCCAGCAACGCGGTCGGCAAAGATATTGTCCGGGAGCGATACGATCAGATAGTCGATGGGTGGTTCGGCACGCCGCAAGTGTGCCAGCGGCAGCGTGAGGAGCATCGCGGTCTCGTCGAGTTTGCGCAGGTGCTGATCGGTGAGGATGAAGTTATTGCCGATAACGCTGCAGTCGGTGGCATAACTGATGTAGTGACCAAGGTTGCGCTCCGCCAGCACCACCCCCGGCGCCGCGCGACACGCCGCTGCCAACGACGCCAGCGCAACGTGCATCCGGGCATATCGGGAATCCCCACCGATCGGCAACCGCAAAGTGATGTAGGGGACGGCCGTGGCAAACGCGGTACAGGCCAGGGTCGCGGCAACCAGCCCATGCGCGATCGGCGACAGCGTACGCGCGCGCAGCGCATCGACGAACACGCCGACGGCCAGCAACACAGGTGGAATGCCCACGTACCAGAAGCGATTCTGCAGCGCGAACATCAATGCACCCGCGACCACGAACACCACCAACAAGGCGGCCATCGCTGGCTGCCGGCGCGCCAGGATCATGCAAGCCCACAGCGCAAACGGGACACCCAGCGGCCACCAGGAGTAAATGCCCAGTGCCGCTTCGATCCCGGAATTACGCCACAGTCCGACGAAGGTCTGCGCTTCGGAAATGTCGCGCAGGTAGTCGAGATCGCCACGGGTCCAAGAGATGCCGAGTTCAAGCTGCGGCGCGAACAGGGCGGCACCGCCCAGGCTCACCAGAACCAATACTGCCCAGCGACGCGGCGACGGAGGACCGGAAGCGAAGACGGCAAGCACCAGCAGCGCTCCGGCGCAGAGGAGCACATGGAAACCACCCAGCAGGAATAGCGACGGCGGCGCGCGCCAGAACGGTTCGGAAGGCAGCACCACAAGCACTACCGCGACCAGTTGAGCCAGCCCGAACGCTGCCACGGTCCGCCGCGCTGGAAGACAGTTGCTGATCCACATGAGTCCGAGCGCAGCCAGCACAATCCCCTGCAGAAAGAACATGCCATTGTGGACACCGGGAGCAAGTCCGAGCAAAAGACCAAGTGCCAGCGCACGACCGGTCGATGTCGGCATTCGCAACCAACGCAGTGCCAGCAGCAGCGTCGCAAGAACCATCGCCGCTTCGGCGAAATGATGGTCGACCGCACCGAAGGTATGGTTAAACGCCACGCCGGGCGACAGCGCAAAGCATAGAGTGGCCGCAAGCAACATCGGCACGCTGAGCCCCAGCTGCCGACCGCCCATCGCGAGCAAGGCGAGATTGCCCACCAGCGCCAGTGGCGGCACAAAGGCCAGCAACCACATCGGTGGCAAATCCGGGAACTGCGACCGCAGTGCTGCGAGCAGCCCCGCCAGCGTCCAGTCAAAGGCCCAGGGCCAGTTGATCCAGCTGCCCTCGGGGTAGTGCATGCGCCGCTCGAACTCGACCAAGCCCGCAAGATCCGCCGACGCATCTATTATGCGGCGTGCGTGATAGAACGCGTCGTAGCCGACGGGTACGGCGGTGCCATCGATGAAGGCTGCCGACGCCCAACCGAGCAGCCACCACGCGGCGACCGCCACGCCCGCTGCCCAGGCAGTGGCAACACCCCATGCCGGCGTCAGCGCGGCATTGGGTATTGGGTCCGTGCGATCAGCCACCCGCCACCGCCATCCGACCGACCAGAATCGTGCCGGTCAGAATGTGCGAGCGCGGACCCATATCGCGGGCGACTGCAACGATGTCGTTGAAGATCTGCCGCAAATTGGTGGCGACCGTGATCTTCTCAACCGGATAGTCAAGTTTGCCATTTTCGACCCAGTAGCCGGAGGCGCCGCGCGAATTATCGCCGGTCACCGTATTCACCCCCTGCCCCATCAGGTCGGTGACAACCAAGCCAGTGCCCAATTCGCGCAGCAAGGCCGGATAGTCCGTTTCGCCCGGGGTCACCACCAGATTGTGGATGCCCCCTGCATTGGCCGTGGTCGCAAGCCCCAGGTTGCGCGCCGAGAGTCTGCCCGGAACGTATCGCACCAGCACCCCATCGCGCGCACCTCGCTCGTCGAGCGGATAGGTGCGGTATTCGTCCCAGGCGCACGCGTCGTCGAAAAGGTTCTTCAACTGCGCGGTGATGGCGCTCGGCGCCACGCCAAGGTTCTTTTCGGGCGTGCGGTACATGCCTGCCCATCGCCACACGTTGCCGAACAGAAGCTTGTGAAGCTCGCGCAGGAATTCCTGCGTCGGCACGTCGCGCCGGCCGACCATCCGTTGCATCCATGCTTGCCCTTCGCGGATGTTCTCTTCCTCGGCCACGTTCAGATTTCCGCGTGTGGCGATCCACGCCGGGATCAGGCCAGTGGCCTCATCCGGATCCAGCGGGGTCTGGCCGTCATCCGCCGTTTCGGTGATCACTTCCGTGTCTTCCAGAGCCGGCGATCGCTGATCAGGGACGCGCTGTGTTCCTTTCTCCAGTCGGCGAGGCCCGGATCCTTCTCGTCCTGATCTTCCAAGCGCATGTGTGTGCGCGTGGGGGTCTCGAGTTCTCTGCCCGCTCGTTCGCGCTGCCGTTCGACCATGGTCTGTAATGGCTCTCTGGGAACAAGCGCGTACACCAGATCGCAATTTAACGCTTCCGCGACACGCCGCAGGCTGTCGAGTTGGATCGTGTGCTTCTGTTCGGAGGTTTCCAGGCGCGAGACGACGCTGCGCGTGACGCCGAGGCGACCGCCGAGGTCCTGCAGGGTCATGCCCAGTGCGGTGCGGAGCGCCTTGGACCAGCCACCGTGTGGCACCGCCAGTTTGGTGCGCAGCTCGCGCAGCGGTGGGAAGCGGTCGTCCAGCCGGATACGGGCGATGGAGGTCTTGGCGGGCATGCGCATGTCATCTTATAGAACAACATAGCTATACGTTTTGTTGTCGTATAAGGCAACGACATCAATGGGCGTGTAGTTTTTTAGGGCACGGATGAGGCGCTTTTCTATCTCTTGGAGTGCGTTTTGAGCGGCGGGATGCGGATTTCTCCTGAAACAAGCGTTGGCAGAAGGAGATCGCGCAGGGCGGCGAGCTTCCGAGCTTGCTGTCACCGACCGCCTCAAGGGAGCCGTTCCATGATCGGCGTAATGGAGCCACTTGATGATCGCCGTTAGGGAGCCACCGCCGGGGTGGATTAACGATCCGGACGGTCGCTGATCGGGCCTCGAACCCCACCCCCGCGCCAACGGGGACCGCCAACGGGGACAGGCATTGAACAGCAGGCGAAACGAGTAGGCGAAACGAGGGCGAAACGAGGACATCCACCATTCAATCGCCCGGAGGTTGCGCCAAACACGACAGCCGATTCCTCAGGGCAGGTCTTGCTTTGCCACATCGATCCCGTACTGGCCATTGGACGTAGTAGGCGTCTACATGCTGTTGCCGGGCCGTCTGTGGTGCGGGACGACTCACGTCGTCCAGTCTTGCCAGACCAGTCCGTCGCAATGGACGAACGCGTGGTCGCTGCTCACCAGCACTGAACCCATCGCTTGCGCCTGCGCGGCGATCAGCAGGTCCAGTGGTGCCAGCGCCTTGCCGTGGCTGCCGAGCGTTGCGCGAAGGACGCCATAGCGTGCGGCGCACGCGCGATCCCACGGTTGTACGTCAACGCGCCTGAGAAACTCCGTCACCAGCGCCTGCAGACGCAGCGCCGCCGGTCGGCGCGCCAAGCCGAACAGCAGTTCGGCTTCGGTGATGACCGAGATTCGCAGGCTGGCCATTGGCACCGCCGTCATGCGTTGTAGCAACTTCGCGTGCCCGCGCAGGGCATGGCTGACTGTGTTCGTATCCAACAGGTAAAGCGTCATGCGCCGATGTCATGCAACGGGTCGCGCGTCTGTGCGGCTTGCCGCCGCTCCTCTGCGGTCAGGAAGTCCGCGGGTACATCAGTCGCCTTCAGTGCCTTGAGGAAACCGTCCCAGTCACTTGGTCGACGCGACAGGATGACATCACCAGTTTCCGGGTCCTGGCGGATGAAAACCTCAGTGACATCGAAGCGATACGCCGCAGGTAGCCGAACGGCTTGACTGCGCCCGTTGACAAACAGTTTGGCGGTTTGGCTCATGGATGATCTCCAGGCAAGCTGCTACCAACGAAAGCATAGGCCGGTCGATGTGATATATCAAGGCATAGGGCCGAAAAGCAACGTAAAAGGAGGAGGCGAAACGAGCGCGAAACGCGGACATCCGCGATTCAATGCGCCCGCGCTTGCCTGGGTGCACCTGCCTGCCGGTCCAGTCGCCAATCGCCAGATAATCGGAGGCAGACAACGCAGGTGCGTTGATGGCGGCGATGACCGCGATGGGCGGCATCGGCCGTCTGGTTTCCGGCTCACGCGCGCCTTCGGCGATACGGTGCGGGAGCGGAGTGTGGGTCGAATCTTCGAGCGCGTCGCCACTCCTGCGGATATTCCGGTTCATGAGAAGCCACGGTTCCGGCGCACCGGAGGCCACCGTTCCGGGCCATATGAAGCCAGCCGATCGGCTGGGGTTCCGGGTCATGGGAAGCCCGTGTGGCGATTTGCCCGCCGCGCAATCGGTTCGCACAGGCAACGCATGAATCATTCCATGATCGGCGTAATGGAGCCACTTGATGATCGCCGTTATGGAGCCACCGCCAAGGTGGATCGCCCGATTGGGACACGCATCAATTTCAGGCAGGTTTTAGTGCCTGTCCCAGTCTGCCCGTCCTCCGTTGAGCGTCAACTGGTACTCGAGCCGCGTCGAAGGAATGTCGATGTCTGCGTCAGCCTGCGCCGCGAAGTCGCGCGCCGATTCGATCACCAGGTCCCCATTCGCAGGCATGATATTTCCGCC
>Ga0209181_10007270_pt1 | contig 15227 bp, 15 predicted proteins | sample MAT05_FD_187208 | JGI IMG/M metagenome (GOLD analysis project Ga0209181, IMG submission 187208) | Freshwater microbial communities from Lake Fryxell liftoff mats and glacier meltwater in Antarctica - MAT-05 (SPAdes) (version 2) | ecosystem: Environmental > Aquatic > Freshwater > Ice > Liftoff... | reverse complement strand
CGTCATGCGGCCGTCACTTCCCGAATTTTGTAGCCTTGGCGCCTTGAGTGCGCTCAAGCCACTGCGCCCAACCAACAAAGGGATAGGTTCAATGATTTTCTGGCGTGTCAAACCGCTTGACCAGATTTTACAAGCCGCTGCTAAAAAAAGTTTGAAGCGGCAGCTAGGGCCGGTCCAACTGACCTTGCTCGGCATTGGCGCCATCATAGGTACTGGCATTTTTGTGTTGACGGCCGAAGCCGCTCAAAAAGCCGGTCCCGCAATGATGATTGCGTTTGTAATCGCTGCCGTGGTCTGCGCCCTGGCTGCGCTGGCCTACTCTGAACTGGCTTCGATGGTCCCGGTCGCCGGTTCTGCCTACACGTACACTTACGCGGTGATGGGTGAGGCGTTAGCTTGGATTGTGGGCTGGGCGCTTGTTCTTGAGTACGCCGTCGCCGCGGGCGCAGTTGCCGTCGGATGGTCAGGCTATGCAAACGGTTGGTTAGCGTACGTTGGCATTAGTCTTCCCGCCGCGCTCAAGACTGGGCCCTATGATGGCGGTCTATTCAATTTGACCGCCTTTTTGCTAGCTCTAGCCGTCACTGCCCTTCTAGTCTTTGGAACGTCGAAAAGCGCCAAAGTCAATGCAGTTTTGGTCAGCATCAAGGTAATCGCGCTAACGGTCTTCATCATCTACGCGGTTCCGGCCGCAAGCGATGTCCACTTTCAACCTTTCATGCCAGCGGGTTGGGGTAGCGCATTCTCAGGCCTAGGTGTGTTGGGCGCGGCAGCCTCAATCTTTTTCGCATACGTTGGATTTGATGCAGTTTCAACTGCGGCCGAGGAAACGAAAAATCCGAATCGTAACGTGCCAATTGCACTCATTGGCTCATTGGCTGTTTGCACTGTGTTTTATCTCTTGGTCGGATACGGCGCGGTTGGCGTCGCAGGGGCGCAACCCTTGATGGGGCCTGATGGGATTCCATTAATTGCAGGCACTGAGGCCTTCGTTCAGGCGTGCATTGGCTCAGTTGCTCTGGTCTGCAGTAAGGAACCCTTGGTAAATGTTATTCAGTCCATGGGCATGCCAAACTTGGCTTGGTGGATCGGAACTGCAGCAGTTGCGGCACTGCCTTCTGTAGTGCTGATGATGATCTTTGGACAAACGCGCATATTCTTCGTCATGTCCCGTGACGGTCTGCTACCGGAAGTGTTCTCGCGAATTCATCCGAAATATCAGACGCCGCATGTAATCACGATCATTACTGGTTTCGCTGTCTCAATTTTCGCTGCACTGTTCCCCGTGGGTTTGTTGGCAGACGTGTCAAATTCCGGCACCCTGTTCGCGTTTATGATGGTGGCTGTGTGCGTTTTGATCCTTCGTCGTACGCAGCCGGATCGCTTTCGACCCTTCCGCACACCCGCCGCATGGATAGTCTGTCCTTTGGCAATCATTGGATGTTTCGTGCTCTTCGTGAATTTGTCGCTGAAGGCGCAGGTGGTGTTCGTTGTGTGGGCTGCGATTGGAGTTTTGGTCTACCTTGCCTACGGCTATCGCAAGAGTGCGATGGCCCCGGGAAACAGTCCACGTTGAGCTTCCCCAAGCCAAGGCATTGATTGATACTCGACCACCGCCCCGCGGCGGTGGTCGAGGGTGTAAAAACAGTTTCCTGTGGGTCCGTAGCTCAGTTGGATAGAGCACCTGGCTTCGAACCAGGTGGTCGGGGGTTCGAGTCCCTCCGGGCCCACCAACTCGCGTCGATCTTGAGGCCGCCGGTGGTGGCGGCCTTTGTTGGCCATCGACCCATGCGTGCAAGGCACCTTCCCCTTAAATTGAAAGCCAACTCAAGCACGCTGAGCGCTTGTCGGCGCTCGCTTCCGAGCAAATCCGCCGGTGATGCCAACCACGGCACCCAGCAGCTTCATGATCGACAGGCTCTGCGAACGCGACACCGGTTCGAAATCGGCTAGGCGATAGCGAACGCATGGACAGGATTCGCGCCTGCGCCGGAATGACGAAACTTGCGTGACTGTTGCTTCCCCAAGCTTTGGTGGGCAGTTAGAGCCGTCGCCAGCAAGCGATTTCCCACAAAAGAAGGCTTGCTCTCCTTTCTGTGAGCTCTCTCTGCGTCTTGGTGTCTTTGTGTCTTTGCGGTGGACTTCTGACGTTTATTTCCCCACGAAACATCCGCGTACACACCCTACTCCACCGATCGGCGATAGCGAGATCGGCGCACCAGCCATTCGGAAGCGACCAACGCGCCGACGGAAATCAATACGGATACGACGGCCAAGCGTGCAATGCCCGATCCGCCGCCAGGGACTTGCGTTAGCGTGTGCATTGCGAGCGCGAGGGTCTGCGTTTCACCGGGAATATTCGATACAAAGGTGATTGTGGCGCCGAACTCACCCAGGGCCTTGGCGAATGCCAGGACCATGCCGGAGACAATTCCGGGGAAACTCAAGGGCAGGATGACGCGCCAGAACTTTGGCCACGGCCTTGCGCCTAAGGTCACGGCCATTTCGTCGATCTCGCGCGGAATCGCCTCGATAGACAAGCGGATCGAACGCACAAATAAGGGAAAAGCCATCACGGTCGCCGCGACCACGGCACCAGTCCAGCGAAAAGCGAAACTGATCCCAAAGCATTGATCCAGCCACTGTCCAACGAAGCCCTGGCGCCCCAGGACGACCAGTAAGGCGTAGCCCGTGAGTACCGGCGGCATCAACAGCGGTAGATGCACCAAGGCGTCAAAAAGCACTTTGCCGCGGAATTCCCAGCGCGCGAGGATGTAAGCGGTGGCCACCGCGAACGGCAAGCCGCACAGCATCGCCATCGTCGCCACACGGACACTGAGCCAAATAGCGGTGACTTCGTCGGCGCTAAACATCGTTTAAGGAAAACTAAAACCAGCCACTTTCAATATCCCGTGCGCCTCGGGTGCCTTGAGAAATTCCAGAAAGGGCGCGGCGCCAGCGGTGGTCGAGCGCGCGATCTTGGCGGCGGGGTAAGCAATCGCGGAATGCGTGTCCGCGGGGAGCGCAGCGACCACCCGAACACTCGATTCGGCCTTCGCATCGGTCGCGTACACGATACCTAGCGGCGTCTCACCCAGGGCCACGAAGGCCATCGCCGCACGCACATTTTCAGCCTGCGCCAAGCGCTTAACGACGCCCTCCCACAAGTTGAGATGTTTAAGCGACTCCTGCGCATAACGACCAGCCGGCACACTGGTAACTTCTGCAACCGCCAAACGGCCCTGGCCCAGCGCCGTTTCGACCGCGAGCACCGTGAGTTCGAGCGTCTGTAGCGCGGAATCTCGGGGCACGATCACGACCAAACTATTGCCGGCCACGTCGAAGCGCGAATTGCCATCGATCAGATCGCGCGCGCTCAGATAATCCATCCATTCGGTGTCGGCGCTGATAAATACGTCGGCCGGCGCGCCTTGCTCGATCTGCTTGGCCAGCGCCGAACTCCCCGCGAATGAAATCGCCACTTTCTGGCCCGTTTTGGCGGTCCAAGCCGCGCCAATCTGATCCAAGCTTTCTTTAAGACTGGCGGCGGCGAAGACGGTCAGCGAAGGCTGCGCCGCCACTGCGACCTCGGCTGATGTCGCCGTCGTACCGAGGAGAAGGACGAAAGCTAGAACGATCCGACGTGACAGATTCATGGTGGGTCATCTCGGTGATTTCTAGGCACACAGTAGCGAAACCGAGAGGCCTTGCGCTATCGCCATTCGCGCCGCCACTAACTGACAGCACTTAACGAGTCATACGGCAGGATGACGGCGCCCGTGCCCTGAACTGCCGACTCGATCGCCGCGATGTTCGTTTCTTCCACATCGACCACCACTAACACTTTGCCAGCTTCGATCTCCTCTTCGAATTTGCGCCGTACTTCGCTTGGGATAGCTGATCCGACCAGCGCTCCTGACCAGGAACCGACCATGGCACCGGTGATGGCAAACAGAGCCGCGCCCGCCACAGTGATGCCCAGCGGCGGAATCACCATCGCTGCGAGTCCCGCGAGCAAACCCATCGAGCCACCACCCACGGCACCGCGAACCGCCGCGGGCGCGAAATCCATGCTCACGTCGTGGCGCTTATCCGGCACCAGTTGCATCTCGATATCGGCGCGTGCCACCAAAGAAATGTCCTCATCGAGCGCACCGGCCGCACGCGCCATGGCCACCGACTGCTGCGCTTGGACAATGTTCTCGGTACTGAATACGCGACGATGTTTCATTTGGCTTCTCCTGGTTGACTCAATTCGTGTGTTCGCACGATGGTCGTCACGCGGACAAGCAAATGTGAAGATGGCTCGGTTGAAACGGGGAAAGCCGGAGTGGGGCTGGGGTATGGGGCGTCGCGACTAAGTGACATAGACCTTGAGATGGCAGGTCCGAAAGGCACAAGCGTGGCGTTGCAGAGCGATGGCTTCGGAGCCCGCTACTCACTCGCACTGATTCGGCTCAAATCCTGATTGACGTCATTGATTCCCTCCCAAGGGTCGGCCTTCAAACGCGCCAGTCGCTTCGGCACCGAGTCGATATTGAAGGCGTTCGCTGCCTTTAGCCGAGCGAGCTCGTCCCAGCGCAAATTCACGGCGACCGGTGCACCTTCTCGCGCGCGCAGCGAGTAGGAAGCAACGCTGGTGGCGCCGCGGCCATTACGCAAATAGTCGATGAAAATTCGGCCTTCGCGCAGTTTCTTCGATGCCGTGGCGACGAATTTCATCGGCTCGGCTTGCGCCATGGATTCAGCAAATGCATGCGCAAAAGGTTTTACCAGATCCCAATCGCAACCGGGATTCAGCGGCACGACCACATGCAGACCCTTGCCGCCCGATGTACGTAAAAAGCATTTCAACGACAAACTCTCCAGTAAATCGTGAATACGCCGCGCCGCGGCCTTGACCTCAGTCCAGGCAACCCCCGGACCCGGATCAAGATCGAACACGATGCGGTTCGCTCGGTCTGGATTGACGGCTGTTGATCCCCAGGGATGGAATTCCAACGCGTTGAATTGCACCAGTTCCATCACAGAAGCCGCGTCATTGATGACCAAATAGTCAGCGGTTTTACCTGAATCCTCAAGAATGGCGACGGTGTCGGCGAGCTTGACCCCGGCGGTCAAGTGTTTCTGAAAAAAACATGCTTCAGCAATGCCATCGGGGCAGCGAATCACGGATAGCGGCCGGCCGATGATCTCGGGTAAAAACCAATCCATCACCGCGGCGTAGTAGTCGGCCACTTGCTGCTTGGTGGTGCCACGATCCGGATACACGATGCGGCCGGGACTACTGATCTTCGGCGTTTCTGGCACGGCTTGAGGCGTTTGGTCCTTGGCGGCGGGCGCTCCGGTGAGGTCAGCGATGGATTTGTCCATGCGTATGCCTTTGAGTGAGGGCTGCCTTAGCAGGCCCTGATTGCCGAAGCCGCGATACAGCACCTCGACCACGAACTGCGGCGCTAGCCATGTCGCGCGGCGCAGTTCTGCGTCATAGCTGTCAACATGCACCGCCGGTTTTTCCAGCACGGGCTGTGCTTTGAGCAAATCGTTGAGTGTGCGCAGTTGCTCGTCACTGAAACCCGAGCCCACACGTCCCGCGTAGCGCCAAGTGGTCTTGGCATCGGCCCGCGCTAGCAGCAGCGAGCCGAAACCCGCCCGACTGCCTTTCGCAGCCGTATAGCCGACCACTGCGAACTCATCGCTCTCCAAGCGCTTGCTCTTGCGCCAGTCGTCATTACGACCAGCCTGGTAGTGCCCATTCGCGCGCTTGGAAATGATGCCTTCAAGGCCGGCGCGGCTGGCCACTTCGAACGCAGCCTTGCCGTTTCCCACCGAATGCGAACTGTAGGCGAGCCGCCCCTGCGCGCCTGCCAGTACTTCCTGCAGCAGCGACTTACGCGCGTGCAGCGGCACGCCACGCAGAGAAAATCCCTCAAGGTGAATCAAGTCGAACAGCACATAGGCCAATGGCGAATTGCGCTCGCCGGACAAGGTTGATTGAAGCAAGCCAAAGTCGCTGATGCCGTCCTTCAACGCAACGAGTTCGCCATCGAAAGCGGCGTTCTGCAGACCAAGCGCGCGCAAAGCCGCCACGATCTCGGGCAGCTTTTTGGTGTAGTCGAGACCGTTTCGCGACCAAAGGGTCAGTTTGCCGCCCACCAGGGTAGTCAGCAGACGGTATCCATCCCATTTGATCTCATGCAGCCAATCTGCGCTATCTGGCGTTCGTTCCGCCAATCGTGCCAACTGCGGCTCGAAGTACTGAGCGCTGAGTGATTCCACTGCACTCCCATCCATGGCACCGGCACGCTTTGCCCATCGGCCGCGGGCTGGTGGCCGCGTTGCCAATCGCGACTTCAACTTCGGCGTCGCGGCTTTCGTCGCCAGCGTGGATTTATCTAAGGCTTTGTTAGGCGGTGCGGGCACATCCGCCAGCAAATCATCTGCCTCGATTTGCGCGGAATAGGCGTCTTTGTGCTTGACCAATAACCACTCAGGCTGGCGGCTCTTGCGTGCGCTGCGGATCAAATGCCAAGCACCTTTGAGCTTTTCACCGAATAGCTCGAAGCGCAGATGACCCTTGTCCAATTGTGCCTGCGCATCGCCTTCGGTGGACCAAACGCCGCGATCAAACGTCGCCACGTGACCCGCTCCGTATTCACCCGACGGGATCATGCCGCTGAAGTCGGCGTAGTCGACTGGATGATCCTCTACCTCGGCAGCCAAGCGTTTCACAGAAGGATCAAAGCTCGGCCCCTTGGGCACCGCCCAGCTCTTCAGTGTGTCCCCAACCTGCAGACGGAAATCGTAGTGACGCCGACCGGCGTGATGCAACTGCACCACGAAAATCGCACGGTCTTTGACGACGCGTGAGCCCGCGCTCGGCTCGCGCGTTTTGGCGAAATCGCGCTTGCGCAGATACTCGGAAAGACTCATCGCGCGCGTCGAATCGATCAGCCTAAATCACGGCGACTTTTTCTTGGGCTGATCGCCACGATCGCCCGCCCCTGGCGCGACAACTGTCTTTGCCGGTTTGGCGACATCGGCCCGCAGCGAGCGCGTGACGTCGTCAGATTCGGTGAATTTACCTTCGGCATCACGGCGCACATAGCGTTTGTCGCCGTTGGGGGAAATCAACTCGCGTTTGGACATGAGCCACTCCTTAAGCTTAAGAAGGGCGAATCGTCAGCGTTTGGCGGTCGAGGTCTTGCGAAGCAAGCAGAGCAATTTCTGTACGAATCATTCACCGTGTGTGCGATTACTTGCCCACAAATAGATTGCGGCAAATCGATAGGCAGAGGTGGTGATCGACGCCAACCGCAAGCTGCGTTTGGCGAAAGAAGCATGCCTTGGTGCGACCTTAACGCGGCTTGGACTGCTCGAAGTCCTGTTGTATGGAAGGCACTCCTCGACAACAAGCTTGCAGCAAAGCCGAGCGTCAAATAGCCCGCTGCGCAGTCAACTTGACCTTCAAGAGCGCGCGACTTCGTGCCGTTGTCGACAATCAACACATAGCGCCGCGGCTCCCCGGCCTTCTTGGGGCGGGTTGGACTCCATGCCCGAATAGGGCAAATCCGGCGTCAATAGCCGCATGGCTTCGGCACGCGCGAGCCAACGTCGCTTGGTGACTGGATCGCCGATGCGGGACACGGTATTGGCCGCGCTGGCCAAGGCATTGATTGCCGGGCCGACAGGCGCATTGGGACTCGTCGCTGCGGACTCAATTCGATTGCCGACGGCCACCACCGCGTCAATGCCGGCGACTCCGCGTTGCGCATGTGTGAGCAGACGCAAGGTGTCGAGTTCGCGTTCGAGATCGCGCGGCTTGATGCGATCAAGCGCACTCAGGGCTGCATGCAAAACAGATTGCGCCTGCACAAAGTGGTCCAGATTCATGAGCCCCGCGCCAATTTGAGACAGGCTGCGCCAAAGCATCAAATCGTCCGCCTGCGGCTGGCTCTGCAAGCGTCTTGCAGCTTCAATCAGAAACTCGCCCGCACCGGGTTCGCGCGCGGCATAGATCTCAGGGCTAGCGGCTGCCAAGACCTCCAACAGCGCATCCAGCGTCCAGTGAACGCATATCACCTGCCGCCCAAGTTCGCAGCAAGCCGGTGATATCGCTATCGGCCTGATCCATCGACGAACCTTATTTCAAGACCCGGCTCGCAGCCTAGACGACGCGAGCCAGACGCGCGAGTAGTCACCGCGGCCGAACGCTATCCGAGTACAGACTCGCGCAATCGCAGCAACTCATGCGCGCGCTCATCCTCGATACGTGATTCGACCTTCTCGTCAGCCATCCCGGTACTGCTGAGCACGCGCGCCGCTAGTTGCAGGCTAGCCTCCACGGTTTCCGGCACCACTTCACTCGCGCCTTGCAGCAATAGCTTGCGAGCATGCCGTCCATCGCGGGCACGCACGTAGATCGGCAAGTGCGGCGCAAATTCGCGCACGGCGCGCACGATGTGCTCGGTCGCGGCGGCGCCGTCCATGGTGATGACCAGTACGCGCGCATCGTCCAATTGGGCGCGCCGCAAGACCTCCAGCCGCGAGGCGTCGCCATAGTGTACCGGCAGCCCGTCTGCGCGGCCGCGCGCCACATGCTCTACATCTAAGTCGAGGGCGACGAAGTCGAGACCCTCGGCGCTCAGCACGCGCGCCAGCAAGCGACCGACGCGCCCGAAACCCGCAATGATCACGTGCCCGCGATGCGCGGCGATCACAACTTCGCCGTGTTCCTGGCGTGCTGCCGCTTTCGCGGCAAAATCTGCGGCTATACGCCTCCCGAGCGCCGCCACTGCGGGTGTCAGCAACATGCTGATGCTCGCCACCATCAGCACAAACTGCGCCTCGCCGGGCGCAATCAGTGTGGCCTGAGCGGCCATCCCGATGACCACAAACGCGAACTCGCCCGCTTGGGCGAGCAAAAGCCCGGTTTCAATCGCAACCGCGCGCGACACGCCAAATGCCAGCGACAATCCACCGATCAAGACGGCCTTGCCCAGCATTAGTGCGACCACCCCGGCCATCACCGGCCCGCTGTGTTCGATCAGTACGCGTACGTCGATGCCCATACCCACAGAGATGAAAAACAGTCCAAGCAATAAGCCCTTGAACGGATCGATTTCGACTTCGATCTGATGACGAAACTCGGTTTCTGCGAGCAATAACCCGGCCAAGAAAGCGCCCAGCGCCATCGACAATCCCGCTGCATGCGTGAGCATTGCACTGCCGATTGCGATCAGCAGTATCGCCGCCGTAAACATCTCCGGACTTCGCGTGCCCGCGACGAGGCGCATCAAGGGACGTAGTAGGCGGCGCCCGATAAAGAAAATTGCCGCCATCACCAGCGCAGCCTTTCCGAGCGCCAGCAGTAGTGAGCCGCCCACGCCACCGCCACTACCGGCGCTTAAGACACCAACCAAAAAAAGAATCGGCACCACGGCCAGATCCTGCAGCAGCAGGATGGAAAAACTGGTGCGCCCGAGTGCACTGCCAAGCGCGCGCCGCTCGCCTAGCAGTTGCATCACGATTGCGGTCGATGACAGCGCGAAAGAAGCGCCAACGAGCACCGCGCCCACTGTATTCATCCCGCAAACGCGGGCCACGACAAAGATCGCGAGCGCGCAGCTCAGCACTTGCGCGCTGCCCAAGCCAAACACCATGCGCCGCATTGACCACAATCGCGTAAACGACAGTTCAAGCCCAATGACGAACAACAGAAACACAACGCCGAGCTCAGCTAGTCGCTGCACACCCACCAGATCATAGATCGTGAGCTGCTGCAGCCAGCCAAAGTCGGCGCTAAGAGCGCCTAGACCAAAGGGCCCAATCAAGCAGCCAATCAGCAAATATCCAAGGACTGGGCTTATGCGAAAGCGATGCAGCAAGGGCACCACGATCCCGGCTGCCACCAGGAAAATCATCAGTTCGCGCACGTAGGGAACGCTGTGATCGGTAGGCATTGGCGAGAGCGTGGCAGCGAAGGCGGGACATGATCCTGCATGTGCCGTGTCCGCTGTTCAAGCGATGGCTGCGACCCGAGCGACCCCAATCATCCGAGCGCCCGTTGTCACGGCGTTTTAAGCAATCGATTAAACGATTGGCAGTCGAACTCAGCCGCCCGAACCACTGCGCGCGTCGCTGCGTAGCAGTTCGAGCAAGCGCTGGCAGTGTCTTAAGGCTGACCAACAGCGGGCACGCTGCAATGACTACCAACATAGGATTAGCCGCCGATCATTGAGCTGCAAGGCTAGTAGGAGCGTATTTGATGCGCGCGTGGCGGGCGCCGCATATTGGGCGTGATGAACGCTTAGCACTCGAGCGCGTGCCTGCGCAAAACGCAGATTGAGCCTTCAGCAACTCCGGCAGCAGTGGCTGAAGGCTGCGGCGTGCGCTAGCCCGTTAGGATTCGCTCGACGCCGCACGGCGATTGCGCCAACTCACGTATTGCCCGATGAGCGCCGTGAGGATTAGCAGACAATTGGTCAGGATAAAGATTCGGTTGCCGATCAAGCCGCTATAAATGGCGAAGCCAATGCTGGCGGTGATCTGTCCTATGAACAGCCAGGACGAAACGCCCTCACTACTCCGATCGCGCCATTGCACAAAGACTTGACGGCCCAAGGTCACGATCAAGATTGCCGATGCGGTCCAGCCAATCCACTCGGGCGAGCTCACGGCTCAATGCTGTCGCTTGAGCATTTGATCGCGTGCTTGCTCGGCGCGTGAGGCACCGATTGCCGTTTCCACCTTGCGGATTTCCTCGGGCGGTGGCAACACTGCAGGCAAGCCCAGCGAATCTATCCACAATTCGCGCGTCCAACCGGTCGTGTGATAGAGATGATGATCCTCATCTGTCTCCACTTTCTCGAATGCGGCTTTGAGTACCGCAGTCTCCGCCCCGCTGCCATGGGAAGCGAGATGACCAATCAGTTCCCAGTTCATGTGATCCTTGGTCTCGGCCAGTACCACGCATTCGCCGGCTACGAGCTCGGCCCCTGCCGGCTCCAAGGTCGCCAACGCTAACTCCATTGTTTGCACCAACGAATTGCCGAGGTGACGAACCACCATTCGCCCCGGCGTGCTCGCACTCGGGTCGAGCTTGAGCGCCTCGAACACCTCTAGCAGGATCGTCCGATGGGTTCGGGTTTCCTCAAGATATTCTGACCATTCTTTGCGCAAGTCAGTATTCACAGCGCAGCGAATTGCAGCTTCATAGATGCTGACGCCGCCTATCTCTGTTTCCAGCGCCTGGTACAGCAACTCCTGCATTTGCGCCTTGTCATACGCCCGCTTCGCCATGATCCTATTTCCTGCCAACTGTTGTGGCGCGAAATATTGCGAACATCTAGTGGAATCTTGGTAAAGCCGACGCGCCCAAATTCTCACCAGATGTTCACTCGTCCAGCAGCAGGCCCATGTAGTGATCGTCCAAGAACTCGGCGTCAGCGGCCCGCTTGTAGAATTTCCGCAAGGTACCTTCGATCTGGAAACCCAATTTCTTGTACAAGGCAATCGCGTGGTGGTTGTCACTCTCGACGATCAACTCCATCCGCTTGAGCCCAAGTTCGCGCAACTCCGCAATTTGCTCGCTCAGGATTCTAAACGCCATGCCTTGGCGATGGAGTTTCGGATTGACCGCGAAAGTGCCGAGATAAGCCACGTGACTGGAGCGGCCGGCATGCCGGCTCAGATGATAGAAGCTGGCGATTTCTTCATCTATTTCATAGACATAGAAAGTTTTACGATTGATCAAGTCTTCGAAAATCGGCTCGAAGTCTTCAATTGATTTCTGCTCGTGCCACAAAAAGGGAATCACCGTCGGATGCATGTAGATGGCGTAAATGGCCTGCATGTCCGACATTCGCGTTAAGCGCTTCATGGCTGACCGCAAGCTTGCAAGTGAATGGCGACATCATCGCCCAAGGCTGCGACGGACGTCACCGACGAGGTGACGCGAACCCAAGCAGCAGGCAGCCACTTAGGCGCCGCTTTAGCGGGCGTGCCAAACACCTACGGCTTCACACGCTTCGGCTTCACATACAGCACCAGGCTGTGCTCTTCGAGCTCATAGCCATGCGCTTCGGCGATTTCGCGTTGTAGGCGCTCGATCTCGGCGTTGTGAAATTCGATGACCTTGCCGGTCTCAACGCACACCATATGGTCGTGATGGCCGTCCTGATCAAGCTCATAGACCGACTGTCCGCCTTCGAAATGGTGACGCACCACCATGCCTGCGGTTTCAAACTGATTGAGTACCCGGTACACCGTCGCCAAGCCGATGTCATCGCCCTGCTCCAGCAGCTCGCGATACACGTCTTCTGCGGTCATGTGCTTCTTGTTGCTGGTACTCAAAGTATCCAGTATGCGCATGCGCGGGTGGGTGACCTTCAAACCCGCTTTGCGCAGGTCCTGGCTCTCGGCGTGGCGCTCGCCATGTGACATGCTTTAGACCTCTGTGTCGTTCGGGTCGGGTTGACCTTCGCGTCTGTATTATCACCGCTTCATGAAGTCGTCGTGGAAAACCTATGCGCCTGATCGCTGTTCTGCTGCTTGCCCTCCTCTCTAGCGGCTGTGGATTGCTCTACAAGCAAAGTATTCAACAGGGCAATGTGCTCGAAGCGGAACAAGTAGACGCGCTGAAGCCTGGAATGACCAAGCGCCAAGTGATGTTGGTGCTTGGCACGCCTGCCGTGGAAAGCCCCTTCCATGATAGTCGTTGGGATTATGTCTCAAGTTACAAAGACGAGGACGGCAAGCTTTCGCTCAAACGTCTAACCGTGATCTTCGACGACAGCGTGCTGACGCGGATCGAGGGCGACTACAACGTTGGCAAGTCGAAAGCTTCCGAGGACCCCGCCGCACCGGCCGAGGACGCGGACTCGCCAGCGGCGGAGAGCAGCGACGAACCCGTCACCTGATTGGGTAAAATCCTTGCGTGTCAACGCTTGGCGCGATTGGCCTTGGCCGCGCGCCGACGACGTGATTCCATCGGATCAAAGTTCAGTGGCCGATAGATCTCCACCCGATCGCCAGATTTCAGTACCGTCTCCGGCGTACAAGGGCGACCAAAGATGCCTAGATCTAGCGCGCTCGGCGACATCGGCAACTCTGCAATCGCGGCCTCAACCGCCGTTGCAGCCGTGGCCCCCGCGGGTAAAAGCAAGCTGATCAGCCACTGGCGATCCACTGTGGCATAAGCCACTTCAACGGTGATGGGATCAATCATTGATATAGGCTAAGCGCGCCGCGCGACAGAAATCGTCGACCATGCGGTCGGCAACTGCTCTAAATCCCAGTGCCAACGCATGGCCCAGCAACCCAGGACCCACGTCGAAGGAAAGATCTAGCGTAACGCGGCATCCACTCTCGCCGATCGCAGCAAATTGCCAGTGGCCATCAAGCGAGCGAAACGGGCCTTCGAGCAGACTGAGATCCATCCGTTGCGGCGGATCGCCACGGTTCAGCGTACTAAATCGCGGCGACATTCCAAGTACACGCAAGGTCAGCTCCGCCTGAACCTCATTGGCCCGACTATTGAGCACAGTGGCGCTTTCACACCAATCGAAATACGTGGGATAGGACGCCACATCTGCGACCAGCGCATACATTTGTGCCGGCGTAAACACCACCAAAGCGCTGCGCGTGATCGAGATTGCGTTGGCGGCGGCAGTGCTGTTGCTGTTATCACGCGGATCGCGCGAAGATGCGGAACTGGAAGAGCTGGACACCATGGACTGGACGCACGGATGAGCAAGAAAAAGAACGATAGCGTAGCCGGCAAGGTGATCGCCGTGAATCGACGTGCGCGATTCGATTTTCACATTGATGAGCGCATTGAGGCCGGCATCGTCCTGCAAGGCTGGGAAGTCAAAAGCCTGCGTGACGGGCGCATCCAGTTCGGCGAAAGCTATGCCTTGATCCGCAATAACGAGGTCTACTTACACGGCGCGCAGATTAGTCCTTTGAGTTCGGCATCGACGCATGTGGTCCCCGAAAACACGCGCCTTCGCAAACTGCTGTTGCACCGTCGTGAGGTGGACCAATTGATCGGCGCGATCGAGCGCAAGGGCATGACCATCGTGCCCTTATCGCTGTACTGGAAGTCAAACAAGGTAAAAGTCGAGCTCGGCATCGCCAAAGGCAAAAAGCAGCACGACAAACGTGACGCCGAGAAGGACAAAGATTGGCAACGCGATAAGTCACGCATCATGCGCGACCGCGGCTGAGTCCACGAGCGACTTAGCAGTAGCTCCAGACTCATGACTGGATTGGCCGCGATCGCGCCATCGGCTAGATGGCTGCCCCCAGCGTCATTGCTGCGTGGGGCTCCATCGCTCAATGCCTGAACGGCTCGCATTGGTCTGTCGACGTTCCCGCGCAGGCGGGAAGCCAGCGCCTCACGCAGCGCAGTCACCACGTCGTATTCCGCACAATCGATTCAGCCGACGCCTAAATTGCAGCGTGACCGCGAACGCGAGTCAAGTAGACCGCTGCTTGGCACATCGCCTACGAAGAACACCTTAAGAAAACTGAACGCCTTTAACTTAAGCGATTGTATCGGCGAGGCGCGAGCCCTACTATGGTGTTGCAACTGGGGGCGCATTGGCTTCGACGGAAGTCATCGAAACCTTGGGTGCATGCCGAGGGGGTAGCTTTCCTCGTTAATCCAGCTGCAAGACTCTAGTCGCGAACGACGAAGTCTACGCTCTAGCAGCCTAAGGGCTGCTTAACCACCCTACCTTCTGTTCGTGGTCGGTAAAGGTGGGTCAGAATCACGAAATCGTGAGCCGCGCGGGTCTGACGTCGGCAGCTAAAACTTCCAGACTGGTTTCGTAGTGTGCCTGCCGGTGGGCGTTCTGCGAGACGAGATCAAATCATCCGGCTAAGCATGTAGATCACGAGACGTAGGGCTTGCGGACGGGGGTTCAACTCCCCCCGCCTCCACCAAACAACGAAGGCCGCCCGCAAGGGTGGCCTTTTTTGTTTGGTGGACGCCGGGGAGTTGAACACCCGGGACGGGGGGTGAGAGCCGCTGCTTGACGACGCATGCGTCGAAAGTGGCTCGAACGCCCGCGAGCGAAAGCTCGCGGGCCGGTCACAACTCCCCCCGCCTCCACCAAACAACGAAGGCCGCCCGCAAGGGTGGCCTTTTTTGTTTGGTGGACGCCGGGGAGTTGAACACCCGGGACGGGGGGTGAGAGCCGCTGCTTGACGACGCATGCGTC
>Ga0209181_10007268_pt1 | contig 15228 bp, 14 predicted proteins | sample MAT05_FD_187208 | JGI IMG/M metagenome (GOLD analysis project Ga0209181, IMG submission 187208) | Freshwater microbial communities from Lake Fryxell liftoff mats and glacier meltwater in Antarctica - MAT-05 (SPAdes) (version 2) | ecosystem: Environmental > Aquatic > Freshwater > Ice > Liftoff... | reverse complement strand
TATAAAATCCTTGATAGCTATCGGCTCTGTCCTGTGTCTTCCCTGTTACTAATCTCCGTCCATTTTCTCTCGTATTCCTTGTTTAAAAATGCTAGTACAACATTGTGTAGAACTTGCTAAAACTAAGCAGGGGCCAATGTTTATTTAGAATTAACCTTGCGGTACGGCTGAATTGGCGTACTTTCGCCGCTCAAAAAACAGCCTGTAGCACCAATTATTAGCTTAAACCAACTGGCAAGCTAATAGTTAAAAGCAAAAGGCTAAAATCTATTTGAATAATGAATATAAGAAACATCGCCATCATTGCTCACGTTGATCATGGCAAAACTACGTTGGTTGACAAGATTTTACACAGTACCAACATCTTTCGCGACAACCAGGAAACTGGTGAACTAATTATGGATAACAACGATCTTGAAAGAGAACGAGGTATCACCATTTTTAGTAAAAACGTTTCCGTGCAATACAAAGGTTATAAAATCAATGTGATTGATACTCCGGGCCATAGTGACTTTGGTGGTGAGGTAGAGCGTGTATTGAAAATGGCTGATGGTGTGTTATTATTGGTAGATGCATTTGAAGGACCCATGCCTCAAACCCGTTTCGTATTACAAAAAGCACTGCATTTAGGATTACATCCAATTGTGGTGATTAATAAAGTAGATAAACCTAACTGCCGTCCGGATGAAGTGCATGATGCGGTTTTTGAATTATTCTTTAACCTCGATGCAACCGAAGAGCAGTTGAATTTTCCTACCATTTACGGTAGCAGCAAAAACGGCTGGATGAATACTTCATTGACTGAGATTGATAATATTTTCCCTTTACTGGATGCCATCCTGGAACATGTACCAGAGCCAAAAGTAAACGAAGGAACTACACAGATGCAAATTACCTCCTTGGATTTCTCTTCCTTTTTGGGAAGAATAGCCGTGGGTAAAGTTGCCCGTGGTACTATCAGAGAAGGTCAGAATATTGCATTGGTGCAGATTGGTGGCATCAAAAAAATGAAAGTAAAAGAATTGTACACTTTTGAAGCCCTTGGTAAAAAGAAGGCAACGGAAGTAAGTGCGGGTGATATTTGTGCAATAGTTGGATTAGAAGAATTTAATATTGGTGATACCATTTGTGATGTAGATTTTCCGGAAGCATTGCCGGTAATTAGTGTAGATGAGCCAACCATGAGCATGATGTTTAGTATCAATAATTCACCGTTTTTTGGCCGGGATGGTAAATTTGTAACCTCCAGGCATTTAAGAGACCGGTTGATGAAAGAAACCGAAAAAAATCTGGCGCTTCGGGTAGAAGATACTGATAGTGCGGATCGTTTCCTGGTATTTGGAAGAGGTATTTTGCATCTTGGTATTTTGATTGAAACCATGAGAAGAGAAGGATTTGAATTAACGGTGGGTAATCCACAGGTATTGGTGAAAGAGATTGATGGCAAAAAATGTGAGCCTTATGAAAATCTGGTAGTGGATGTTCCTGCTGAATACAGCGGTAAAGTAATCGATTTGGTTACCCAAAGAAAAGGTGAAATGCTGGTGATGGAAAGTAAAGGTGAAATGCAGCATTTGGAATTTGATATTCCTTCAAGAGGTTTAATCGGATTGCGAAGTACCATGTTAACCGGTACTGCAGGCGAGGCTGTTATGGCGCACCGTTTTACCGATTACCGTCCTTGGAAAGGTAATATTCCTGGAAGAAGCAATGGCGTTTTGTTATCAAAAAATCAGGAAAGAACTACTGCCTATTCAATTGATAAATTACAGGATAGAGGACGGTTTTTCGTTGATCCGGGTGAAGAAGTTTACGTTGGACAAGTGATTGCCGAGCACATTAAGCCAGGTGATTTAAATGTAAATGCAACGGATCCAAAAAAATTAACCAATCACCGTGCAAGTGGTAGTGATGATGCAACCAAGGCAGCACCCAAGATCTTAATGACTTTGGAAGAATGTATGGAGTACATCCAGCAAGATGAGTGTATTGAAGTAACACCAAAATCTGTGCGGATGCGCAAGGTTATTTTAAATGAAGATGAACGCAAAAGAGTTTCCAAATCAATGGGACAGGAAGCGTAATAGTATATGAAATAGCATTGAATCCCTCGTTTTTAACGGGGGATTTTTTTGTACCCCGATGGTAAGGGTTGTCAACGTTATTGAAAAGTGCTTCCCATTACCACAGTCTTTAAGAAAGGTTGGCAACCCTATGCGAACATTTTAAAATATGCCCGCCGCCAAATCTTACAGAAAATTTTTAGATATTCGTACACATGGAACATCTCATTCACCTGTGTAAAGATAAAAAGCTTAAAAAAATAATTGCATTACAGGAACCCTATGTATTGCAAAAGCGGAAAACCGTTTATCTCCATTTGTGCGGATCTATCATGAGCCAGCAACTGAGTACAAAAGTAGCTGCAGTCATTTTTGAACGCTTTTTAAATCTCTATAAAACGAGGGTGCCTAAGCCGCAACAAATTGTGGATACGCCGATTGAAATCTTGCGTGGCATTGGTCTTAGCTATGCCAAGGCAAATTATGTGCAAAATGTTTGCAGGTTTTTTACGGAAGAAAAAATTACGGATGCCAAACTGCATCGCCTTAGCAACGAAGAGCTTATAAAGTACTTGTCGCAAATAAAAGGAGTGGGGCAGTGGACGGTAGAAATGATCCTGATGTTTACGCTCGGAAGAGAAGATGTTTTTGCGCTGGATGATTTGGGCATTCAGCAAAGCATACAAAAATTATATCAACTGGAGGAACTGGATAAAAAAGCATTGAAGGAAAAAATGCTACAGGTATCGGAGAAGTGGAAACCTTACAGAACTTATGCCTGCAGGTATTTGTGGGGCTGGAAGGACAATATGCCTGCACTTAAATAATGACTCGTTTAATAAAGTTTACAACTTTTTAAAAAGTTGTAAACTTTATTAAGGTCACAATCTCTTCCAGATATTGCTGATCGGTTTCATCAAACAAATTTAATAATTCACTATCCACATCCAGCACAGCAAGCACTTCGTTATCCCGAATAACAGGTACCACAATTTCTGAACGGGATATACTACTACAAGCAATATGTCCCGGAAATTTTTCTACATCTGGTACTATCAATGTTTTTGCCTGTTGCCAGGCAGCTCCGCAAACACCTCTGCCTTTTCTGATTCGGGTACAAGCTACCGGGCCCTGAAATGGACCTAAAACCAATTCATCCTTTTTTACCAAATAAAAGCCAACCCAAAACCAGCCAAACTGTTCTTTTAAGGCGGCTGCAATATTGGCAAGGTTGGCTATCAGGTCAGGTTCACCGTCAAGCAAACCCTTAATTTGGGGAATCAACGATTGGTATATTTCAGCCTTACTGCCCACTACGATTGTTAAGTCTTCAGCCATATTTTAAATTGTATCATTTGAGGTATGTACTAAAATAAAATTTCAGGGTGATGCACCCCGAAATTTCAATACAGGTGTAGTAGTCCCTTAAAAAATAGTCTTGAAAAAAGCTTTCATGTCAATCCATGATTGCTTGTCTGCAGCCTCATCATAAGCAACTGCCATATTAAATTTTTTACCGGTAGCAGTTGCGTCAGGATTTGAAAATGCATGTAATGCGCCTGCATAGGATTTAAATGTATAGGGAACTTTCATTGCATCAAGGTTATCCCGAAAATTTTTCAACTCTTCAGCACTTATAAATTTATCAGCAGCGCCATGGCAAACCAGGATGTTTGCTTTGGTAGTTCCCGGTGTTGCAGGAACGCCGGCAAGTCCACCATGAAAACTTACCACTCCTTTAAAATCCATCCCCATTTTCGCTGCATTTAAAACCATCGATCCGCCAAAACAATACCCCGTTGCCGCCATTTTACCCAAATCGGCCTGCGGGTAGCTGCTTATCTTTTTTACTGCTGCTTCAATTCTTGATTTTCCCAATTGCGGATCTTTATAAAATGGAGTTGCATAGGTTTGTGCATCACCCGGGTTGTCTGCAATTTTTCCGTCACCGTACATATCTGCCGCTATTGCGATATAGCCTAACTCTGCCAGCATCACTGCTCTTGATTTTGCATAATCGGTGCAGCCCCACCATTCAGGTACCACAACAATTGCCGGCCTTTTCCCTTTCTGTTTTTCATCATAGGCAACATATCCTTTTAATGTAATGGCGCCGTCGTTATAGTTTACTTGCTCTACTTTAATGGATGATCCTGCTTTTTGAGCATCTGCAAATACGATTGAAGCCATAAATAATAATGTTAGCATTGATTGGAGATACTTTTTCATTTTTTGTTTTTTATTTTACGGTGATAATACAACAAAAGTCCATTTTGTATGCCTTGCTTTGCTTTCAGTTTAATTATCAAATCGTTATCAGCAAACCTGGTCTTAAAAGATTCAAAAAAACATAGCCTCTTAAAACGATCGTTTTAAAATTTTTTTTACGAAGCAGGGACCACCGTAATCTGACGTTGCCGATTAGCACATTATCACATTAGCTAATTGGCTAATTAGAAGATTACCGAATCAGCTTCAATTCACTGATGATATTTTTTGCACCACCCAATTTATCAATGCACCACAATACATAGCGCACATCTACACAAATGGTTCTGTTCAGGTCTTTGTCGAAAGCAATTTTATGGCTCAGTGCTTCATAATTACCATCAAAAGCAAGCCCTATTAAATTACCATTGGCATCAATCACCGGACTTCCACTGTTGCCACCGGTAATGTCATTGGTGGTGATGAAATTTACTACCAGGTCGTTCCGGCTTTTATCAATGTATTGGCCAAAATCCTTCTTCTTCATCAATTCAATTTGGTTGGCTGGCAAATCAAATTCATAATCGCCTGCTTTGTATTTATCCAGAATTCCACTGCCGGTTGTTACATAATCGTATTGCACCGCATCCTTTGGACTGTAACTTTTTACGTTACCGTAACTCACCCTCATGCTAAAATTTGCATCGGGATACATTTTCTTAGCAGCTAAAGGATTCATTTGCATGATGCCTTTTAAATAACTGCGGCCCAGCTCGGCATTCTTACTTGAAAACGCAGTATAAAGCGATGCATACTTGGAGTTGTAGTTTTTCAAAAATGATCCTGCATAAGCAAAGGCAGGGTCTCCCTGTAATACAGTTGCATCCGGATTTGCTATAAATGCAGCCCATTTTGCATCATCCAAAATCATGGTACGGCTAAACAGATCTTTCGCCCATTTCTTAAAGGTGGCCTCGTCTTTTAAATCACCATAGGTTGCTTTCAACCCTTCATAAAAACCAATCGGATGCTGGCTTTTATCTATATCATTGTAAAATCGCATAGCGGTTACTGCAACTATCTTTTCATCGCTTGGCAAATCCACACTTTCTAAAAATGATTTTCTGGATGCGTTGGCTGCATCTACCGATTTTTTTATTTCAGCGGAAGAAACACCAGCTTTTACCATATTGGCTTCCAGTGCCACCATAGAAGAAGCAAGTGTTGCCAACGGTGAACCTAAAATACCCTCTGAAAGATAGGTACGCATTTTACTATAGGGAGTCCAGGCATCATACATTTTACTATAGTCGGCCATTAAATTCTCAAATTCCGGTTTGCCTTTTGCCCATTTCAAAAACTCAGCTTCATAGTTTTGTTTCTGCTCATAAGTGCCAAATTTTTTCAACTGCTTTGTTTCTCCGTCAAAGAATTTCCAATAGTTGGCGATCCCTGCATAACTGCTTGCCAGTTTTAGTTTTACCGCCGGATCTTTTAGCATTTGCTCCATCATCAGTTTCAAACGGATATCCCGCAGTTCTACCAGTGAAGGATTTTCAATATCCGTTTTCAGTTTTATACCATAGCTCGTTTCATAACGGTTGGTACCGCCTGGATATCCATAAATCATGGCATAGTCACCGTTTTTCAATCCTTTGATGCTAACGGGTAAAAAATGCTTTGGTTTCAACGGCGTATTGTCTAAACTATAATCTGTAGGCTTGCCATCTTTCGCTGCATATACCCTGAATATAGAAAAATCGCCGGTGTGTCTTGGCCACTCCCAGTTATCTGTATCGCCGCCAAATTTACCTACACTTTCCGGCGGTGCACCTACCAGGCGAATATCCCTGTAGGTTTTATACACATACATAATGTATTGATTGCCCTTAAACATTGGATAAATTCTACCGGCAAGGCCATTGTCTTTATCTGCTACTTTATCTGTGATTGCTTTTAAAACTTCCTGGGTTTTCTTCACCCGCTCTACCCAATCCAATCCTTTTAAGGCTTCTTCTACCTCCTTGGTAACATCTACGATTTTGTCCAGAAACTGTACGGTTAGTCCGCTCTTTATTTCCTGGCCTTTATTGTAGGCATAAAAGCCATTTTTTAAATAGTTGTTTTCTACGGTGCTTGCACTGGCAATGGCACCATAGCCGCAGTGGTGATTGGTAAATATCAATCCCTGGTCGCTTACAATTTCACCTGTGCAACCCCCACCAAAAATAATGATGGCATCCTTTAGCGAAGATTTATTGATGGAATATAGTTGCTCTTTCGTTAGTTTCAAACCCTTTTTTACCATGTCGGCATACACCTGTTCGCCTAATAACATGGGTAGCCACATCCCTTCATCAGCACTGGCTTTTAACAACGAGATGGTTAGTACAACCGAAACAAAAAACTTTTTCATATATGGCTTGTTTTTTTGGGTACAAAACTACGTCAATTTGATGATTGGTGCTGGAATGAAAGTGAATTGTGTAAGACATTTTTATTGATAAAAAAGAATCTATTTCATAAATGAACTGGCCATTGATAGATCACAGCCATTTTCAAATTCCAATAAAAGTTCGATATAAGAAATTACCGCAATTTGAAATTAACCTCTTAATGATACTGATGTAAAAAGTTCTCTATTTTTGCCGTATATTTAAATACTTTAAAACCTTTCAACAGGTTTATTACCGGAAAAACAAGTCTGTAGCTTTTGAGAAATTATTATTAAGGAAACAACTCTAAACAGTAAATTTGTTTTAAACCCATATTCCATTGCATGCCAATTTTTGAATTGAAACTACCAAAAAGTATCGCAAGAGCACTTAACCTGCCCATTAGCGACCCCCGGCGGCAGCAAATAAAAGTGCTGAAAAGATTGTTACGCAAAGCAAGGTTTACCCAGTTTGGCCAATTATATAAGTTTGATGAAATACTGATGAGCCGTCATCCCGGCAAAAAGTTTCAGCAACTGGTTCCCACTTACGATTATAGCAAAATATATGCACAATGGTGGCATAAGGCAAAAGACGGCATTCCGGATGTTTGCTGGCCCGGAGTGATACATTACTTTGCGTTAAGCAGCGGCACCAGCGAGGCCGCCAGTAAATTTATCCCGATCACAAAAGATTTGATTCGCAGCAATACCGTCACGAGTTTTAAACAACTATTGAGCCTTGCCAAATACGATGATGTACCAAAAAGTGCGTTGGGTAAGGGTTGGTTAATGCTGGGTGGAAGTACCCAACTGCAAAAAGGGCCCACTTATTTCGCCGGAGATTTAAGTGGCATTCAACAGAAAAATCTTCCCTTTTGGTTCCAGGGACTTGGCATTTACAAGCCGGGCAAAAAGATTGCCAAAGAAAAAGACTGGGCAAAGAAGCTGGAAGAAATTGTAGACAATGCACCCAACTGGGATATCGGTTTTATTATAGGCGTACCTGCATGGCTTCAGTTGTGTATGGAAAAAATAATTGACCGCTACAAACTAAAGAACATTCATGAAATATGGCCTAACCTGGCTTTTTATGTGCACGGCGGTGTAGCGATGGAACCGTATAAAAAAGGGTTTGAAAAATTGCTTGGCCAACCCATTACTTATATTGAAACCTATCTGGCAAGTGAAGGATTTCTGGCGTATCAAAACAGGCAGGGCGCTGTGGGAATGCACCTGGCATTGAACAATAATATTTTCTTTGAATTTGTTCCCTTTGATGAACAAAATTTTGACGTTGAAGGTAATATGGTGGAAGAACCAACAGTTTTCATGATTCATGAAATTGAAGAAAATAAGGACTACGCCATTTTAATTAGTACCAATGCCGGCACCTGGCGATATGCCATTGGTGATACAGTAAGACTGATCAACAAGGAAGAAAGCGAAATCATCATTACCGGCCGAACCAAACATTTTTTAAGCCTTGTTGGCGAGCATTTGAGTGTAGACAATATGAACAAAGCCATTGAAATGGTGAGCGAAGATCTTAATATTTCCATACCTGAATTTACCGTAGCAGGCGAACCGTATGGCCAGTTTTTCGCCCATCATTGGTTTGTGGCTACCGATGACATTGTAAATAAGGAAGAGTTGAGAGTTCGCATCGACAACAAACTGAAAGAGCTGAATGATGATTATGAGGTAGAGAGAAAACATGCACTCAAAGAGGTGATTGTAACCGTTTTATCCGAAGACACGTTCATGGACTTTATGAAATCAAAAGGCAAAATTGGCGGGCAACATAAATTCCCGCGGGTTTTAAAAGGTAAGATGCTGGAGGACTGGCAGCGGTTCTTAAAAAACTCAACGGTTTATTCTTAGGGATTTGCTATCAACTTAACAATGCCGCCGCCCTCACCAAATCTTCCGGTGTATCAATCTCCACTCCCATATATTCTGTCACAACCATTTTGAGCGAAACACCATTTTCCAGGTAACGAAGGCATTCGATTTTTTCTGCCGCTTCCAGGGGTGTTATTGGCCAGTTGGTAAAATCCATGAGGGCCTGTTTGCGAAAAGCATACACACCAATGTGTTCATAATAAACTGGTACCATTTGTTTATCCCGGTGATATGGAATCACACTCCTGCTAAACATCAATGCATGCATATTTTTATCAACCGCTACTTTTACAAAATTGGGGTCATCAATAAATTGCTGTTCTTTCATGATCTGCATCAGGGATGCCACCTGCACATTTTCCCCTGCTTCTCCTTCAAAAACTTTCAATAATTTTTCGAGTGGTTCAATTTGTACAAAGGGTTCATCTCCCTGCACATTTACTACTATTTCCACCTCCATATCCGCTACAGCTTCTGCTATCCGGTCGCTGCCGCTTTCATGTGTCCGTTTACTTTTAACTGCTTTGCCACCATGGTTTACTATTTCATCATAAATAAGTTCGCTGTCGGTAACTACTATAACTTCATCAAATAAACCGGTTGCAACGGTATTATCATAGGTATGCCGGATAACTGTTTTACTACCCAGCAACTGCATCAATTTTGCTGGAAAACGGGTGGCTGCATAACGGGCAGGTATCATCGCAATCTTCTTCATTATAAAAAAATTAATATAAGCAAAGTTACCAATAATGTAGAATTGCATGATTGAAAACTGATTTGATTTATTATATTTGAAAAACTAAGGTTTGTACGATTGCCTGCTGTTTACATTTCCAAAACTGATAACTATGCAAACAAGTGATCTAATGCAGTCATATTTGGTGGACACCAATACATGGGATGAAATGTACACCAACTCATCAGTTAGGGAACATTATAAAAACGTTGTTGAGTTCCTGGAAAAACTTTCAATTGACGACCTGAATAAACGGGAAGAGTTTGCCAAGCGCTTATTTATGAGCCAGGGTGTAACGTTTACTGTGTACAGCAGCGGCGAAGGCATTGAAAAAATATTTCCTTTTGATATTATTCCTCGCATCATTACTGCTTCCGATTGGGATTTTATTGAAAAAGGAATCAAGCAACGATTAAAAGCGCTCAACCTTTTTTTAAAAGATATTTACAGCACACAGTTTATTATTAAAGACGGCGTGGTACCTGCGGCTATGATTTATAGTTGCCCACATTACCTGCGTGAAATGCAAAATTTTCCGGTGCCGTATGATATCTATGTACACATTGCGGGTATTGACCTGATCCGCAATAATGATGGTTCTTTTTATATACTCGAAGATAATTTGCGTACCCCAAGCGGCGTAAGTTATATGCTCGAAAACAGGGAAATCACCAAACGGATTTTCCCTTATTTGTTACCGCAAAGCAATGTTCGCAGCGTGACCGAGTATCCAACTATTTTACATAGAAATTTAGTTTCTTTGTCGCCAAGGCAAATAAAAAATCCAACCATCGTATTACTTACGCCGGGCATTTATAACTCGGCTTATTTTGAGCATACCACCCTTGCAAGATTGATGGGTGTTGAGTTGGTGCAAGGCAGTGACCTGGTAGTAGACAATCATAAAGTGTACATGAAAACTACCAGCGGATTGCAGCAGGTAGATGTAATTTACCGCAGGGTAGATGATGACTTTTTGGATCCTTTGGTATTTGACCCTGGTAGTATGTTGGGCGTTGCAGGTCTTATGAGCGCTTACCGAAAAGGAAATGTGGCTATCGTGAATGCTGTGGGCAATGGAGTGGCAGATGATAAAGCAATTTACACTTTTGTGCCTGCCATGATCCGTTACTACCTGAATGAAGAACCCATTTTAAAAAATGTACCAACTTACCAGTTAGGAAAAGAAGAAGAGCGGGAGCATGTTTTTAAGAACATCGAAAACATGGTGATTAAAAAAACGAATGAAAGCGGCGGCTACGGAATGTTAATGGGCAGCGCTGCCACCAGCGAAGAAATTGATCAATACAAAGAAGAGGTGTTGCAAAATCCACGACAGTTTATTGCCCAACCCATTATTAGTTTATCAACAGTGCCCTGTTATATGGATGGCAAGTTAAAACCGAGAAGGGTTGATTTGAGACCTTATGCCTTATGCGGACCGGATGGTATTGAAATAGTTCCGGGTGGATTAACTCGGGTTGCATTGAGGGAAGGTTCGCTGATTGTAAACTCATCGCAAGGTGGGGGAAGTAAGGATACCTGGGTGCTGGCACAGTAAACCGGCCCCACTGCCCCCCGAAAGGGGGATTTGAAGAACGGCCCCCCTGCCCCCCGAAAGGGGGGTTCTGGAACCTAATGTGGTGAAGAGCGGCCCCACTGCCCCCCGAAAGGGGGTTCGGGAACCTAATGTGATGAAGAGTGGCCCCCTGCCCACCGAAAGGGGGTTCTGGAACCAAATAAGGTGAAGAGCGGCCCCCCTGCCCCCCGAAAGGGGGTTCTGGAACCTAATGTGGTGAAGAGTTTTTTATAAAGAAATGTTTGGCTTTATTATACCACCTGACTTATTCAAAGTTTGTTGAGGTTTGAATTTAAAAAAGATGTTAAACTAGAATATTCACTTAATTAAAAAGTGCCTTCTTAAAACCCTCTTTAGGGGGCTTGGGGGCTTTGTTTTTACTTATGCTAAGTAGAGTTGCCGATAGTTTATACTGGATGAGCCGATACATGGAACGTACGGATGGCATTTTAAGGATGCTGAAAATCAACTATGCTTCGTCGCAGGATGATACAGAGGAGTTTTCGTGGATGCCGGTTTTAAAGATTTTTACTTTCTTAAAGGAAGAAGAGGCCAATGCGTTGGCGCATGATACAAGGGGGGTGCTTCAGTTTATGCTGATTGGTAAAGACAACCCAAACTCGGTGTTGAACATTGTTACCATGGCAAGGGAAAACGGGCGCAGTGTGCAGGATCATATTACTAAAGAAATGTGGCAGTGCATCAACGACTTTTATCACATCATGCGTCAGGATAAGCTGGCCGACTTGTTACAGCGAGAGGACCCCATTACTACTTTGGACAATTTGATTAAACAAGGGCTGTTGTATTTTGGTACCACTGATGTAACCATGGCAAGGGGGGAAGGCAACTCTTTTATCAACATTGGTAAATATTTGGAAAGGGCCATGCAGTCTATAGATATCCTGGATGTAAAATTCAGCGATATGAATTATCAGATGGATAAAACCATTGACACCACTTATTGGAAATATTTTTTAATGTCTATTTCGGGATATGAACTATACCTGAAAACTTACCGTGGTGGATTTGAAGCGCCAAACGTGGTGGAACAAATTGTATTAAATGAACAATTTCCCCGGTCGGTTATTTATTCCATCAACCAGTTGCACCGGTATTTTACCCGGCTAAAACACGAAGGCAATCAGACAGATTTTAATCAGATTGATTTCATTATTGGCAAGGCAAAAAGCAAAGTAAAATTCTCCACCTGCGAGTCAATCGTAGAAGAGGGCCTGCAGCCTTTTTTAAACCAGACCAAAGACAGTCTTTTTGAAATTGGGAAAAAACTAAGTCAAAAATACTTTGCGTATGCTTAAATTTTTTGTAACCCTTTTTTTTGATATCGCTTCGGCTATACAGCTTTCTATTTTCAATCAATCAGTAACATTTATCCACCACGTAAAGTAATAAAGCACTTACATTATGCCTAGATTTTTTATACATCATGTTACTAAATATACCTATCCTGAATTAGTGCGTGATAGTGCAAACCAGATTATGTTGTATCCGATTAAGGATGAAAACCAGGAGGTGCAGAGCCAGCAAATTACCATTACAGGCGAGCCATTTGTAGAGCAGTTTAAAGATTATTATGGCAATGAAGTAGGTTCTTTTATGCACATTGCACCTCATAAGGAATTACGGATTGATTCAAATATTGCTGTAATTACAAAGCCGATTCAATTTCCTTCCGATGAAATTGCAATTGAATTGCAATGGGACCATTTACTTCAAATAAAATTCATCGCACCGTTTATAGATTTTTTAAAGCAGGAAAGTTTTAATGCATTGCCGGAAGTAAAACAAATTGCAGATGCAGGATTTTATAAATCGGTTTCGGTTTTTGTGGCGGTGCAGCAATTGAACACCTACGTTTATCAAAACTTTCAATACATCAAAGGCATTACCAGTGTAGAAACCACCCTGGATGAAGTATGGACATTAAGAGCGGGAGTCTGTCAGGATTTTGCCCATATGCTGTTGGTGATGTTACGCCTGGTGAATATTCCCGCCCGTTATGTAAGCGGCTATGTTTGTCCTATTGATCACAACCTTCGTGGTGAAGGCGCAACGCATGCCTGGGTAGAAGCCTATATTCCTTTTTATGGTTGGCTCGGCCTTGATCCTACGAATAACTGTATTGTTACTGACGGTCATGTGCGCCTGGCCATCGGCAGAAGCTTTAGTGATTGCTCTCCGGTAAAAGGATCCTATAAAGGCACTGCCAAACAAATATTGGAAGTGGGCGTGTCCGTTTCTACTGAAGAAGGACAGGCAACAAAAGATGTGAATGCCATTTTAACCGAACAAGCTGTTTCCAGTAATTTAACTGAAGGCGCCGGAGATGACAATTCCTACAGGAGATATATGCAGATGGTGCAACAACAGCAGTAGAGCGTTCTTTATTGCAATACAACCATGGTTATAGAGGTTCATCCACAATCGTTTCCGGTAGCCGTTCACTTTCGTAACCACATTTGCCACACTGATAAACATAATCCGGTGCCACTGCATAGCTGGAAAATATCCAGGTAAAAAGTACCGTTAAGTAATTGGTTGCACCGGGCTTTGTGATGTACGAAAAGTCATGACTACTGCATTTGGGGCAGGTGGCGGCTTTTATATATTCACTTTCGTAAGTTTCCAACAATAACTTAGCGATTACTTCATCGTCTTTTTTTACAACCAGTTTAATACCACCGATGGCATTGGTCAATATCGGGTCGATGGTTACCGTAAATTCATCCTGCAGGTAACATTCAACGCCCGCAGCATGCAGTTTTGTTAGGGTAATGTTTGCTAAAAAATAATTATCGAACGTCTTTATTATTATCAGGTGCATCATCATACTGTTTTTTATCTCCCAAAATCATCGCCAAATTCCACTGCATATTTTTCATACTTTTTTATCAGCGTGATGTTTTTTATTTCAAAATCTGTCAGGTCCTTTTTAACATCAACGGTGTTGGGAATGTACCAGTCTTTGTTTTCAAAACTTTCCCTCAATATTTTCGTTTTAAAACAATAACCATGTCTGGCAAATATTTCATTGCGCATGTATTGCAATTCTTCTTTCGCCAGGTTGTTTACATCGTCTTCTATCAGTAACCTGGTAGAAGCTTGTGGAAAATCACCTACCTCTTTTAAATAGGTAAATGCCTTGCGCTTCAAAGTAAATTCTTTTGCATTAATAGAAGCAGTTGGTTTATAGGGTGTCCAATTGCCTTTTATTTCAGTTGGTATTTTTGGGTCAACGCTAAAATTAAAAATACCATCATGCTGCTCATCACCTGGCTCTTTTGCTGAAATAGTACAAACGCTTTTTGAACGATTGACCGTTCCTGAAAACGGCCGGTCATAGCCACCAACAATCGACCTGCCGGCCACACTATCGCTGGTAGCTTTTGTAATTAAGAGGGTAATTTTATTGTCGCCAAAATTACCAACAAACGAACCCAGTAAATTAACTTCCTCCGCAGTTGTAGCTTCGCCGTTTGCAACCATGGAATTGTTTGCCTGCTGCTGACTATTACACGAAAGTAAAAAGCAACTCAACATCGATGCAATAACATTAGCCAGTTTCATATACATTTGTTTTACTGAAAGTACCATTTTGCAGCCAACCTACAAAAACATAACCGGCATCATTTTACTCACCATTTTGGCTTATTATAGCTGGCTGATGGGGAAGATCATTGTAATGTACATTCCGCTTAAACCAGACACTGGCTTTTTACAATTGAAACAAGCCTACCTGCACATCGATTTCTGGAGAGCGGCTTTTTATACGCATGTTTTTACAAGCCTGTTTGCATTGCTAACCGGGTTTACGCAGTTTTCAAAAAAGCTTTTAACAGCCCGGCCAATGCTTCACAGAAAGCTTGGGTATTTGTATGTAATCAATGTTCTTTTCATTACCGGGCCTGCCGGGTTAATCATGAGTTTTTATGCCAACGGCGGAGTGTCATCCCGAATTGGTTTTATTCTACTGTCGGTATGGTGGATTTATTTTACAGCCATGGCTTTGTATAAAGCGTTGAAAAAAGATTTTAACAATCACAGGGCTTTTATGATCAGAAGTTATGCGCTTACATTATCAGCCATTTCTTTGCGGGTATGGAAAGTAATATTTGCTGAATTTAGCAATCTTGGCCCGATGGACCGTTACAGAATTATTGCATGGCTGGGTTGGACACTAAACCTGTTGATAGCCGAATGCATGATTGCCTTGCTGCTAAAAAGAAAATCAATTTTTAAAAATTATCTCACTGCTAAGTAATTATTTGCGTCAATAAAA
>Ga0209181_10007266_pt1 | contig 15230 bp, 17 predicted proteins | sample MAT05_FD_187208 | JGI IMG/M metagenome (GOLD analysis project Ga0209181, IMG submission 187208) | Freshwater microbial communities from Lake Fryxell liftoff mats and glacier meltwater in Antarctica - MAT-05 (SPAdes) (version 2) | ecosystem: Environmental > Aquatic > Freshwater > Ice > Liftoff... | reverse complement strand
ATAAACAAAAAAAGCATGCCCGGCCTACAAAAGCCGGGCATGCTTATCTCTTTTACCAACGCTAATCAAAAACCTATTTAGTTACCTCTTTCAACTCCACTTCTTTTACCGTACCATATTTAGCGGCAATGGATCGTATCTCATCAGCTTTGCCTATCAAGACAAACTGCAGGTTTTTTTCGGGAAAATATTGTTGCACAATCTGGTTGGCTTTGGCAACAGTAAGGCCATCCACGTTCTTAGTAAAGTTGTTAATGTAGTCTTCGGTAAATCCATACCAGTACATCTCGGTCAGCAGGTCGGCCAACTGGCCCGATGTTTCGTACTGTGGCGGGTACTGGCCTTTTACATAATTTTTGGCCGAGGTAAGCGTGGTTTCATCAACTCCTTTTTCGTGCAGTAGGGTTAGTACTTCTAACGCTTTGTCAATAGCGGTCTCGGTATTTTTATTGGCTGTAAAAGTGCTGATGCGAAAAACGCCTGCATTTTTTTGCGGAACAAAACCGCTGCGGGCACCATAAGTAAGGCCGCTGTTTACCCGTAACTCATCGTTAAGCCAACTGGTAAAACGGCCGCCAAAAAAGGTGTTGATCACATCTATGGCTACTTTATCGGGGTTGTTAAAACTTATGCCGGGGCCGCCAATATAAAAGGTGGTTTCGCTGGCGTCGTCTTTATTAACCAGCAACACATTGGCCTGCGCAGGCGCGGGTATAGAGGTAATGTTGGCTACAGGAAGGGTGCCTTTTTTCCAGTCTTTAAAAAGAGTAGCTACCATTGCTGCCATGTCTATGGTTTTAAAATCGCCTACAATGGCAATGGCCGATCCGTTGGGTATGAAGTGACTTTTGTAAAAGGCTTTTACATCACCGGTACTTATATTAGCCACAGTTTCGGGTTTGCCACCTGCCGGGTTGGCGTACAGGTTGTTGCCGTAATACAACTGGTCAAAGTAATTGCCTATCACTCTGCCAGGGCTTTCTTTTGCCTGCTCTAAGCTTACCAGCTTGCGTTGTTTTTCCTTGGTAAATTCATCAGCATTAAACGATGGGTTTACCAACACATCCTTAATTAATGGCAGTATTTGCCCCTTGTCTTTACTGGCAAAAGTTGCCGACAGGCCAGCATATTCCTTATCGCTGTATGTAGTTAGCGAGGCGCCTACAAAGTCAAGCGCTTCATCTAATTGGTTTTTTGTTTTGCCGGTAGTGCCATGCTTAAGCGATAGGGCAGTTAACGAGGCAAGGCCCGATTGGCTGCCATCGTAAATAGCCCCTGCTGGCATAACTGCCGATACACTTATCATAGGCACCTCATGCTGTTCCATCAGGTATACAGTAAGGCCGTTAGCCAATATTGTTTTAGTGTATTTGGGCAGCGAAAAATTTTGCGCTGTGGCAATGTTTGTTATTGCCAAAGCAGCCAAAACACTCAATATTTTATAGCTCAGTTTCATATTGTTAATCCTCCACGTTTGATTGTAAAATGCCTACGGTACGATTGCTTTTAGAAAAATATTTTTTGGCCACCCGTTGTACATCGGTAGCGGTTACGTGGTTGTACAAAGAGGGTGCGTCAAACATTTTTTTGTAGTCGCCAAAGTACACCTCGTAGGTACCAATGTTGTTCGATTTGCCGTTGATGGTTTCTACCTGTTGGTAAAATTGAACCAGCTTTTGGTTTTTAATTTTTTGCAGTTCCCGGTCGGTAATACCGTTGATTTTAATACTGTCCAGTTGTTGGTAAATGGCCTGCTCAAGCGCTTCGGCCTTTATGCCTTTGTTGGCAATAGCGTTTATGCTAAACAAACCATCGTTAAACGATGGGCCAAAACTGGCAAACACCTGTGTGGCCAGTTGCTGCTCATCTACCAGCGAAGCATACAGGCGGCTGCTTTGGCCAGAGGTTAACACAGCGCTTAAAATATCGAGTGCATAAAAATCACTATCGCGGGCTGCGGGTACATGATAGCCTATGCTCAGGTAAGGGTTGGCCACCACTTTTTGAACGGTTATGCGGCGTTCGCCGGTTTGTGGCGCTTCTACCAAATGCACGGCTTTTGCCGCTGGTTGCGCAGGTATAGGGGCAAAATATTGTTCAGCCAGTTTTTTTATGTTGGCCGTTTTTACATTGCCCGATATAACTACTACGCAGTTGTTGGGTGCGTAATAAGTTTTAAAATAAAGCTCCAAATCTTCTTTGGTCCAGTTTTTAATATCTTCTTCGTAACCTATTACCGGCCAGTGGTAAGGACCTTCCTGAAAGGCGGTGGCTTCCATGGATTGTATCAACAACCGCCAGGGCGAGTTTTCAAGGCCGGTGCTGCGTTCGCTCAATACCACGCCGCGTTCGCTTGCCACCATGGCAGGGTCTATGGACAGGCTTGCAATACGGTCGGCCTCCAAATCAAAAATTACTTCGGTGCCCGATGCCGGAAACCAATTGGTGTACACCGTAACATCGTTGGTGGTGTAGGCATTGTTGCTACCTCCATTAAATTCCATAGTACGGTCGAACATTTTAGGGCCAAATTTTTTGGCACCGTTAAACATCATGTGTTCAAAAAAGTGCGATAGGCCGGTAATGCCCGGATGCTCGTTGCGGCTGCCCACCTTATAAAAAAGGTACATGTTGGCATTAGGTATACTGTTGTCTTCCAGCACCAAAATCTTCATGCCATTTTGCAGCGTAAAGCTGTTTACATCGTCGGCCTTTACCTGCGCCATGGGCTGCAACCCAATGGCCAAAAGAGCTGGTAATAATAATTTTTTCATACTTTCCATTAAGGGGCCGAAAGTTATCGATTTACAAAATTTCGGAGCTGGATTTTTTGGAGACCGGCAGTTCATCTATACGCAGCGATGGTTGCGACGCTCCGTTCAACAACCGAATCTTTAATCATCACGAATGACTTTTTATTATAAATAATATGAACTCCAGAATACATCAGGTTCATTATAAAAGTCCTTACAAGCGTGTGCTTAATTTCAATAATGGCGAACGAAAGATATTTGACTTTAGAGATTATCTGCAATACCCGGTTTATAAACATTTGGCAAATGAAGCGTTTTACGCCGACGCCAAAGTTATGATGAGTAACGTAACCTGGAACGATGAAATTGATTTTGACCCCAATACGCTTTACCTTCAAATTGTAGCTATTTCAACCAGCGTATCTTCTTAACATTGAATTAAAACCAGCAACCTTTTACTGCGCTAAAAAGCTACTGTCGGGAATATTGATAAAACCGTACATGGTATAAACTGTCAACCACTTAAAGCTTTGGTCGGCAGTAAGGCCTTTCCCGTATATTTTTTGATTAGGCTTTACGATAATCACATTTTTATCAGTATAAAACAACTCTTTTCGTTGGTCCCAATATAATTCACGGCAATTAAGTGTGTCACCCTTGAGGCTAAATGCAACCACACTATCTTTTAAAAATACCCTTGATTCGTTTTCGAGGTACTGCCCATATTTCGCTTTCAGCTCGCTTTGGAGGGCGGTGGTAGAGTCGTAAAAATTAACGTGAAGACCATTGGGGAAAATGGTCCTTGGTGTGTCTTGCGTATACCGCAGCATCAGCGGCGCATTTAGTTTTGCTTTTACAAATCCGTTTTGGCTCAGGTAGCTTTCTATTTCAATGGCAGTCTCCACATTCACTTTCTTTTTTCCAAGCGCCTGCACTTCGTCGTAATTGTTTTCGCAGGCCAATACAAAAAAGCAACACCATAATAGCGTTGCTTTTAAAAGGGTTGTATAAAAATTAGATTTAATCATATTTACGTGGAACAAACCAAATATCGCTTAAACTAAAGCCTACTGAAAACCTGAAAAAACTTTCGGTTATGTTATTTACGCCACTACCACGTTTACCAAATTCGGCGGCCATATGTATGTTACTGTATTGGTTGCTGTAGTTGTTACGCCGCACCACTGGCAGGCCTACACCCACGGTAACACCTGTTTCTCTTAGCTCGTTGCCATCGGCATTAATATAGTCCTTACCCGTAAAAGCACCTGCCCGGTACGTTACCCTGCTCCAAAAATTGGTGGCTTTCAGGTAGTTGGGCGATAGTTGTATGCCCAACCTCGCATGCCAGTTATCCACCAGCTTATCGGGTTGTCCAAAAAACCGGTAGTCGCTCCATTTAGTATTTTCATACTCGGCACTCACCATTAACCTGCTAAGTTTTTCGGGAGTAAATGTTTCAAACGCAATACCGGCAGTATACGTAGCAGGTAATATGATAGTACCTTTTTGTTCGGTAGTAATTTTGGCTGTATCAATTGGTATTGAAGTGCCGTTTACATCAAAAAAAAATGTTTCGCGAACCTGGTCCTGGCTGGCCTTTAATTTTTGCTGTAACCGCCCTGTAAGGCCAATGCGTACCTGCGATTGTTTACCGGTTTTAAACTGGTATTGTAAACCGCCCAAAAAAGTAAATTTATTGAATGTAGTTATTGTTGCAAAGTTAGCCGATTGGTACACCACACTATCGTTGTTAAACAAAACCCTCGTATCTGTTTCTTTTCGTCCAAAATTGGCCTCACCATTAAAGCCTATGCTAAGGCCGCCCCAACGCTTGCCTACCCCAAAAAAGCCCTGGTATAAACCACCATTGCCCTCGTACAAAGTAGATACGCTGTCGATACCCGGTACCCGTGTGTTTTCTAAAATTGAATAGGCTATTTTAGTAACGGGGCGTAAGCCAAAGGCAAGCCCCAGTCCTCGTTTTTTATAAAGTGGCATACCCATTACCACATACGATGGAGTAAAGTTGGTTGCACTATAGGAATTTATGGGGTTAGCGCTTTTTAAGGTATTAGTTGAAACGGACAAAGCAAGGTCGTACGATACCAGCGCCATAGCACTGTAGCTTGCCGGGTTGTAGAAGTTGACCGATTGCCCCAACGGATCGCGGTAGGCAGCCGAAATGCCTCCCAGGCCCCTGTTAGCTATGTGCTGGCCGGGAACAATATTTCCTAACCCATAACGCGAAAAGGGAGAGTTATCCTGAGAGAAGGCAGGGAAAGAACCAAAAAACAATAAAAAGCCAATGTAAAGTGTTGGTTTAAATGTTGTACTCACTAATCGCATAAAGTCCTTTATAAATTAAGTAGGGGTCGGCAAATATCTTGTTTTTTAACAGAGGCGCAATAAACGCAGTATCACCCCCGGTTAAATGGACGTTAAAGTTGCTATATTTATCGCCATACATTTCAATAATTCCATCAATTTCCTTAACTAAACCCAGTACCACGCCACTAAGTAAATTGGTTTTTGTATCGTAGCCCACCAGTGGAAAATTCCAATCGGCATTTATTAATGGTAATTTGGCAGTGAACTGATTTAGCGATTTAAACCGCATTTCCAACCCCGGCGAAATGCCTCCGCCCAAAAATTGTTGGTATTTATTTACAAAATTATAAGTGATGGCACTACCCATGCCTACCACCAGGTTATGCGTTGCGGGGTACAAATTTACTGCTGCTACCACCATGGCTAACCTATCGGATCCAATGGTTTCGGGTTTACCTACGGGCGTAGTAATGGGCAATTTGCTTTTTTCGTTCAGTTTGTGAAAAACGGTTTTGTATGCAATCAGCTTTTCGCTTTCGGCATTGTTTTTAATAACGCTTGAAAAAATGGAGCGCTCCGGCTGATATTTAGCCAATAGTTCCTCAATCGTATCAACGTCGTCGTTTTGAAGCACCAGCAATTCGCTAAAATGACCATCGGTAAAAACGGCGCACTTTAGCCGCGTATTTCCAAAGTCGAAGCATAAAGTTGTCATAGCCGCAAAGATGCTTTGTTGGCGCTACATGCGGAAATATTTTAATGGCGACCGCTATTAGGCCCTAAACCTATTTTTATTTTGTGTGTCTAAAGCTTATTACGTAACAGTACCTATAAACCACCGGTTATTGGTAACACCTGCATTGCCATTACTGTTTTTGGCATTGTATAGGTAAACCTACCGCCAAAGGGCAGTGCAATAGTACACGGTGTCCGGCGTATGGTTTCTGGCACCGGTGCTGCTGCCAGTAACGATTTTTAAATTTAATAATGTGTTATCATAGCGGCTATAAACTTTTTCGTTACAATTGAAGCCGATGATTTTTTGCCGCGAGGTGGGGCAAAGGAATAATTAGCGTTAGTATGATGTTTTCAGTTTTTCATTGATGTAATACAATATGTCTTCGTTGGTGGTTTGTTGTCGCAGCCAGGTATACGTTGGGCGGTTTTTAATAATAAAGTTTTTTAACGGATCGCTCTTTAGCCCGGTATACAATGCCACCAGTTTTGGCGAAAACCGGTAATCAACATATTCGCTTTCCTCTACGATGTTAAAGGCTTGTTCCTGCTTTTTTTTGTCGCGGTATTTCTTTTTAAAAAAACGATCAAGGTTAATGGTAAGGCCAAAACCGGGGCCATGCTGTTTATCGATTGCATCGTAGTTAGTGCCGCGCAATTGTTCAAAATCGGTGTGGCGTTGAATACTATCTAACTGGTATTTGGTGTAGCGGCTTATTATGGTAACGGTAGGCAGTATTTCGCCCTCGGTGGCCAACAATAAGGTAATAGTATCAATAAAAAAGGTAGTGTAATTAAGCGTATCATACCGGTAGCCTTCTGCCGATATAAAAATGAAATCCTTGGGCGCCGCCATCAACGAAAAAAAGCCCTTGTTGTCTGTAGTAACACTTTTTTTACCTGTCATATTAATCACCTTTGCCATAAGGGGCTTTTGGGTGGCGCTGTCTTTTATATATCCCTTTACCACGCCTTGTTGCGTATAGCCTGTTGCGCAACAGGTGAGGGTAACTAATAATAGTAAAATTTTATTCATAAAAATAGTTAGTCTGGGTTTAACACCTTTACAGTAAATATCGGTTGGTTAGCATAAAGTTTTATAAAATGGTGGTATTGTTACTTTTACATTACCGGCAACTAAACCTAAGGGCCGGTAACAATGCCCGGCTTTTAGTAATCTTATTTTGTTAAAGCGTTTAAATGATTATCCGCTATTTGGTACACTCAATGCTGAATATAAAATCATAATAAAAAAAGCTGACTAAAATTATCAACAGTAAAAGAGTGCTACCTCTATGGTTATAGAGCCAGGCCGCAACTACTGATGAACAAAGCGATAAGCCCGGTTCTAAAATATCAGCACCAGATTGCGGATAATCATTAAAAGTTTACGCTTTGTTCAACTCTACATTCACTACCAGTTCAACGTCTTTGCCAACTACCAATCCGCCGGCCTCGGTTACTTTGTCCCACTTAAGGTTATAATCAAAACGGTTAATGGTGGTCCTGGCTTTAAAGCCCGATTTGGTTTTGCCACCATTGGTAATACTTCCGCCGTAGGTGGTTTCAAACACTACCGGCCTGGTTACATCTCTAATGGTGAGGTTGCCTGCTAAACGGTATTTGTTGCCTCCTACCGGCGTAAACGATGTGCCTGCGAATGCGATGGTTGGGTACTTGGCGGCATTAAAAAAGTCGTCGCCTTTAAGGTGTCCATCCCTGCTGTCGTTGTCGGTATTAATGGAGTTTACATCAACAGTAAAATTAATTTTAGCATCCGAAAAATCGGCTTTGGTGTGTTCCATTGTACCGTCAAACAACTTAAAGTTGCCATCCAGGTCGCTTACAACCATGTGGGTTACTGAAAACTTTACATTGCTGTGCGATTTGTCGAGCGCCCATTTTGAGGGGGCGTCGACAGTTTTAGTGCCTGCGCCTGAGGTGGTTTTGGGAGCAGCAGTAAATGCCGAAGTGCCTGCAACAAATGCGCCGGCAAGCAGCGTTAAAGCAAAAATCCGTTTCATATTTTTTATTTTAGTTAAAGGTTAATTTCAAATCTATATTAATGTTTAGGCATTAAATCATTTTTTTCCTGACATGATGAATGTCGATCGTACTTGCCCGTTAAATACTGACCAGCTCGAACTACGCCCTGGATGGTTAAAAAGACGGCTAAACATTGTAAAGCAGCTATTTTCGTTATTTTTGCTATCTAAAAAAATTAAATCAAATGCCCACTACCAAAATAACAGTAAACAACAACGGCTCCATAAAGTTGGAAGGCGACTTTGAAATTGTAGACCGCAACGGAAATGTATATGGTTTGCAGGGAAGAGAGATCGTTTCGATCTGCCGATGTGGATTGTCGCAAAACAAACCGTTCTGCGATGGATCGCACAAAGGGCATTTTGAGCATGATGCCATTGCGTTTGATTTGCCTCCAAAGAAGGTGGTGTAGTCGTTATTTTTTTGTAAATCCAAGAAGAAATAATGGCAGTAGAGCAGATTATTGATGTGCCTGAAATTGGAAAAGTAGCTACTGCTTACTTTTAATTTAAAATAAGTCATGATTACCCGCTATTTGGTAAGCTCAATGCTAAATATAAAATCATGATAAAACAGGCTGAATAAAATTACCAACAGTACAAGTGCGACCTTTATGGTCATAGAGGCAGGCTGCAACGACTGCTGAAAAAAGCGATAAGCCCGGTTCCAAAATATCAGCACCAGATTGCGAATAGTGATTAAACAAGTAAGCAGGTTAAATTGCCAATAATAAGGTAAATGAAGTGTTGCGATAAAAAATAGCGCTGATAAAGAAGGCGGCAAACGACGAGCTGTACCTAAGGGAAGTAAACGAAGAATTTGAATTTGCTGAAAGTAAAATTCAGGACTGAGTTACGTTGAGTGGAAAATATAATTAGCAATCAAGAGCAGGTAATAGGATAGGTACAGGGCAAAACCAGGCTGGTTATTTTTTTTGATTGTATAGAGAACTATTGAAGAAATGGAAGCAAGTATTATACATAGAAACGAAGCCGCAGTACCTCGTCTGGGGGAAGGCATTTTTTTGACAAAAGATGTTGCCTCTATATTCATACTTCCATATGTAAAAGTTAGACATCTGCTTAAGGTTTTTGGTACGGGAATGTTTTTGGGCCGGATAAAAATCTTGCTGTAAACTTTTAAGCTTATATTGAATTTCATACTTTTTTTAAACTAAGAGCGCTTGGTGTAATGGCATATGAAATAAAAATAGCGTACTCAATTTTAGCTAAAGATTTGAACGTTCAATACCCCTTTGCGCTGTCTGGGGTAAAGACTGATGGCAAAAAGGTTTGATATGAAACGCTGGAATTGTTAATACAATTAGCTGAAAAAATTTAACTGTCAATTAAGGAATTTATTATTCAGTTCCTTCATAAAATTGACTTTGACAACATTAACCTGGCTCAAAAATTCTATCCGATATCCAATCTTAAATTGATTGTAATTAATTCCATGCACCAATTTGGTCAACCCACTATTTTAGGTAGAAATATTACCGTTTCAACAATTAAGCAATTATATTTTGGCGGAGAAACGGTTAAAGATATTGCGAGCCTTTACGACATCAACGAAACACAGGTTTTATACGCTTTAGAATTCTATAAACAATCTGCTTAATCTTTTTTTTTTGATGAAAATGTTTCTTACAAATTTGTTGAGGGCCCTTCTTTAATAGAAGAGGCCAACCATAAAAGTAAAATTGTAACCACGATAGTTCATCCACGATACGTTTTAAAAGAGGGAACCTGTGATGAGGAGCAAATAAAATATGCCGGTATAAATAAAGGAATAGTAATGTTGTTTAAAAAGGATTTTAAGCACATGAAAAGTTATTATTTCCTATATAGACAACATAATGTAGGTGCAGTAATTCTAAAACTTATTAAAAAGGATTATAATTATTGGGGTATTGTAAAAACAATTATTATTTGTTGGGACGACTTGAAAGTTGAACTTGAAAGAGTAGAGCGTTCTTTTATTTATAAGATTACATACGGGGAATTGAAAGAAGATACTTTTAATTTAAATTGTTTATATATCAGCCGGGTATTATAACCATTTTTTGCAAATACCCTTTTGGATAGTTGATAAATTTGACAGTAAAGAGGCCTGTAATAATTAATCCTCCCACACCGTTAACCCCTCACTGCAATTGGCGCAAATGTCAATGTTTTTTCGGCTGGTCATTATATCCTTGCGAAACTGTTTGTAATTGTCGTTGTTCCAAACTTCTTTAAACGATTGTACCTGCAGGTTGCCCAATTGGTGGGTAGCATCCTTATCAAAACAGCAGGGAACCACCAGCCCGTCCCACGATATTACGTTGCCCTGCCACAACTTCCAGCAATGATTGGCGAGTCCGCTTTTCGTTTTCATTTTACCATCTTTTCCCTTGCGGTAACGGCTGTATTTTTCAATAGTGGGTATTAGTTGATTGGGGTCGTTTTCGTAATCGTACACCTGTGCCGTTTTAAAGCGAACCTGGTCTACGCCAATATCTTTGGCCAGTTGTTTTATTTCTTCTATTTGATGCTCGTTGTGTTTTACTACCAAAAACTGGAAGAACACAAATGGCTTTTTGCTATTCAGTTCTTTTTTCCACTTTACAATGTTGCGGGCGCCTTCCATTACCTTATCCAGTTTGCCACCTACCCGGTACTGCTGGTAGGTATCCTGCGTAGTGCCGTCAATGGAAATAATCAATCGGTCGAGGCCGCTTTCAACTGTTCTTTTAGCGTTGGCATCGTTAAGGTAATGTGCGTTGGTACTGGTGGCGGTGTAGATACCTTTTTGGTGAGCATAATTTACCATTTCCAAAAAATCAGGATTGAGGTATGGTTCGCCCTGAAAATAAAAGATGAGGTAGGTCAGCTCCTTATAAATATCGTTGATGGTGCGGGTAAATAAGTCTTTCTTTAACATACCGGTTGGCCGGGTAAAAGCACGAAGTCCGCTGGGACACTCAGGGCAGCGAAGATTGCATGAGGTGGTGGGCTCAAACGACACCGATACCGGGTAACCCCATTGAATAGGTTTGCCAGTAAGCCGGCTAAGCCGGTAGCTGGTCCACACCTTAGCGGCGTTTACTGCCCGGCGGGGCGTAACCTTGCTTAGCAGGTTAATGGTATCGTTTAAATTAAAATAAGGCATATAAGAATACAAATTTAGGAGTATTTGCCGCGAATGTATAAGGCAAAGCCATTTGTGGTAATTCTTAATGCCAAAATACAAAACATTCCTGCCAATCGGGCAAAGGTTTTTGTATCAACGGTTATCTATCATCTGACATCTTCTGCCGCCCAACACCGGACCCTTTTGAGCCACCAAGGCGCAAAGGCACTAAGAGGCGCAAAGGTTTTTCTATCAACTCTAAACTTTCACCTGACATATTCTTCCGCCCAACCATCAACACCCAACCCTTTTGAGCCACCAAGGCGCAAAGGCACCAAGAAACGTAAAGTTTTTTCTATCAACTCTAAACTTTCACCTGACATCTTCTTCCGCGCAACCATCAACACCCAACCCTTTTGAGCCACCAAGGCGCAAAGGCACTAAGAAACGCAAAGTTTTTTCTATCAACTCTAAACTTTCATCTGACATCTTCTTCCGCCCGATGCCCAACCACTAACGCCCAACCTTTCTTCTGTTATCTCCCATCTATGATCTGTCAACCAATCTCTGACTTCTATTATCTTCACCCCCTATGAACCAACGCTACTACTCATTAGATGTATTTCGCGGGGCCACCGTGGCACTTATGATATTGGTAAATAACCCAGGTAGCTGGGGCCATATTTTTGGCCCGTTTGAACATGCGCCGTGGCACGGGGTAACGCCCACCGACCTGGTATTCCCTTTTTTTTTGTTTGCAGTGGGTAATGCGCAGGCCTTTGTTATGCCCAAATTTGAACAGGCTGGTACCGGTGCATTTTTGAAAAAAGTTTTAAAAAGGGCAGTCCTGATTTTTGCGATAGGGCTGTTCTTAAACTGGTCGCCTTTTGTAAAATGGCAGGATGGCGTATTGGTAGGTAAGCCGTGGGAAACTATTCGCATAATGGGTGTATTGCAGCGCATTGCCTTGTGCTACCTGTTTGGAGCGCTCATTGTTTTCTTTATAAAAAAGCCAAAAAATATTATAGTATTTAGCGTGTTGCTATTAGTGGTGTACTGGGCAATTAGTTATTGGTTTGGCTTGCCCGGCGACCCCTATAGTCTGGTGGGGTATTTTGGTACTACGGTTGACAAAGCCATATTGGGCGAAAACCATTTGTACCGCGGCGAGGGCGTTGCTTTTGACCCCGAAGGATTGGCGAGCCTGCTGGCGGCTATTGTAAATGTGGTAGGCGGCTATCTCGTAGGCAATTACATCCGCAAAAAAGGAAAAAATTTTGACATGCTTAGCCACCTGTTTATTTTAGGTGCAGTGCTCATGTTCGTGGCCTATTGTTGGGATATGGCCTTCCCCATGAATAAAAAAATATGGACCAGCAGTTATGTGGTTTATACGGTTGGACTGGCGGCCATAATATTAGGAATTTTTATTTACCTGTTGGAGTTTAAAGATGCCAAAGGTGCATGGAGCAGGTTTTTTGATGTATTTGGAAAAAATTCTTTGTTCATTTTTGTGCTGAGTGGATTTCTTCCCCGGGTATTGGCCCTGCTACGCTGGACCGACCATTTAGACGAACAAGGCAAACCGGTGTATACCAACGCCTTTGGCTGGTTTTATGAGCATATTTGTAAAAATATCTCAACCGATTTGCGGGTAGGCTCGCTGGTGTATGCCTTTTGTATGATCGCCTTTTATTGGAGTATAGTGTATGTGCTGGATAAGAAAAAGATTTATATTAAGGTATAGGGGGAGGTTGATGTATGACGATCCTTACAAGAATTTTATTTAATTTAACTTATGGCAATTATATTAAAAAATGTCCGTATTTCAAAAAAACATGAGTATGAAATAGTGGCTTGTGATGACGGAATATCGGGATTTGCAAATCGAACTTTTAAAAGCATAAAGGTTTTTGTTACATTGGAATTTTAAGACACCCAAACTAAACAAAATGTAATTAGAAGATATTTTCAAAATAAAACAAAAAGTAGATAGGAAGGCCCGAGCCCTCTGAATTTAAGGTCGCATATAAACGAAGAGGTAAAAGGGGAAATTTTATCAAGAAATGGGTTTGCGACTTTTATTTTTGAGCATGAGGTAAACAGGTAAGATAAAGTCGATAGGGTTTTCCTAATCCATGCTTATTTGGGTTTCGATAATTGAGATAAACTTACATGAAATACTTGGGGCTTTAAAGGAATTTCCTGATCAGAAAACGATTATTACGATATAGCAGGGCGTAAAAAGTGCAGTCATTCATTTTTGTAATTCAGCTTTTTGATCTTTAATTTGTAGACGAACTTCAAGGGGTTCCTCCTTAACCTGGCGCTAATCCATTTTTGTAGACAAAACATGTTTTATTGTTGGTATTTTGTTTTGCGAATTGATGGGTTATTATCTGACTTAATTTAGAAAAAGTTTTCAGAAGGATAGAAAGATTTTAAAATCATTGTTCGCTTATAAAAGCAAACTTATCATCTTATTCTAAAATAAGTTACCCACGGAAAGGGCGTAAAACCTGGGGACATTTTTTTAATAATTATGATCGAAAAATCAATTAATCATTTCCGCTCCAAAATAAGGCTGCATCACCGCCGGAATATTGATGCCTGCTTCTGTTTGATGGTTTTCCAATAAGCAGGCTACTATGCGGGGCAAGGCAAGCGAACTGCCATTGAGCGTATGCACCAACTGCGTTTTGCCATTGCCATCTTTAAACCTGCACTTCAACCGGTTGGCCTGAAAGTTTTCAAAATTGCTTACACTGCTTACTTCAAGCCAGCGTTGCTGTGCGGCGCTGTATACTTCAAAGTCGTAGGTGAGGGCGCTGGTAAAACCCATATCGCCACCGCATAACCTCAGGATACGGTAGGGTAGCTCAAGGCTTTTCAGCAGCATTTCGACATGCGCTACCATTTGGTCAAGTACCTCATAGCTTTTGTCGGGGTGCGCAATCTGTATAATCTCCACCTTTTCAAACTGGTGCAGGCGGTTAAGGCCGCGAACATCTTTGCCATAGCTACCGGCTTCTCTTCTAAAACAAGGACTGTAGGCGGTCATTTTTATAGGCAGCTCATCTTCTTTTACAATGGTGTCGCGGTACACGTTGGTTACGGGCACTTCGGCGGTGGGTATCAGGTAAAAATTGTCTTCGGTAGCGTGGTACATCTGGCCTTCCTTATCGGGCAACTGGCCTGTACCGTAGGCGCTTTCTTCATTTACCATAAAAGGTGGCAGGTATTCCGTATACCCGGCCGCTGTATTGAAATTTAAAAAGTATTGTATCAAACTCCGCTGCAGTTTGGCGCCCTTACCTGTATACATGGGAAACCCGCTGCCGGTTATTTTAGTGCCCAGCTCAAAATCGATGAGTTTGTATTTGGTGGTCAGTTCCCAGTGAGGTTGAGCACCGGCGTATAACGCAGGCTTAACTCCACCTTCCCTTACCACTTCGTTGTCGTCGGGGGTTTTTCCTTTAGGCACAATAGCCGCTGGCAGGTTCGGCAGTTGATATAATTTTTCCATCAGGTTTTTTTCTACCAAAGCCATCTGTTCTTTTAACGGGTCAATGGCGAGCTTCAAGGCGGCAACTTCGCCTTTGGCGGCTTCAGCTTCGTCCTTTTTTCCCTGCTTCATCAGGTTGCCTATCACTTTGCTGGCGCTGTTTATTTTGGCCTGGGTGTTGTCAAAATCGATCTGTAGTCTTTTGCGTTCATCATCCAATGCTATCACCTCGTCTACCAGTTGGGTTTGGCTAAAATTTCTGACTGCTAATTTTTCTAATACCAACTCCCGGTTTTGGCGGATATAAGTTACCTGCAACATCGCTTTTTAATTTTGCGGCAAAGATAGGAGATGAGGTGGTGAAGCTGTGTTTGGTTGCGGATGGGTTTGGAGAAAGTAAAAATTAAAAATTAAAAATTAAAAATTAAAAATTAAAAATTAAAAAGTAAGCATTGGTTAGCGGTGGTTGAGGGTTTTAAGGCTTTTTGATGCATGAAGGTATGTCGCTGGGTAGACACTGCTATTTTCTGAATAACACATCACCTCAATTCTTACTAAAAAAAATACAGCCACGTTTTGTGCCTTTTGCTACAAGGGCTTTTGTAGTTTAATGGTACCAGCACGTGTCCACCTCAAGGCCTGCGGCCAGTAGCAAAATGTGTGCTTTGATTATTAATACCTAGGGCTTCATGACCGACGTTTTAGAAAAGCCACACGGACCCATTGTTAGTCATCATTCCATCACG
>Ga0209181_10007265_pt1 | contig 15231 bp, 13 predicted proteins | sample MAT05_FD_187208 | JGI IMG/M metagenome (GOLD analysis project Ga0209181, IMG submission 187208) | Freshwater microbial communities from Lake Fryxell liftoff mats and glacier meltwater in Antarctica - MAT-05 (SPAdes) (version 2) | ecosystem: Environmental > Aquatic > Freshwater > Ice > Liftoff... | reverse complement strand
ACGCGACCGCCGTTATATCCGCACCGAAGCCGAATCGGAAGCGCTGTATTACTGGATTTTCCCCAATGTCATGCTCAACATCTACCCCGATAACATGAGCATCAACATCATTTTGCCGCTGAGTCATGATAAAACGCTGACGATTTTCGAGTGGTATTTTGAAGAACCCGGCACCGGCGATGGCTGGGAAAGTATGCAGCAAACCATCGCGTTCAGTGACGAAATTCAGCAAGAGGATATCGAAATTTGTGTCAACGTTCAGCAAGGGCTGCAATCACGCGCGTATGATGTGGGGCGTTTCAGCGTCAAACGTGAAAACGGCGTGCATCATTTCCAAAAACTCATCCACGACTATCTAACACGTTAACGGCTTTTCCGGGCGGGCACGGCACAGCCGCGCCCCCATATCGAAGGATTATCACGTATGAACCCCACCCAATGGACAGCCGTTGATGGCTATATCGTCGATCATCTCGTGCGCTCGGACGACGCGCTCGACGCTGCCTTACGCGATGCAACTGCCGCCGGACTGCCCGAAATTCAAGTCGCGCCCAATCAAGGCAAACTCCTGCATGTGCTGGCACGGTCGATCAATGCCCGCCACATCCTGGAACTCGGCACGCTCGGCGGCTACAGCACGATCTGGCTGGCGCGCGCGCTCCCTGCCGACGGTACGTTGATCACCTGTGAAGTTGACCCCAAACATGCCGCCGTCGCTCGCGCCAATCTTGATCGGGCGGGTGTGTCGCCGCTCGTCGATATTCGTGTCGGGCGTGCGCTCGAGTCGCTCGCGCAGATCGCCGCCGAAAACCGTCCCGCGTTCGATTTTGTCTTCATCGATGCCGATAAAGTGAATACGGCGGCGTATTTCGAATGGGCGCTCAAGCTGACGCGACCAGGCAGCATGATCATCGTCGATAACGCGATTCGCAAAGGTGATGTGATCGACGCGAACAGCACCGACGAAAATGTACAGGGGATGCGCCGCTATTTCGAGAAGGTGGCGCACGAACCCCGCGTCACCGCGACCGCCGTGCAAACCGTCGGCAGCAAAGGCTACGACGGCTTGGCGGTTGCGATCGTGAACAGTTAAATCAAGCTTTACTGGTAGCGGCTTGCGTAAAAAACGCGCATGAATATAGTATTTATAGGGTATCCAAAATAAAGCGCTTTCACTGCGCCACTTGCAGCCGCCTATATACCATTCCCTTGTTCATGTTTCACGAAGTTTCCTTGCCGTCTTTTGGAAAAGCGTTACAATGACACAACAGCAATGAAATTTGCTGAAAAAACATGGCACTATCATTCAAGGAGTCAATTTAAAATGTCCCGTCGCAGTACTGTTTTGACCGTTTTTGCATTATTGATGGTTTTTGTTCTTGCCATGCCCGCGCTGTCGCAAGAAGAAGTGACACTGCGTTGGCGTACCCGCCCCGATAACCAGGCAGAAATCGATGTCTACACCGCTGCCAGCGAAACCATTGACGCGGCGTGGGACGAAGTGGCGCTCGCCTACGAACCCGGTGGTTCGGAAAGCGCCAGCTATCAGGACGTACTCGTCACCGAAATTGAAGCTGGCACGGCACCCGATGTGTTCTGGATTCCCGGTACGGACGTGGCGCGCTTCGCAGAAGCGGGCTTGATCCTGAATTTGGCGGATGTCGCAGGCGCAGATGAAGATTATAACGCCGAAGATTTCTACGCCGGTCCGATGGGTTTCTTGCAGACGTCGATTGAAGAAGGCACCGACGCGCTGTGGGGTCTCCCCCGTGACGTTTCGGCATTCGGTATTTATTACAACGCCGATCTGTTTGAAGAAGCTGGTTTGGCGCTGCCCGGTGGCGACGACTGGACGTGGGAACGTCTCGTCGACTCGGCGACCGCGATCAGCGAACTGGGTGACGAAGTCTACGGCTTCGGCATGAACGCATGGTGGGCGAACTGGGGTTACTTCATCAACGCAGCAGGCAGCAGCTTCTTTAATGAAGACTACACCACCTGCGGTTTGGCGAACGATGCCACCGTCGCTGGTTTAGAAACCGCCGCCGGCATGTTTGAAAGCGGCGCGGCTGTGCCGTGGGGCACCGACAGCGAACCGCCATTCCTGGCGGGCAGCGTCGGCATGTTCATGAATGGTCGTTGGGCAACCCCCGGCACCATCGCCAATGCCGATTTCAACTGGAACGTCGCACCGCTCCCCGTCGGTCCTTCGGGCGAAGCCACCAACTGGCTGTTCTGGGGTGCTTATGTCGTTAACGCCAATACCGAAAACCCAGAACAAGCATGGGATTTGGTCACGCGTTTGACCAGCGCCGAAATTCAAGGTCAGATCGCCAGCCTGGGCGCGAACATCCCCAGCCGTGCGACCGACGAAGCGATTGAACTGTTCCTCGGTACGCTGCCCGATAGTGGTGTCAACAATCAGGCGTTTGTCGATGGCACGACCTCGGCGGATGTCCGCACCGAAGCGCCGTTGTTCTTCGGTGATTGGCCTGCGATCGATCAGGCTTACGGCACGGGCGTGACCGCCGTGTTCAATGGCGAACAAACTGCGCAGGAATTTGCCGATACGATTTGCGAAACCACCGCACCATTGTTTGAAGCGGGTGCGTAGTCTGTGTAAAATCGGGTGATGTTCGTTTCATCACCCTGTCAGTATTTTTACGCGTGAACAGGGGCGGTCTTGACCGCCCCTGCTTTTTATAAATTTCTTGTTGCCAGACATTAACTGTGAGCAAAGGCTGTACCTCATGAGTACGACCCAACAGTTCTTAGGACGATCTTCACCTGCCGTCGGTAAATCACAGCCCGTTGTCATCCCCGCCAGTGTCATCGGCAATATCGTGATTTTTATCGCGTGTGTACTGCTGGCATTAACCATTTTTCAAATCGACCCCGCCGCGCCTGCTGACAACACCGCCGTACAGCAATTGATCCGACTCGGCGCGCCGGTGATTAATTTTATCGGGCTGATCATGCTCATCCCCGCCGCGCTCGCGGTCATCGCCAGTATCCAGTTGATGCGTCGGCAGCTTTCTGGTCGATATATCTCGCTGGGGCTGCAATTCATCGCCGTGGTCGGGGCAGTGGTCGCGCTCATCCATTTGTGGGGGTTCTTCAATAGTTACGAACTGATCGTCGATGGCATCATGGCGGCGCCATGGATGCTGCTCGGCTTTCCGATCGCGTATGGGGTGTATTGGCTGTCAGGGCGGCTGCAACCCGGCGCGCTCCGCGATCGTCTGGAGTCGGTTGGCGTTTTGCTCGGCATGGCGACGCTGATCGTCGTGCTGTTTTTTGCCAATATTCTGACGTTCTCCAACAATATTCTGACCTCATACAGCAGCCTGATCACCTGGGGCGCTACGCTGATCATTTTCGTGTTTGGCGCGCTCGGCTGGCATTTGCTGCACACAGGCGCGTATTTTGGCGAAAAACCAGAACAGTTAGCCGCGTGGCAGGGCTGGCTCATGCTCGCGCCGAACATTCTGGGCTTTACCCTGTTCTTTGCGGGACCCTTGCTGCTCTCGTTTTATTTGAGCTTCACCGATAGCACCGTCGGGCAAGTGCCGAACTTTCAAGGACTGACGAATTACGCGCAAATTTTCGCGCTCGAACTGCAACCTGTGACCGACCCAGATGCGTCGCTGCAAAGCACGCTCACATTCGGTTATACGTCGCTCGGCGCGATCACGCTGGGCACGACGACGTATGTCTTGGGCGCACGCGATTCGCTGTTCTGGTTGAGCTTACGCAACACGCTTTTGTACTGTTCGCTGCTCATCCCGTTGGCGGTCATTCCAGCATTGGGGCTGGCGCTGATCCTGAACTCGAAGCTGCCGGGCACAAAATTCTTTCGCGCGATTTACTTCTTGCCGTCGGTCGCGGCGGTCGTCGGTACGGCGCTGATCTGGCGCTGGCTCTATGACCCGACGATTGGATTCATCAATTTTGCTATCACCGGCGCGATCAACCTGCTTAACAGCATCGGCTTTCAAATCATTGACCCTGAAGTGGCGTGGTTGACGGGACCCGGCACGGTTTTAATCTCGATGGTGTTACTGTCGGCGTGGCAAATCGTCGGTTTTAATACGGTCTTGTTCCTGGCAGGCTTGCAGGGTATCCCCATCGAGTTGAACGAAGCCGCATCGATTGACGGCGCGGATCGCTGGCGCTTGCTGCGCTACATCACGATCCCGATGCTCGCGCCGACCACGTTTTTCGTGCTCATCACGACGGTGATCACGGGCTTGCAGGTGTTCAACGAACCGTATGCGCTCTTCCCATCGATACCGATTCCCGAAAACGCGATCACATCGGTCTACTATTTGTACAATCAGGGCTTCTTCAGGTTCAACTTCGGCTATGCGTCGGCAATCGCGTGGGTCGTGTTCGCGCTGATCTTCGCCGTGACGGTGATTCAGTTCCGCTTGCAGCGTGGCAACGCTTACGAAGGATAAAAAACGATGACTCCCCAACAAAAAAACTTTTGGAATCTGATCCTGCCGCGCGCGCTGGCATACGTGTTGCTATCGGCGTTCGCGTTTCTAATGCTGTTTCCGTTCACGTATATGCTGGCAACCTCGGTCAAAAATTCGTCCGATGTCTTTCATTATCCACCGCGTTTGCTGCCGTACACGCCCGAACAACGCGAGATCAACGGCGTCCTGCAAAACGTGTACCGCTTCGACGTGGACGGCGTCGAGCGTGAGTATGTGTTGATCGACGGTGAGCGCGTCAATTTCGGCTTCTTCACGGCTGACGAACTGCTCAACGCCGAGTCGCCGCGCGCGAGCGAAATTCTGGTGCAAGTACCGATTGATCAAGCCGTCGAAACCGCCGACACCGTGACCATCCAGGACAGCGCAGGCGGCGAAGAAACCTTCACCGTCTATGAAGTCGATGTCGAAGGCGAGATTCAGCGCTTACCGTTGGCGTATCGCGGCGCGCTCGATCAGTTCGTGGATATTGAAGACCCGACACAAGTCACGTATGCGGTCGCGCGCACGGCAAACCCGGTCGAAAATGTCGAGTTTCAGTTCGATAATTACGGGCGCGCAATTGGCGAACTCAACCTGAATCGCGCCTTGATCAATACGACCGTCGTCACTATCGGCGTCGTCATTGGTCAGTTGATCACGTCGATCTTCGGCGGCTATGCGTTTTCGCGCGTCGCCTTTCGCGGGCGCAATACGCTGTTTCTGGTGTATCTGGGGTCGATCATGATTCCGTTCGTGGTCTTGATCATCCCGATGTACCGCCTGATGGTCGTGATCGGCTGGGAAAATCGGCTGGTCTCGTTGATCGTGCCGTGGATTTTCACTGCATATGGCACATTCTTGATCCGCCAATTCTTCATCACCATTCCTAAAGACATCGAAGAAGCGGCGTTGATGGATGGCGCGAGCCGTTTGCGTATTTTGTGGACGATTTTCGTGCCGCTCAGCCAGCCCGCGATTGCGACGCTGGCGATCTTTTCGTTCTTGTACGCATGGAACAGCTTCTTGTGGCCCCTGCTCATCATCGGGGAAGGCAATACGCCCAATCACGTTTTAACCTTGTCGATGATCCGGCTGCGCAATGTATTCGCGGATCAACCCAATCTGGTGCTGACGGGCGCGGCGATTGCGATTCTGCCGCCGATCATCATCTTCATTCTGGCGCAGCGTTATTTCATCGCCAGCGTCGCCAGTTCGGGCGTGAAGGGGTAGGCAATGCAAGGGCGAAAAGCATAACGCCAAGACGCAAAGGTACGAAGGCACAAAGAGTGATGTAGGGGCGAGTCTGAGACCCGCCCGCTATTTTTGAACCTAATTTGCGCTCCTCATTTATCAGAAAAGCGCCGTAAAACCCCTGCCTTCAGGCATGGGGATATAAGGCACAGGGCAATCGCGTTCTAGCAGTCCCTAACGAAAATGAACTCCTCTAGCCCATTGTGACACACAAAACAATGTCAGTAACTCACCTTACGCTGATTGCCCTCATCCTAAATCCTTCTCCCTGAGGGAGAAGGACTCCCTGATAGGGGTAGGTAATTAACACTGCAAAATTTCGAGGGAAGGAGGAGGGGGTGAGGGCTGAAAACGAGCGGCTTGCGTAAGGTGAGTTAAACGTCAAATATACGGTCGTACCCACTTTGATTTGTTGTGCTTGAAGGTCGTCTATTCTTATTATTCCACATAAAGTGATTTAGTGTCAGATTTTATTATATTTAATGACACTGTAAACGCTGATAGGAATCAAAACATCCTGGCGATACCGTGTTGAAATGTCGGTATTACCAGGATGTTTGTTTAGCAGGCGTACTTATACAAAAATACGCGGGCGCGAACGGTGATAATTCCGTTCGGTTCGAGAGCGCTTGTATTGGATGATGAAGGCGCGGATACCCTCCCCAAGTAAAAGCGTGAAAAGATAGACCAGTACGATCAGAATTGCAAAGCTTGCAATCATCCCGATGACCATCGTTGTAACTCCTTGTCAGTCACTTGTAAATAAGCGATGGGTCAAACAGGCTTTGGTTGACGGACGCTTTGTTAAGCACGTTGCCCCTCTGCTTTGTTAACTTAAGATTAAGTATACACCTGATTCGTTAAAGTAAGTAGGGTATTTATCTGATGATTACCCTACTTTTGCGGGGTTTTCATCAAATCGGCGCAAGACGTGAGCAGCAGATCGACTTCGCCGCTCAACAGATTTGTTTTTGACGCATGGGTGGGTTGAAAGCCAGCGCATGGGTTGCAATGAGCAATCACGGTCGATCAGAAGAGCGTTCATCGAGAACGCCCTTCGTCAACATGCTCGCCTAAAATTGATTTTTTAGTACCGGTTGCCTTCGCCGTACGAGTCCTGATAACCAGAGTTCGACGGGTAATTCTCTTGCGGGGGTTGTTCGGTGTAAGCGTTCTCGTCGTGCGGCGCGTCGTTGTCGGCGTGTGCGTCGTCATGAACTGCTATTTCGTGCGGCGCGCTGTTGTCTAACATGACGTCGTCTTGCGTCACGTCGTCATTGATAATCTCTGCGGCGACTTCTTCATGACCCGCTTGATCATGCGCCATTTCTTCGGTGCTGTCATCGGTGACGGGCATCACTTCCGCGACCGCCTGGTCAGCGTTGACGAGTTCATCCGCCAGGTCTTCGTCAAGATCGTCATCATACGCGCCGTCGTCATCATCGTCGTCATCGTCTTCATAAACGTCGTCTTCGTCGTAGATGATCTCTTCTTCGTATTCGATCTCTTCGTCTTCATCGACCTCGGTGGTGACGGTATCCGCATCGAAATTGACGACCAAAACATGATTGCTCAAAACATTAATATTGAGAGAAACACGCGCATCCCCAAAAAATTCCGCCAATGCTTTGATCGCCTGTATGATCAACAGCCCGTCGTTATCACCGTTTGCATGATCCAAGACCGCGAAATCGGCATCGGTGAATAAAAAGGTTTGACCTGAAATAAATTGGATGCGTTCTTCAAACGAATCCACCGACTTGAGTTTGGCAAAATCTCTACCTGCGGCGAGCTGTGCTTCCATGTTATCTATCTCCCGGCGTGACGAAACAGGACGAGGATATCGCGCGTTGCACGATACACGACAGTGTAGACGTAAAGCATGTTAGCACTTGTTTTAAGTAGTTTAAGATTGATGAGGGATTACACGGATTGATTTTTAATTTGCGCGCTTCAAACCCTGTGACGCGCCTTGATCTGCCCCGCCAGATAGTGCGCTAAACCCATGATTGTGAGCATAGGGTTGACGCCGCTCGGCGTCGGCATCGCGGCGCTGTCGGTGACGTATAAATTTGTGACTTCGTAGGTTTGTCCGGTCGGGTCAACCGCGCCGAGCGCGGACGTATGTGCGATGCGCGCCGTTGACATCTGATGGGCGCTGAGCAATGCGAATCGATTCGGGCGCAAGCCTTCGGCGCGCACCGCATCGAGATATGCTTCAAATGACGAATATACATTTTCGACGTGATAAGGCACGGCGTCGGGGCGCGGATAATACACGCGGTAGCTGACGTGGGGACTGGCGATCTCGCGTGCGCCGGAGGCATGGAGGATGCGTAAGCCTTCGATGATGCCGATCATCATGTGATGCGCATCAATCGGGCTGAGTCGATAGTCAATCACTGGCGCGCCCTGTTTATCGAGCGTGACGCGCCCGCCTTCTTTATCGCGCACCAGCACCAGAATGTTGCTCAAATATTCGATCTGGTTCATCAGGCGGCGGTGCTGACGCGCTGACTGCCATGCCGAAACCAACGCACCAATGCCGGGATGCAGCGGCGCGACTTCCAAACGCAAGCCGTAACCATCGCCATCGAGATCGGCAAACTGCGCTGACAAACGGCTCATCGGCGCGCCTTTCCAACCCCGCATCGGTTGGTCATAGACGCCATACAACGGCGCAACCGGGTGCAGATGCAAATGTGCGCCGATATGTTTATTTCGCAGACCAGAACGCAGCAGCAGCGCGGGTGTATGCACACTGCCCGCCGCTACCACGACGATTTTCGCGCTGACCGTCACACGATGCACATGCCCAGCACTATCGGTGACACGCATGAACGCGCCGGTCGCCATCCCGCGCTCGACGATGACTTTCTCGACATACGCACCGACGATGATGCGCGCGCCGCGATCATGCGCATCCTGTAAGTAGGTTTTGAGCGTGCCTTGTTTGGCACCATAACGACAGCCGTAGCCGCAAAAACCGCAGCGCATCCCTGCCAGCGCGCCGCCCTCGTCGCCTGCATTCGCATCGTAGCAGCCGACAGTATTGCGCGGGATCGTCGCCAGCGAGTAGCCAAGTTTCTGCGCGCCGATTTCCAACAGGCAGTTCATATGATTGACGGCGCTTTCGACTTCGCTCACGTTGATGCGCGCCATGATCGCGTCAAGACTGGCAGCATAAGCGGGCGTGGTGGCGGCAGTGAAGCCAAAATCATCTGCCCATTCTTGCAGCACCGAGTCGGGCGTGCGCAGCGACGCCGACCAGTTGATCGTCGTGCCACCGCCGAGCGTGTTGCCCGCCAGAATGCTCATGCTCAGGTCTTTACTCGCCAGTGAGCCGCCTTTGTCGTACAGCGCACGCATCGAGTCGAGTTCGCGCCCGTGAAAATCGCGCTCGGCGTAATAGCCACCTTTTTCCGCGACGATCACGTCCCATCCGGCGGCGGTCAGCTCGCCCGCGACGACACCACCGCCCGCGCCCGACCCAACGATGAGCGCGTCGGTGGTCAAGCTCGTGTCGGCGTCAATAGTGAAAGGTGTCATGGTGCGTGGCACATCGACGGGCGCGGGCGGATGATAATTCATCACCTCCCACGCGGGATGCACGCCGTTTTCTGGGATAACCGCGTAAAACAAAAACAACGTCAGCCGTTTGAACATCTGAAAGACCTGGCGCGCCATCGGCACCGCACTGAACGCCCATGCGCGCAGTGTATGCTCACGCTGATCAGGACTCATGGCGCTAAAACCACGCGCCGCGCCCGCCGTAATCTGATTGAACAGCGGATTTTCTAGCGCTGCCAGCACGATTTTAATCTGCCCTTGATCCGCCGTCGTGGTAATTAATTCGAGCGCATTTTCGACGTGCGCTGCGGTATCAAATTGGGCAGCGTGCAGGGCGAACAAACGCGGGTCGTCGCCGCGTTCTGGCGTCAATATCGGCGCGAACGCTTCGCAGATGGCGGTCAAGGTGCGTTGTTCGGCGGCGGAAAGAAAGGTCATTTTTCACATCTCACAAAAAATTAAGCATCTTGTGTAGTGTGACGCTCCCCATGCCTAAAGGCAGGGGCTTCTGAACGACGCTTGCGCTTACCGTCACCTTACGGTGTTGGTAGAGGCGCTGCGTTGTCGTTCACGGATGCGTCCCATCCGTTTTGCATTAATGCACGATTGAGAATGTTAATAGCCGCATTGTGGTTTCGGTCTAGACTAAGACCACAAGCACAGTCAACCCAACGGGTCGAAAGGTCGAAGTCTTGAAACAGCATGCCGCAGTTCGAGCAGCATTTGGACGTTGTAGGCAGGCTTTACCGCAATCACTTCACGTCCGGCGCTTACAGCCTTGTATGTGAGGAATTGGCGGAATATACCCCATCCACTATCCAGAATGCTTTTACTCAGGTGGCGGTTTCGCGTCATGTTGCGAATGCGCAAGTCTTCCAAAACCTGATTTGGTTGGCACGATAGAACTTGGGGTTCTCAACCTTATCGCCGTCGCTGGTGGTGAGCAGGGCGGAAATACCCACGTCAATGCCGACAACGCGCCCCGTCTTGGGAAGTTCGGGTTTACCCTCAACTTCACAGGCGAACGCGGCATACCAACGCCCCGCCTTGTGGACGATGCGAACGGTCTTGATCGTGCCTTCGACGCGACGATGCCAACGGACAGGAACGCGCCCGATGCCGAACAGCTTCAGGCGTCGTCCGCCCACTTTCACGCCCGTTCCGTGTTGCGGAAAGTGGAAGCTGTGGAAGCGGTTGCGTCCTTTGTAGCGCGGATAACCCGCCTTTTCACCCGCTTTGACGCGACGAAAGAAGGCTTGATATGCCTTATCCACATCAGCGGCGACGGATTGCATGGTTTGACTGAACACAGATTTGGCTGCCCATGCGAACGTCTTGCGGTAAAGACGCGACTGCTTCACTTGTTCGTATTTAGTGCCGTTGCGCCCTTCCAACTTGTACGCCCATGTACGTTCGGAAACGCACATGTTATACCAATTGCGACAAACCTTCAGCACGAGGAACAGCTGTCGTTCCTGCGCGGGCGTCGGATACAGACGGTATTTGAATGCTTTGAGATGCGTTTTAGAATCGCCCATGCTTTAACCCTTGTCGGTTGGAGAGCCAGTGGGAGCTTCTACTCCGCGACTGGTATTCCTCGTATTATAGCACAATTGAGCGATAGGCACAATGTTACGCCTTATATCCCCTGCCTGAAGGCAGAGGTTTTACGGCGCTTTTCTGATAAGTCGCTGATCGTGCGCATTTCATCGAACGACACATATACGATCTCGGTCGAAGGACGGACGCCGCCGATGAACTGTACAAGGGCGGTCAATGCACACATGATGACGATTAAAATCGCTGCTGCGCGTAGCAAAACGCGCCGGAAAAACGCATCATGCCTCATACGGCGGCGATTGCCTCGATCTCTAGCATCCAGTTCGATTGCAGCGTCGCCGCGATGATGACGGTGAGCGCGGGCGTGTGGTCGCCTAAAATTTCACGCCGAATCTGTCCGTTGATCTCGACCTGATCGGCATGAGTCAAAAACGTGGTGACTTTGACCAGATCGTGCGTCGTCATGCCCGCTGACTCCAACAGCGCGATGATATGTTCCCACACCGCGCGGCATTGATATTCAAACGTCGGTGGCGCAGCGCCATTTTCTGCGCCGGGAATTTGTCCGCTGATGAACAGCAAGCGTGCGCCGCTTTGCACTTCGACGGCGTGCGCGTAACCACCGTGCGGGTCGGGGACGGTTGGCGGGTTATGAAAAATCAGGGTCATGAGTGATGCCTCACAGACATATATATAGCGTAGACATTTTAAGCGGCGGACGTTCAAATGATCACGGTTTCCATGCCGGTTCGCCATGCTGCATATCCGCGAATGTCAGCCGCCGCACGTTCGATCCGTCGGCGTTCATGACATAAAGTTGTGTCGTGCTGTCACGCTGCATGAAATGTCGGTCGCTTATGAACGCGATTTGTCGTCCGTCGGGCGAATACGTCGGTGATAAATCCAAGCGGTCGTTCTCGGTCAACTGGATCGCGTTGGCGCCGCTCAGCGCGTCTACTGTGTAAATCTCCAGGTCGGCTTCGCCCAACCATGTCGCACCGAACGCGACGGTCAATCCATCCGGCGAAAACGCCGGGCGTCCACTAAACTGCGCGCCGATCACGAGTTCTTGCGGCTGGCTCGCGGGTTGAAGCGTGAAGCGGCTGAGATGCTGACTGTATTCGGTGCTGTAGGTGAGTCCGAAGCGAAAATCGCGCGTGGTCGCCAACACGCCGACGCTAACATAGGGCGCGGGTTGGAGTATTGTCCCGGTTTCGGCGTTGACGATGAACACATCATGCGGTGTCAGCACGTCCGCGAAGAAAAACGTACTGGTGGGATGCCACCGCAGCGGTTTGACCGACGCTGCTTCATTCGTGGTGCAAGTCGGCTCATGTGTGATGCCCGGCGTGATCACACATGCCTGAATACTACTACGATTGGTACGCTCGAATAACAGATGTGCGCCATCGGGCGACCAGATCGGCATACGGTCGCTCGCGCTGACCGAACGGGTCACATTGATTGCACTACCACCCACCGCATCGATCAGGTAAATATCTGCGACGCCTTCGCCTTGTGCGCTGTACGCGATAATTTCGTTGCGGGTCATTGTCCCGGCTGCCACTGCGCCCAGCACGAGCGCACAAAAGAATAGGCAGATCATGCCGCCCGCGCGCAGACTTCTTCCCATCATTCGCATCAACGAGACCTAAAACGACCCGATCAGCGACCGCCATACGCCCGTGTCGAGCGTGCCCACATCGGGGATGAGTAAGACCGTCTCGTTGCGCGGCGGCAGATAGATCGCGCGCCCGCGCTCGAACAAGAGCAGGGTTGCGGTCGCACCGTTCTCGCCTGTCGTCGCCCAACCGAGTGCCGCGCCTGCATCGCTGTAGGTGCGCCATACTTTACCGAACCCACGAATCGGCTCAATTAAACCGGGTGGCGGCGTCAAGCCCGCACTGTCTGGATCAACGCCGCTCACCCATGTATCGGGGTAGCGGCGGAAACGTCCATCATTGGTGAGCGTATATATATCACCGGGCGTTCCGGCGAGATACATCATCGATCCGTTCTGGAATGTCTGACTTGCGGCGCTGATCGGCATATTGCCGCCGATGGGACAGCCGAGTTGATTGAGTAGTGCGGATTCGGCACTGAGCAGATTGCTGATGATGATCGGCGGTGGCACTGCACAGATGATCGGCGCAGTGGTCGGAGTGGTATTGGCGGCGGGTGGGGCATTGAAAGTCGCCGTCAGCCCTGCCGCGGGTGATCCTGTAAGCGGCGCGTTGGTCACGGCGAGCGCGAGCGCGGTTTGTGTCGCCGGATTGTAACGGATTTCTGGCGGCAGCACGGTAAACCCCGCTGATAAGAGTGCGAGTAGTTCCAACCCTTGTGGTTCTTGCGTGCCAGTAGAGGTTGCGGTGCGTGTTGGCGCGGGTGTGTAGGTGACATCGAGCGTAGCACTCGGCGTGAACGTGACATACGTCGCACTACCCGGCGCGCGCGTTTCGGTCTGGGTACTGGTGATCGTCTCGGTCGGCTGCGGTGTTCCCGATGCAAGCGCGGCATCTGCGACGCTGGTTGCATTGGATGCCGCGGTCGCTAATTCCGCTGACTCCAACGTCAGTTCGATGATGAGCGCGGCTAACGTTTGGTCGTCGGTCGGCGTCGCGTCCGATGTTTCGGTGGCGGCGCTCATGGTAGGCAGCAGCGCCGTCGCAGGGCGGTTATCCTGTGTTGGCGAAGGCGGGATCAACGTTGGCGTTTGCGGCGTCAGCGTTGGCAGTTCCGCCGCCGTCGGCACGATAATCGGTGCTTGCGGCGCACACGCCGCCGCGCCAAAGATGATGACGCAAAAAAGGCATCTCAGAAATGGTTTCATGGCATCGATTATAACGGGTTTCGTTTTCCAGATCATCTTTCTTTGCGGGTGAGCCAGGGCAAACGCCTCAAAATCAGCGGATAGTTGTATCGAGGTCAGGGCGGGCGTGTAGGGGCGACCCCATGGGGTCTTGGGCGTCAAGTTAAGCCTTAATGAAAGAGGAAGACAGGACTATCCTTAGAGTCACCGAACAAAAAGGAGTAAATCATGTCTTCCTCAATTCATTATAAAGCGAAAGGCGAGCGTTTAAAGGTGTTGTTGGAGAGCGCGGTTGAAAAAGCCAACGAATGGGTCAGATTTAGTCAACGCAAGCGGACTTTGGATGCTGTTGGTTTTGTGGAAACGTTGGTCTTAGGGTGGTTAGCAGAACCGAAAGCCAGTTTGAGTAAGCTGACGGTTTTTGCCAGCAAAATGGGTTTCGGCATCAGCCGTCAAGGGTTACAAGAACGGATGACGAGTCGGGCAGTGGTCTTAATGATGGCAGTCTTGAGAGAGGCTTTACAAAATCAGTGTGTCGATGAGCGTCTGGTACTGCCGAGCGTGTCCAGTTTAAGTGCCATTTGGATCACGGATAGTACCCAAATCGCGTTGCCTGCCGATCTCCACGACCAATTTCCCGGCAATGTCGGCAATAGCATGGTGAAATTACAGGTCAGTGTGGACTATCTCAGCGGACAGTTGGTGTTCGACCCGCTAGAAGCAGGGAAAACGCCTGATCAAAAGTGTGACCTGCCTGTCCGACAAGCCCAAGCGGGGAGTTTACAATTATTTGACTTAGGGTACTTTAGCCAAGAGCGGTTAAAGCAGATTGCCGAGCGCGACGCCTATTTTTTATGTCGTTACCAAGCTCAAACTGCCTTGTATGATGCCACCTCCCACCAGCGGATGGAACTACTGGACTTGCTTCCTATCAATCAACCAGATTTCACTTGGTATGGGGAGTTAGGCGCAAAAGCCCATGTGTCTATCCGCTTAGTCGCTCACCGCGTGTCTCCCCAAATCGCCCATGAAAGAAGACGGAAAGCGCGCGCCACAGCCAAAAAACAAGGGAAGACTTGTTCTGAACGTTATCTGCGCCTGCAAGATTGGGATGTTTTGATCACTAATCTTGACCCAACCCTGTTTCCCACTTCTTTTCTGTTTGCGTTATATGGACTGCGTTGGCAAATTGAGTTGGATTTTCGCACTTGGAAATCGCAATTGGCGCTGGCTTGCATTCGGGGCAAGCGCATTGAAAGTATCTTTTGCCAACTCTATGCGCACTTGATTGGCGCTGTGCTTGTTCACCAATGGACTGTGAATTGGCGTTATCGCGCTACCATTGAATATAGCCTGCCTAAATTGCTGCACCTAATCTCGACTTCCATACCCCGTCTTTTGCATGTTATTCGCTTACACTGGTATGGCTTGTCCGCTTTTTGGCAGGCATTGGAAAAGGACTTTCGCCAGTTTGCCTTTCGGGAAAAACGGCTAAAATCCCCCTCCACCTTCCAAACTGTCAATAATTGGGGCTTAACTTGACGCCCAAGACCACACGGG
>Ga0209181_10007263_pt1 | contig 15242 bp, 13 predicted proteins | sample MAT05_FD_187208 | JGI IMG/M metagenome (GOLD analysis project Ga0209181, IMG submission 187208) | Freshwater microbial communities from Lake Fryxell liftoff mats and glacier meltwater in Antarctica - MAT-05 (SPAdes) (version 2) | ecosystem: Environmental > Aquatic > Freshwater > Ice > Liftoff... | reverse complement strand
AGATTGGTTTTTGCTCAGATGGGCTATCTTTTTGAGCGAATAGTGGGGCTATTTAATCAAAAAGATGGGTCATCTGGGTGAAAAGAAAGCATATCAAATTTACAAGTTATTATTTGCCCGTTCCTAAGCATTGTTTTCAAGCAGCAATCAGGGGTGGTCGCAAGGGTTTCGGATTGTTCAGGAGGATTCAAAGTGTGATTTTTTAACTGAACTTCCAGAAATCAAAAGGTTTTGGAGTCTATTGGGGCAGCATCCACTTGGGGAGGAGGTTGCAGTTTTCAAAAGCATTGGGATCGCTTTCAAATGGTCAGGGGCCGTTTCAAATGGAAATTTTGGGGGTGGTTCTCCGGGGCTTCCGCAAATCAGGGGGGTAGGGTTTTAGGTGTTTCCGGTCTGGGCTGAGGCGTTGGTTCGGTGAGGCTTTGCAAGGACGTTCTCATTCGTTTGAAGTTTGAAGTTTGAAGTTTAAATCTGGTTATTCGGTTGAACTGTTTTCAAGCGTTCGGCGCTGAGGTTTCGTTTTCATCCAGCCTGCGGTCCATGTAGTTTTCAATTTGGTTTAATGGGGCTCCTTCGGTTGGCATTGCAAAAGTGTGGGTGGTGATCGGGGCTAAGCAAACACAGGTTTTTCGATGAGTTCCATTTGGCAGGGGTTAGGAATCGAAGAAGTTTTTCGGGGCCTGGTTTCGTGGAGCGTTCTCCGGTTTGGCATAGCAAAGGTGTGGGGCAGGAGGCGGCCAAGGCAAACACAGAATTTCAAATCACTTCCAAAATTCGCCTAATTGGTTGGAAAATAACTCCTTCTGCAGGATAAGTAGGACTGACCTCAAAAAATTCGTCGGTGTACTCGCCGCGCAAAGTTTGCGCTTTGGAAGTGCGGCGGCGACCGTCTACGGCGGTCACGATCTTGCGAATGAAATAGGTGCGGTCCGTCGCCTGGCTTTTGGGATCTTCCGTCGGTATAAAGTCGAAAGCCAACACCTGGTCGGCAGATTTGCGTTTCCAGAGGGCATGTGCAAAGTTTTTTCCGACCGGCTCGATGCGATCGCGCAGCCAGCCGATGTGTTTCCAGAGGGTTTTGCCGCTTTTGGCGCGGTATCCGACCTCCAGAGAGAGGTCGTCTATTTCTTCCCATTCGGGCGATTCGCGCTCCAGGCGGCAGCGCACTTCAATAATAACAGGTCCAATTTTCATGTGAATCAGTTTTGGAAGGTGAACAATTGTTTGACGTTACAAATATGCCGGCAAACAGAGCCAGGATTCAAACACAAAAAAGAAAGCCGCTTCCATCCACAAGGGACGAAAGCCGCTTTTTTTTTGGTTAGTCGCTGGGGACTTTTGCCCCCTTTAAAACTGAAAATAAATGAACGAATTGCCGCTCTCCTGCACCCACACCAGCATCAGTATTAGAAATGACCATGCAAGGCCGACTTTCCACCACGACAGTTGATGGGCGACGTCCAGTACTTTGGTATTGCGCATCAGCCATTGGACAATCAGCATGGCAGGTATCACGATGGATACTTTGAGTATAGCAAGGGTAGTCAACAGAGCCCGGCTATCCGGCGCCAGCCCAAACATGGATTGTAGCAGTTGCCAGGCTTGTGCAAACGTGCCGGCACGGAAAAATACCCAGGTGATGTTGACCAGCATGAACGTGAGCAATGCATAGAAAAAACCAGACAAGGGGCTTAGGAGTGTTGCAGCAGCAGCACCCAAATGGGAAGCCTGCCGGGCTCTGAAAAACCGCTCGACCCACAGGTACAATCCGTGCAAATCGCCCCACACCACAAATGTCCAGTTGGCGCCGTGCCATAGGCCGCCCAGCAACATCGTGACCATGAGAGCGAAGTACGTGTTCGCCAGTCCGTGTCGGTTGCCACCCAGCGGGATGTACAGGTAATCGCGTAGCCAGGCCGACAAAATGATGTGCCAGCGACGCCAGAAGTCAGAAAAACCAATGGCGGCATAGGGGTAGTTGAAATTCTGTGGCAACACGAAACCGAGACACAAGGCAGCACCCACGGCACAGGTGGAATAGCCCGCGAAGTCAAAAAATATCTGCCCTGAAAAGGCGAACACCCCCATCCAGGCATCCAGAGCAGGCAACAGATCATGGGCGTGGAATACGTCATCTGCCGCAGCCGCCAACATGCTATCGGCAAGCACCACTTTCATAAACAACCCCAGCGACAGCAAAAACAATCCGTCGAACATTTGCTTTTGGGTGGCGGTGCGGGGCGTCTCAAACTGCGGCACCAATTGCGGCGGGCGCACAATCGGTCCGGCCACCAGGTGTGGGAAAAAAGTGACGAATAAAGAGAAATCCAGCATGGACTTTACTGGTTGACTCTTTTTGTAGTACATGTCAATCGTGTAACACAAAGTCGTGAAGGTGTAAAAAGAAATGCCGGCAGGCAGGATGATGTTGGGTCTGGCCGGGTGATAATCTACGCCAAAGGCATTGACCAGCATCACAAAATTATCGAGCAGGAAGCCGCCATACTTGAAAAAACACAACATCCCGAGGTTGCCGATCAAACTGATGACCAACAGCAACTTTTTTTTGTGGGGATTTTCGTGGGTATACAAAGCCCGGCCCACAAAGAAATCAACCACGGTGGAGAGCCACAGCAACAAGATGAACACCGGGTTCCAGGCGGCGTAAAAGAGGTAACTGGCCACCAGCAGATTCACTTTTTTCACTGTCCAGGACAGGGGCAGGTGGTGCAGCACGAGCACGATGGCAAAAAATGCAATGAATGTGTATGAGTTAAATACCATAAGAGCGATTGGTGGAGAGGAGGTTATCCTTTCAGGCCAAATTTTTCCTGCATGATCTTGATGAGATGTTGCGTGAATACCACAGCGTCCTGTGGACTGAGGTGGGAGTCTTCGGGACAAACAAAGTGATCAATTGCAGGGTAGTCGGCAAAATGGATACCTGGGCAACCGGTATAAGCCAGCAAGTGGTCCCAGAATTTTGCCCGGGAAAATCCCATGGTTTCGCCCATCAGCGCAGGCCCGCTGGAAGGGGTGCGTACGAAGAGCACTTCTCCGCCCCGGGCCCTGATTTTATCCGTTGCTTCTTTGACCGACTGAAAAATAGCCGCTAATTCTGCTTCCGGCATCGGAGGGGCCTTCATCGCCATTTGGCCAAAAAAATGCCAGATGCCGCTCACCCGGTTTTGCAGGTTGGTGTCTGATACAAACCGCTCCGTCATATACATCTGCCGGTCAAAGGTGTTCCGTTGGAAATCCATCGGGAAAATCGGCATCATAAACACCCCCGGACGGCTCGGGATCATCTGTGCGTCCAATTGGGCATTCAGCGAAAGATTCTCTTTATCCAGAAACACGAACTGGGATTCCAGCACTTTATTGAGTTGGAAACTGGCGCGTTGGGCAGGGGTACGGTCGTGGTAGTACCCAATATTTGTTCTGGGCCGACGCTCATTTCCGGGGAAATTGGAGAAAAACAGACCCTCAGTTACGTCTACAACCAACCGCCCTTTGAAGTGGGGGTCATTGGCAAGGTCGTCCAGCACAGGGCGCGGCGAACTTCCTTCGAGGGCCTGATCATTTTCGGTGCGCAGATACAGAGCACTTGGCGAATTCCTGAGTGGAGCAGGGTGCTTATATATGTGCAGCCAAAAGCAAGACGGGGGCAACATAAAGTGCCGGCATGATGCGTAGAGGTTTTGTTTTTACGTATGGCTATAGACGTTTGTATTCTTCAAAAACGCTTCCGCCCACGACTTTTTTGGATTGGCCCTGATCCAAATCGTTGACTTCTACAAATAACAAGACCATTTTATCATCGGTGCTGATAATCAGTTTGTTCTCTGACAATTCATCCATGCGCCTGTATTACGTAGAAGGCGGGATTGTCGCAGGGTTTCTAACCAGCTGCGAAAAACGGGGGGTGAATGGCGAGAAAGAGGGAAGAAGAAGTGGGGATATGAATTGATTTAATTATCTCTGTTTCTATAAATCCTATTTTTTTAGGAAAAATAGAAATGAATATTTTGGAGCTTACAAAGACCTTTCGAGGAATACCTGTTTTTTCAATTGGCGACATTGAAAAGCACTTTCCAAATTTTGAGCGGGAGAACCTGCTGAATTGGCAGAAAAAAGGTGTTTTGCTGTTTTGCTGCGAATTCGAAACGGTTGGTATAGCCTGACGGGAGAGATCCAGACGCTGGAGCACGCCTACTTTGCGGCCAATAAAATCTATGCTCCTTCTTACATTTCACTGGAGTCCGCGCTGGCCTATTATGGTTGGATACCTGAAGGGGTTTTTACATTGACCTCTGTAACCACACTCAAAACCAACGCATTTGATACACCCAAAGGTCGTTTTCGGTATAATACAGTCAAGTCCGCCCTTTTTTTTGGTTATAAAATCTTATACATTGATGGAAGAGGAATCAAAATGGCAGAACCGGAAAAAGCACTTTTGGATTTCCTATATTTTCATCGCGAGGTTCAGACGGAAACCGATTTCGACTCTCACCGATTTAATCTTATTCAAATGCATGCCGATGTGGATATGATCAAATTGTCAGATTACAATGCGCTTTTTGATATGCCTGCTTTAACAAGACGCCTGTCAACTTTCAAACATCTACTCAATCATGTTGAATCTTTCTGAAATCCTGAAAGATTATCCTGAGTCGCTGTAAATTCACCGATCTTTTATCCTGCGCGAGTATTTGCAATACAAAATCCTGGAAATTCTCTTTGAGGGTCGCTATGCCAACAAATTTTGTTTTTTGGGCGGGACCTGTCTACGCCTGGTGCACAACAATCTGCGTTTTTCAGAGGATCTGGACCTTGATAATTTCCAAATCACGGAAGAAGAGTTTTCAGAAGTCTCCTCAAGCATTCAAAAAGGCCTTGAAAAACAAGGCTATCAGGTAGAGATGAAGCAAATTATTAGGGGTGCTTACCATTGCCATATCCGTTTCCCGGGTTTGATGTTCGAGCAGGGTTTAAACGGGTATCGGGAAGAAAAAATTTTGACACAATTCGATACAGAGCCCCAACATTTTGATTTTCAGCCAGAGATTTTTGTGCTGAATAAACTTGACGTGACGGTGAGCATTTATACCACACCCCTAGATTTGTTATTGGCGCAAAAATTCACGGCTCTCTGCCAGAGAAAGCGGAGCAAAGGGCGCGATTTTTTCGATATTGTATTTTTACTCTCCAAATCAGTTATTCCCAATTACGATTATCTGAACATGAAAATGGGCGTTTCTTCGTCAGCACAATTGCGCGACCAGGTAAGGACCCTGTGTGCAAAAACAGATATGGAAGAAATGGTAGCAGATGTAAGGAACGCGGCACCAATAACTTAGTCATTTGATGTCACCCTTTGTTCCATCATACGGCCGCTATTTTTCTTTAAATAGCCCCACTATTCGCAGAAAAATAGTGTTGTCTGATGAAAAAATGGTTGACCTAAAATGACTAAGTTATTGGTGCCGCGTTCCTAAGCGCTTTTCTGTTTTATCCATCCGATGAAAAGAAAATCAGGCTTTTTTTGCCTATTGTTGAGCAGGCTGATTTGGGTTAGGTATCGCCATTCACCTGCCCTTTTTCTCAACTCCTTAAAAATTGATGAGGGCTTAAGAGTGTTCAATAACCATGTCAATGCAATCGCAACTGATTGACCGTCAATAGCACCCGAAATACGAGCACTAAACACGCTCCCCCCTCACACCACCACATTGATCATCCTCCCCTTGATAAAAATCACCTTCTTCGGCGCCTTCCCCTCCAGCCATTTTTGCACATTGTCCAACGCCAGTGCAGCGGCGACTGCGTCTGCTTCGGACACATCGGCGGGTAAATCCAAATTTGCGCGGAGTTTGCCGTTGATCTGGACAGGTACATTGATTACGTCCAGTTTCAGGTAGTCTTCGTTGTGGGAAGGCCAGGCCGCGTCACACACAGTCGTCGTGTGACCCAGGTGATGCCAGAGTTCCTCTGCGATGTGCGGGCCAAACGGTGCGAGCAGAATAACCAACGGCTCCAATACGGCGCGTTTCGAGCAATTGAGCCGGCGAAGTTCGTTGGTAGCGATCATGAAGTGGCTGACACAGGTGTTCATGCTCATCCGCTCAATGTCGTCGGTCACCTTTTTGATGCAGGTATGGAGGGCGCGGAGTTCATCGCGAGTCGGCTCAACATCTGTGACGGCCCATTCCGCATTGTTTCCGTTGAAAAATAACTGCCAAAATTTTTTCAAAAAACTGCTCACCCCGCTGATGCCCTGGGTATTCCAGGGTTTGGCGTCGGTGATCGGGCCCAGAAACATCTCAAACATCCGGAAGCAGTCGGCGCCATATTCCGTCACCATATCGTCGGGGTTCACCACGTTGAACTTGGACTTCGACATTTTTTCCAGTTCCCAGGAGCAGATATACTGGCCGTTCGCGTCTAGTTTGAAATTGGTTTTTTCAAACATCTGCTTGGTGCGGGTTTTCTCTATGTTCAATACGTCGTTCTCTACGATATTCACGTCCGCGTGAAGTTTGGTGAACGAGTTGGGGCTGTATTTATACAAAAGATTTTGAGAAATAAAGAGCTGTTCACACACAAGTGGCTCCGAATAGACGATAAAATCCTCCCGACTGGCCAGTGCAGCGCGTATTTTTTTCGCTGTTATTTCTGGCTGGTTAATGTTGTCAATTAATTCTTCGGTGAACAACACCATTAGCCGCTTGCCATCGCCGTTAGCTGTCTGTCGAATGCGCTGGATCTTTTCCTCTTGCTTATGGGAGGTGACTTCGATCACCAGGTCATTGGCCTCAAACGCAAAATCGTATTTGTACTCTTCTTCGTAGCCCGGGCTTGAAATCGCCATCGGACCCATCTCGGATAAAAACGGCTGTAGCACCTTAATCATCAAATATTCCTCAAAAAACCGCTCTTTGGCACGAAACACGAAGTTGGAACGACCACTGATCATGCCCTGATTGACGAGTTTCTGGGCAAATTCGCGGTGTGGCACCAAGCCCAGATCGTACATGAAGTGGTTCCAGAAGCGACTGTACAGCAAATGCCCCGTGGCGTGTTCGGAGCCGCCGATGTAAAAATCCACCTGCTGCCAATAGTCCAATGCTTCTTTTGAACAGAATTCATCGTCGTTGTGCGGGTCCATATACCGGTAAAAATACCACGATGAACCAGCCCAGCCGGGCATGGTGCTCAGTTCATATTCGAATTCCCCTCCAGACCCATCATGCGCTAAGGAGAAAGCATCTTCCCGGCCCTTGTGGGGGGGCTGGGAGGGGGAATGCCGCCATCCTTCCGCCCGGCCCAGCGGCGGTTCACCGGATTCGGTGGGCAGGTATTTATCCACAGGCGGCAACAAAAGCGGCAGTTCTTCTTCGCGGATCAGGTGCGGCACACCGTCGTTCCAGTAAGCAGGCACTGGCTCTCCCCAGTAGCGCTGGCGGCTAAACACAGCGTTGCGGAGTTTGTACTGGGTTTTTCCATTGCCTAATCCCTTTTCTTCCAGCCATTGGATCAGTGCCGGGATGGCCTCGGCATACGTCATACCGTTGATGATGCCGGAGTTGATGTAGCAGCCTTCCTTGGTCGGGTCGGCAGCCTGGTCCATATTTTTTTGGCTGTCGAGGATCGGTACAATGGGCAGGTGGAAATGTTTAGCAAAATTCCAGTCGCGCTGGTCGCCCGAAGGTACCGCCATGACTGCGCCTGTGCCGTAACCCGCCAGTACGTAGTCGGCAATATAGATGGGTACCCGTCCCCCGTTAAACGGGTTGATCGCATACGCGCCTGTGAAGGCCCCGGTCACTTTTTTGGTCTCCGACATGCGCTCGATCTCCGAACGCGAAGCGGCCCATTTGATATACGATTCTATTTCAGTGCGTTGTGCATCCGTAGTCAGTTGATCAACGAGTTCATGCTCGGGCGCCAGCACCATAAAAGTTACGCCGTAAATCGTATCCACGCGGGTAGTGAAAACCTCAATCACCGCATCATCGTGTCCGTCTACATCGAACCTGACCGATGCGCCCACCGAGCGGCCGATCCAGTTGCGCTGCTGGTCCTTGATGCCTTCCGGCCAGTCTATCGTATCCAGGCCTTCGATCAGGCGGTCCGCATAGGCGATGATCCGCATATTCCACTGATTCATCAGTTTGCGCTCCACCGGATGGCCGCCGCGTTCGCTGACCCCGTCTTTTACTTCATCGTTGGACAGCACGGACCCGAGGGCAGGGCACCAGTTGACATACGCCTCGCCGGGGTAGGTGAGGCGATAGTGCAGCAAGAACAATTGCTGCTCGCGCTCGCTCATATTGTTCCAGTTTTCGGCCGAAACATCTGGCGTATCCTCATCGCATACAGCCCGGACAATACCATTGCCCGATTGAGCAAGACGATCTGTCAATATGCTGATTGGCAACGCCTTATCTGCATCCAAATCGTAATAGTGGTTGAAAAGGTGCATGAAAATCCACTGCGTCCACTTATAAAAAGCGGGGTCGCTGGTCCGGACTTCGCGGCTCCAATCGAACGAAAAGCCGATGTTGTCCATCTGCTCGCGGTAGCGCGCGATATTTTCTTCGGTGGTGACCGCCGGATGCTGGCCGGTTTGAATCGCATATTGTTCTGCCGGAAGACCAAACGAGTCGTAACCCATCGGGTGCAGCACGTTGAAGCCGCGCAGCCGCTTGTAGCGGGCGAGGATGTCACTGGCAATATAGCCCAGTGGGTGGCCGACGTGCAGCCCTGCACCGCTGGGATACGGAAACATGTCCAGGATGTAATACTTGGGCTTATCTCCCTGGTTTTCAACTTTGTAGGTGTGCTGTTCTTGCCACCATTTGCGCCACTTCGGCTCGATGTCGGACGGACGATATTCCATGCTGTTGATTTGGTAGAGGTTAAAAGAAAAGGTAGACGACTTGTGTCCTTTGCCCTTTGCACTTTGTCCCTTGCCCTTTTTTTATTTTGCGAAGCGGCGAAATTAGCGGTTTTGGGGGAATAAAATTTTTAGCCTGCTGTAAAGTCGCAGAAAAACAGGAAGAGGGAATGTTTGTCCGGTTGGTATAGGCCAATAACTGAAGTTTAGCAAAAGAAATGGGCCTGTTGAAATTTGATTGACGGTTACATCCCCTCGATCTCCGGCTGCCGATACCGCAGCCAGAATTTTTGCAGCACTTTCAACTCGTAGGGGAACCCAAACCAGCCCGTGCGCCAGCGCCATTGGGAAACTGTTTGCATCACATTGCGCTGAAAATCGCTCAGTTTTTGGTCGGTCAAAGTTGGGAAACGGGCATTGAGCACCGTTTCGAAATTGTGGATACGATCAATCATGGCTGAGGTGAGCCAGGGAGTGAGCGGATTGCGGCGCAGGTCGAAGGATTCCCATTGCGGTGAAATCCATTCTTCAAGACGTTCAGGGAACCGGAAACCTGTGCGGGTGACGCGCTCGTAGAGTTCGGAGCCTTCGGTCGGCACGGGCGAATAGATGTAAATGATGATCTCCGTATCAGGGTTGATGGCTTTTACAGACTGGATGAAAGCGATGTCCTCTTCGATCTGTGCCCACGCCTGCGTTTCGGAGTCTGCGGGAAAGCCCAGCACGAAGGAATATTCGGGGATGATGTCGTGCTGTTTCATGCGAGCGGCGAAGCGGCGGATTTGCTCGCCAGTTTGTTTGCCACCTTTGTCCATTTGCTTTAGCAGCGCATCATTGCCGGTTTCTGCCCCGAAAAAGATCATGCGACAACCTGCCTTGCGCATGAGGGCGAGCGACGCGTCGGAATATTGGTCAACGGTGTCAATACGTCCTTCTCCCCACCAGTTCATGCCTTCGTGGAGCATCAGGTTGGAAAACTCCACCGTGCGTTTTTCGCTGACAAAAAAGTTGTTGTCGTGAAATTCGATGCTGTCTGCGCCCCACCGCTCGCGTACATACTGAACATCCTGAAAAATGCCGTCCGCAGATTTTCCGCGCCATCGGGCCTCGAAAATCGGTACCACGGCGCAAAACGAACATTTGAACGGGCAGCCCATGCTGCTGTGATAGGCGAGCGTTTTTTTACCTAAAAAAGTAGGGTTGAGGTAACGGTCAAGCGGATAACACTGATCAAGAAAGTCGTAGGGCAGCGTCGGCAGTGCGTCGGGGTCGAGCAGGGCCTCCTTTGAATTTTTGATGAGGTCGCCTTCGGGCATTTTCCAGATTAGGTTGGGAATGAACTCGTAAGGTGTACCATTTTCGAGCGCATCGAGCAGGGCGGGGAAGGCCCGGTCGCCGGGTCCATAGACCACGAAATCCACGAAGCCGCTTTCGAGCACCACCTTGTGCTGATTGCTGGCAAAATAACCGCCCCAAATATTCATCACGTGTGGAAACTCTTCCCGGATGCGCCGTGTGAACGGAATGGCCTGGCGCAGTTGTGGACCCGGCATCACGGAACAACCAAAGTAGCGGAACTCGCCCGTACGCAGGTGGGCAGCAATGGTGGCCCAGGGGTCGGCCTCCAGATTCCCGTCCACAAACACAAACTCGTGGTGGCCATAGATGGACGCGCCGACTTGCAGGATGCTGTTCGGGATGCGGTACTTGGAGTTCGCGCTGCGGGGGTTGAAGAGGAGGGTTTTGGACATGGGGTAAAGTTAGGGGCGCGGCCTGCGAAACTTGCAAAACTTTTGGGAACTCGGGCGTTTGGCTGCCTTACTCTGGTTTTTGCGGCTTGCGAAAAACATCGTTCGCTGTCATTTCGAATGTAGGCAAAACCGGTGCAGCAGAGCATAGGTCGTCATCTGTACAAACCGTCATACGATTCAGTCTTTCTCCTGAAAAAACCTGCACCTGGCGGTGATTGGGAAGAAAAAGCCATACCACTTGGACTCCTGCATTGCGATAGGTGCCCATTTTATCGGTTACAGCGTTCATTTGGACTCTGTTGGATACCACTTCGATCACAAATTGTGGCACCTGGTTCTCGCCGTAGGCGCTTCGGTTGGGCCAGATTGGCTGAGGCCGTTGTCGGGGGTATCATGGAAGCTGCTGTAGTTATTGCGTGGTTCAAATTTTTTACAAAAGTAGCGATTTTGTGGCAGTGATATTGGGTGTTTCGGCTTGTGCGATGGCAAGAATCTCTATGGTTCTATACCTAAAATTAATAATGGGACAGGTGGGCTATTTCGTCCTTGTCTCATTACATTGTACACTTCACCTTCATAGTAAGCAACCCCACTACTCATTTGAGTCTGCATTTTCTTAGTTGGCAGAATTTAAATGCCAAGATTTATTTTCCCACCTGAATAGAATAGCATTTGCAAATGAAAGTTCTAACCATTCTTTTGGAATTTGTGCAACTTTGTCTTTATCGGTTGGTTTATGGATAGGTTTATTAATCGGTCTAATTTTTAATTTCCCTTCTTTTAAATCTTCAATTCTTTTATTTGCTATTCTGCAATATTCCTTCTCTTTTTCAATACCCATTCCATTGCGATTATTTTTAATTGCACCAATAACTGTTGAACCAACACCGGAAAATGGGTCTAACACCCAACTATTTTCGTCTGTCAATGCCAATATACAACGCTCTACAAGTTCGATTGGGAATTGGCAAGGGTGTTCTGTTTTTTCAGGGTGGTTTGATTTAACATTTGGAATGTCCCACATTGCTCTATCCCAGTCCTGTTCAATAATTTCCCAAATATCACTTGGGTTTTTACCTAATGGGTTTCCCGAAGGTTGTCCCTTTTTAGGCCCTTTGAAATGTTTTTTACCAGGATATTTAGAAGGAACTCTAATATTGTCAAGGTTAAATATGTAGTCGTCCGTCTTACTGAACCAAAGTATAGTTTCGTAGCGGCCACTAAAACGATTGCTTGCATGAAGTCCATGACCGAAATACCAAACAATGCGGTTGCGGAGTTTTAATCCGTGTTTTTTGAATATTGGGTAATAAAATATGTCAAGAGGGAAAATCTCCCCTTTGTCAACGTAGTTTCCAACTTGCCAACAAATACTTCCTCTGTCCGACAGTGTTCTTACAAGTTCCGAAATGATTTCTTCCTGTGTTTCAAGATATTTTTCAATGCTTATTTTTGTCTCATATGATTTACCAATATTGTAAGGGGGCGAAGTCAAAATAAGGTCAAATTTGCCTTTCTCAATTTTTTTGAGAACATTCAAGCAGTCACCATTTTTAATAGCATAGTCGGTGTCTGGGCATATATAGTCAAATAATGGTTCTTTTACTCTCATTTTTTTCTTTTAAATTTAACAAATTTAGAACATGTCTAAAAATTGTCCGGTTGCTGGAATATCTGGCTGCTTCTATATCTAAGGTAAGGGTTTTTATCCCTGGCCATAACAGTTACATTGTTGAAACTGTAATAAGGCGAAAGTTACGGAAATTTCACTTGCTTGAAAGAAACTTTGCTAACCTCGTCAATTTTGTAACGTTATTAGTATTTTCATTTATTCCAAATAAGCAAATGGGTATAGTCCCCTAATTTTATTACAAAAATAGGGTTTTCGAGTGCTTTGCGCAGCAGTCTTTCTGGATTGATTGGGTTTGGATTCGCAAAAAATACAAGGCAAGAGTAGGAAGTTTTCTCGATCCGTTCGGAAGAAATTTAATTTGATTCAACACCCCGTTTCCTCCGCCCTATCTCCTATCTGGGTGCGGCCTCAATTTGATGTACTTTTCTATGGATTTTCAATACCTTCAAATCCGAGAATCTGCTACGTCGAAACCAACTCACATCAAGGTTGAAAAAAATCTTTGATAACTCATCAAAAATGCTTCTTTAGTGCAAAAATGCCATTTTCGGGAGTACATCATATTGAGGCCGCACCCCCCTATCTTTGCCGCGCCACAACGCAACAATCCATTTCATGACGCAAAAAAACATAGCCATCCTCACGGGCGGCGACTCCGAAGAGCGCGTGATTTCGCTCAAGAGCGGCCAGGTCGTACGCGACCACTTACCTGCTGACCGCTACCGCAGTTTCCTGATTGACATCCAGAAAGCCGACTGGCGCGACCTCGACAGCGGCATTTCAGTAGATAAAAATGATTTTACGCTTCCGTTGAACGGCGAAAAGATTCACTTCGATTGTGCTTTCGCGGCGTTGCACGGCAGTCCGCTCGAAGACGGCAAGATGCAGGGCTACCTCGAAATGCTCGGCATCCCGTATACCTGCTGCGACGGCTATGTGAGCGCCCTGACAATGAACAAACACAACACTAAAATGCAACTCGCACCCTACGGCGTCCCCATGGCAAAATCCGTGTTGCTGCACCGGGACGAGTCGGTGGACACGGCTGCGTTGCTGGCATTGGGGTTGCCGTTGTTCGTGAAGCCCAACGACCATGGCAGTAGTTTTGGAGTGACGAAGGTGAAAACTGCCGAAGCCCTGCTTCCAGCCATCGAAGAGTCATTTCAGTACAGCCGCGAAACGGTGGTGGAGACCTTTATGCCAGGCCGCGAGTTTTCCAACGGCGCTTTGCGGGTAGATGGTGCAATCGTGGTGCTGCCTGTCACGGAAATTATCCCCGACGACGAATTTTTCACCTATGCCGCCAAATACGAGGGGAGGTCGAAAGAAGTTACGCCCGCCGATATTTCACCTGAATTGACTCGTCAATGCCAGGAGCGTTCCCGCCAATTGTACAACCTGCTGCGCTGCCAGGGTGTCGTGCGGTTCGATTACATCCTCGTCGGCGACTCTTTTCATTTTCTGGAAGCCAACACGATTCCCGGTATTTCTCCCGCCAGCATCGTGCCGCAGCAGGCCGTGGCGCATGGCTGGCCGCTGGGTGAGTTTTTCGCGCTGCTGGTGGAGGAGAGTGTGAGGAAGTGAGGGGTAGAAGACCTGTCAGAATACCATCACAATTTGCTTCGGTTGCGATCTCGTGGTATTGCACCGCTACCTTTGTACAGCTCCCGCAGTTTTTCATTCACACTCAAAATCATGCCTCGCTGTGTAAGCACTTAAGGACAAAATTTCTCGCAAAGACGCAAAGACGCAAAATTTTGACTGCCAATACTTTGCGCCGTTGCGCCTTTGCGAGAAACCTGTTGGAAGGGCTGATCTACCGCTGGCACCAATTTCCCATACTATGCTTTCCCGTCCCCGCCGCAACCGCCAGTCCGCCGCCATCCGCGGCATGGCCACCGAGACACATTTGAGTGTCGAACACCTTGTTTTTCCGTTGTTTGTGCTGGATGGCGCCAACATTCGTAGTGAAATCCACTCGCTGCCCGGCATCTTCCGGTTATCGCCCGACAACCTGCTCCGCGAAATTGAAGAGTGCATGAATCTCGGTCTGACCAACTTCGTCGTATTCCCGGCGGTTGCAGAGCACCTCAAAGACACCACCGCGACCCATAGTTGGTCGCCCGACAATTTTTACCTCAAAACAGCCCGCGAGATCAAAAAGCGCTTTCCGGAATGCTGCCTCATCAGCGATGTAGCGATGGACCCATACAGCAGCGACGGCCACGACGGACTGGTGCGCAACGGCGAAATTGTCAACGATGACACGCTGCCCATTCTCGCCCGGATGTCTGTGGCGCAGGCCGAAGCCGGGTTTGATATGCTGGGCCCCTCCGACATGATGGACGGTCGCGTGGGTTTCATGCGTCGGGCACTGGATGAGGCAGGTTTTACTAAAACGGGCATTCTGGCATACACCGCCAAATACGCCAGCGCTTTTTACGGCCCCTTTCGCGACGCGTTGGACTCTGCCCCCAAAAGTGGCGACAAAAAAACCTACCAGATGAACCCCGCCAACCGCCGCGAAGCACTGATCGAAGCGGCACTTGATACCGCTGAAGGCGCTGACATGCTGATGGTGAAACCCGCGTTGCACTACCTCGACGTGATCCACTTGCTCAAAGAACGCTGCGACCTGCCCATTGCCGCCTATCACGTCAGCGGCGAATGCGCCATGCTCAGCGCGGCCTGCCGCAACGGCTGGCTCGATTTCGAGCGCGCGATGCCGGAGACATTGCTCAGTATTCGACGCGCCGGAGCAGATGTAATTTTGACGTATTTTGCGAAAGAGTGGGCGAAGCGGAATTTTTCGGGGAAGTAATTTCGCTAGCGGTAATTTTCTGCGAGTAATTTTCTGCGAGTAATTTTCTGCGAGTAATTTTCTGCGAGTAATTTTCTGCGAGTAATTTTCTGCGAGTAATTTTCTGCGAGTAATTTTCTGCGAGTAATTTTTGAA
>Ga0209181_10007259_pt1 | contig 15249 bp, 13 predicted proteins | sample MAT05_FD_187208 | JGI IMG/M metagenome (GOLD analysis project Ga0209181, IMG submission 187208) | Freshwater microbial communities from Lake Fryxell liftoff mats and glacier meltwater in Antarctica - MAT-05 (SPAdes) (version 2) | ecosystem: Environmental > Aquatic > Freshwater > Ice > Liftoff... | reverse complement strand
GGGTCTCGTGGGCAGGTCGCGTCGAAGATGTTCATTTCTTCGAGGAACCGGCTGTTGGCTCGGCTGGCAAAGCCGCGGTCGGTGCCGATGCCCAGCACCAGGCGGATGCCTAATGTATTGATGCGCGTGAGGCTTTCTTCCAGCAGCCGGGTGTCGCCGGGGCTGCGCTCGCGCAGGAGGGCGTGGTCGACGATGCTGCCGTCGAGGTTTTCGGCCAGCAGCAGAGTGTTGCCAAACTCGACCTCGGCCCCGGCTTTGCCACGCACGAAGACGTGGAGGCTGCCCTCGCAGAGGCTCAGGAGCTTGTCCGCATTAGCCACGGGGCGTTCGCCCATGATGCGCTCGTGGGCTCGCCTAATGGCTGCGGGGAGCTGGCTAATAATGCCATCGATGCGGCCGAGGATTTGTCCGGCCTGGCCGCGCGTCCAGCCTTCATCAAGCGCGGCACGGTGCCGACGCGCGTGCGCGGCGATGGTCCGGGGGAGCGTTTTCATCTGCGCAATAACGCTTTCCTCTGCTTCTTGCCCCCCGGGTTTGCGCCCGGCCGCGGCCATGCCCATGCACAGCTTGTTCATCCGCGCGAGGGAGCTCCCGCGCGCGAAGCTGCCGCAGGCGCGTAGGATATGCTTGGCATCTAGGGCTGTCAATTATCGGAAATCATGCCTGCTATGCCATTTATCATAATCGGAACTGAGCGGCCATATTGCTTGGGATCATTCTGCGGCATAAATCGTCCCAGCTCGCGCCCAGATCCTTCCCCGCGCACCCGGTTCGCAGAACTGATCGAGCGAGAAGTTGCTGCCGGGGAAATTGCTTGCCGCTGAACTGAAGCCCCCATTAAACCTCCCCTCCTCAATCTCACCCTGCGAGAAGCCGAATGCGTCGCCCCGTGCTCGGAACGACGCGGGAAATGTGGACGCTGTATTCAGAGACGGCTGCCCATTACGGCGAGTATTGTCATCATTCCATCACTCAAAACAACCATGTCAGAAGATTCCAACGATTTCACGACCTTGGTTCGTCAGCGGTTGCGGCGTTTGCGAGAACTCGGCTTCGCACCGAGTTGCTCCTTTGACGTTGGCGCTTCCAACGGGTGGTGGACCAGGTTGGTGGGGAACGATTTCCCAGACGCTCGATTCGAGATATTTGAACCACTTGTGGACCACGTGCCGACGTATGCGGGGCATGAATGACCTGTTGCAACTCGGCCCCCGCTATCGCTTGCACAAGTGCGCGCTGGGTGCCGCGAGCAAGCGGATTCGCATGGACGTTCTCCCGGACAATCCGTTCGGCAGCAGGGCCTTGAAACTCCATCATCGACCCAAGGATGCGAAGACCGTCCATATCGAATTGCGCACCATTGATGAGTGTATCGCTGCCGAGAATCTCCCGATCCCGAACGTGATCAAGATGGATACGCAAGGGTGCAAACTTACAATCCTGCAAGGCGCGCAGAAGACGTTACCCAAAGTCGATTTGTTGATGTGTGAAACATGGTTGACCCGGACCTACGGCCCTGAAACCCCTCTCCTCATCGAACTCGCCGATTGGCTGCGCGATGCCGGGTTTTACTTTTGGGACTTCACTGAAGTCTATAGGGATGAAGGTGGAACCTTGATTAGTCAGGATTCCATATTTCTGAATGCCCGGCACAAGCTTTCCCATCTGGACAATGAATTGAAAACTCATCGCGGACCTGCGCTTGTGGATGGTGCAGATCGGGTATCTGCATCGAACAAACCGTGGCGGGAGCGATTGCGAAGGGTATTTCAATAGGATGTGCCGGTTTCACTCTATGATGACGGGTTCTGGGGAAGATAGAAAATAGAAACGCACCGTTGGGGCGTAAACGCCCGTCCAACCGAGACTGACCATTCCTAACTTAACAATGAGACAAACCCTGAAACGATTGCTATTCGGAGAATCATGGCAGATTGCGCCTAATGAGAGGTGTGTTCCTGAAGGGGGTGCTGACTGAGGCGGACGTGATAGTCGCCCCGAATGAGTGAACGAACATCACGGCACGGGTGTCATCCTGAGACGGATTTTTGGAAAGTCTCCAGACATCCTCTCGATTCGTTCATCCAATCATTACAAAGAACGCAGTTTGTGGCGCGGCGAGCCTGTGCGTACCGCATACGCAGTTGACCCGCCCGGAGAGTTTCCGGGCGATTTTGGACGCGCTCAATGGACGCACGGTCCGCAGGGTTCTGTGCGTGCCATATTTCCCGGACGATTTAATCACGGCAATCGCGCACAAAGAACTCTTTGATGTGCCGCCATGCACTTCCGTGATGATAGCAATATCTTCGCAACCCGCATCTCCAACGATTTGATTCGCGAGGCGCTGGAGAAGTCTTCCCTGCGCCTGGCCATCTCCCCGGAGATGCGGGATGAATGTGAAAGAAAGTACGGCTTGCGCTTCTGGCTGCTTCCACCGGTGGTCGGCGCGGACGAGGTGGGGCGTGGAATTCAGACTGCATCGGCAAACGTGGGATTGCTCGTGGGAAACATCTGGAGTCCAAAGTGGCTCGAATGGTTTCGGATGGCCGTCAAGGAGGCCGGACTCAAGATTCATAGGTACGGCAACACCGACGCGAGGTGGCTGAAGTTCGACCACGATGAACTTGCAGCGGATGGAATCACTGTCCGCGGGTTTCTGCCGGAAGCCGAGCTGACTAAGAAGCTGAAGGCATACGCCTATGCGGTCATCCCTTCGGGTGTGCCGTCGACTGGATGTAGAGACGCTTTTCCGAAGGTGTTTACCAATGGTATTCTCCCTTGAAACCTCTTCATCGCGTTATTCCTCCAGTGTGACAATACATCGGATCGGCGGCATACCCATCCCTTCGGGCAGTCTTCAGACGAAGACCGCCAGGAGATCGCACGGATGAGCCTGCCAACCCGCATTCCTTACCTCCTGGCGGTGGGTCATGTGCCGATGGTGGTGATAGGCAGTCACGAAACAGCCGCGGCCCGGTTCGTCCACCGAATGGATGGGGTGGTGGTGACGGACTATTGCGGGAGCAAATTCCCGCAGGCGGTCCAGGAGATATGCAAGCCGGAATACCACCAGAAACACCGGCAAAATGCGGCGCGGCATGCAGGACTGTTCAGCATCGAGGGGATGTCCGAATGGATTTGGGAGGCATTGTCCGCGGGTGAGCCAAAGGACGACCGATTCGGACGGGCAGTGCCACGGGAACCGAGACAGAACGTCGAATTCATGGAACCGCCAACGTTGAAGTACATCTGCCGGGACTGCGCCTGCATCACCGCGAAGACAAAAAGTTTCAATATTTTGGTGGCCTTCCGATCCGGCTGCGCTCTTACTTGATCCACATGTATCGGCATCATTCCCACCTCCGTCAGGCGGAGAAACGCGTGCCTTGAAGAAGCCAGTATTGACGTGAATTTGCTGAATACTCGCCAAAAGATCTTTGTTGCCCGGTTTGCCCATCGTTTTGTCAAAGCATGGCGACGTCTCAGGGGATTGCGGACACGGGCGGAATTCACGCGGGGAGGGCTTCGCTGGCTTCTCGATTTGAACGAAGGAATCGATTTTTCGATTTTTCTGCTCGGCTCCTTCGAGCCTGACGCGGTTCGTTGCTACGAGAGCCGGTTGCAGCCCGGTGACGTCGCCATAGACATCGGGGCAAACATTGGCGCACACACCCTGCACCTGGCCCGGGCGGTGGGCCCAAGCGGCAGGGTGCTGGCGTTTGAGCCCACGGCATACGCGCACGCGAAGCTGTGCGCAAACCTCGCCCTCAATCCCGAACTCGTCCCGCGCGTCACGGCCCGGCAGTTGCTGCTGATGGATTCGTCCGACGCCGCGGTGCCGGAGACGATTTGTTCAAGCTGGCCGCTCGGCGACGAAGAGGGGCTGCACCCGGAGCATCTCGGCAAGCCTCACACCACGGAGGGCGCAGGCAGTTCCACGCTCGACGCAGCAGTGGAGGCTGCGGGTGTGGGACGCATCGCTTTCGTGAAGCTCGATGTGGACGGCCATGAACTTTCAGTGCTTCGCGGCGCGACCAAAATGCTGAGCACTTCGCGTCCGCCGATCCTCATCGAACTGTGCCCGCATGTGTGCGTGGAGCACGGCTACCCATTCAGCGAACTCGTGCAATGCATCACCGGACTCGGCTACCGTTTTGAGACCTTCAAAGGGCGACCGCTGCCGGATGATCCGGCGGCGATCGAGAAGCTCATTCCTGCAAAGGGTGGCATCAATGTCCTCGCACTTCCCCGGTGACCGCGATTGAGCAGCATAATCTCGAGATTCATGCGAACGCCGAAGTCTGGCGCCGGAAGCCGCTTTTACGGGACATCTACGATGACTTCTATGCGCGCATCGCCGCCAAACTCCCGCCCGCCGAACTCGGGCCCGTGGTCGAACTCGGCTCGGGAATGGGCAACGTCAAACGCCTCATTCCGCAATGCCTCACGACGGATCTTTTTCCAAATGAGTGGCTCGACCGGCAGGAAAATGCGTACGCGCTTTCCTTCGCTGACAGCTCCGTCGGCGCATTCGTGCTTTTTGACGTGCTCCACCATCTCCGGCACCCTGGCGCAGTTCTCCGCGAGTTGCACAGGACGCTCCGCCCGCGGGGCCGCGTCATTCTTTTTGAGCCGGACATGGGGCTTCTCGGGCGATTCATCTATGGCGCATTTCACCACGAGCCGATCGGACTGCGCGATTCCATCGTGTGGGATGCGCCCGCCGATTTCACGCCTGCGAACCACGGATACTACGCCGCGCAGGGCAACGCCCATCGGATATTCGTACGCGGAGAGCGGCCGGGGTCGCTCGACGGCTGGACCATTTCGCGCGTGGAGCGCCAGCCGGCCCTCGGATACGTCGCGTCCGGCGGCTTCGGCGGCCCGCAACTTTATCCGCGTGTCTTGCTGCCCATGTTCAGATTCTTCGATGCAATCTTTCGGCCGTTGCCGGGATTGTTCTCCACGCGCCTGCTCGTAGTGCTCGAAAAAAATGCCTCTTAATCTCACAAATATCCCGGAGCTGACCCGGACGCAGCTCGAACGGACCCGCGACTTTTACGACGCCGAATGCGACAGAAAGCCCGCGTTCAGCCGGCGATTCCATGAACTGCTGGCGAGGTACTACGCGCAGATGATTCCGGACGGTGTGACGGTGATCGAGATCGGCTGTGGGGATGGCGGCCTGCTGGCGCAACTCCCCGGTCGCACTGTCACAGGCGTGGATCTCTCGGCGAAGCACCTTGAGAAGGCAAGAGAGCGTGTCCCGCGTGGCCGCTTCTTCGAGCAAGCGGGCGAGGCGCTGTCGCTGGAGGGCACGTTCGACTACATCATCATTTCCGAGACCGTGAATCTCGCCGCCGACGTGCAGCGCATGTTTGACGAGGCATTGAAAGTCGCACACCCCGGCACGCGTCTCATCCTCAACTTTTACAGCTCCCTGTGGAGTCCCATCCTCACCGTCGCGAAGGCGCTCGGCCTGCGCGGACGCACGCCACCAAGCAACTGGCTAAGTCTTCCCGATATCTCCAACATGCTGGAACTCGCCGGCTGGCAGCCGCTCGAAGCGCAGCCGCGCATCCTCCTTCCCGTGGATGTCCCGGTGCTCGGCACCCTGCTGAACCGCTTCCTCGCGCCGGTCCTTCCGTGGTTCTGCCTCACATGCTTTTGCGTTGCGCGCCCGCGGCCGCCGCTTAGGCGGGAGCGGGAGTATACCGTCTCGGTCATCGTCCCTGCACGGAACGAATCCGGCAACATCGAGGCGATCCTCCGGCGCACCCCGGAGATGGGGCTCGGCACGGAGATTGTCCTCATCGAGGGAAACTCGACCGACGACACATGGGAAAAAATCCAGGCCGTCGCCGCGACGAACCACGGGCGGAAGCTGAAAATTCTAAAACAGACCGGCAAAGGAAAAGGCAACGCGGTGCGCGAAGGCTTCGCGGCGGGTTCGGGCGAGATCCTGATGATTCTCGACGCGGACCTCACAGTCCCACCCGAGGAGTTGCCGAAATTTTACGACGTCGTCGCATCGCGCCACGGAGAGTTCGCAAATGGCGTGCGGCTGGTTTACCCGATGGAAACCGAGGCGATGCAATTCCTGAATCTGCTGGCGAACAAAACCTTCAGCGTGATTTTCACATGGCTGCTCCTCCAGCCGATCAAGGACACACTCTGCGGGACGAAGGTGCTCTTTCGGGAAGACTACGATCGCATCGCAGCGAACCGCGCATTTTTCGGCGACTTCGATCCGTTCGGCGACTTCGACCTGCTCTTCGGTGCGGACAAACTTCATCTGAAAATCGCGGACATCCCGGTGCGCTATCGCGACCGCACGTACGGCAGCACGAACATCAACCGGTGGCGGCACGGCTGGCTGCTCCTGCGCATGGTGCTCTTTGCCGCGCGCAAACTTCGTTTCACCTGATGGGCTTGCTGGCCGCCATCAATCGCTGGCCTACGTGGCGTCGCAGCGTCCGCGTCGGCGGCGCGCTATTCGAGGCGTCCTCATTTGATCGGCTTGTCTATCTCATCCTGCAGAAATTCGGCTGGATGGGAACAGACGGGCGCACATTCTTCGCCAAGCACATCCGGCCCGGGATGCACGTCGTCGAGGCCGGGGCAAACCTCGGAGCCTTCACGCTGCAATTGTCGAGGCTGGTGGGAGCGGAAGGGAAAGTGTTCGCCTTCGAGCCCGATCCTGCGCTGCACGCAGCCCTGTTGAAAAATCTGGACCGCAACGACGCCCGGAATGTGGTGCCGATCCGGCGCGCGCTCGGAGCCCGCTCCGCACGGCTGGCATTGAAAGGCTTCGGCCTGAACAGCGGCGATAATCGTCTGTGTTCGGATCCGTCCGAAGCCGGCGCAATCCCCGTGGATGTGGTCACCATGGACGACGCGCTCGCCGGCGAGCGCATTGATTTCGTGAAACTGGATGTGCAGGGATGGGAACTGGAAGCCCTGCGCGGCATGAGTCGCATCCTGGCGGAGAATCCGGCGGTGCGGCTGTTCGCCGAGTTCTGGCCCTACGGTCTGCGCCGGGCGGGGAGCACTCCGCTTGACTTGGTCACTTCCCTGCAAGGGCATGGGTTCAAGCTGACGACAGCCGGCGGCCAGCCTTTCACCGCCGAAGACGCGGCGCGGTGGGACGACGGCTCCAAAAAATTCACCGACCTGTATGCGACCCGAGACTGACCCCACATTCGATGCGATGACGTCGTTCGTGCCGGTGGAACGCAAACCGCGGGCATTGTCGTCCGAGGAACTGCGCGGGTTCATCAAGATCAAGCACTGGAGGGTGAACACCGATATCGCGATGTTCTGGGGCATGGTCCTTGGGACTCTTGCGGTGGACCTTTGCATACCCGCCTAAATGGTGGTGTGGCTGCCTTCGTCCTTGCGATGGTTCAATTGCGCTCTTCGTCACTTGGATTCAACCTTCTCCGGCACCGGGACCGCTGGTGCATCCTCGGAATTTGGGAGGGAAAGATCCCTGTCTCGGGAGAGGATGAGCCAGCCGGCCTTAAAATATACGAAGTCCACGTGGCTTCCGGCGCGCACGAGCTTGTCCGTGGAGAGCACAAGGATTCCATGCTGGCCTCCAGTCACAAGGCTTACCCCGGGCGACAAGCCTGCCAGCCAGGCGGCTTCGTTTTCAAAAAAACTGCCCATGCCACCCAGCCGCGCACGAAAATCACTGATGCGAACATTGGGAAGGCAGGTCCGCGGCCATTCGTCCGATACGAGATTGATCAAGAGGCCTCTCGGAAATTGGCTGGGCGGTCTCGCCGAAACTTCCGAATACGCGGGCTTTTCAGACGACAGGACGGCCCGGCCCAGCGGTATGACAAACACGAGAAAAAGCGTCAGACTTCCGAACGCCATGGCGATGCGAGGGCCGGCGCCGGGGGTGGTGCGGGTTTCGATGAGTTGCACCGGAGTGGAGTGGTTCCGGCGAAACGCGGGTGCGAGAAACCGGACGAGCGCGCTGACGCCCGTGGCTGCGAGGCAGGCATGGAGAGGCATGGTGGCCGCGTAGGCGCGCATCACATCGCAATCCGCGGGCGGGACGCATGGGATCGATACGAAGATTCCGCCGGCCACCGCGACCGTGAAACCATCGTACGCGCTCCGAGTGGCGCGGGCAACGCCGAGCGCGAGGGAGAGGAGAAATGCGTAGAGGAGAATGCGCGACCATTCCGGGCCCATGAAGATGAAGCCGTACGATTCCCAAAAAAATTCGCGCCATGTGCGGCGGATGCCCTGTAGCAGCTTGTGGGGCTTTTTCCGGATAATTTCGAGGGTGGCAGCGCGGATCTTGGCGTGATCCGCGCCGTAGGATTCGTAGGCGTCCTGCCAGTTCGTCCCGCGAAGGACGCCGTAGGCGACGTAGCTGAAATTGGACTGCGGACGCGTGGCCCTGTCGAACAGGCGGACGAGGAGCAGGCGGTTCAATGCGAATGGAACGAGCATGACGGCGATGGCCATCGAGAACATCGGAAGCGAGAAGCGGCCCGCATTTTTGAAGTGGCGGCCGGTGACCCAGCAGAGCGCCGGAAGGACGAAAAATGCGCCAGCTCGGGCGCAGAGCGCGGCAGTGAGAAGAAAAATCCCGGCGAACCACACTCCACGCTGGCGCTCCATGAGACCGCGCAAAAGCAGCGCGAAGGCATAAAGGCCGAGGGCCAATCCGAGGTGCTCGGTCATGAGCATGCCGATGGATCGGTTGTAGAAAACGTAGATGACAAACAGGAAGCAGACCGCCGCGACGTTGCCAAAGCGGGCGTGCATTTCGCGCACGGCGAGAAACATTCCGACGCCGCAAAGTGCGACCAGTGTCCCGAGCACAGGTTGCAGATGCAGATTGGGGCCGGTGAATTGGAGGAGCGAGGAGAGCATCGCCGCGAACATGGGGCGATCCGTGAAGCCCTGGGCGATGCGGTGGTTCTGCAGCATCTGGCAGGCGTAATCGAGATACCCCGCAGGGTCGGAAAAGGGAACAATCCCTCCAATTAGGCAGTACTTGCTCTGCCCGGTCATCCAGATGCATGCCTGTGGAATTGCAAGTCCGGCCAGCAGCAACGACAGCGGCAGCCATCGCCCGTGCCAGCCGCGGAGATTCAGCAGCGCTGTGACGCCGGTGACGAGGAGCAGCGACCACCACAGCCGTCCCTCAATGCTCGATACGGAATCGTTCCAAGGCGCCCGGGGGCGCAGGAGGGTCACCGTGTCCAGTGTTACACCGGCCGGGAACCACGACGGCACACCGAGCCACAGGATCGCGAGGAAAGGTGCAATCGCCGTGAGGAGTCCGAGCACCACCAGCGCAGTTCGCCGGTTGAATATGCGGGACGTTTCCCTGCACGCCGCTCCCGCTGTCGTAGTGTCAGTCATCTGCGTGCCACTATCTCCCGCTGCGAACGGTGTCAATATTCCGGGGCGCGGGGCGCGGGCGGTGCATGCACGGATACGCTTGCTTCGCGGCGGGCATGTCGGGCATCTGTCTGAGACTTGCAATGCCAATGACACCCACCGTGCCGAGACCATGATGCCACCCAGCCACGACGCACCGCGGCCTTCACGGCTCTACCGATTCCTGAAACTTGATCGCTGGTCCCCGCAGCTCACGGTCCCGGAGATATTCCCGCCCATTGAGGACGAACTCGGTCCCTACCGGCAGTATTTCAAGGGCAACGTCCTTAATGCTGGCGCAGGCAATCGCGACATCCGCCATTTGATTGAAGGAAAACTCTTCAATCAGGACATCCCGACGGGGCTGCACAATGCGAGCATTGATATCTTTTCGCCGCTGCATGAGATCCCGAGAGAGGATGGTTTTTTCGATGCGATCATTTGCAACGCGGTGCTCGAACACGTGCAGAATCCCGAGCAGGTGCTCGCCGAGTTTCGGCGCGTCTGCAAGCCGGGCGGTGTGCTGTACCTGTGCGTGCCATTCATGCAACCGGAGCATTGCGACCCGACGGATTTTCAGCGCTACACGATTGACGGGCTCCAGCGGCAGGTGCGGCTGAACGGCTTCGAGGTCATCGAGGCGAGCGGCGTGCATTCGGTCTATACGACACTCGCGTGGATTTTCATCGAGTGGCTGAACTCGGCGAAAACGGTGCAGCACTTCCTGCTGAAATGCCTGTTCTTCCCGTTTCTTCGGAAGCGCTGCCGGACCAGTAAGTTCCACGTTCACTCCCTCGCGTCCGCGTATCGCGTAGTGGGACGCCGCACTTCCGAACCGGCGGCGTAGCGTTTGGCGGATTTTCCAGTCGCCCGTCGCGCCGGTGTATACCCGCGACAAGGCGACCGTTGGGGGAAGTTTCTGTTTGCAACACACAGTGCCAACCCATAAGGAAACCACTCGTTCGCCCCGTTCCACGCTCGCACCTTTTCCAGCCCGGCGCCTATGAAAACAAATTCTTACCAATCAGGAGAAAGACTTCAAAATGAACCGCAGAATAACTTTCGACATCCCCCCGGACAGCATGACTCACAACAAGCTGAATTGCTGGACGTGTGCTTTGCATCCTGATGCAGCCGACGGCGGCCGATTGGACGACCGGGCGCTTTCCGATCTCGTCTTCTGCCAAGACGGCGAAAAGCTAGGCCCCGCACATGCCGATCATAGCCGAATCGGACTCTTTGGCCGGGGACTGTTTTCGCACTGGCGAAACACGCTCTATTTTTCGGCATCCGACAATTCCGACCCACGCACGAGCGGACGCAGATATACGTGTGATGTGTCCGCACGCCTCGGAGGCGGGGGTATAAGCCAGTCGGTCTGCATAATGTCCAGAGATGGGAACTGGAAGCCCTACGCGGAATGAGTCGCATCCTGGCGGAGAATCCGGCGGTGCGGCTGTTCGTCGAGTTCTGGCCCTATGGTCTGCGCCGCGCGGGAGCACTCCGCTTGACTTGGTCGCATTCCTTCAGGAGAGTGGCTTCAAGCTGACGACAGCCGGTGGCCAGCCGTTCACCGCGGAAGACACGGCCCGGTGGGACGACGGCTCCCGAAAATTCCTCGACCTGTATGCGACCCGAGACTGACCCCACATTCGATGCGATGACGTCGTTCGTCCCGCCGGAACGCAAACCGCGGGCGTTGTCGTCCGAGGAACTGCGCGGGTTCATGAAGATCAAGCACTGGCGGGTGATCCTCGATATCGCGATGTTCTGGGGCATGGTCCTCGGGACTCTTGCGGTGGCCTTTGCATACCCGAAATGGTGGGCGTGGCTTCCTTGCTTCCTTGCGATGGGCTGTCTCCAGAATGCGCTCATCACATGGACGCACGAGGCTTCGCATTCGAACCTCCATCGGAACAAAAAACTGAACGATCTGCTCGCAGATTTTCTTCTCGCCGGCCCTGCGGGAATTTCCGTGGATCAATATCGCTGGCACCATGTGGCCCATCACAAGTATCTGGGGAATCCGGATAAGGAGGTCGAGCTGGTTGCCTGGCTGTGCCTCCGTGGCGGCCACCTTTTTTCCGAAATCTTCCGACATCTTTTCGCGCTGGGCGCCCTGCGAATCGTCCGCCGGAACAAGCACTTCTCAAAACCGGATGCACCCCATCGACCTCCACCGCCGCGCTCGCCCGCGGCGTGGGCAGGCTTTCTCATCATCAACAGCGCCTTGTTCAGCCTTTGCTGGTGGCAGGGCTTTTGGTATCTTTATCCGGCCCTTTGGATCGCGCCGCTGTTCACCATCGGGTTGCTGCTCTCCAATTTCCGGACGGTAGTCGAGCACCAGGCCAGCTCTGAAGTCTGCGACGATCGGAGCGCAAGGATGCCGGGGTTCACGCGCATCGTGGAATGCAGTTGGATCGAGCGCGTGCTCATCGCGCCGATTGGCTTCTACTATCATTACGAGCACCATCTGTTTCCGAGTATTCCCTATCATCGTCTCCGGGAGGTGCGGGCTGCTCTCAAACGAAAAGGCTTCTATGAGCAGGAAGGCCTTGTCAAAGAACGCGGCTACCTGCAGACCCTCTGGCGTCTCTCGATGCGTTCGGGCTACGGCATTCGCATTTTGAATCCGTTTGCTGAACCGCCCCGCGGTTAACTATTGCGGGTGGCAGTGCATTTTCGCGTTTCATTTTGGCATTAGTCTCATGTCCAGCACGGCCCTTGTTGCACCACCCGGCACCCGCCTGCACGTTCCCTTGGAGGAGGTCGTCTGCCCGGTCTGCCGTTCGAACGAATCTGTTCTGGCCGCGAGCGGGCCGGACTATGATTGCCACAGTTGCGGAGATCAGGAGTTCAACTTGGTCCAGTGCAGCCGGTGCCAGACCTATTACCTGAATCCGCGGCCGACCGCCGCTGCGCTCGCACAGATCTATCCGCCCGACGACTACTATTCCTATAGCTTGGCCGAGAAGGGAAACCCGATGGTGCTCAAGGCCCGTCTCGCCCGGGACCGGCAGAAAGTCGATGCGATCGTTTCCGCCCTCGGCAAATCTCCCGCGGATGTGAGTTTGCTGGACATCGGTGCCGGCGACGGCCTGCTGCTCGAAGCATTTAGGAGCGCCGGGACGCCGGCAGGACATCTCCACGGCACCGAACTCGACGAACGCGCGGTGGCGAATATCCAAAAACGCGGATTCAAGGGCTTGCTCAAGCGCGCGGAGGAACTCGACTTTCCGGCGGGAACATTCAACGCGGTGACGATGATCCAGGTCATCGAGCACGTCGGCGAACCGATGCGGTTAGTGCAGCGTCTCGGCGCGATGATGTCAAAGGGCGGAGTTCTCTTCCTGGAGACACCTAATATGAAGGCGTGGGATCGCGCCTTTTTCCGGAAGCGCCTGTGGGGCGGCTACTATTTTCCGCGGCACTGGACACTATGGGATCCTGAGACCATGACTCACATGCTCAACGAGAGCAGATTCGATGTGGTGTCAATTACCACACTGCCAGCCGCCGTGGTATTAGTATGGACGATAAATCACCTCATGCAGTCGTGGTTTGGAAACGGACGCCTCGCCCGCTTCTTCAGCATGAATAACCCGCTCGCGCTCGCACTATTCTGGCTGATCGAGCTGATCCCGAGCAGACTCGGGCGCTCCGCGAATATGCGCATCGTCGCCCGCCGCCGATGACCCGCCGGTCATAAATACGCTCCCAGTCACCGGGATTCAGCCTTCTCCGGCACCGGAACCGATGGCGCATCTTCGAGATTCGGGAGTGAGAGTTCCACATCTTTTGAAAGGCGGAGATGGCCGACATTAAAATCTGTCACCGCGACGTGACTTCCAGCGCGACCTATCTTATCGGTGGGAAGCACAAGGAGTCTCAAATAGGACCAATTGGACAAGGTGATTCCCTGTGGCAGGCGTGCCAGCCAATCGGCTTCCGTTTTGTAAATGTGGCCTCCGAATCCGCCAAGCTGTGCGCGAAAATCGCTGATACGAACATTCGGAACGCGGGTCCGCGGCCAGTCGTCCGAAACGAGGTTGATCGAAAACGCTGTCGGAAATTGGGCGAACGGCGTCCAGCCAGTCGATGAATTGGCGTCACGAACCTCCAATGCTCCGGCGACTGCCGGATACCCGCGATTCCTAGGCGTGAGGAGAGTCCGGCCGAGGGGCACGACGAACACGAGAAAAAGCGCCAGGTTTCCGAATGCCACGGCAATGACAGGGGCGGAGCTTGGGATTGTGCGCGTCTCGATCAACTGCACCGGAGCGGAGTTGCCCCGGCGAAACGCAGGGGCCAGCAGGCGGATGAGCGCGCCGATGCCCGTGGCTGCGAGGCAGGCGTGCAGCGGCATGGTTGCCGCGTACGCGCGCATGGAGTCGCAGTCCCAGGGCGGAACGAAAGGAATGGACAGGAGGATTCCGCCGCCCACCGCGACCGTGAAACCATCGTAAGGACTTCGGCTGGCACGCGCCAAGCCGAGCGCGATGCCGAACAGGAACGCATAGAGAAGGTGCCGCGACCAATCCAAACCCATGAAGCTGAACCCTTGCGAGTCCCAGAAGAATGCCAGCCATGCCCGACGCATCGCACGCGGGATTGCAAACGGTTTCCTTCGGATGATCTCAAGGGTGGCGGCCCGGATTTTCGCCTGATCGCTCCCGTAGGTGTCATTCGCGTCGTGCCAGTTCGTCCCGCGGACCATGCCATAGGCGGCGTAGCTGAAATTGGACTTCGGACGAGTGGCTTTGTCGAACAGGCGGACGAGGAGGAGGCGATCCAATGCGAACGGGATGCAAATGACGGCGATGGCCAGCGCGAACATTCGCAGCGAGAATCGGCCCGAATTTCTAAAGTGACGGCCGGTGAGCAGGCAGAGCACGGGGAGCACGAATAGCGCTCCCGCGCGCGCCCAGAGCGCTGCCGAGAGGAAAAACATCCCCGCCAACCACAACCCGCGGTGCGGCTCCATCAATCCGCGCAGAAGCAGCGGAAAAGCATACAGGGACAGGGCGAGACCGAGATGCTCGGTCATGAGTGTGCCGATGGAGCGGTTGTAGAAGACGTAGATGATGAACAGGAAGCAAACCGTGGCGATCGTGCCAAAGCGGGCGTGCATTTCGCGCGCCGCGAGAAACATGCCGGCACCGCAGAATGCGAGCAGGATCGCCAGCACAGCCTGCAGGTTCAGTCCCGTGAATTGGAGAAGCGAGGAAAGCATCGCGGCAAACATCGGGCGGTCCGAAAATCCGGCGACGATGCGGTGGTTCTGCAGCATCTCGCAGGCATAGTAGAGATAGCCGGAGGCGTCGGAAAATGGGAGCAACCCGCCAATCTCGACTGACTTGCTCTGGCCCGCGGACCAGATGCACGCCTGCGGAATAGCCAGCCCGGCGAGGAGCACCGCGAGCGGCAGCCACCTTCCCCACCACCCGCGCAGATTCATGAGTGCGGCCACGCCCATGACGAGCAACAGCGACCATATCAGCCGCCCGGCGAGGCTCCATGCCGGATCATTCCAAACGGCACCGGGGCGCACGACCGTCACCGTGTCCAGCGTGACGGCGGCCGGGAACCACGACGGCACACCGAGGCATAGGATCGCAATGAAAGGTGCAATTGCCGCGAGGAGTCCGAGCAACACCATCGCGCTTTGCCGGTTAAAAATGCGGGATGTTCCTTTGACAGCCGCGCCGGCGGTGGTGGTTTCGGTCATCTGCGTGCCAATATCCCGCGCTGCGGACGGTGTCAATATTCCCGGGCGCGATGCGCGCGCAGGCACGCACGGGTACGCCAACTTCATGGCTCCGCCGATTCCGGAAA
>Ga0209181_10007257_pt1 | contig 15253 bp, 18 predicted proteins | sample MAT05_FD_187208 | JGI IMG/M metagenome (GOLD analysis project Ga0209181, IMG submission 187208) | Freshwater microbial communities from Lake Fryxell liftoff mats and glacier meltwater in Antarctica - MAT-05 (SPAdes) (version 2) | ecosystem: Environmental > Aquatic > Freshwater > Ice > Liftoff... | reverse complement strand
GCTCCAGGCCAGCGCACTCACGCCACCGCGGGCCCCGGTGGCCGGGGATTCAGGGCCGCACGGGCCTGCCGCCAGGACGGCAGGAACTGATCCAGGAAGCCATAGAAGCGCTGGTTGTGGCCCCGCTCCAGCAGGTGCAGGAGTTCGTGCACGACCACGTATTCCAGGCACTCTTGAGGCTTGCGGGCCAGTTCGAGACTGAGCCAGATGCGGCGTGCGCGGATGTTGCAGGAACCCCAGCGGGTACGCATTTTCCTGATGCCCCACTCCGCGGCCTGCACGCCCAGCACGGGCTGCCACTGGGCCAGCAGGGGCGGGATCCGTTCCTGCAGCTGCTGTCGATACCAGCGCTCGAGCACGCGGCTGCGGCCCTCCAGGCTGGTCCCGGGCCGGACGTACAGCTCAAGGACGCCTGTACCCTGCAGGCCAACCCGGGGCGCGCCCTGCCGCTCAACGACCTCCAGCACGTGGGACCGTCCCAGGTAGTCGTGGCTCTCGCCACTGACGAGTTCCAGCGCAGCCTCTCGCCGCTGGCCCGCGAACCGGGCCTGCTGCCGACGGATCCAGTCCAGCCGGCTGGCGATGAGGTCATGGATGGCCTCGTCGCTGATGCCCCAGGGGGCCGCAATCCTGACCTTGCCATAGGGGGGGTAGACCGCGAGACGCAGGTGTCGGACCGATTTCCGCAGCACGGAGACTTCCAGACCACCCACGGTGATCTGGCGGACCTCAGCAGACTTGCGGTTGGAGGTGAACACGGTCACCCCCATGGTAAAGCATGCCGCTAGGGGCCGAGTCCGGAAGGCCCCGGCGGCAGGCCAAAGCGGGCTTTCAGCCGTGCGCCATCGTTGGAATCGACGACGCCGTTGCCGTTGAGATCCCGGTCCGGAAAGTCCGACGAGCCGAAGGCAGCCTTCAGCATTGCGCCGTCGTTCGAGTCGACGACGCCGTTATTATTGAAGTCCGCATCGCACAGGTTCCCGTAACCATCCCCATTCGTGTCGCGCTGGTCCGCATTTTTCAAAAGCGTGCAGTTGTCCAGGGCATCCAGGACCCCATCCGCATCCAGATCGGACACCGGCGCTCCGCCCGCATCGCTGCCGCCAGCGTCGGCGCGGAGCCATCGTGCAGATAGGGCGCAGTCCACCACACATCCCGCAGCCTCGGCACGTCGATGCCTGCGAGTACGCCGCCCAACCGGTTACCGCTCGCCGGGGTCAGCGATCAGAATGAGCGGCCAGGGGGTGACGGGGGACCAGGCGCCGTCGACGTTGTTGGCACGGGCCTGTTCGGCCATCAGGCTTCCGCCGAACAGCAACGCGAGCGCGGCGGCCGCACCGAGACCAGAGCGGGGAATCAGCGTGGACCAGATCGAGTTGCCGGAAGTCGGATTGGCCTGCAACGGCTTCATTCTTGTTATTTTGCGCAGTCAGCCTCTAGCGGGCCGTTGCAGAAATCTTAACCCGAGACTGCCGCGCCGGCCGGACCTGGCGCACACCCGGCAGGGGCCGATCTTTTACATAACTCCGTCAGAGAACAGCACGCGGCTAATGTCCTCCGGCCTGACGAGGCGTCGAATCAGGTCGAACTGCACCCTGGCCTCCGGGTAGTGGCGGCCCAGATGGAGCAGCCATTGCTTCAGGCGCCCGTGGCGAAAGCGCGCGGGGACCTGACGCTCGACGGCCACCCAGAACTGCCGCACCATCGGCCCCATCTCAGGCCACGAGAAGCCCGCCTCCCGGTCGCCGCGGATCATCAGTGCCAGCGCCGGATTGGCCACCGCCCCGCGACCGAGCATCAGGTCGTCGCAGCCGGAAACCGTGCGGCAGCGACGCGCGTCATCAACGGTCCAGATTTCGCCATTGGCAATCACCGGAATGGCCACATGGTCGCGAATCCTGGCGATCCACTCCCAGTAGGCCGGCGGCCGGTAGCCGTCCGTCCGGGTGCGGGCGTGGACCACGATCTCGGCGGCACCGCCATCGGCCAGCGCCGCCGCACATTCCAGGGCCCGGTCCGGCGTGTCGAAGCCCAGGCGCATCTTCGCCGTCACAGGTACTGCTGCGGGAACGGCCTGCCGCACGGCGCGGACGATCTGCCGCATAAGTTCAGGGTCCTTCAACAAAGCCGCACCGCCCCCGTGACGATTCACCAGCTTGGTCGGGCAGCCAAAGTTCAGGTCCACCCCCAAGGCGCCGAGGGCTGCCACGCGGGCAGCGTTTTCCGCCATGCACGCGGGATCTGAACCGAGAAACTGCACGCGCACCGGTACCCCCGACGGCGTGTATCCCCGGTTCCTGAGCTCGGGAACGACGCGATAAAACCGGTCGGCCGGCAGCAGCGCGTTGGTGATGCGAATGAATTCGGTCACGCAGGCATCAATGCCGCAGCCTGCCGGCGTGCCGCCCGCCGAAGTGCCCCTGGCCGGCTGCGTCAGGGTATCGCGCAGGAGGTGGTCGAGCAGGCCCTCCATGGGAGCGAGAAGGATGCGCATGACGAGCGGCGACCGGGGACCAGGGTGAGTCAGTCTAGCGCTGGAGGTCTCGGACCACTCGCGCTGTTTTCGGGCCCTTGTCCTACAGCAGGGTTCGCGCAAGCGGACGAGAATCTGTCGGTCGCCTGTGTGACGGACCCGCCACCATGATCCCCGCCTATCTCTACCTGAACGCCGCCCTCTACGCACTATTCGCGGTGTGGTGCACGGTCAGCGCAGCGGCCACTGCCCGCGCGATCGGGTACCTCCAGTTCAATTCAGGGGGTGAGTCGGAATACCGGGTTATTTATGGCGGACTGCAACTCGGCCTCGCCCTGGTGTTTGCCTTGCTGGCGCAACGATCTGAGCTGTGGGAGATGGGGCTGGTTTTTTCCCTGGCGATCTACGTACCGATCGTCTTCTATCGCGTCGCGACCATCGTGTCTTTCTGGCCCGTACCCCGCACCACTCTCGCGGTGGGGGCGATGGAGCTGACGCTGCTGGTGGTGGCGGCCATCCTGTGGGTCGCTACTCACTAAAGCAACCATTCGAATCCCGTCCAGAATTTTTCGCGCACCCGGTCGAGCCACGGGCGGGTCTCCCACTCCTCCGCGGTGATCTCCGTGGAGTTCGCCAGGTCATCCTCGAACAACTGGCGCATCCGGCCAGCGAACGCCTCATCGATGACCACCACGCTCACTTCATCGTTGTGAACGAAGCTTCGCCAGTCCCAGTTGGTGGATCCCACGGTGGACCAGACGCCGTCCACCACGACTGTCTTGGCATGCAGAAAGGCGGTTTGCTGTTCATAGAGCCGCACGCCGCACGCCAGCAGCGTGGCGTAGTGCGCGCGGCCCGCGTGAAAGACCCCGGTGAAATCACTGAACCCGGGGAGGATCATGCGTACGTCCACGCCGCGTCCCGCTGCGGCACAAAGTTCCGCCTCCAGGCGGTCATCCGGGACGAAGTAGGCCATGGTCACTGCAATAGACACCCGCGCGAAGGCGACTGCACCCAGTACGGAAATGTAGGTGAGATTCTGCTCGGAGTCGGGTGAACTCGGGATCACCTGGATGACCGTCTCGCCCGCCTTGGGCACCTCCGCCAGCGCGGTGTCGACCACCCCATCGACATCGCAGTCCTGCTTGGCCCAGGTGTCGGCGAACAGCTCGGACATGCGACGCGCCCCCGGGCCGCGGATGCGCACGTGGGTATCCCGCCAGCCATCCTCCAGGGCCGCGTCGCCCCCAGCAGTGGCCCCTTTGGACGAACCTCGACCGCCGCTGAAGAGGGATGATCCACTGCGATAGACCCGACTGAAATTGATGCCACCGGCAAATGCATCGTCGCTATCCACCACGACAATCTTCCGGTGATCCCGGTGATTGAGGCGGGCCGGCCGGAAAAACGTCGTTTTGACGGGGTTGAAGACGCAGGTGCGAACGCCCATGGACCGGAGCATCTCCAACATCTCGCCGGCCCCGATGGACCCGACGCCATCCACCAGCACCCGCACCTGAACACCATCCGCCACCCGCGCGGCGAGGAGCGTTGAAAGGAGCGTCCCGTCCTGGTCTACCTCGTCGAAAATATAAGACTGGAGGTCGATGCTGCGCCGGGCGGCCTTCATGGCCTCGAACATTGCCTTGTAGGTATTCGGCCCGTCCACGAGCAGATCCACCCGGTTACCGATGATGAGGGGTTCGCCGATGAGCGCAGCGCTCGTCCCCAGGTAGGCGTCGAGCAGCGTTCCTTTGGCACCATCGGTGATTTTTTCCGACGTATCAGCGGCGCGCCGCGCGGACAGTGCGCCGGAGGGGCCTTCGATCTCAAGCGGGACATCGGACTGGGAGATCGGCAATTGCCGCGCCAGCCGGACGGATGGCAACGTGGCACAGCCCTGGATAAGCGCGTGAAACGCTATCAGAATCAGGAGGCCTCGGGAGAATCGGGCAGGTCGGGGACAGGACATCGTCGCGCCCCCACCTGCCGGCAGAGTTCGATTAACGAACTTCGATTTTGTTGCCGGCCGGACGAACGCCATTTACACCCTTCGCCACATCCGCTGCTGACTTCTCGGCCGCGTTCTTGGCAAAGCCGCTGAGCTGCACTAGGCCGTTTCGCGTCTCGACGTTGATCTGACGAGCCTGAGTGTCTTTTTCTCCAATCAACTCATACTTCACGCTGGCCGTAATTCCGGCGTCATCGAGCGCATGGATTTTCCCTTTAGCATAGCTAAGGGAGGACGATGGTGGGTCAAACGCCGTTGGGGAAACAGGAGCGTAACCCCCGAAGCAGTGTCAGACACTTCCTACAGCGCAGCTTGCCGCGCCTTCGTGTCGCCATCAGTGCCCGGGGCCCTGCCGCTCGCGATCACGGAGAGGTGGCGCGAAGGCGCGGTATAGTCTGCCTGTCACCTCGGGCAACACGTAGCCAGAATTCTTGGAAATCCAGCAGGTCACTTTCCTCCTCATCCTGGGGGCAGGGCTCGTATTGTTCGTCACGGAACGCTTTCGCGTGGACGTAACGGCAATGCTGATCCTCGCGGCCCTGACTCTCACCGGGATTCTCACGGCAGAGGAAGCCGTGGCGGGGTTTAGTAGCGAGCCGGCGCTGATCGTGGCCTCAGCCTTCGTGCTGTCGGGGGGCCTGGCCGCCACCGGCGTCACGGACCGCATCGGCGCCCTGATCGGTCGCGCGGCCGGCGGCAGTGAGTGGCGCACGATTGCCGTGGTCATGCCGGCCGTCGCCGCGCTCGCCGCGTTCTCCCATCACCTCATGGTCACGGCGATGATGCTGCCGATCCTCATGCGTCTCGCGCGGGACAAGGGCATGCCACCTTCCAGAGTGCTGATGCCCATGTCCCTTGCGGCGTCCCTTGGCACGACGCTCACGGTGATCAGCGCCCCCGCCTTCCTGCTCGCCAGCAACATGCTCGAGCGCCAGGGGGCGCGGGGCCTTGGGATATTCGAGATCACGCCGATCGGGGCGGCGCTCGTGATTCTTGGCCTCGTGTACATGCTGCTCGGCAAGTGGTTGCTGCCCAAGCGCGGTAACGCGGGCGCAGAGGCCGACTACCTGCGACTCGACAAGTACTACATCGAGCTGGTCATCGAAGCCGAGTCGCCCTGGATCGACAAGACCCTCGCCGAGTTCAGTGCTGCCTATAAGGATCGCCTGAAGGTTGTGGAACTGCTGCGCCGGACCGGCGGCCGGCGTGGAGAGTCCACCGCGGGCACGTTAAGCGCCCACGACGTGCTGCTCGTCCAGGCTTCACCGGACGAAATCGCCTCGATCCAGGCCGAACCGGGCCTCGCGCTGCACGCGGTCGATAAGTACGGTGACCGGACTGAGAAATTTGAGGGCGAGGAGCAGCTGGTCCAGGCACTGGTCGCCCCCTACTCGGAGTTCACCGGCCGCACCATTGGCGAGATCGATTTCCGGCGGACGCTTGGGGTGGTCGTGGTGGGCCTGTGGCGCAAGGACGGCTGGATCCGGGAAGAGCTCTCGGCAGTGCGGCTCGAGCAGGGTGACGTGCTCGTGTTATGGGGCGAATCGTCCCGGTTCCAGGAACTCTCCGAACACAAGGGCTTCCTCATGATGGTGCCCTTCGCCGGCGACGAAAAGCCCCGGCACAAGTGGCCCTTAGCGCTCGGGATCATGCTGGCGGCCATCGTCGCGGCCGCCACGGAACTCCTGCCCACGGAGATCGCATTCCTGACCGGGGCGGTGGCCATGGTGGTCACACGCTGCCTGACGGTCGCCCACGCTTACCGGGAGATCGATGTCCGGATCTTCGTGATGATCGCCGGGGTGATTCCGCTCGGCATGGCCATGGAGAAAACCGGGACTGCGGCGCTCTTCGGCTCCACGCTACTGCGCTTCACGGCTGACTGGAATTCCTTTGAAGTGTTGCTGGTCATGTTTGCCGCGGCCGCGCTGCTGACCCAAATACTGTCCGACGCGGCGACGGTGGTGTTGCTGGGACCCGTCGCGATCTCCGTCGCGTCGGCTCTTGGCCTGCCCCTGCAACCGTTCGTGGTCTGCACAGCGCTGGGGGCGGTCGCCTCGTTCCTCACCCCCATCGGCCACCACGGCAACCTGCTGATCCTCAATCCGGGGCAGTATCGCTTCGGTGACTTCCTGCGCGTGGGAGGGCCGCTGACGATCTTATTGGGTCTGACCAGCGCCTGGCTTGCCCAATGGCTCTGGCTCGGTGGACCGCTCGTTCCCGACTTCCGGATGCCAGTCATTCCCGGCCTCTGACGTGCGACGCAGATGCACTTCCTGCTGGGGGATGGGCATTACAATGCCCTCCCGGGCAAAAATACGGTAGATCTCGCAGTTCAGTTCATGCAGTACCAGGCCCCGGTTGGCTGGTTGCTCGATCCAGCACAGCATTTCGAAATCCAGCCCGAAATCGCCGAACCCCCGCAGGCGCATGCGCGCCTCCGGCTCGGCGCACACCGCCGCGTGGGCCGTGGCGGCACCGAGCATGAGCGCCATGACGGTGTCGATTTCCGAACCGTACGCGACCCGGACCGGAACCCGCAGTCGGTACTTCCCCTGGGGACTGCCGGACTCATTGATGATCTTGGCCCGGCCGATGATGCCATTCGGGATGCTGACTTCCACGTCGTCGCGGGTGAGCAGCCGGGTGCTGCGCAGGCCGATCGCCGTGACGGCACCCCGCTCGCCGGTATCCAGCACGATGTAGTCACCGATCCGGTAGGGCTTGTCCATCAGGATGGCGGTGCCTGCCACCAGGTCGCCGAGGGTGTCCTGGGCCGCGAGTGACAACGCCAGACCGAGGATCCCTGCCGACGCCACCAGCCCCGCCACGTTCACGTCCCACGCCACCAGGACGGCGTAGACGCCGATGATGGCGAGCACAACTGCCATCGCGTTCCGGACGAGCGTCGCGGTGGTCGGGTGGGCGATTGCGGGTGGCACCGGGCGTCGCGCGAGCACGCCCAGGGCAATCCGGATGGAACGCACACCGAGCACCAGCCAGGCGACGATGACGAGTGTCTGGCTGAGGGCCAGAGCGATCCGTTCGGGGCGGGCCGCCAGCTCGACAGACGCGATCACCCACATCACGCCGAAGAGCACGATGGTGAGGAAGACGGCCTGGCGGGCCGCTTTGGCCAGTTGGTCGATGGAGTAATGGGGCCAGTGCCCGACCGTACGACGCAGCGCCACTCGCACCGCCAGATCAGCACCCCCGGCCAGCACCAGGCTCAAGGCGAGCGCGACCACCGCTTGCAGATACGGCCGGTTACCCAGGTAGATGAGCCCGTCCGTCGACCACGCGGTGAGCGTGCTCATCAGGTCAGCTGCCACGCTCCCGCCTTTTCCTGTCCCTCAGACAGAGCGACTCCAGAGCCGACTATACAGCTGGAGCAGGTGCAGGACAGTCAGCCGCGTAATTGCGCGCCACTGCCGCGCCGAACAGCAGGATCTGGGCGGAGTAATACACCCACAGGAGCAGCACGATCAGCGAGCCGAAGACCCCGTAGACCGACAGCCGGGCCGCGTTCCCCAGATACCAGGCGAGCACGATCTGCCCGACGCCGAAGAGCAGCGCGGAGACCAGCCCGCCGATGGCTGCCGGGCCCCAACCCACGGGGCCTGACGGTACGAGCCTGAAGAGCAGCGTGAAAGCTCCCGCGGCCATGCCGATCGCCACGAGGACATTGATGGTTTGCCAGACAAACTGGCCGCCGGCGAGGCCGGCGCCGTAGCGCGAGACCAGCACCGACAATAGAGAGTTCATGACCAGGGAAACGAGTAGCAGGAACCCTACCGCCATGACCATGGCAAGGGACAACAGCCGCCGGGTCAGAAATCCCAGGAGGCCCCGGTCCTCGGCCGCCGATCCGCCCCCGACGTCGTTGAGGGCATCCTGAAGCGCCACGAAAACACCCGTGGCACCGAAAAAGAGGCCAATGATGCCCACGATAGCCGCCATCCCGGAGTCTTGCCGCTGGCGGAGCCCCTCCATCAGCACCTGCACCGCCTCCGCGGAGGAGCCTGGCAGGAGACGCGACACCTGGGCCAGGACTTCAGTCTCCGCTCCCCGGTACATCTCGCCGGTGGCGATGCTCAGTAAGAGCAGCAAGGGGGGAAGCGAGAAGGCCGCGTAAAAGGCGAGGCCGGCGGCTCGCCGCGGCAGCCGACCGCTCAGCCACTCCCCTAGCGACCGCCGCAATACCCGCACCAGCAGAATCTGGCTCATTAAAGTTACCCGTTGATGGGCCGATCGCGGAGCAACGCGAGGAGTGCCACGAACAGGCACAGGATCATGGGTCCCAGGATCAGGCCGATAACGCCGAACGCTCCCAGTCCACCGATGACGCCGACAAACACAGTGAGGGCGCCCACCTCCGCCCTCCCCGACACGAGGATGGGACGCAGCAGGTTATCGATGGTCCCCACCATCAGCACGCCCCAGACGGCGAGCCCGGACGCGGCCACCCACCGGTCCTCGACCAGCAGGTAGATGACGGCGGGTCCCCACACGAGCGCAGTGCCGCCGAGCGGGACCAGTGCCAGCAAACCCGCCAGCGCCCCGAAGACCACGGGCCCGGGCAGCCCCAGCACCTGGAATGCCGCACCCACCAGCACACCCTGCACGGTGGCTGTGATCAGAGTGCCGAACACCAGCGCTCGCAAGACTTCATCCAGGTGATCGACCAGCTTCCGGCGCGTCGCACTGGGCCAGGGCACCAGCTGGCCAGCGCGTTTCACCATGCCGTCACCGTCTCGCAGACCGAAGTAGAGGATCACGAGCATGACGGCGAAGGCACCCAGCGTACCGACGGCGCGGATGACCACCTTGCCACCCAGGGGTCCCAAGGCCGGAAAAAGCGCGGCGGCGCCCCGGGACATCCACTCCCGTGCGCTGGCCCGGGACACGCCGAAGTACTGCCGTATTTTTTCCAGTGATTCGCCCGCCAACGGCACTTCCTTGAGTTCGGGGAGTCGCGTCAGGCTGGCGCGGGTCCCGGGCCGGTCCTGCACCTTCTCGGCCAGGTCTGCGAGTTCAGAGCCGAACGCCGCCACCAACCCCGACACTGGGCCGACCACCACGACCAGTGTCGCGACAGTGAGCAGAGCGGCGGCGAGGGACGGTCGCTGCCCCAGTTTTGCGGTGAGCCACGTCTGCGCCGGTCGCAACAGGGCGGCTACCAGCACGGCCCAGACCACTGCCTGCCAGATCGGCAGCAGCACCGCAATCGCCAGGCCGGCGGTCACGACACCCGCGCCGAGTGCGAACACCCGGGAATAGAACACGCGCGACGTCAGGCGTTGGCGTTCCGTCGTCATGGGGATTTTCCCCGGAGTAGCCTCAAGGTTGCACGCTCCAGTGTACTCAAACCACTTTTCCCGAAGACGGGGAGATGCCAGCGAACCGGGCGCAACGCGCCCGCCAGGAAGACCTCCGGCAACCGCGGGTGGACGTAGGACTTCCGGCATACCGTCACCGTATTCCCCAAAGTCGTCGCCACATCCACCAGCGCGGCACGCAGCTGTCCGGCCCGCGCGCGTGCGCCCTCTGCCGGAGGGCGCTCCAGCAGGGCGCCATGCAGCAGCACTGTTGCTCCCCACGTTCGGAAGTCCTTGGCTGTGACGGGCGCATCGGCCAGAGCATTCAGGTACGCGTTGACGTCCGCCGCCGTGATATCCCGCACCGTGCCGCCCGCGTCCTCGTACTGAAACAGATCGCGTCCGGGCAGGCCCTGGCAGCGCCGGATCACGCCAGCCACCCGGGGTGCGAACAGCCCGATCTGATGCTCGATGCGGCTCTTGCCTAAGAAGCGGAATCTCACGTTTCCGCCCCGCTTCAGGCGCACGTGGCGCTTCTGCAGCGTCGCCAGCCCAAACGAACCGTTGTCTCGCGCGTACTCCTCATTGCCCACGCGGATCAGGCTGCTTTCGAGAAGGCGCACGATGGCTGCCAGCACGCGGGTGCACGGCACTCCCGGCTGGCCCAGGTCCCGGCTGACCCCGCGCCGGATGCGCGGCAGCTGTCCACCCAGAACCAGCGTCCGCTGGAATTTCAGTGCGTCGCAGGCGAGTCGCCAGTCCGCGTGATAGCGGTACTGCCGCCGGCCCCGCGCATCCAGTCCGGTGGCCTGCAGGTGCCCGCGGGGATCGGCGGAAATCCAGACGTCCGTCCAGGCGGGGGGAATAGCCAGTCGGCGGATCCGGTCCCGGTGGCGATCGATGCGGACAGCGGCGGACGCGCGGTAGGTAAACCCTGCGCCGCGACGCACTCGACGAATACCAATGCCCCGCTCTGCGATGTAGCGCAGGTGTGCCGACTTCGCCACTGCCCTGGGATCCTCCTCCATCCAACTACTATAGCCGAGTCGCCGTTGGGGCCAGGCGAGCCGGGCGGAACCGGACGAATCAGTTGCGGCTGGTTGCGGCCACCACGACGCTGATCTGTCCCGTCTCCTCCAGGGTGGCGAGAGACACGCGGGTGGGATCCGGCTCCCCAACTTTGCGGCAGCCGGCCAGCAGGTCTTCGTAGGTCAGCCCCTCTTCCTCCAGCACCGCATGGAACACGCGCCCATCGATAACGAGTGGTCGCGGCTGGCCGCGCACCAGCCGTTTGAACTGCGGGAAGCGGCGGCAGGCACGGGCGGTCAACACGTGCGCACCGAACACCGTGACGACGAAGACCAGCGCGTTCCCCACTCCCTTGAACAAGGCGATCTGCTGAAGAACCACCGACAAAGAAATGAGCACGAGCAGGTCGAACGTGGTCGTCTGACCGGCCAGGCGCTTACCGGCCAGCCGCATCATGGCCACCAGGGCCGCGTAGTAGACAGTGGCGGCCATGACCTGCCACATCACTGCCGTGACGGTGAGCACGGGCAACTAGTCCACTTTCACGTGCATGGCGTCTTCTTCACTGGTGTAGATGCCCATCAGGGTACCGAACTGGTCCAGCACGTGGACCTCCCAGCGGCGGCTGCGCCGTACCCCATCGAAGGCGACGCTGAGCGCACCGTCCTCGTCGGGAAAGGGGCCAGACACGCTATCGCTCAGACGGTCGGCAACACGCCACTCACCCGGCGCGTCCTCGGAGACGACGAAAACATCGGTCGCGAGCCCGCTGGACGAAGTGGACGAATGACTGGGAGCTGGGGAGGCTGGCAACACGGAACGTCTCCTCTGATAAACGACTGAACAGCAGGTGGCTGTGGGGAGGGATTGTGCGTAGCACTGTTCGCAGCAGTTGTCGGCCCTCCGCTCCGCTCGTCGTAGGACGGCGCCTACGGGAGGGTCGGACGGCGCGACCACTTATCGCAGGACCCGCCGACACTGCGAACGAGCTGACTCTCCTACGCTCTCGGTGAGGCCGGAACGCTGTGTTCCGGACACAGGTGACAGAGGGAGACGAGAATGAAAAAGTTACTACTCGGTATGACAGCGGCGGTGATCGCCGGTCTGAGTTTGGTGGGTTGCGAAAACCGCGAGTCACCCGCCGAAACTCGCAGCGATATGTCCGAAGCCGCAAAGGAAGGCGCGGAGGATGTGGCTGACGCTCGTGAGGACGTTCGGGAAGCGCAGGGCGACAACATGGAGAATGTCGCCGAGGCACGGGAAGATGTTGAGCTTGCCACGGCCAAGGCCAACTACAAAGTGGCTGTGGAGGGTTGCGAAGCCCAGACCGGCGACGCTCGCGACACGTGTAAGGACGCGGCCCAGTCTGCCCTTGACCGGGCTCAGGCAGCGGCCGACCAACGGCGTGACAGTGCCAACGTGGCCGCCGACCAGCGCAAGCCCTGACGAAGGCTTACTACCGGCGCGCCAGTCGGCTGGCCCAACGACTGGTCGCCGTTCTTTGAGGGCGCCTGGCAACAGGCGTCCTTTTTTAGTCACTATCCCGGGCAGGAGAGACGTGATGAGCAGGAACCACGTCACCCGTTATCCCTCGACCAGCGTGGCAGTGGCGGCTGCAGTTCAGGGGCACTAACCCGCCTGGGTTATAGTCCCGAGACCGTCGCTCCCAGTAGGTCATCGTCTTGTCACCACCGGTGCCATCGGCCGCTCCGTCCTGGCGCCGCCAGTTCCGTCTCCTGGCGTGGCCCTTTCGCCTGGTGCTGAGTGCGGTTCTCGGCGCGTCCCTTCTGACGCTGGGCATGAGCGAATTCACCGTCCGCTCCGCCGTCAATGAACGGTTCGCCGTTAGCCGTGTGCTGGAGCGGGAAGCCGCCGCCAACCGGTTCATGACCCTCCTTCTCGATATCGAGACGGGCCAGCGCGGCTATCTGCTGCTCGGCGAGACACCCTACCTGGAGCCGTTCCAGAGTGCGGTCCGCGATATCGAACGCACTGGCCTGGAGTTGCGCCAGCGGGTGGACCCGGAATCCCCGCTGCGCCAGCGCCTGGATCGTGTGGACGCTCTGACCACACAGCGTCTGGGATTCGCGACTGCCGTCATCAACCTGGCCGCGTCCGGCCAGCGGCAAGCCGCCATAGAACTGGTGCGCCAAGGCCGGGGCAAGCGCTTGATGGACGAGATTCGTGGCGAAATGGCCGCCGTCCAGAGGGGCAGCGAGCGCGAGCTTTGGGAGCTGCAGGCGCGGCAGAAGTCGGCGACAACCTGGTCCCGCCTGGCCCTGCTCGTCTCGACCGTCCTCGCCATTATTCTCCTGGTAAATGTGGCCCGGCTCGCGATCAATGAGGCGGCGACGCAGGAAACCCTGCGCATCAAGGCCAGTGAGGATGCGAAACTCATGCAGGCGGTTATTGCGTCCCGGACGGCCGAGCTCGCAGCACTCTCGTCGCACCTGCAGGTGGTTACGGAGAACGAGAAGGCGGACCTGGCCAGGGACCTGCACGACGAGATGGGCGCGCTGCTGACCGGCGCCCGCATGGATCTCTCGTGGTTGCAGGGCGCCGCGGGCACGGATCCGGCGGTGCTGGAGAAGCTGCAGCAACTGTCCGACGGTCTGTCCCAGGCCATGGACGTCAAGCGACGGGTGGTGGAAAACCTGCGCCCGGCGCTACTGGACCACTTCGGCCTGCCGCTGGCACTGCAGAATCACTTTGACGAAACCTGCAAGAAGGCCGGCCTTAACTGCAGCACAACGATCTCGGAAGAGCTGGCCGACCTGCCGGAGAACATCGGCATTGCGCTGTTCCGGGTCGGGCAGGAATCGCTCACGAACATACTCCGCCATGCGCAGGCGAAGAACGTGCATCTGGAGATCAGGAAAGACGCCGGGGATCTGTGCCTGGAGATCCGGGACGACGGTGCCGGCATGGTGATCGGTCCGCCAGGCACCTACCGCTCCTTCGGCCTGGCGGGCATGCGCCATCGTATCGAGGGACTCGGGGGCCGCTTCGACCTGCAAAGCGGGCTCGGCCAGGGGACGCGCGTCCTTATCCGAATCCCCCGGTATTCCGCGCTGCCTAGCGCGGTGGACGCTTGAGGGCGGCGATAAGCGGCCTGACTTCCTGAAACTGGCGCATCTTGTCCAGAAAATGATCCGCCCCGGCAGCCAGGCACAGGCTGCGCACAGCCGGCAGGGGGAAGTTGGTCAGAACGATGATCAGGGGCTGGCGATCCCAGTAGCGCCGCCGTGCATGGCCGATGGCGCCAATGCCGCTGCCTTTCCCCAATTCCACATCGACCAGCAGCACGTCGTACTCGCCGGTGTCGATCCGTTCCCGCGCCTCCGTCTCCGTGCCGGCCGTGCCCGTGACGCGCATCACGCCGGCCAGGGTCAGCATGTCCGTCAGCCGTTTCTGCAACAGCACGGAGTCTTCTATGAGGAGTATGCGCAGCTCCCCCGAGTCGAGGGGCTGGTCGTTCTCTCTCTCTGACGACCCAGGACGTGGTCGCGCGGCAGGGGAGCTCGGCGGTAGTGTGTTGACTAGCACAATGGCGGATTGCTGTTACTGCAAGATGCCGTTCTTGATAGCGTAGTAGGTGATATCGGCATTGGTACGCATCGCCATCTTCTCGAGGATCCGGCTCCGGTAGGTGCTCACGGTTTTGACGCTCAGGAACAATTTCGCCGCGATCTGCGAGACACTGACCCCTTCGGCCAGCTTACAAAAAATCTGGAACTCCCGCTCGGAAAGCACGGCATGGCGGGGACCGTTCGGATCGCCCTGGACGCCGGCCACCAGCTGGTCTGCGAGTTCGGAACCGACGTACCGGTGTCCGCGGGCTACCGTGCGCACCGCGCGGAGCAACTCCACTTCGTCGACGCCCTTGCTGATGAATCCGTTGGCACCCGCCCGCAACACGTTCAACCCGAACTGGGATTCCGGGTAGCCGCTCACCACCAGCACAGCCACCTTGTCGTGGTGTGCCTTGACCTGGCGCAAAACATCGAGCCCGGACATGTCCGGCAGGGACAAATCGAGCAACAGTACGTCGACCGGGTCGGTACGCATCTGCTGGATGACCTCCCGCCCCGTCTTGCACTCAGCTACCAGCTTCATGTCGGTCTGGGAGGCAATCATCTGTTTCAGCCCGGACCGGACAATCTGGTGGTCGTCGGCGATGAGGACGCGGAGTGCAGGCATTCATGAATCCTTTCTGGACTACCTGAGTCTAAGCCTTGAGACCGCGGTAACCGCCAACGAGGGGTGGCAGACCCTGGATTCTCGTCGCCTTTAGGCCCCGGGCTCGTCCGCCAACCCGGCAAGGGTGTAAGCCAGAAACGCGACGACTACTGTAGGAGAATTCCTACACACTATCGGTGGGCTTACCGCCCCATCGCTCTCGTATCGGCCCGGCCGGGGGCG
>Ga0209181_10007256_pt1 | contig 15253 bp, 9 predicted proteins | sample MAT05_FD_187208 | JGI IMG/M metagenome (GOLD analysis project Ga0209181, IMG submission 187208) | Freshwater microbial communities from Lake Fryxell liftoff mats and glacier meltwater in Antarctica - MAT-05 (SPAdes) (version 2) | ecosystem: Environmental > Aquatic > Freshwater > Ice > Liftoff... | reverse complement strand
CAACGCAAAGGCGCGGAGACGCAAAGGCGCAAAAATCGGATTTCTTTTTTTGCGTCCCTGCGCCTTTGCGCCTTTGCGTTAAAATCCGGCTCTTTTCGGTCCATTTCAACCCGTTCGGTGCTCTAGGAGCGTCGGGAGGGAGCGGGCATCATGAACCTCGAACTCCATGTCCCGACATCTGAATTTTATTGAGGATCGTGAATACGGCGGCGGCTTGGTCCGTATATGTGTCGATGCCTGACCGCGAGGGGACAGGTAGTTACCAAGAGGATGAGCTCACAGCTCCACACCCGCTCACGCGAGGAGTTTGCTGTATGTCGACCAATGTAACCCCGGGATCTTTGCTGAAGAACTTCAACGATCTGGCCGCCGGTCTGGCCAGTCGCCCGCCGGGCGGACAGCCTTCGATCGTGATCGAAGGCCAGAGCGTGCCCGTCTCCACCCTGGTCGCCGAGCTCCAGGAGTATGCGATCGCGTATCAGGTCGTCGAGGACGCCGAGCAGGCCTACAAGAGGGCGATCGCGGCGCGGGATGCCATCGCGCCGGAGGCTCAGGGGCGTCGGGATGCGATTCGCGCTTCGATCAAAGGGACGCTCGGCAGGATGAATCCAGACCTCGAGACCTACGGGATCAATCCGGACAGGGAGCACCGGGCGCTCACCGCGGAGGAAGAGGTCGCGAAGGTGGCGAAGGCCAAGGCGACGCGGGCGGCGCGGCATACGATGGGGAAGCGGCAGCGGCTGGCGATCAAGGGGCAGCCGGTGGTGAAGGAGGTATGAGGGGAGGGGAGCGTTGCTCCTGCTATCGCGCCCTACCTGCCTGCCTGCGTAGCACGGTGAGTCCACCGTCGCTGTTCTTCCTCCCAGTATAGAAGAGGGCCTCATGTTGGCTCCCGCCCGAGCCTGCAACCGATACGCAGGCCGGGCGGCCTACCTCATGCGCACGCCTCGGGGATGGTCTGCGCGTGCCGCGCCGCGCGCTCTGCATTGAGTGCCGCCCGAGAGGAGCCCCGCGAACCCGTAGACGACGAACAGGCTCGCGAGGAAGCTCATCAGCCCACCCGCCCGAAGCGCTTGGCCGAGCGGGCCTTCGCGCGCTGGATCTCCACCTCGCGGGTGCGCGGCGGCGCGGGCGTCTCCAGCGTGGCGATCAGCGCCTGTGTGGCCCGGGTGATCTCCTCCACCGCGCGATCGAAGCAGGCCTGGTTCGCGGCTGAAGGCTTGCGTGTCCCGCTGACCTTGCGCACGTACTGGATCGCCGCGGCGCGTATCTCCTCGTCGGTGGCGGGTGGGGCGAAGTTGAAGAGGAGGCGGATGTTGCGGCACATGGGCCGAGGGTACGCTCAATGCCGTCTTCCGTCGCTGGTCCGTCGTAGGGCGCCTCGCCAGGGGAGTGCCGGCGAACCCGCTGAAGGTGCCCTTTCGCGTCGCGTCCCCCTGACGGCGCTTCTGTAAGCAGGCCGCCCGAAGCGCGCCTCGCGGTGGAGGCGGTGGAGGCGGCGCCCTTCGTTCCGCCCTTGACGCTAGAAAGGCACTGGGGTTTCCTGCTCGCTGATCTTCCACGGGCTTCGAGCCTCTCCACCTGCGTCCTCCACCCGTTTCCTTTCGTACTCCCTCGATCATCGCAGTGCCCCGGCGCCGGGGGGTGACACGCGAATGTGTGTTGCATTCGACGAGCCCGAACCGCCGCGCGACCTGGAGACCCGTCGAGTCTCCGGTCGGTGACCACCTCCACGACTCTCGGAATCAAGGATATGCGACTCCGTCCATCTCTCGTTCGTGTTCTCTTACTGGCGTTCGTCCTCCTGTTCGCGAGCGCCCCGGCCGGCTGCATCGGGTGCGGCGGCGAGACTGAATCCAGCGAGGCGCGCACGCTGCGCACCGCGTTCCCGGAGCACGCCGCGCTGGTGCTCGACACCGCGTACGCGCTGCGCGCCGCGGACGTAGGCTTCACGCTCGCCCCCGAGGATCAAGCGCGGATCGCGCCCCTCCGCGGCCTCGCGCTCCGCCTCCCCGCGACGGGGAGCGACGGGATCCGCTTCGAGCTCGACGGCGGGCTGGTCGTCAAGGTCCACGAGAACGGCGTCTCCGAGCGAGAAGGCACGATCGCGGGCAACGCGGTGGCCTTCGCTCGCGAGGGCGGCACCTCGTACTGGGCCGTGAACGAGAAGGGCTACGAAGAGTGGCTGCACCTCGACGCCGGCGTCGCCAAGAGCGGCAAGCCGGTCGCCTCGTGGCAGATCGAAGGCGCGCTGCTGCGGGAGTCAGCGCGGGGGATCGAGCTCGTCGACGAGACCGGGCTGACCCGGATGATGGTGGCGGCACCGGCGGCCTTCGGCGCCTCGGGGCGCTCGCTCCAGGCCCGGCTCGCGGTGCATGGCCAGACCCTCGAGCTCTCGGTCGACGCCGTCGACGAGGCCGTGCTCGTCGATCCGGTCTGGTACGTCGCCGCGACCATGACCTCGACCCGCGTGTACCACACCGCGACGCTGCTCCAGAACGGCAAGGTGCTGATCGCCGGCGGGCAGAGCTCCGGCGGCACCTACCTCGCGAGCTGCGAGCTCTACGACTACAACACCAATACCTGGGTCGCGACCGGGTCGATGACCGCGACCCGCGCCCTCCACACCGCGACGCTGCTCGGCAACGGCAAGGTCCTCGTCGCGGGCGGCTACAACAGCAGCTTGGGCTACCTGCCCACCGCCGAGGTCTACGATCCGGTGACCGGCATCTGGACGGCGACCCCGTCGATGTCGGCCTCGCGGCAATACCACACGGCCACCCTGCTCCCGAGCGGCAAGGTGCTCATCGCCGGCGGCTACAACGGTTCTTACCTCACCAACGCGACGCTGTTCGACCCCGCGTTCAACACGTGGACCACCACCGGCTCGCTGATCTACAACCGCTACTCGCACACCGCGACGGCGATGCAGAACGGCAAGGTGCTGGTCACCGGCGGGTACAACAGCAGCGTCGGCTACGCGACCTATACCGAGGCCTACGATCCGACGTTCGGGACCTGGAGCGCGACATCCCCGCTGCTTCGCGGTCGCTACCTCCACACAGCGGAGTTGATGCAGAACGGCAAGGTGATGGTCACCGGCGGGTACAGCAGCACCTACAGCTACATGCCGTACACCGAGCTCTACGACCCCACGCTCAACACCTGGACGACCGTCGGGAGCCTGACCGCCGGGCGCCAGCAACAGGGGTCGTCCTTCCTCTGGAACGGCCAAGCGCTCGTCATGGGCGGCGTCGGCACCAGCGGCGTCGCCATCGCGACCGCCCAGCTCTTCGATCCGGGGACCACCACCTGGGCCAACGCCTCGTCGATGACGACGGCCCGCTATGGCTTCACCGCGACGCGCCTGCTCTCGAGCGACGTATTGCTCGTCACCGGCGGCATCAACAACAGCGGCACCACCGTCGCGAGCTCCGAGCTCTATCTGCCCAACATCACCGGCCTCACTTGCGTCGCCAACGGCGAATGCCAGACCGGCTTCTGCGTCGACGGCTACTGCTGCAATACGGCCTGCAACGCCGGTCCCTGCGACGCCTGCTCGGTCGCGACAGGCGCGTCGGCCAACGGCACCTGCACGCTCCTCACGGGCAACGTCTGCAACGACAGCGACGCCTGCACCCAGAGCGACACCTGCCAGTTCGGCGTCTGCACCGGCGCTAACCCCGTCAACTGCGCCGTGCCCGATCAGTGCCACACCACCGGCGTCTGCAACTCGTCGACGGGCGTCTGCTCCAACCCCCAGAAGACCAACGGCGTCACCTGCAACGATGGCGCCCTCTGCACTAGCACTGACACCTGCCAGAACGGCATCTGCGGCGGCACCGCGGTGGTCTGTCCGGTCGCGGATCAGTGCCATCTCCAGTCGACCTGCGACTCGACCACGGGCACCTGCCCCGCGAACCCGAACAAGGTTGACGGGACCACCTGCACCGACTCCTCGGCCTGCACCAGCCCGGACGTCTGCCTCAGCGGCGTCTGCACCGGCCAGAACCCGGTCGTCTGTGCGCTCCCGGATCAGTGCCACCTCCAGGGCACCTGCCTGCCGGCCACCGGCACTTGCACCAACCCGCAGAAGGCCAACGGCGTCATCTGCAACGACGCGAACGGCTGCACCGCGGGCGAGACCTGCCAGAACGGCGGCTGCCTCGGGGGCTCCCCGGTCGTGTGCGTGGCCCCGGACTCCTGCCACAACCCCGGTACGTGCAGCGCGGCCACCGGCCTGTGCGGCAACGCGCCGAGCAAGGCCGACGGCGTCGCCTGTACTGACAGCAACGCCTGCACCCAGACCGACACCTGCCTGACCGGCAGCTGCGTCGGCTCGAACCCCGTGACCTGCGGGGCGCCCAGCCAGTGCCAGACCGCCGGCGTCTGCAACGCGGCGACGGGCTCCTGCACCTTCGGCAACAAGGCCGACGGCGCCGCGTGCAGCGACAGCAACGCTTGCACCCAGACCGACTCCTGCGTGGCCGGCGCCTGCACCGGCGCCAACCCCATCGCCTGCGCGGCGCCGGGGCCGTGCCAGAACGCCGGTGTCTGCAACCCCGTCACCGGGACGTGCTCCTACACCAACAAGGCCAACGGGGCGACGTGCAGCGACGGTGACTCCTGCACGACGGCCGACACCTGCCAGGCCGGCACCTGCACCGGCGGAGCCCCTGTCTCCTGCGCGGCGCCCGGCACGTGCCAGACGGCCGGCGTCTGCAACTCGGCGACCGGCATCTGCGCCTACGGCGGTAAGGCCGACGGCACCTCCTGCACCGACGGCAACGCCTGCACCCAGACGGACACCTGCCAGGGCGGCACCTGCACCGGCGGAAGCGCCGTCACTTGCGCGGCGCCCGGCGCCTGCCAGAACGCGGGCGTCTGCAACACGACCACCGGAGTCTGCTCGTTCACGAACAAGACCAACGGCTCTGTGTGCGACGACGGCAATAGCTGCACCCAGACGGACACCTGCGTGGCCGGCACCTGCACCGGGGCAAGCCCGGTGACCTGCGCTGCGGCTGGAGTGTGCCAGACGACCGGCGTTTGCAACACGGCGACGGGCGTCTGCGCCTACGGCACCAAGACCGATGGCACCACCTGCACCGACAGCAACGCTTGCACGCAGGGCGACACCTGCCAGGCCGGCGCGTGCACCGGGGCCACCACCACCACCTGCGCGGCGCCTGGCCAGTGCCAGAACGCGGGCGTCTGCAACGCGACCACCGGGGTCTGCTCGTTCACGAACAAGACCAACGGCGCTTCGTGCGACGACGGCAACGGCTGTACCCAGACCGACTCGTGCCAGGCCGGCGTCTGCACCGGGGCCAACCCCATCACCTGCACGGCGCAGGACACCTGCCATGTGGCGGGCGTCTGCACCGCGGCGACGGGCGTCTGCTCCAACCCCAACAAGGCCAACGGGACCTCGTGCAACGATAGCAACGCATGTACCCAGACGGACACCTGCCAGGCCGGCACCTGCACCGGCGCCAACCCCATCGCCTGCACGGCGGCGGGGCAGTGCCAGACCGCCGGTGTTTGCAACACGGCGACCGGGACCTGCTCGTTCGGCAGCAAGGTGGACGGCACGACCTGCAACGACAGCAACGCCTGCACGCAGAGCGACAGTTGCGTGGCCGGCGCGTGCACCGGGGCCAGCCCGGTAGTGTGCGCGGTGCCGGATCAGTGCCATGTGGTGGGCGTCTGCAACTCGGGGACGGGCGTTTGCTCCAACCCGGTCAAGCCCAACGGCTCGGCCTGCAACGACAGCAACGGCTGCACCCAGACGGACTCGTGCCAGGCCGGCACGTGCACCGGGGCCAACCCCATCACCTGCACGGCGCAGGACTCCTGCCATGTCGCGGGCGTCTGTACCGCGGCGACAGGCGTGTGCTCGAACCCGAACAAGGCCGACGGGGTCGCGTGCAACGACGGTAACGGCTGCACCAAGACCGACGCGTGCCAGGCCGGCACCTGCACCGGGGCCAACCCCGTCATCTGCGCGGCGATGGATCAATGCCACGACGTCGGCGCGTGTAACCCCGGGACGGGCGCCTGCTCCAACCCGGTCACGGCCGATGGAACCGGCTGCGACGACGCCAACGGCTGCACGCAGACGGACGCCTGCATGGCCGGTACGTGCATGGGCTCGAGCCCGGTCATCTGCCCGATGCCGGATCAGTGCCACAACGCCGGTGTTTGCAACGCCGCCACGGGCGCGTGCTCGAATCCCAACAAGACCAACGGCGCGGCGTGCGACGACGGTAACCCCTGCACGGTGACCGACACCTGCAAGACCGGCGCGTGCGAAGCGGGCATGGCCAAGGTCTGCACGGCCCTGAGCTCGTGCCATGACGTCGGCCTCTGCGATATCGAGTCGGGGCAATGCTCGCAGCCGGCCAAGGCCGACGGCGTGGACTGCCCCGGCGGTACCTGCACCGCCGGTACATGCGAGCTCACGGACGGCGGTATGGCGAGCACCAGCAGCAGCAGCGCCAGCAGCAGCAGCGGTGCAGGCGGCGGCTCGGCGACGAGCAGCGCGACTGGCACCGGCGCAGGCGGCGGCTCGGTGACGAGCAGCGCGGCCGGCACCGGCGCAGGCGGCGGCTCGGCGACGAGCAGCGCGACCGGCACGAGCACCGGCTCTGGGACCGAAACGACCGCGGGCGTCGGCGGCGGCAGCGCCAATCCGATCGGCGAGACGGGCGGCTGCGGCTGCCGCGTCGCCGGCGAGGAGACGGAGACGCCGAGCAGCGCTGGGCTGTTCGCCGGCCTTGGTCTGCTGATCGCCCTGCGGCGGCGGTCACTCCGCCGTCGCGCGGCCTAGCGTCGCAACAAGGCGTCTCCTCCCTCGCGGAGGGGACGCCTCCTGACGCTCGGCGCGGCTATCCCGCGCTGAGCGTCGCCCTCACCGGCGCTTGCCGGCACACCAAATCCCCTAATCTCTGCTCGACCTTCGGCTCCAAAGCGCGTCTGGCACGCGGACTGCTTGGGCCGACGGATCGCCCGGAAGGCGTGAATTTCTTCACGCCTCCGGCACCTGCACGAGGACCATGCGCACCCTTCGAACCAGCCTGAGTTGCTTGCTTTCCGCCCTGGTCCTGGGCTCACTCGCCGCGCCGGTCGCCGCGGCCTCGCCCCCGGCCCCGCGCGCCGCGAGGAGCGCGAAGATCCAGGGTGGCTTACCGTTATTTTTCTTGCGGCGCCCCGCGACCGACGGCTCCGGCGGGATGCTCCCCGCGGCGATGAGCGCCCCGGTCACCATCCATTTCGTCACGCCGCCGGTGGCGAGCGATCTCGCCGCGCTGCGGGCGCTCGGCGTGGAGATCACCACCGGCGCAGACGGTGCGCCGCGGGGCTATGACCGCTTCATTCTCGCCGATCTCCCCGCCTCGGCTATCGACGCGGTCGCGGCCCTCGGGCGCGTTGAAAAGGTCGTCCTCGATGGCTCTCCCTTTCCGGCGCCGCCTCCGCTCGATGTCACTGCCGCCGAAGTGCAGGCCACGGATCTCTGGAGGACAGCGCTCCCCGACGGGTCGCACCTCACCGGGGCTGGAATCACGATCTGCGATATTGATTCGGGCATTGACGTCTTCCACCCCCTGTTCTTCCGCGCCGACGGCGGCGCTTGGTCCTGGATTGACGTCAACGGAGACGGCGTCTTCTCCCCGGGCGTGGACGGCATCGATCTCGACGGCAGCGGCAAGCCCACGATCCTCAAGGTGCAGGACAGCGTGATCACCAACTACTGGGACGACGATCCTCGCTTCAACTCGGAGGATCCATCCCTCGATCCCGCGCTCGATTACCTCTACGCCGACGCCAACGGCAACGGCGCGCGCGACTTCGGGCCGACCCAGGGCTTCACCGAGGCGGATCCGACCTACGGTGAGCGCCTCTTCCTCGCCGACGACGTCAACCACAACGGTAAGCTCGATGTGGGCGAGAAGATCATGGCGCTCGGGACGAGCAAGATCCGCGCGGTGCGCACCTCCGCCAACAAGACCTTTCGCCGCGGGAAGGATCTGATCAAGGCCCCTGTCACCGACGACGCCAACCATGGCAGCGGCGCCTCGAGCATCCTCGCGGGGGGCAATCGTGGCTTGACCCGCCTCGTGGGGATGGCGCCCGACGCCGAGCTGATCATGACCTCGTCGCAAGGCGCCCTGGTGAAGATGGCTGACTTCTGCGTCGCCGAGGGCGCGCGGGTGGTGCTCCACGAGTACGCCCCCTGGGTCGGTTACCACCTCGACGGCTCGAGCCCGATGGAGAAGCTGATTGACACCACCACCCAGCTGAAGAGTGGAAAGGGCGTCTCCCACATCAACCCGGCGGGGAACCTCTCCACCTCGCGCAAGCTCTACAAGCACAGTATCCCCGCCGGCGTCGAGACCGTCATCAAGATTGACGTCCCCGTGGGCTCGGTCGAGGGAGGGTACAAGTTCTTCGGCACCTCCTTCCTCTGGCGCGACAAGGACCGGAGCCTCGCGCTCACCCTCGAAGATCCGACCGGCTTCTCCATGCCCTTGCCCCTGGACGGGAGCTTGATTCAGACCGATTGGCACGACAGCCTCACCTTCTATTCGGTGCGCGAGATCTCGGACCGAGGCACGGTGCGGGTCGACGCCTACGTCTTCGGAGAGACGATGCCCGAGGCGCCGATCCCGGAGGGCACCTGGAAGCTCCATATCGTCGACTCCAGTCCTCCAGGCTCGCCGGACATGCCCTTCATCGGCTACGTCCAGGATGAGATCTCGGGCTGGGGGCTCGGCATGGCCTTCCCCGAGCTCTCGAGCGAAGATCACCTGATCGGGTATCCGGGCACCGCCGATCATGGCGTCGCCGTGTCGGCCTACACCGGTCGTGATTTCGACGGGAGCACGCCCGGGGAGCGCGCCGACTACTCCGGTCGAGGCCACCGCATCGACGGGGAGAACCTGCTCTGGATCTCCGGCCCCGACAACCCGATCTCCGCCGGCTACTCCAAGGGCGATCCCGGTCGACTCTTCGTCTTCGGCGGCACCTCGGGCGCGAGCCCCCACGTCGCCGGGGCGGCGGCGCTGCTCTTTCAGGCCGATCCGATACGCACCGGCGAGGACGTGAAGCAGGCCATCAGGAAGGGCGCCCTCGTCGACGAGGCCACCGGCAAGGTGCCCAACGACGATTTTGGCAATGGCAAGCTCCGCGTCTACAAGAGCCTTTATGGGAAAGACCCGCCGGGCGGCTCGGCGCCGGAGCTCTCGATCGCGACCACCCTGGCCGAGCCGGGGAAGGAGGCCCTCGTCACCCTCGTCGCCAAGGACGCCGACGAGCCTTCCTCGAACCTGCTCTTCGATCTCGATCGGGAGTACGACGGCGTCTACGAGGAGCGCCTCAAAGGCCCCTCGTTCCCGGTGAAGTACGAGGCCGAGGGCGTCTACCGCATCAAGGTGCGGGTCACTGACGCGACGGGCAGGGACGCCGCGGCCCTCGCCACGATCGAGGTGAAAAAGGCTGCGGTCGTGCCGGAGCCCACGCCCACGCCCACGCCGGTGCCTGCAATCGTCCTTCCCCCGGCCTCCTCGACGGAAGCGGGTGGGTGCGGGAGCTGTCGGACCTCCTCCAGCAGCCCCTGGACCAACGCTTGGCCCGCGGCCGCTGCCCTCGTTGCCCTTGGCCTGCGTCGGCGGCGCGCCCCCCGCGGGCGCCGCTGAGTGGGCGTAAACCTACTTCGGAGTCCGCACCAGCGCGCCCGCTTTGGAGCGCTCGACCCAGTACACGTGATGATCGTCGACGGCGATGTCGCTGGCGTAAAGCTCGGTCCGGGCCAGCGCCAGCGCGGCGCCGCCCGCCTTCGGGACCTTGAGCACGCGGCCGTCGGCGGTCCCCACGTAGAGGTGAGTCGCGTCGGTCGCGAGCCCGCGGCCGGCGCCCCAGACCAGCGCTTGCGGCGGGCCGCCGGCGATCGGCACCGCCTGGACGCCCGCGTGGGCTTCGAGGAAGTTGACGATCTCCAGCACCAGAGAGGGCGCGAGATCATGGCCGATGTCGGAGGGCGTGATCCGCTGGGGATCGGGCTGCGTAACGCAGTTGAGCGCGTGGGTGACGCAGTCGAGGACCCGGACGCGGTGGGGGGCTCGGGGCGAGGCCGCGAGCCATCGAGCCCAGGCGTCGATCTCCGACGGTACGACGTTGTAATCGTAGCTCCCGCCCAGCACGAGGAGCGGCCGATCGAGCTCTCGGGCGAGCGTCGGCGCCGAGTGGGCGAGCGCGATCCACGAGGCCCACATCGCCGGTGGCTGGCCCAGGACCGGATCGCCGAGGTGGGTGCCGCGCTCGATCCGCTCGAGCGCGTGGGCCGCGTCGTGGAGCTGTCTCCCCTCGACCTCGGCGCGCTCCGGCTGCCCGGTGAGGGTGAACGCCCAGCGCACGCGCTCGCTCTGCTGCTCGAGCACGACAGTCATGGTGTGGAAGGGAGGAGCGAGCATGACACCCGCGCGCACCTTCGGTCGCTCCGAGAGGAGCACGGGGAGGAGCTGCCCTCCTTCGCTGTGGCCCACGAAGAACGTGCGGCCAGGATCGATGGCGGGGTGTTGAACCAGGGTGTCCAGCGCGGCCTCGGCGTCGCGCACGTACTCGGAGGTGGCGAAGGCCTCCGTCAACATGCTGTACGGGATCAAGCTCGGGCCGTTGTCGGCGCAGCCGTTGAAGGTGCCGCAGGTGCGCTTGTCGTAGCGGTAGACGGCGAACCCGTGGGCGGCGAGCGCCGCGGCGAGGCGCTGGTAGACGGGCAGATCGAAGCCAAAGCCCAGGCCAATCTGGCCGCGCATCACGCCGTCACGCGACATCGGGCCGCTGCCGTGGACGAGCACGACGGCCGGCACGCGCGCCCCTTCGTCGCGCGCTGGCAACGTCAAGGTCCCGCCGAGGTGCCAGAGGCCCCGATCGAACGCGAGGGGCACGTCTTCTTGCGGGAGGCGCGCGCGAACGACAGCAGGAACCGCGTCGCGGCGAGCCGGCGGGCGAGGGGCAAGAGCAGGGGGAAGGATGCTGGGCGCGCAGGCGCCGAGGGCGAGGAGCAGGACGGCGAAGCGCGACGGGGCGAGGCTCAAGAAGCGGAGTATGCCATCGAGCGGGGGAGAGGGCGTCACTCGATCACGGCGTCGACGATCCCGCGCTCCCGCGCGATGGAGCAGCTCACAGCGCGGAACGAGAGCGGGATGAACACCAGCCCGGTCAGGCCGACGAGGATCGGCGGGATCAAGAGCAGAACGCCGCCGGGGAGGGCGCCCGCGAGGGTGGTGAAGCCGAGGGCCTTCCAGCCTTCGCGCGCCGGCCGGCTCAGGAGCTCCTCGGTCGATTTCTCGCGGAGCTTCCGCGCGAAGACGACGGCGAGCAGCGCGCAGACGAGGTGCGCGATGCCGACGAGGGCCGAGCTCATGGAGATCCACCGGTCGAACTCCTCCACGCCCTGGGAGGCCGGGGAGCGGGTGAGAAAGAACCACACGAACAGGTGGAGGCAGAGCGGGGCGAGGAGCGCCATGGCCACGAGCGGGAGCGCGGCGCTCGCGGCTTCGAGTTTGTCGATCAGCGCGACGGCGAGGCGGCGAGGGTTGGCGCGCTCGACGCGGACGAGATCGACGCGGACGTTGCCCGAGATTGACGGCGGGCGCACCAGGGCGCGATCGAAGGCGGCGCGGGCGAAGAGCCGGGCCGGCGCCCAGGCGAGCGCGCCCGCGAGCACGCTGCCGCCGAGGACCGCGGTGAGCACGCCTTCGTGGGACTGCGGGTGCATGTTGATCCAGCCGTCGTTGCCCATCGCCTGGCGGAGGACGCCGCCGACAAGCAAGGTGACGCCGCCAAGGGAGGCGACGCCGCCGGCGACCACGCGGGCGACACGACGAGCGTAGACGTTACGAAGCTCGGGGCTGACGCTTGCGACCTCGGCGCCGCGGGCCTCGAGCAGCGAGCCCAGGCGGGCCTGGAGGACGTCTTCATCGTTCCGGTATGCAATCACCATCGCCATCACCTCGTGCTGGAGAGCAAGAGCAAGGGCGAGGCCAGCGTCGGAATGCCGCAATTCAAAGGGGAATCCCGTGGGAAGCCCTGCCGCGTGGACAGCGCCTTCGTCCACGCGGTGGGCACCCCGGCGCCGGGATCACTGGAGCGTGAAGACGTAGTTCTGGCCGTAGCGCGAGTCGTAGGCGTTGCAGCCGTTGACGTCGTTGTTCTGGAACCACATCTCGACCTGGTGCGCGCCGGCAGGGGCGCTGATCACCGCCGGTGTCTGCTGCCCCTGAGACCCGCCGGGGATGTAGGAGAGCGACGCGCTCGCGATGGCGCCGCCGTCGAAGCGGTACGAGACACTGACCGACCAGGCCTGGAAGCCGTTGTAGGTGGAGCGGCAGGTCGAGAGGCGGCGAACGTCGTAGTCGATGGCGATGGCCGCGCCGCCCTTCAGCGTGCCAGCGACAGGGTTCGTCCCGTCGACGTTGAAGTGGATGGTCGGCGGGCCCTGGATGGCAAAGTGGTAGTTCTGCCCGTAGTTCGAGTCCCACTTCGAGCAGCCCCAATCGTCGGCGTTCTGGAACCAGACCGAGAGATCGACGCCATAGGGGACGGTGAAGGGGACGTCGATCGGGTTATTGTTCGTGCCCCCGTTGGTGACCATCAACGTGGGGACGGTGCTGCTGCTATCAGCCTGATACGTCGCGGAGATCGCCCAGGCTGGGCTGCTGTTGTAGGTGGCGCGGCAGGTCGGCAGGCGGCTGATGTTGTAGCGGAAGACGGCGGGCTGGCCGGCGACGAGCGGCGCGGACTGGGTGATGGTCCAGTTGGCGTTGAAGGTGATGATCGGGGGCGTCGACGCGGCGGAAGCCGCGGCGGTGAGCGCGGTGATCGAGGCGAACGCGGTGAGGGCGGAAAGGAGACGGTGCATCGAGTACCTCCTGGCCGAAGCCGATAAGAGGCATGGATACCATGGCGAATAAGCGAGGTGAGAACTTTCACCCCCTATCGGGCCTCTGCTCCTCGGCGTCCCATGGTAGCCTCTCCTGGTGATCCTCTCGTTCAACACCGCCGGCCCCTGCATCCCCGGCGAGCACCACATGCTCCCGCCCGAGCGCCGGCTCGGCGCGGTCCTCGAGCTGATCGAGGACCGCAAATATTTCACCCTCCACGCCGGCCGCCAGACAGGCAAGACCACCAGCGCCCGCTGGCTGGTCGAGCACCTGAATCGCGAGGGCCACTTCTACGCCCTCTGGGTTGACCTCCAGATCGCCCGGGAAGAGCCCGACCCGGCCAAGGCCTTCGAGGCGGTCCTCTACGCTCTCGACGCCGCGGTCGAACGCGATGTGCCGGACCTCGGCTGCCCCGCGGACGACCTCCGCCGCGTCAATCCCGCCAGCACCTTTGTCCTGCGCTACCTGCGGGATCTCGCGGCCCGCAGCGACAAGCCGCTCGTCCTGCTCTTTGATGAGGCGGACGGGCTCGTGGGCGCGACGATGATCTCGTTTTTGACCCAGCTCCGGCAAGGCTACCTCGACCGGAGCCGGATCCCGTTTCCCGCAAGCGTGGCCCTGATCGGCCAGCGCCAGGTGCGCGATTACGCGCTCGCTATCGAGGAGCTGCGCGCTGTCGCGTGGCTGGGCACGACGTCGCCCTTCAACATCACGGCCGAAGCGATGACGCTCGGCCCCTTCACCGAGCCCGAGGTGGCCGAGCTGCTCGGACAGCACACCACCGCGACCGGGCAACGCTTCGAGCCCGAGGCGGAGCGGCGGATCTGGGAGCTGGGGCAGGGCCATCCCTGGTTGACCAACGCCCTCGCCGATCAGATCGTCCGCCGGGACGTGCGGGATCGCGCTGTCCCGATCACGGTTGCTCACGTCGACGCGGCCAAGGAGACGATCATCCTGGAGCGCCGCTCCCATAGCGACTCGCTCCTCGCCCGCCTGCGCGAGCCGCGGGTGCTGCGTGTGCTCGATCCGATGCTGGCCGGCGGGCAAACGGACAAGGACGTGCTCGACGACGATTTCTCGTACGTCCTGGGCCTGGGCCTGATTCGCTTCCACGGCGGGCGATTCGAGATCGCGAACCCCATTTATCGCGAGGTTGTTCCCCGCGCGCTCACGTTCATCCGCCAGGCCCAGATCCCGGCCGAGCCCACTTCTTACGTCCGCCCGGACGGCTCGCTCGACATGGGCAAGCTCTTCGTCGACTGGCAGGTGTTCTGGCGCAAAGACGGCCACCTCGCCGCAGAGGGCTTTGGCTATCGCGAGGCCGGCCCGCACCTGATGCTGATGGCCTTTCTCCAGCGGGTGGTCAACGGCGGAGGCCGGGTGGAGCGCGAATACGGGCTCGGGCGCGGGGCGCTCGATCTGATGATCTGCTGGGGTGAGGATCGCCACGCCATCGAGGTGAAGGTCCGCCGCGATACGGAGACAGAGGTCGAGGCGCTCGATCAGGTGGCGCGGTATCTGGACCACGCGGGGCTCGGCGAGGGGTGGTTGGTAATGTTCGATTTGCGCAAGGATCGGTCGTGGGCAGAGAAGCTGTTCAGCCGCGAGGTGGCGCACGGGGGGAAGACTATCCGCCTCGTGGGGTGCTGATAGCTCCGAGGCGCGCACTGAGGATCATGCGTCGCGACGCCAGGTAAAGCTCGACGGATCCCATACTCCCTCTTCTCCGCGGAGCACGGGATCCAGGAACGCGCGCACAGCCGCGGTGGCATCGTCGAGCGTCGTCCACCGCAGGTTGTTCTCCTCCCTCCTATTCGCATAGGGGGCAGACCAGCGATCCGGAGGCGCCATGATCGAGGACGGGACCTCGTGCGATCCACGCTGCGCGAACGTCGCATGGATGGCCTCCCGGAGCGCCGTGCTCTCGAACGGTCCCGTGGTCGCGAGCAAGGCAAGATCCGGCAGGTCTTTCACGCGCGAGTTGGGCCGCGCTCGCGGGAGCGTCAGCGCATGAAGCGCCCGGGGTTTTAACCCCGGGCGTGCGGGCTGAACGGCATTCACGGGGAACGTTGCCACTCTCGTTAACGTCGGCGGGCGTGTGCGGTTCGGGGTCACGCGGAAGCTTGCCCGTCCTCGTTCCCCCGGGCGATTGGGGGGACTCCCGGGTGGTTCGCTGACGGGGCTCCCCTGCAAACTGAGATTTGCGGTCAGGTGAATCTGCACCTGCACAGCCCGCGATGGAGATCGCGGAGTCGAGCCATGGTATCGCCGCGCAGGTCGCCTCTCGACCGGTCAGACCGACGGCGCTC
>Ga0209181_10007255_pt1 | contig 15254 bp, 9 predicted proteins | sample MAT05_FD_187208 | JGI IMG/M metagenome (GOLD analysis project Ga0209181, IMG submission 187208) | Freshwater microbial communities from Lake Fryxell liftoff mats and glacier meltwater in Antarctica - MAT-05 (SPAdes) (version 2) | ecosystem: Environmental > Aquatic > Freshwater > Ice > Liftoff... | reverse complement strand
AAAAAAGAATTACGTTATAGTACCAGATATTGAAACATACAAAACCAACGAAGGTGTTGTAGTCTGTAATATTAAAGATTTTATGCAAAATTATCTTCCTAAAATAAAATAATGATCCTTGTAAATCAAAAGTGTGACTTTTGATTTACAAGGATCATTAAATACATTCTTAATATAAAAAAAGCAGTAAAAATCTGCCAATACCTTATTTAGTATTAGCTATGGTGTGTCGTACCTCTTCAGTTTCATTTTAAAACAAGGGATTTTATTTTTTACCCAATCCGCCAAACAACCCACTTAATACTTTCAAGGCATTTTCTACAACGTCTGAATTACTGATAGGTAGCTTTAGATATGTTTGCCCGGTTTCCTTATCTGTCTCTGTAATATTTTTTACCAATCGTTGCGTACTTTCAGGGTTACTTAAAATAGCTAATAACCCTTCTAAAAATCCGGCACCTTTATCTACTACTTCTTCTTCAATTGTTTTACCGGAAGCAATGTCTGATAAACCATTGCTCTGATTTTCATTTAGCTGGTTTACCACCGTTTTCAGGGTATCTTCTTCTTCAATTAATTCTACCTCAATAATATTCCCATCCGGTTCTACAGCCATTTGCTTTTCAATCTCCCTTTCCGCATTTAAATCAGGCCCGGTATGTATATTGGCAAGTCCCGTAGTAACAGATTCTACCGATTTCATGAACTGTTTAAACTTATCATCACCCATAAAAATATCACTATCGCCACCATCTAAAATACCCGCTGCTATCCCTGACTTAAATTTTAACACATCCAGCATCCGATGTTCAATGCTATCCTGCGACACAAGGTTGATGATGCTCACGTTTTTCTTTTGACCAAGTCTGTATATCCTTCCGACCCTTTGCTCCAGTACTGCCGGGTTCCAGGGAATATCCAGGTTGATCAGGTAAGCAGCCACTTGTAAATTAAGCCCAACACCACCCGCATCGGTTGATAAAAATACTTTACAGTTTTTATCGTTCGTAAAGTTTGCATAAAGACCGCCACGTTTCTTACCAGGTATGCCACCATGCAGGTACTCAAAGCCGACATTTCTTTCCCTTAACATAATTGCTACCAATCTTGTCATCCGTTCCCATTGGCTAAATATCACCACCTTCTCATCCGGCATGCCCAATATGTCATCTAAAATATTTTGCAGCTCATCAAGTTTAGTTTGATAATTAGTTTCCTGGTCGATAATATACGTCGTATCGCTTACCATCCGCATCATGTTTAACAGCATTAATAAAATCTGTCTGTCTTCTTCACTTAAAAAATGTATACTTTTCCATTTACTTACCAGCCTTGCCACTTTATCAGCATATTCTGTATGCAGTTCCAACTGTTGAGTAGTAAGTGGTACAAAAAGATTTTTATCCATCCGCATGGGCAAATCTTTCAATACCTGTTTTTTTGTGCGGCGCAACATTACATCCTGCAACAGTACACCTACATCATTCAAATCCTTGTAGCCAATTACTTTATCGGTACCTTCTTCGGTTACCTGGTGTCTTGATAAAAAGTTGTGTAACGAACCGAGCATGTATGGATTTACAATTTGCATCAACGAATAAAGATCTTCAATTTTATTTTCAACCGGTGTACCGGTCAATACCAAAGCATAGGTAGTTTTGATTTTTTTTATTGCTGCGGATGTTTTTGTCTTCCAGTTTTTAATTCGTTGCGCTTCATCCAAAATCAGCACATCAGCCTGCATGTTGTTGAGGTAAATAAAATCATTGGATGCCATTTGATAACTTACAATAATATAGTCAGCGGTATTGGAACTGTATAGCTTTTTTCTTGCTAAAATGTTCCCCTCTATTACGGTAACATTTTTATTCCCCGTAAACTTTTCAATCTCTGTTTTCCATTGATACTTTAGAGACGTTGGGCAAATAATAATGGCGGTACTGATGTTGAATTGTTTTCTCAACACCTCAGTGCTTACAATTGCCTGTAGTGTTTTACCAAGCCCCATATCATCAGCCAGGATGCACCTGCCAGCCGTTACCGCAAACAACACGCCTTTTTCCTGGTAGCGAAATAATTTGGCTTTGCTGATATTCTTAAAAAGTGCCGTTTGTTTTTCACTCACCACCTGTTTGCGGTGCTGCGTGTTTCGTTCCTGTATGATATATTCAAGTGCATCTGCATAGCACCTGAATTCTGGATGAAGCTTATGTGCTTTTTGCAGAAAAGATTCAAATTTTAAAACGCCGGTGTCCACCAGCACTAAGTTATTATTGAAAAAATTTTTTGCCAATAGCTCATAGGTAGCAGACTCCTCCGTTCCGATGCGGAGCTTAACTTTGCGTTCGCCCCTGTAGTCAAGATACACGGATGTGTAGGGTGGTGTATAAGGAATTGCCAGTTGCTTCTTTAATGCAGGCTTTGCATTTATTCTTAGGAAAACTGCTTCAATATGTTTACACGTACCTAACTGGTTCGTTTTGAAATCCGGGCAACTGCAATAGTTAAGTGAATTATCTGCGCTGCGTAGTGCCACTTTATACGTGGAGGCTGTTTTGGTATTTTCTACTTTGTAGTCTGCAAAAACAACTCCTTCGCTTATTTTTTGAATATCAAAATTCTCATCTTCAGCAATTTGCTGGCGTAATATGATTTGCCATTGCATATCTGTAAGATCAACTGGTTTACGGGTATGCGATATCCGTATTTTTATCGGAGGTCGTTTTTTAGAGCTTGCTTTCTTCTTCATTTTTTTTAATTGTAGTGTAATATAATTTAGAAAGCTGTTCCATATAGCAAGCTGATTAAGTTGTGGAAAAATCATACTACAACAATCTTTGGAAAAGAATCTATTAAGCCACTCCGAACCAATCACAAATATTTCATCTTCTTTATGTAATCAATATTCCACCTGCATCAGTAAGCAAAACAAGCTTATGAGAAATATTTTATTTTCCCTTCTGGTGCTACTACATCTTCAACTGGATGCCCAGATACAAACAATTAAATGGAACCGCCCCATGCAACTAAAAAATTGTAGTGTTGATATAAAGGCCGGACAGTTTACAGCCACCACCTTTATTGAAATGGAATTTTATAATCCCAATGAACAGGAGATTGAAGGACTTCAGCAGTTTCAATTAAAGCCTGGTCAGGTAATAACTGCTTTCCAACTTGAGCTGAACGGGAAATACAGAGATGGTACACTGGAAGAAAAATGGAAAGCCACCAACGCCTACAACCGGATTGTTGGTAAAAGAATTGACCCTGCCCTACTAAGCATGGACTACAACAATTATTACCGGTTGAATATTTATCCGGTACCGGCAAAGAGTAGCCGAAAAATAACTTTCACTATTCAACAACTACTTACTTTGGAGAACGGGGACTTGCAATATGCTTTGCCATTCAATATCCCAGATACTGTGAAGACATTTCATTTATCCATAGTATCAACAGCAAAGGAAGCCAGACCTACTAGTAAGCCGGGTATCATTTCAGACAAAATTTTTAGTCTGGCAGGTGACAACCACAAACTAGAGTTTGATGCTGAAAATATAATTTTAAGGACTCCTGTATCATTTGCAATTCCGCTTTTAAAAACAACTGCCATCTGTACAGCAACAACAGATAGTAAAAAGAATTTTGCAGTACGGTTTCAACCCAACACGGATTTAACTTATCAAATTAACCCAAAAGAAATAACTATTTTTTGGGATGCATCCGGCTCCGGAGAAAATAGAAATGCCAATCTTGAAATCAGCTTTCTGCAACAATTTATTTCATATCATGAGATTCGAAAATTGACAATTGTACCATTCAATCATCAATTATTAGATACAGTTATTTTTTTGCTAATAGATGATAACAACAAGAGTTGGAAACAATACCTTCGAAATATAAATTACAATGGCGCCACTCAACTGGGATGCATCAATTTGGGCAATGCCAATCCGGAAATATGCTTGTTGTTTACTGATGGAAGAAATACCTATGGTAACAAAAGGCCTATACCGAATGGCTCGCTATTGTATTGCATTAACAGTTCCTGTAATGCCGATATAAAAGCAATGGATCAAATAGCGGGAAGCAGTGGTGGCAAACTTATCGACCTCACCAGGATTTCACTTGGTAGTGCAATTGACGTAAGCAACAAGGCAGAAAATTGGCTGCTAAATATTAGCTCTTCCAGCGGAAAAATTATTACCCATCAATCGATCCCAATGAAACTGAATCAACCGCTACTCATTAGCGGAACGCTACCGGATCAAACAGATACATTGTTTCTTCATTACGGAAATAACAATGCAATAGTTGGTGTGCAGCAAATTGTTTTACCAGCAAAAAGCAATTGTAACGAGCCACTGATAAGCCGGATAAATATGCTGCAACAATTTGATAGAATAATCCATAGCTCTGACTGGGAAAAAGTATTGGATTTTGGATTGGATGAGCATGTGATAACACCTAACACAGCCTATATCGTTTTGGAACGCATTGAGGATTACATCAAATATAATATTGAGGCACCAAAAGATTTACAGGAAGAATGTAAGTTATTGCAGTACGTAAAATCAGATACCCGTGGATACAGGCAGCGGATAAAACAGCAGGATGCTTTTAGCATACTGAGTGAAGTGGTAAAGGTTTATAATGAACGAATAAAAAAAGGGGACCAAAAAGAAGACTTGATCAGCTTAGCCAAACAGGATCTAGAGAATTTACCACAAACAGAAGAACTTGTTGGCACTATTGAAAAAATACAAAATGCCGAAACTACATTACCAGGTAAAATGCTTGGTATCAATATCACCAATAACAGGCTAGACGAAGTGGTGGTAATAGGATACGGCACTACGCTGAAAAGAAATATAACCGGTTCCGTAACTTATATCCCAAGAAATGAAATAGCAAATGCGATATCTGTGGAACAAGCATTGCAGGGTCGTGTAGCAGGTGTAATGGTAACACAAAATTCTGGTTCGCCGGGAACTGCAGCTAATATTGTGATCAGGGGTTCTGGCTCGTTAAACGGTAACAATGCCCCGCTATATATTCTGGATGGAATGCCCGTTTCCGGGAATATCAATGACATTGTAAACATAAATGACATTGAAAATATCACTGTGCTAAAGGATGCACAAGCCGGAGCTCTTTATGGTTCAATGGCAGTTAATGGTGCCATTGTAATCAGTACAAAAAAGGGACGTAACAATTACTATCATAATAATTATTACAGCAATAAACCTTACCGGTTGAAGGATATGGAAGATATGGACTACCAGCAGGAAATACAGACAGTTCCCGTAAAAGAAAAACCAATAGTTTATAAAAGATTAACAGCAGAATATGGAACTGAAAACGCATTTTATTTTGACATGGCTGAACATTTTTTTAATGTCGGTTTAAAAGCAGATGCGTTCGGCATATTGATGAACGCTGCTGAAAAAATGAATGGCAGCGTAGTAGCACAGCAGGCCATTGCATACATATTGGAAAGCTGGAAAATGTTTGACGAAGCAGGCATCATCTATGCGCAATTAGTAGCAGACGATAGTAGTAATATTGCGTTGCGCAGAGACCTTGCATGGGCACATTATCAACAGGGAAACTCCCAGCAAGCTGTAGACATTTTGTATGAAGCCATTAAAACAAATACCGAACGTAATGACACCAAAAACAGTTCGTTGAAAGCTACTATGTTGTACGAAATGAATGCGATCATTGTGGCACATGAAGACAAGCTAAATATTTCCATGATACCAGCAACAATAATCAAAAATGTACCGGCAGATTTAAGGATCGTTTTAGACTTTAATAAACATGAAGGTACTTCGATGAAAGTAAAAGAACCTGCAGGATTATCAATTGGTTACAATGATACGGTCTCAAAAACGGGAAAAATTATTTACGGAAATAATAACCGCTACTATGACAACGGCGGTCCCATAATTTATCAGCAAACACATGCAAAAAACGGTAGATACAAATTGTCAATAACCTATTACGGATCCTATTACCAGGATCGTAACATTCCATCTTTTGCAAGAATAAAAACATTTAAAAATTTTGGCAAAACAAATCAGTCAATTGAAATAGAGAATATAATACTTGACAACCAATTTGGGGAAATAGAAATTGGAACCATCAATTTTAGTGAATTGAAAAAATAATTTTTCGCCTGAAAGCATTGATTTTACTAGGGTTCAGCATATTCTATTTTTACCTGTTAATAAATATATTAAAAATAAATTTGGCGAATTGAAAAAAATACTTTCATCTTTGCAACGCAAAAGACAAATATCATGCAACGCAATAATTTACATATCGAATCAAAAAGCTGCTTCAGTCCGATAGGATACGATACAGTTTTCGGTGGTGATTATTCGGGTGCGTAATCATAAAGTTTACCAACACTAAGTAATAAAGCCCCGAAATAAAATTCGGGGTTTTTTAATGTTCCGGATTTTAAAGAGGCCAACACAAGTGTGTAACAATTTTGATCATATCTAATTTTAAAAACAAATTGAATAGTCAAATTAATAGTTTAACAACAATACAATTACAGCATTCAGCCAGTATATGGTTGTGGAGCTTGCAAAATTTTTGCAATCGCCTTGATAAGCATACGAATGATCTGTATCCAGACATAAGACCGTGGTGTAAACAGTTGAAGGCATAACGCCTTTTACAATAACGAAGCCCGGTCGATTTAAAAACGACCGGGCTTTTTTTATGTCCGAAAAAATTAAAGTACATGACATTTTTAATAATCGGGTGGCTGGTGCAGGCATTGGCAGAAGCAACATTTAATCGGATTAAAAGACGCTTAAAATATTAAATGCAGCAGGAGGGGTAAAGTCTGTCTGAGCGTTGCCACCGGGCAGGCTTTACCCGCCTATGCCGATGCTTTTGGTATGAGTTGCAACGGGGAAGCTTTTAAAAAACTAGCCCCTGACTCCTAAAGGGGATAAAAAATAACGAACGGTTCGTTGGTGTAACGGTAACATAACAGATTGTCGATCTGTTGCAACGGGTTCGATTCCCGTACGAACCGCAAACCTGGATTGAAAACAACAAGTTGTCTTTAGCTTATTCGGTAAAGCACTGCACTGTGAATGCAAAGAACAGGGTTCGAGTCCCGGAGACAACCAATGCGGCTTGGTGTTCCCGATAATTATCGGAATCCAACATATTCATCTTCGGCTCTTTCTGAGCGGTAAACATAGGATGAATGTTTTCAGTTCAATTCTGAAAGTCGCACAAATTGGTTTATAGTTTAATGGAAAAATGCTGTGCTACGAACGCAGTGAAAGAAGTTCGAATCTTCTTAAGCCAACAGAAAATAAAAATGTGACTTGGTGTAATGATAACACGCCGGTGTTCCCGATAAAAATCCTTACAGGCGAAAGCCGGTAGATGCTAGTTCGAATCTTGCGGTCGCAACAGAATAAATTGACTTGTAGCTCAACGGTTAGAGCAAGAACCTTATACGTTCGAGGTTAACAGTTCGAGTCTGTTCAAGTCAACGAAAAAAAATGATGACTTAACTCAATAGGTAGAGTGCTATCCTGATACGATAGTGGTTAAAGATTCAAATCCTTTAGCCATCGCAAAAAATGGTTCGTAGCCCAATGATTTAGATGTATCCCGATTAAAATCGGGAGGGTTGTGAGTTCGAGTTCCTGCGGGCCAATAATGGATGAATAGCTCAATGGCAGAGCGGTGGCTTGTTAAGCCGATGGTTGAAAGTTCGAGTCTTTCTTCATCCTCAAAAAATAAAATGGAGAGCGTCCGGATGGACGAGGAAGCTGTCTTGAAAACAGTTGGCCCAAAAGGTTCGGGGGTTCGATTCCCTCGCTCTCCGCAATCTTTATTGGAGAGTTGGCAGAGCGGTAATGCAGTGGTTTGCTAAACCATACATCGGTAAAACGATGCAAAGGTTCGAATCCTTTACTCTCCGCAAAATGATGTGATGGCAGACGTGGCGTATGCACCTGACTGCAAATCAGGGGAACAAAGTTCGATTCTTTGGCACATCTCTTTTAACGGACGAATAGCTCCAACGGTAGAGCACTGCATTGAAGCTGCAGGTGTTACAAGTTCGAATCTTGTTTCGTCCACACATATCAGTATAATGTAACGGTAGCATGATAGCTTCCAACACGATCTGTCAGGGTTCGAATCCTTGTACTGATGCAAAACAAAAAATGGTAAAAGATGAACGATGGTATATCGTACAAGGGAGCTATCGGCTGACACAACCCTGCCTGACTGCGTCAAGCAGACAGGGATAATGCCATGAAAAACAAATGCTGGTAAACAAAAAGCTAAAACATAAACCAATGGAAACAGACCAAAAAAAGTGGCGAAAATTGGACGGACGAAAAATTTTAATCCCAATCGAAGATGAAGTAAGGGCTACAGTAATTCGTGAAAAAGAAATGGGTCACGAATTAAAAGTATGCATCGGAACAGATAGCCAGGTGAAGGGTAAAGAAACAGAATTTGCTACAGTGATTGTTTTTATACGAAAGGGAAAAGGTGGCTTCATGTACATCCACAACGAAACAACCACCCAAAAAATGAGCATTAAAGAAAGGATGTTGTTGGAAGTTGGTAAGAGTATTGAAGTGGCATACCCACTGTGCAACATCTTCAGCAGATACAATGTAGAAATGGAAGTACATGCTGATATCAATACCAATCCAAACTTTAAGAGTCAAGATGCTTTGAAAGAAGCCATGGGATACATTATGGGAATGGGCTTTGTGTTCAAGGCCAAGCCTGATGCTTTTGCAAGCTCCAGTTGCGCTAATAAAATTGTGCAGTAGAAGAAGAGAAGCCCCTGAAGGGGACTTGTTAGGAGCTTGTAAAATTTAAAAAGTAAAATGATCTTTAAAAAATAAAAACAATGAAAAAGCAAAATACCAGTGATAATAATTTGATGAAACGAAATATAAGTAAACACAGAAAGATAATTTCTGTAAGCTATAAATAAATTATCATGGCAAAGAAACATAAATCCGAAAGAGAAAAACAGTTACTGAAAACAGTAGCGCAGGAAGCAGTGATTGCACAGGCATTACAATTTTCCCGGAAGAGGTTTAAAAAATTTGACGAAATCATCGGGCAATTGTATTTGGGTAAAAACCTGGGCTTTTCTTTTTCTGACAGAAGGATATCGAAAATAAATGAATGCTTTATTAATTTATCTTCAAAAGTAAAAGCTTCCGAAAGAAACTTGTTCAAAGATGTACTGATACAACTTGATGCAGTAAGTGAATTGGTAAGTGGAGAAACTTACATCCAGGTATTGTACAACATGGTGAAATTTCGTGGTTATTGGAATCAAGATCTGTTTAAATGGAAACCAATATCAAAGCATCCTGTAGCACAGGTAAAAGAGTTGGCCACTTATCTTTTTTGTAAATATAAAATTCCGGATTTTTTATACCAGGGTTTGTATGAAACAAAAAACATGCAGTATATACAATGGTTAATGCACCTTGGAGATGGCGGAAGAGTGAAGGAAATGAAAAACATTCCGATTCCATTTACACAAAAGATGGGACATTACTTTTTGATGGCTCCAGCAAAACTTTCTATTACAGAAGCGCTGCGTTGGGCACAGGTTAAAGGATTGAACGGCGAAGGTAAATTGGCAGAAAGAATTGCTTTTTCATGGATAGGCATAAAGACGTATGGCGATGAGGATTTTTGGGAAAGCTTTATCAGGTTGGTAGTGACCGGGGGAATGTTTAACCTGAATAAACTGACAGAGTTGATTGATTATGTAAGAGAGGAAAAAAGAGCAAACTGCAACTATCATTTAAAAGGAAGAACATTGCTGTCTTTATTTCGGCAAAGTGATGCATGGCATAGCCGTTTCTCAAACAGCAAGAGCAACCAGGTATGGAAGCCTTGCGGCATAGAAGGGTACAGGGTAGAGAAAAAATCGGAGCTAATCGTATTGGAAGAGTTAACAGAATCAAGGAAACTAACGGAAGAAGGAAAATCGATGAAACATTGTGTTAGTTCTTATGCATTCTATTGTACCAAAGGGAAGTCGGCCATTTTTTCTTTGCGTAAATATTCCGGCGGCATATTGCTGGATATTATGGCAACCATTGAAGTGAACCTTGCCTTGCAAAAAGTAGTGCAGGCAAAAGCAAAGATGAATAAACCCATTTCGGAAGAAGCAAAAAAACACATGGAAGTATGGGCAATGAACGAAGGCCTGCTGTTGAATCCCTATTTGTAAAAACAAAATAATTAAAAGAATGGAAAATACTACCAATCAAAAAATGATCAATGCCAACGGCATCTTTGATAATGGATTTTTAAGTGGCAAATCGCTTTACCTATATTGTTTTGGACAAGTACCAAGTGCAAATTACATCAACAATATTGACGGTGAAAAAGCATTTGAAGCCATCAAGGCTACTTACAAACATCTAATAAAATCGGTGCATAGTTACCGGTATTATGATGCTAAAAAAGAGCGGTATGTTTTTGATGAAACTTTCATGATCATGCACAACGGTTGTGTAATGGAGTTTGATAATTATTACTGCGAAATCTATCACAACGGAACGCAGGACGATTTTATAAACGGCTGCACAGGCATGGTGAAAAAGTTCAAGGAAAAACAACGCAGGCAACCGCTTGAGATAAACCTAATCAGCCGTGGAAGAACTGGCCTGGACCTGAAGCAACTGGAGGTAAAACGTACAAAGCTAAATCTGGATCTTTTTTACGAAGATGATTTTAAAGCTGTGAACAATACCATTTGCAAACGTTTGACAAAAGATAAAGACAAAGGCATTGTATTACTACACGGCTTACCAGGAACAGGCAAAACGACTTACCTGCGTTACCTGATTGGCAAAATAAAAAAGCGGGTGTTATTTGTATCTCCCAATGTGGCAGCGGATATTACCAGTCCGGATTTTATTGACCTGCTGGTGAGTAATCCTAACAGTGTGCTGATTATTGAAGATGCTGAAAATATAATTATGGATAGGAAATTAAATAGCAATGCATCGGTATCAAACCTGTTGAATATTTCGGATGGGTTACTGGCAGATTTTTTAAATGTCCAGATCATCTGCACGTTTAATAATTCCCTTACAATGGTTGACAGTGCATTGATGCGTAAGGGAAGATTGATCGCCAGGTATGAATTTGGAAAACTCGGGATTGAGAAATCACAACTCCTGTCAAATCACTTAGGGTTTAATCATTTTATTTCAAAGCCGATGACAATAGCAGAACTTGCTAACCCGAATGAAAATAATAGTGTGTTAGAAAGAACAGAAGTGGTTGGTTTTAGAAGACAGGAAGTGATAATGAATTAACATAATTAAAAAAAGAACCGATGAGACAAATAGCTTCTATACAAAGAATAAAAAAAATAGAACCAATACCCAATGCAGATGCCATTGTAAAAGCAACGATTCTCGGGTGGCAATTGGTTGCAAAAAAAGGCGAATTTAGTGAAGGTGATCTTTGCGTGTATGTAGAGATTGATGCGCTACTACCCGACAAACCTGCATTTGAATTTATGAAGGCGAGAGGTATGAGAGTAAGAACGATCAGATTGAGAGGACAAATATCTCAAGGCATTTGCTTTCCTCTTTCGATACTGCCTGGCATCATAAATATCAAAGAAGGATTGGACGTAACCGAAGTTTTAGGAATTGAAAAATATGAGCCGCCGATACCAGCAAGTTTGTCTGGCATAATGAAAGGTGGCTTTCCATCTTTCATTCCTAAAACAGATGAAACAAGGGTACAGGTATTGCAGGAGCTGTTAGATAAATTTGAACATGAACCTTGTTATGTAACAGAAAAACTGGACGGCAGTTCTGTTACCTACTTTATTAAAGACAATGTGTTTGGTGTGTGCAGCAGAAATTTAGAATTGATTGAAACAACTGATAACACTTTATGGAAACTGGCAAGAGAGATGCAGATAGAAGAAAAACTGCTTGTATTAAAAGGCAACTATGCGTTGCAGGGCGAAGTAATCGGAGAAGGTGTACAAGGCAATAAATATAAAATGAAAGGGCAGCAGGTATTTTTCTTTTCTGTGTTCAATATTGATGAGTACCGGTATTTAAATTACAGCGACTTTAATGCAGCGATAAATCAACTAGGTTTTAAAACAGTACCGGTGATAGAGAACGATTTTGTATTAATCAACTCAATTGAAGAGCTGGTAAATAAAGCGGTTGGTAAATCGATATTGTACAATGTGGATAGAGAAGGTATTGTAATAAGACCCTTAGTTGAAAAAGTAGATTCAACAGGCAGGGTTTCATTTAAAGCAATCAACCCTGAGTTTTTGTTAAAGTATGAATAGGGTTTGAGTTGGCTGGGCAGGCAGGAGTGTTTACTCCTGGCCTGCTTCATACAACGCTGCCATCAATCTGACTTTCTTTTTTATTTGCCGAACGATATTATTTGGAGACAGTATTTTAATGCCTTCTCCAAAACCGACCAACTCTCTTTCCAGTTCCAAATTGGGAATTACTTCAATTGTAAAATGAGTGCCGCCTTTTACTTCTTCCACAATTTTTTGTGAAGCATGAATAGGTTTGGTTTTTATGTAAGGAGCATGAACTGCGTTTGCCCAAAACAAAATGGTAGTGGGACTTTCAGCATAATTGCGGGTTACGCCAACGATATCATTAAAATAAGTGTGGGGCTCAAAGTTTTTATGCAGCATAAAAAGTTCTTTGTCATTCGTTGTAATCTGTTGTATGCGGTCTAAAGCAAAAGTGATAATTTCTTTGCCTTGCTTTTTCATGCCGAGTATGAACCATCGGTTGCGGTATTCTTTAAGCAGGTATGGATAAAAAATAATATCCGCCGATTGTCGTGCTTTGAAAGATTGGTAGGTAATTATTAAAGTGGTTTTGTTTACAATGGCTTTATATAAAACATCCAGCCATTCAATACCGGTAAGCAGGTCATTTTTTTCAAAATCGATTACCGATGCCTGCTGGTTTTGTTCGCTGTAAATTTTATCGTCCAGCTTGTTTACCATTTCGCTCACTTCATTAAAGTGACTGAAACCTTTAAACTGCCGAAGCAGGTGCGATACTTCCTGTAGTATGCCCAGGTCTTGCGATGTAAGCGGACTGTTGGCAATGGAATAATCCGCATCATCGTACGTATAATACTTTTTGTCTTTCACCACAATGGGCGCATTGTAACCAAGCGAATTGCTGCGCATCGCATTCAGGTCAAGGCGTATGGTACGCAGACTGATGTTGGTGTCTACGCCCTCGTATTCGTACAGGGCATTATTGCAGGCAGCAATTAAATCTTCAATGGTCCATTTGCGACGGCGGTTTTGCAGGCATTTATCAATGGTGCGGTAGCGGATGAGTGCGTTACGGTTTACTGGCATAAAACCCCCATCCCCTAAAGGGGGGTTATAGAGGATTTATAAAAATAAGAAAATTATTTTTCACTGTGCAAATAGATTGCACACATGGGTTTTAGTTTTGTGTTATTAAAGTAAAACAAAGAGTTCTTTAAAATATTGTTGATGAAGAAAACATCAACGGAAGAGCTTGCTTAACAGCAAGACTGGTATCAACCTGCAGAAAGCAAACCAGGTCAGTGTTTTAAAAGACACGGCAGTGCAGACGTAGTAACTATCTGTATGCTATTGTTGCTGTTGGGTATGCCAGCCAAACGTTGTGTGTCGAAGGTTCGATTCCTTCTCCTTGTAAAACAGGATAGCTCAGTTGGTTAGAGCAACAACAAAAGCACAGGTTCGACTCCTGTTCCGGCTTAAAATCGGATAGCTCAGTTGGTTAGAGCACTACACTGTTAATGTAGAGTAAGAAGCGCACCACTTCCTAAAAAAGGTGTACAAAAAACAAAAGCCAGTGTATTACCCCTTGTTTGTTATGCCAATTGGCCCCAAACAAAAGCCGGGTAAATACCTGCAGGCCGAAGTAAACAGCATGCAAGCGATTACGGCAAGCGATGATAATTTTTTACATCCGTGTAATGAATGAAGTGTCGCAGCAACGTATTAACAAACATGCACAAATTCAGCTTCCGTATTTACCCGGCGGTAATGCAATGGCTTTATTAAAAAAAATAAATGAATATAGTCCGAATCTATATAAAGCTGCCTTTTTAATTCGTGCAATTCGTGCCTTAAAAATTCGTGTTTAAAAAAAATTAGTGTATTTAAAATTAGAGTTATGAAACAAGTAAAAATTAACGCCTACCAGGTTGGACTGGTTTTTAAAAATGGCGTTTACAAGAGAATGTTGCAGGAAGGCAACTACTGGTTGTGGTTTAACGAAACCGTGTTGATATATGATATAACCAAACAGTTTAATACTTCTGTGGAAATAAATATTCTGTTGCAGGATGCCGCGTTGGCCGAAGCCCTGCAGGTAATTGAGGTAAACGACAACGAAATTGTATTGCAGTACCAGGATGGTTTGTTGAAACAGGTATTGACTGCTGGCCGTTATGCTTTCTGGAAAAATGCTGTGAACAACTACGCATTTATAAAAGCCGATATCAGCAAGATAGATATCACCGAAGAGTTCAGCCGTGCGGTTTTGCAAAACAAATTGGTGGCGCCTTATGTGCGTACCTACACTGTGGAGCATTACGAAAAAGCCGTGTTGTTCATTGATGGAAAGTATGCACAGATATTGCCGGCCGGTATTTACAACTGGTGGAAAAACAACATCACTATTGTGGTGGGAAAGGCGGAAACCCGTATGCAGCAAATTGAAATCAATGGTCAGGAAATTTTGACCAAAGACAAAGCTGCCTTACGCATCAACGGGTATGCACAGTACAAAGTGATAGACATAGAAAAGGCCTTGTTGCAAAACAAGGAGTATGAACGCCAGTTGTATGTAGCTTTTCAATTGGCGTTGCGGGAGTACGTTGGTGGTTTGGGTTTTGATGAATTGCTGGAGAAAAAAGACACCATAGTGCCATTCATTTTGGAGGCTGTAAAAAACACAGCCAACGATTTGGGTGTTGCAGTAAATGGCTTCGGTATCCGGGACATAATTTTGCCAGGCGATGTAAAAGACATCATGAACAAAGTGTTGGTAGCAGAAAAAACTGCACAGGCCAACAGCATTATGCGGAGAGAAGAAACCGCCAGCACCCGTAGCTTGCTGAACACTGCCAAATTGATGGAAGACAATACCATGTTGTGGAAGTTGAAGGAGATGGAATACGTTGAAAAGATCGCA
>Ga0209181_10007252_pt1 | contig 15260 bp, 10 predicted proteins | sample MAT05_FD_187208 | JGI IMG/M metagenome (GOLD analysis project Ga0209181, IMG submission 187208) | Freshwater microbial communities from Lake Fryxell liftoff mats and glacier meltwater in Antarctica - MAT-05 (SPAdes) (version 2) | ecosystem: Environmental > Aquatic > Freshwater > Ice > Liftoff... | reverse complement strand
GTATTGGTTTTAAGCCGATCCTCCTCTTCCGGGAGCATTTCCGTAACAAAAATATCCGGACGCCCATCATTGTTGATATCTGCCATGTCGGCGCCCATAGAAGCATTGCTTATACTTTGCATTTGCTTTTCGAGCGATTCAGTAAAAGTGCCGTTCTCATTATTAATGTACAGGTAGTCGCGTTCAAAAAAATCATTTGAAACGTAAATATCATCCCAACCATCCCCATTTATATCGCCTGCGGTTACCCCTAACCCAAATCCGATGATACTTCCAAAAATACCTGCCTCTGCACTGATATCGGTAAAATGATCCCCGTCATTTCTAAAAAATTTGTGTCCTCCCATGGAATCCCGCAGATTCCGTTCATTATTTTGAAGATTAAAAGTACCGATCGCCTTGAATGAGTTGTTGAGTAAAAAAAAATCCAGGTCGCCATCATGATCAAAATCAAAAAAAGACGCATGGGTCGAATAACCTTTATCATTAATGCCATAAGCGCTGGCTTGTTCAGAAAAAGTAGCATTCCCGTTGTTGATGTACAATTCATTTTGTTTGTCATCATCCTTTAAATCCCCACTATTGCATATATAAATATCCAGCAGTCCGTCGCCATTTATATCGGCCATACTAACACCGGTAGACCACCCGATACCTATCGGGTTGCCTTTTCGCCGGATACCTGCCGTATCCGTAATATCTTCAAACACAAAATTCCCTTTGTTGAGGTATAGCTTATTTTTACCCACATTGGCCGTAAAAAAAATATCAATCAATCCATCGTTGTTGATATCTCCCAATGCAACGCCGCCGCCATTATAAAAATTACGATAAGTGAAAATATTAAATTGTTCATCATAAGGAAGCTGGTTAATAAAATCCACATTTGAAGCGGTAGGCAGAACAAGTTCAAAAAGTGTGACGGTTTCCTTTTCTTTTGCATTTTTGCAGCCCACCAGGTAAAAACATAGCAATAACGGCAAGCAATATATTTTTACCATGCTACATTTATTGGGGTGTTTGTAATGATTTTTTTTCAATCAGCAAATCAATGAATTCAACATTTACCTCCTGTTCATCTTTTTTCCGGATGGTCAGTTTCCTGTTTCCATCTATTTTTATATAAGAGGTTCCGTTTAAACGATCCCTAATTTGTAACACATTTGATGTTCCGTACCAATCTTGAAATAGCCTCATCAAGTCAGTCGCTAAACTATCCGCGAATAAAGACTTGTTCCATGGTGCAAAGCTTTCATAACTGACAGCAGCAGATAATTTATACATCCTGCTTTCAAAAAATTCAGGAAAGAAACTAATTTTAGCGGGTGATTTCAATCCGGTGTCCAACCGACATATTACTGCTGTATTACCGGCGCTGTTAAAGAAAAGTCCATTCTTATTCATGGTGCGGCAATGGGTAAAAAATTCTGCTTTTGTCATACCCAATTTTATTCCATAAAAAAGATCATTGAATTGGATGTTTCGGGAAAGTTGATGGTCAACAAGTTGCTTATATTGATTGATACCGTCTCCTTTACATCCTGAACTTAATATTAGTACCGCTATTAAAAATTGGTAACCGTTCATATTAAATTGTTGAAAGCGCATATTAGAAATTCAAAATACTATTTCGGCTGATAGCCAACACGGGGTTAATAAAAAACGAGCCCATTTCGTATAAAAAATGCTACCCAAACAAATAAAACAATGCAGGGGCTATGGAATATTACCTGCACTGTTTTACTGTGGCTAAAGATGAGTTAATACCCCGGGTTTTGCTTAAGATTTGGATTTGCATTTAACTGCATTTCCGGTATCGGAAAAATATTTACAAAGTCGCCCGGATCGGCTACATTATAGCGCCTGGAGCTATTGAATGTTCCGAAACGTATCATATCCTGTCGTTTAACGGATTCAAAAGCCATTTCACGGGAACGTTCCGCTAAAAAGCTTTGAGCTGTTAGAGAACCAAACTGCGTAAGATTTGCGCCGCCATGCAAAGTCCGGATATTATTTACGGCTGCAAGCACAGTTGGTTCGTTCCAGTTATTTGTTAGCCGGGCGGTACATTCTGCCTTCATTAAAATAATGTCGGCATACCTGAAAATAGCCATATCATTATCAAGGTTATAATTCATGCCCTGGTAAAATTGCCATTTGCTGATGCGTGCCCCAGCCTGATTCCAGCAATTAGGCGCTATTTCATTGATATAGGGCGTAAAGGTGAGTGGTGGGCCGTCGGGATCTGTTGCTTCCGGCGCACCATCTAACAAACGGGTAACACCATCAGCTTTATATTGAGGCCCTACGAGGAAATTGGATAGCCTGTTATCAAGCGTGCCCTGAACCGGTGCGCCCGTTGGACTTAAACCAACTACCGATCCCTGTGTGCCCGGATTTTGAGAAGGGTCAATGTATGATTGATAAAATTCCTGAACGGATGAAAACCCATTCCAGGCGCCACCAACCAGTGAAAAGGTTTGCGCACTCAGGCCATTTAATGTATTGGCATGCAGGCTGAACCCCTGTCCTTTAACTGCATCGTAAGGTATGGCCCAAATAAATTCTGATGAACCTGTATTGTTTCTTTTAAAATTATCAATGTAGACGCTGTTAAGGGCGTATTTTCCGGAATTGATGATGACATCGCAAGCATCTTTTGCCTTCTGCCACTGTTCAGTACCGGTATAAATTTTTGCGTTCAAATATAATTTAGCCAATGTTGCCATGCCGGTATAATAATTTACCCGCCCATAATTCGGCCCGTCGCCCGGCCCGGATTTTGGCAGTTTGTTTACATTATCCAGCAATTCCTTCTCGACAAAATCATATACCTGTTTCCGGGTATTGGTGGCAGGTGGTGCGGTGTTGGTAAAATCAGTCACGATAGGAACATTGCCGTATAAATCAAGCAACCAATAATAATAAACCGCACGCAGCGCTTTCAGCTCGGATACATAGGTTAAAGCTATGGGTGCCTGGCTTTTAGACAGGGCCAGCAGCAATTTATTGCAGGTGGTAACACCGCCAAAAGCCCAGGTCCATGCATCATTGATTTCACCATCTGTACTATTAGAAGTACGGCTATAAGTATGGTCGGCAAACCTTACCCATTTGCCATTATCATACCAACCGCTGCCTCTCTGAGGCACCACCATTTCGTCGGTAGTAGCCTCATTGAGTATGAAGAAAAAATTACTGTAACTGTAAATGGGTGAATAGGCGGCACCCACCGCGGCCGCCAGTTCGGCGTCGTTTTTATAAAAATTATCCGTTGTTACCTGGTCAAAAAGCAGGTCCTTTTCATTCAGTTTTGTGCAGGAAGCTGCCAGCAATATAATTGGCAGAAATGCAAGCCGTGTGATGGATATAAATTTCATAATAAGTTCAATTTGAATGGTAAAAAATTAAAATGCTAAAACCCGAAATTCATTCCAAGCGTAAATGAACGGCTATATATCCAGGTTTCACGCCTGTCAACACCCGGCGCCAACACATTGGTACTACCATTTTCATCTACATCCGTGTATCTCACTTCTGGATCAACACCCGTATAATCTGTGATGGTGAATAAATTCTGCCCTGTAAAATAGACCCTTAGTGTTTTGAATGCTTTGGACTGTGGAAGCGCAAAATTATATCCCAGGGTAGCGTTGTCGAGTCTAACAAAGCTTGCTTTTTCTACTTCCAGGCTACTGAATTTTTTTCCATCTTTTAAAGCGGGATCAAAATATTTTGTATTCACGATATTGTACCCTACCAAAGTAGGTGTTTCATAAAATGCCCGATAGGTATTTATCAAATCGTGGCCGATAGACCCACGAAGGAAGAAATTAAGATCAAAATTTTTATATTTGAAAGTATTGCTCCAGCCAAATTCAAAATCGGGCAATCCATTGCCAATAACCATTTCTTTCGCATTGGCGAAACCAACGGGTTTACCGGACCCGTCATCAAAGAGGTATTTACCACTTGCATCAAGACCCAAATAACGAAGCCCCCAAAGCAGGCCAATTGGCTGTCCAGCAACTGCACGGGTAACCTGTAATCCACTAAAACCCGGTGAGCCCAAAGTACTTGCCCCAACAAAGGATCCTTCCAATGATTCGTCCAGCTTAGACAAAATGATATTATAGGTAGAATAATTGGCGCTGGTGTTCCAGGTGAAATTTTTCTTCCTGATAACATCGTAGCCAAGGGTTATTTCAATACCGTTGTTTTTTATTTCACCGATATTCTTCCAGGTATTAGGATTTAAATTGGGAGGTGAGGGTACAAAAAGATTGAAGATAAGGTCCTTTGTTTTGCGGTTATAATAATCAAAACTACCATTCAATCTTTTATCAAAAAGGGAAAAATCCAATCCGATATCAAATTCAGCTTTGCGTTCCCATTTCAAATCGGGATTTGGATTTACAAAAGTAGCATAGGTTTGTAAATAGGTGCCGTTTCCTGCATAATAAGAACCACCCTGGTTGGTAATTCTTTCCAGAGATAAATATGGGCTTGGCGGAAGTGCGCCTGTAATGCCGTAGCTGGCCCTGACTTTTAAATTATCCACTTTTGGAATTTCCACCAGGCGGCTGATGTCTAAGCCGGCGCTGACGGAAGGAAAATTACCCCACTGGTTGTTGACTCCAAACATAGACGATCCCTCTCTCCGCAAACTTGCCTGTAAAAAAACAAGATTCTTATAATTCAGGTTTAACCTTCCAAAGAATGCGATCAATTTACTGGCATTTTTATAACTCTGTGATATGGCCAACCCGTTCCTGAAATCAAGGGCGGAATTGATATTTTCTTTGGATTCATCGGTCAAAAAATCACCGGCATTTACACTAAACCCTTTATTGGTGAAAGATTGATAGGAGTATCCACCCAGCAAATTGATTTCAATATCTTTAAAACGGGTATCATATGTCAGCGTATTTTCATACAGTTCATTAAAGGATTTATCCTCCCTTTTATTGGCAAGTCCCCTTCTTTGAAAACCTCCCAGTGAAAAAGAATTACGGGGAGAATAGCTGAAGCCATAATAGTCGGAAGTTTGATACGCATACCTCGTCAAAAACTTGAGTCCTTTTATTATTTCATATTCCGCTGTTCCTCCAAAATTGTTGCGCACTGTTTCGCCTTCATTTGTATTTAATACCAACGCAGCAACAGGATTAAAATAGTCCAGCGTGCCGGCCGATTCAAAGTATCCACCGCCCGCTAAATCATACAAAGGGTCTGTACTAAACACAGGTGCGGTGGGGTTGTAAATAGTAGCCCATTTAAATGCGGCGGCATTTCCAAATTGTGCTTGTCTACGGGTAGAGTTCAATGTTAAGGATATCACCAGTTTATCATTTAAAGCCTTGTGCCGCAGATTAAAATGACCGTTCAATTGCTGATTGCCTGTTTTTAATGCAACGCCCTGGTTATTCCTGTAATTAAGCGATGCGTTGTAGGTAGTGCCTTTGTTTCCGCCCGCAAGCGATAAGTTATGTACATACGAATAAGCCGTTCTTGAAATTTCCTTATTCCAGTCTGTGGTACTACCATAGTCGGTACCTGTACCCAATTTGCGATATTCATCCGCATTCATGTGAGCAGTAAATCTCGCCGGGTTTTCTGTGGTACCTGATACATTGTATGAGAGGGAAGGCCCGCCGGCTGAACCGGATTTTGATGTAATGATGATTACTCCGGCGGATCCGCGGGTACCGTAAATGGCAGCGGCTGATCCGTCTTTTAATACGTTGATACTTTGGATGTCATTGGGGTCAAGTGTATTTATATCTGCGCCAATTTGCCCATCTACTACTACAAGCGGCCCGGCATTTAAACCGAGTGTAGACAGTCCCCGCAGGCGAAGCGTAGAAGGGCTGTTTGGATCATTGCCAGGGCGGGATATAGATAAGCCTGCTACCTTACCTTGTAATAGTTGTGCTACATTACTGATATTGCCTTTATTGAATTCTTCGGCTTTTACATTGGTGATGGCATTGGTTACTTCGTTTCTTCGCTGGGTGCCGTAACCAACTACCATCACTTCATTGAGCTGTGAAGTTTTTTCTTTTAATTCTACACTAATAGTTGCATTGCCATTTAAAGGGATCTCCTGCGACTCAAAGCCGATAAAAGAAATAACAATAGTCGCGTTCAACGAAGTCACTGTTAGCTGGAAACGTCCGTCGCTCCCCGTTGCAGTACCATTATTAGTACCCTTCTCCAATACAGACGCAGATGCAATTGGCCCCCCATTCGAATTCGTTACTATTCCTGTTAACTGTACTGTCCGGGATAATCCGGTGCTGTTGGTGATCACGATAAGGTTATCCTGAACAATCTTATAGCCCAATCTTGTTTCGTTTAACAAATTGTCCAGAACTTCGGTAACCAATGCATTTTTCACATTGATATCGATTTTTTTATCATCGGGCATCAAATCGTCACTGAATAAAAAACGAAAATCCGTTTTCTTTTCAATTGCCAGCAAAATACTGCTTAGTGATGCTTGTTGCATCTTTAAGGTAACCTTGGTTTGGGAACGCACTTTTGCAGTAACCTGCAGCGAAAAAAGCATGATAAAAACGATCGTTAGCTTCATAAACAGAAAAATTTTCCAAAAGGCTTTTTTTAATAAAAAATGGCCTGCCGGTTCATTTTTTTTCATAATTTTAAGTTTGAGTTGGTTAGATAAGGACATAGCACTACTTTCGACGGCTGTGCATATGCCTGTTTGTTTAACTGTCTTTCGGGAAATGTGTCAGCATTTCCCGTTTTTTTTATAATTGATAGAATGTTAGGGGACTGTAAATTTCATATGCAATCGTTTTTAAGTTTAGAAATATATAGCACATTAGCGGTAAATAAAAACCGTATTATTATTTTTTTCAAATCTAAAATGGAACGGATAAGTTAGTTGTAAAGCAACCAGCGCCTCCTGGATATTTTCATTGTGAAATGTACCTGTAAATCTTTTCCCTATTAAAGACGAATCTTCAAAATACACCGTCACGTTAAACCACCGCTCTATATCTTTTGACAATTCGCCCAATTCTTTTTTCCTGAAAATTAATTTATTATTCAGCCAGGAAGTTTCTATAACTGCGCTGTCTTTTTTATTATAAGTTAGCGATGAAACAGAAATCACCGGGATAATTGATTCCTGGTCAACCGGTGCGTCCTTAGATCGTGTTGCCACCAACGGATTATTCAAGATGGCATCCCTGTTTACAATTGTAATTTTTTGCTGTGGCTTTAAAAGTAACTTTTCCATCGGCCTGTCGGGGAAAGATACTTCAATGGCTCCCCTAATCAGCGCTGCTTCTGAGGTTACATCACCGGGATATGCACGTACATTAAACGCAGTACCTAACACTTTTACATTCATGTGCCGTGTTTTTATTACCAAAGGCATATTCTTATTGTGTACTACATCAAAGAACGCCTCTCCTTCCAGTTCAAGGTTCCGGCTTTCTTTACCATAGTCGTCATCATATATCAGTTTACTGCCTGCATTCAACCATACCTTTGTGCCGTCCGGTAATTCAATTTTTGATTTAGAACCGTTTTTTGTAGATACAACATTTTGTTTAACCTGCTGTTCTTTTTTTTGATTAAGGATTAAAAACCATCCTGTGGAAATGAGGATAAATAAAATGGAAGCCGCTGCAATTATGCGGTAAAACATCCTAATGAACCGAAGGGACTTCTTTTCAGTTATTACAGTATCAGAGCCAGCCGGTGCAGGGTTTGAAATCTTTTGCATAATATTACTCCAGGCCAGCGCTGTTTGTTGATTGCTTATTTCCTCATCTGGTTTAAAACTACTATTCCACAGTATATCGATCTGATTCGTAGCGGCTGTCAGTGCAGGATTCTGGCTGAAATATTGTTTCAATTCAAGCTGTTCTTCAGGAGTAGCCTCCCCCGATTTTTTTTTTGCCAGTAAATCCCAAAATCTATTTTGCTCCATATTATTTGTATACAGATGATATAGACGGAGATTTCTTAAGGATACCCTTAAGAAAAAATAAATATTTTTTTAATCTGGAATTATTTTTCCTGTTCAAGACGGTCATCACCAAAACGTGATAAGTTCGCATGAGGAAAAACATTTGCTGCGAGGAGTTCGCCACCGATTTTACTTAACGCCAAAGACATTTGCGTTTCAACCGTTTTAACGGACAGGTTGAGCATTTCAGCAACTTCACGGTACTTAAGACCATCTTCCTTTATCAGCCTAAAAATGAGCTTGCATTTAGGGGGAAGCGCTGAAATGGCTTGCTGTATTCGCATTAAGAGCTCTGTAGAAATAAATAACTCTTCCGGGTTCAATGCTATTTCTCCAAATTCTACCGCCAAGTCATCTAAATTTATGGTAGGTACTTTGTTTTTTTTTTCGATATAATCCAGTGCCGCATGTTTGCAGGAAACAAAAAGATAATAATTTAGATTTTTAATTGCGGGTAGCGAGTCTCTGTTTTGCCAAAGTTTTAAAAAAACATCTGATAATACCTCCTCTGCTGATTCCCTGCTTTTGAGAAAAGCTTTTGCAAACAAAAATAATCTTCGGTAAAAAAGATTGAATATTTTTTCAAATGCAAGGGCATCATCATTTTCGGCAACCAAAATACACAAATCATCAAGTTGACTGGTAATCATCTATTAAGTCATTTAGCTTTATGTAAATGTAATACTTTACCAGTTCAATTTATTTCAAAAAATCAGCATGCAATCAAAATTTATTTTCAACAGAATATTTACGCAACCATTTAATTTGAAGCACCAGCCTTTATGATTTGTTTAAGATTGATGCATATTCTGGATAGTAACTTTTGCTTTTAGTACAGTACTATTATGAGATTGACCTAAATGTTTTGCTGCGAAATTCCTGCACATCCAGGTAAACTTTGTAAAACTTATTTGTAAAACGAGGTAAGCAATTAGCCGTTCATTTAATTAACCGCCAAAACTAATATCCGCCAAATCAAATGGCATAGATTCATCCGGCACCATATTTTTACTACAGGATATTCCCGGTGTTCCTGCTGCCGTGGCCTGCTGGTGTAAGAAAATAAAGAGGTGTGATTAATTGCACCAGCTAATGCTTTGCTAGTAAAAGAATAATCAATTTTGTAAGCTCCTGGTGTTTGTAATTGTACGGCAAACGGGTAAGATGAATCAGCATTTTTACCGACAATAAAATCATCTCTTTTTTCATAAACAATCTCATCATTCATCGGGTTGTACACTTTCGTTTTTAAGGTGTCTTCAATGCTGTCAACAGGCACTTTCAGCGTAAAGCGTAATGTGTCTGCAAGGTTGGTATTAGCATTTATAAACTGTACGGATTTATGATTGGATGAAACACTTGCCACATCGGCAAGTTGTACATCTCCAATTGCATGGGGGCCGCCATACATGCCACCATTACCACCAGTGTCATCCACCCTTACGGCAAACACATTTTCTTTAACCCAGTCTATCAAGCCAAAAGGAATTAAATACGAACGGTCAAAACGGCAAAGCTTCCAAAGCTCCATAGCTACAACTAATCCAGATAATAAACAGTATTTAATTTCATAATTAACTGTATAGTTTAAAAATTGTAACTATGTACTGTATATAACAACTGCATTAGCAAAATGTACTATTGTAGCAGTAAAAAAGGGTGGCCTTTCGGCACGCCCTTTAATGGCACGACCTAGGATAAAAAATTTCATGGCATCGTTTTAACTCCTTCATTATACTATATCCTCGAAAGTATTTCGTGTTTTAGAAGTAAGAGTAAAGGATCAATGTACTGTTCTATCCGGCACAATAAAATAACAGTTCGTTTTTAACTGGTTTTACTGATATATAATTCACTACCTGTAAATGGTACTTTCAGGCCACTAAACTGTTATGATAACAATGGCTGCAATATTTTGTACCATGTATTTGTTGAAATATTAGATTGTTGGTTCATTTTACAAAAATTCCCCTGGTCTTTTATTGCTGCTATTACCTTAATGATTGGTTGCTTGCTTTAATTGATAGCACAATAAAAGTTTAACATAGGTATGCGGTGCAACGGGCCGGATAGCTATCGGGTGACACAACCCCGCCCGGCTGAACGCCCCGCAGAATGATCTTTCGGGCTTGCGTTGGTACGGGGATGTTGACCATTGCTGGTGCTTTGTCCGGATAATAAAAACCATAAGTTTTGATTGCTAAAATAAATAAGGAAAATACCTCAAACAACAATGAAGAAAAAAATAATCAGCATTTTACAGATTATCGCTTTTATAAGCTTGCAGCTTTTATTAAACTGCAGGTTAATAACCGCCCAGGAAACAAAGCCTTTTACCATCAGCAAATCCGGCATTTCTATCCAGTTTGATTTTTATAAAGGCAGCTTGCGGCAGCGGTTTATGCAGCCCTACGAAAATGTAAACATGCCAAACTTACCCGAAATGATAGACAAGAGCGACCTTGAAACCGCTATCCAAATTACAGGCCGTATGCGTATCGGAAGAACGTACGATTGCGGCGAACCTGGCTATAATTTTACCTATACCGGAACTACGGAAACAAATACAGCCGGGGGCAGCCATATAATTATTTTTCAAACAGATACTATAAGTAAACTGGTTGCAGAATCACACTATATTTTTTACAATAATATACCTGTCATTAGGCGCTATACAAAACTTGTAAACAAAGGAACAGAGGCGGTAGGTATTGAATATGTAAGCTCAGCGATGATAAATAACATGTTAGCCTTTGGTAAAAAAAACGTGGACGAAAAAATGGTAATACACTGGGCAAATAATTTTTACAATAGCGAAGCACAGTGGCACAAATCAACAGCAACGTCGCTTGGCTGGAGTGTAAGGGATAAAGAAATGACGGGGAAAATTTCATTTTCTAATTTAGGCACCATGTCAACCAGTACCTACCTGCCGCTGGAAATGGTTGAAAATACGGAAGCCAATATTACCTGGTTTTGGCAGATAGAACATAACGGTAGTTGGTATAGTGAAATGGGCTCTAACACTGGCGTTCAGGGAAGTTATACTTATTTGGGTGGCCCCGATGAACAGCACCACCAGGCATGGAAACAGTTAAAACCTGGCGAAGACTATACTACGGTTGCAGTTGCCATCGGTTGCGTTAATGGTGGCTTTGGCGAAGCAGTAGATGCCTTAACCAAGTATCGTAGAACAGCTTTGCTGATGCCCCATGCAGACAACATAAACCTCCCGGTAATTTTTAATGATTACATGAATTGTCTTTGGGCCGACCCAACTACCGAAAAAGAATTGCCATTAATCAATGCGGCTGCAAAAGCCGGTGCCGATTACTTTGTGATTGATGCCGGCTGGTATGCGGCATCAAAAGAAAAATGGTGGGATGCAATCGGATTATGGCAACCGTCTGCATCAAGATTTCCGAATGGTATAATGTAGCCATTGGATGCCATCAGGAAAAAGGGAATGAAGCCGGGCTTATGGTTAGAGATAGAATTAGCAGGTGTAAAATCGCCACTGATTACGAAGCCCGACGACTGGTTTTTTATGCGCCACGGAAAACGCATTAATGAAGGTGGCAGGTATTTTTTAGATTTTAGAAACCCCGAAGTGAAAGCTTATGCCAACGAAGTAATTGATCGTGTGGTAAAAGATTATGGAGTGGAGTATATAAAGCGAGACTACAATTGCAGCGCATTATTTGGCACGGAACTACATACTTCCAGTGCCGGGCAGGGCATGCTTGAAAACACAAGGGCGATGTGTAGCTGGATAGATTCTGTGCATATCCGCTACCCAAAACTGGTGCTTGAAAATTGCAGTGGTGGTGGTATGCGAATGGATTACGAAGCATTGTCAAGAAACCAATTGCAGTCCTCCTCCGACCAGGGAAATTTTAAAAAATATCCTTCCATTATAGTAGGTGAACTGGCCACTGTGTTGCCGGAACAGTTGGCTGCATGGGCTTATCCGGTTGCAAATTCGTCTGCAGAAGAAGCGGCATTCAATATGGTGAGTGAGATGCTTTGCCGCATACACCTCAGCGGTGAGCTGGACAAGTTAAGCAACAAAGCGATGGAGCAGGTAGTAAATGGCATTGCTGTTTATAAAAAGCAAATCAACAAATACCTGCCGCAGTCCACAGCATTTTTTCCGCTGGGTATGCCATCGTTTACCGATTCTGCTTCGGCCATTGCAGTAGGTATGAAACATGCGGAGAAGAGGTTTGTTGCGGTGTAGCGGCTTACTGGCAAAAACACGGTAAGTCTACCTTTTAAGAATGCTGTAACTGCAAAAATTATTTATCCCACTAACCTAGGGATCAGTTTAAAAAAAGATGCTAAAGGCATTACACTAACCTTCCCTAAAAAGTACATGGCAGTGGTGATTGAAATTGCAAATTAATGCTTTGTGATTTTTATTGTCCGGGCAGAAGGAGCTATGGTCGTCATCGTTGTGTCACTCCCTTTTACAGCATACCATTGGGGAACATTAATTGTGTTGTAGATGGTGTTTTAGTTTTTAAGCGAAACATCTTTATTCAATAAATAAAAAGGAAATTAGATTGTTTGCTTCCGTGGTCGGTGTCCTCACCGAACACGACCTCCAGTTAGAATACTTCACTAAAATTTGTAAGTATCCCAAACTCCACAGGCGCAGGAGCCGATAGCTATCGGCTCCGTCTTGTGTCTTCCCTGTTACTAATCTCCGATCCAAAAAACCATCCAAAATAATAATATCCAACAGTCCCTTTTTTTCTGTAAAAGTAATCAGTCGCACTGCTACTTTTGTGGCTGTAAAATATACAGCATTGTTATTAACAAATTTATATCGTGTACTATCATGGTTTAATTTATATCATTATATTTAAACTTGAGTGTCTGAAATAGTAGTCAACTCAAACTAGTGCTGTGTTAGCTTTAAGTTGGCGTACTATTTATTTTATGATACAAATTATAAAACTCGCATTGATACAATAGTTAATTCTTAATTCGTGTAATTCGTGCCTAAAATTCGTGTTATCATTTTAAGTCACTTTAGGCTTAACAGAACACTAGTAGTAACAAGTCAGACACAGGACGAAGCCGATAGCTATCGGCTCCTGCGCCTGACTGGGTGTTATGCAAATAACCCCTCGCAAATACCAAGCTCAGTTTAAAAGGCTGTAGTGGTGAAAAAGCTAATAAAAAAATTCTCTTTAAATAGCAAGGAGAATCTGTAACATAGTAACTGATGGCACTCCCGATCAACACTTTGTTTAAGAAACTAATTGATTAATTTTTATTATTCGTCTGTTTTAAAACCATATTTGCTATCCAACTAATTATCTCAGAAACATCAGAGATGTAAATTTTTCTTTGGCAGGTGATGCGGACTCATTTTTAAATCTTATTCAAACTAATGAAATTGAACTTTTAAATATTGCTGGCGGTATCCCTGAAAACGGCTTTGGTGAAGTTTTAAAAATAATTGAATACGAATACCCTACAAACGCTTTTGTCTTTTCCAGCGAGTCTGAGTTATTTGTGATAGAAAGAGAATTATTTTGGGATGACAAGTTTGTTAGCAATTCAGCTACTTAAAGTGTTTGCAACTGGAAAAGGAATAGGAACTGTCATTTTCACAAACGAGCTAATACAATCAAAAAAATTTGGTATCTCCCGTTTAAAAGTTTCCGCAGCAAAAAGCGAGGAATTTAGCGGGTATTATACCTGGGCAAGATTAGGTTATTCGATCGACAGCCCAGATGATCAAGAGCAGTTTGATGAATTAATAAGCAGGCATGAAAGAACCGAACAATCAATGATTCAATTAATGCAAACAGAAGATGGAAGAAATTTTTGGCGTGAAAATGGATTTTGGTGGCAAGGAATATTTAATTTGTCCCCTGAAAGTGAAAATATTATAGCCCTAAATAATTATCTAACTCAGGCAGGAATTAATTTTTCATTGTGAACATTAAGCTTTTTTGAAAGTATCAAAGTAACTGCTTTTAAAGTTTTACCCTTTCTTTTTAACGAACTCAGTAGAATCAGGATAAAGTCTTTCAACTTCATCTAATCCTTTTTTTTAAAATAATGCATAGGCTGTCCTATTTTGCAAAATCGTTGCCTGACTGCTTAATTTCTTTAACATGACATTTTAATTTCTCCTGAGATAAAACTATCTCCCGAAATACCCAAATCCTATGCCTGGAGTGTATGACCTAGGAGGCATTATAGATTAGTATAAAAACTCCGCCAGTCGGGTAAGCAAGGGGAATTTCCGCCCTGCTCTTCACAGAACCGAACGTGAACGGCTCGATTCGATACCTGCAACTACATTCCGGAACCGTACACAAGGCCCGACTTCTTTTTCCTTTTTGACGCAACCAACGTGTACAATAGAAGAACAGCAGCAAGCACAGCACCAGTGAGCTGGCTTGCAACTGCAGGTAGGCCAAAACCCTCGGGGGCAATTAAAATATAGGAGGTAGTAACGGCAGTCATAAAAACAGCCGGAACCAGTGAGATAAAATAGAATTTCTTTTCTTTTAAAAGAAAGGCGGTGATCGTCCACAACACAACGGTGGCAAGTACCTGGTTTGACCATGCGAAATAACGCCAGATGATGGAGAAATCAAGACGGGTAAGGACAAAGGCCACCAGGAATAATGGTGCACTGATCAGCAACCGGTTTACAATTGGTCCTTGCTTGTTTTTGAGGATGTCGGCAATGATAAGCCGTGCGCTTCTAAAGGCTGTATCGCCCGACGTTATGGGTGCAGCAACAACGCCTAGCAAAGCCAGTATACCTCCTATTTTGCCCAGCAACGAATTAGAGATTTGATTTACTACTAAAGCTGCATTTCCCCCGTTCGTTTCCATTACTCCGTTAAGCTGTGTGGCGCCACCATAAAAGCACATACCAATGGCAGCCCAGATCAATGCCACTACGCCCTCGGTAACCATGGCGCCATAAAAAACTACGCGGCCCTGTTTTTCGTTGGTCATGCACCTGGCCATTAATGGTGATTGTGTTGCATGAAACCCGGAGATGGCACCACAGGCAATGGTTACAAACACAAAGGGAAATATGGGAAACTTACCTGGGCTTGTATGAAAATTCTGCAGGTTGGTCAGCGTTAGTTCCGGAATGGGCAAACGGTTGTAAAACATCATTGTTAATATTCCCAGGGCCATAAACAAGAGGGCCAAACCAAACACAGGATAAATTTTGCCGATTAGTTTATCAATAGGAAGTACAGTAGAAAGT